>Ga0302315_10003003_pt1 | contig 15558 bp, 14 predicted proteins | sample III_Palsa_N3_1_FD_200532 | JGI IMG/M metagenome (GOLD analysis project Ga0302315, IMG submission 200532) | Peat permafrost microbial communities from Stordalen Mire near Abisko, Sweden - III_Palsa_N3_1 | ecosystem: Environmental > Terrestrial > Soil > Palsa > Peat permafrost | place: Sweden... | reverse complement strand
CTGGGACCTATCCTGCCGGTCAATGCCTTGCAGGAAAATGCCCTGGAAATTATCTCCAGGCTTACGGACGGGTGGGGCGCCGACATAGTATTTGAATGCAGCGGGAATGAACGGGCCGCAGCGGGTGTATTTAATTTGATCGCGCCTGGAGGTACTGTCGTAATGGTCGGTATGCCCGCCCAGCCAATCTCTTATGACGTGGTCGCCGCCCAAATCAAGGAAGCGCGTGTAGAACATGTTTTCCGCTACGCACATGTATACGACAGAGCCTTAGCACTTATGGGCAGCGGAAAAATCGACGTCAAGCCACTTATCACAAATGTCTTCGATTTTAAGGACAGTATCCAGGCTTTCGATTTTGCCTTAAAGATGCCGCCCACTTCAGTAAAGGCACAGATTGTACTGGGTTAGTCCAGGTCATGACAGTGTCCGTGGATAATGCTATTGATGTATCCAATGTCACGGAAGGACTCCAAAGCATCGCTGTAAGTCGATCTAACAGGCCCGCCGTCGCCCGCCATAACGGCTCCAAGGAAAGCGCGGTGCTGCATTTCCAGTTCGCACTCGGTGCCTTTGAAACTCCAAGCATGCCCGTTTATAGAGCCTTCCGCACTATTTTCAAAGAGGTCTACCCGAACCCTGGACTGGTGCGTGACGATTTCCAGACCGGCGGACCATCGGGGCGCTCTGCACGTGTGATTATAGGTAACCAGAGTGTCCGTCCCCATCTGTAAGACCCAGGCTGCGGTATCGATTTCTCTCGGAAATCCTTCATGGGGAGAGGCTTGACGGCACCCCGCAGCGCCTACAATTCGGGTGATTTCCGCGGACGTTATATATCGGCAAAGATCTACATAATGCAGTGCCTGGTTGCTCAGTATATTGGTTTTGTGGGCCGCCAGCGACGGTTGTCCAAATCCGTTCGATTTCTCGTCCATGCAAGACTGCATGCTGATATGCAGAGTGGAAATAGCCTGCCCGCCAAGCATGGCAATTGCAGCATTCAGGGCTTCGTTGTACCGGTGCATAAAGCCCACTCCATGGCACAGACGAGAGGTTTCCAGAATAGCGGCGATATTCATTCCTTCCGACATGGATCTGCAAGGAGGAGCTTCCATCCAGATTGGCACACTCTGGCGTACACAGGCCACGACGGCGCACTCTCGAATTTCTCTCGGGGTCATCAGAACAACATAGTCCGCTTTGGTCTTGACAAGGGCCTCTTCAATACTTTCGTAAGCAACGGCATTTAGTCGATGATGCTGAATAAAGCTCTCGGCGTGTTCAACTTCCAGGTCGCAAACAGCAGCCACTCTTACATCCGGAATACGAGCCAGCACCTCAGCGTGCCGGCACGCCAATCCTTTATCATGAACGCCAACCAGAATGACATCGGTCATAGTCGTTCTCCTATGGGAAGATAATGTCGCGACCGCAAAACGTTAGGCGGATCGCGGCTCAGGCAAGGCGATGAGAGCAGGGGACTAAGGGATGAAATCCGGTGTGGCTTTGCGAAAAATTATGTCTAATTTGGTCCCAGTGAGGTATACGTTCTCATTGCTACAATTAAATCCCTGTTCTGCGCCCCAGTTAAAAATTCCTTGACTATTTTTAGACTTATCATAGGAAAGAACCAGCAATTGGTGAAGGGCGAAGCTTAGAAGGACTCTAACCCTGTATACAATGCAAAATAAACTATTTTGGACACTTCTGCTCTGCATCTCACTCTCGTGCAGCCTTACGCATTCTGCCATGGCCCATCATACACTGGAATTGAAGCAGCAGCTAGGCCAGGATATCGTCTACTTGAGCGTCCCGGCGGAAGGCGCAATTGCGAACCAGGCAACTGATTTTTCCGTCCAGGTTGTGAAATCCACAGGTCCAAACAGCGGGGAGCAGCCTGAAATATGCAATTCTCTCAAAGTCGTCATCACAATGCCGCAAATGCAGGGCATGCCTGAGATCCTACCAGTCCTTCAACCCATGGGAGATCCGGGGCTGATGCTCTTTACGGTCGCATTCCCCCATGGAGGCGTGTATAGGATTACTGTTATCGGGAATAACGGCGCATCCTTTCAAACATCGTTCGACGAAGATGTCCAGGACCCAATCACAGCCGCGGGAGGAATTGGAAACAATCCGTTTGACATGCAGGTGATTTCGGACCCCTCAGCACCTCAAGCAGGTCAGCCCGTACAATTGACACTACATATTATCGACACGTCCACGGGAAAGCCGATTACGCAGTTCGATGATGTGCATGAGAAGAAGATGCATCTCTTTGTTGTTCGATCGGATCTTAGCCGCTTCTTTCACGTCCATCCCGTGCCGAATCCCGATGGCTCTTTCACCTACACCTTCATATTTCCGACCGGTGGCGATTGGCGCCTGTTTTCGGATACAGCCCCGCATACGTTCGGCTCCAGAATTACCTCGGCCAAACTGCAGATTGCTGGACCCCAAGATCCACCAATCGCATTACGGGACCCGTCTACAGCAAGCCCTGTTTCGAATGCCGACGGCATGTCCCTCACCCTGACGCCCGGACCCCTCGAAGCGCATAATACAAGAGATCTCGAATTCACCCTACTCGATGCAAAAGGTCTGCCGGTAACCGACATTCAGCCATGGCTTGGGGCGGATGCGCACCTCATGCTCATCGACCGCACAGCGACCTTGTTTGTGCACTCCCATCCATCCGACAGATCCGCAGCAGATATAAGCGCAGGAAAGCTTATTTTCGTCGCCCATATGCCGCAATCTGGACTTTATAAAGCCTGGATTCAACTGCAGCGAGGCGGGCAGATCCATACGTTTGTCTTCTTAATAAATGTAGCGTGAGTTCGCGCGCGGCTCCTTCTTGACAGTGATTCGAATCTTTAGGTAAACTACTGGCAATAATTACCCCGCCCGATAGTAAATTACGAAGTATCGTTGATTTGTTGTCGCAAATAATTCTGATAAGGTCATCATGTTTAACCCACTAGAGCATCCCATTATTTTAACGCCGCCCAAGTGTCAGGAGGGATCGTCCTGGACAGAGCATCTTCCGTTTGCTTTCTTTCTAATTGAGGCCGTCAGGCCGAAGACTCTGGTTGAACTTGGAACCTATGCCGGGGCCTCGTATAGTGCCTTTTGCCAGGCCATAACCGAACTTGAGCTGGACACAAAGACCTGGGGAGTTGATACCTGGCAAGGGGATAAGCAGGCTGGGCTGTACGACAATTCCGTCTACAATCGTGTTTGTGAACATCAGAAGGCGAATAACTATACCAAGTTTTCCACACTTTTGCGGATGACATTCGATGAGGCGAGACCACAATTTGAGAAGGGCTCGGTAGACATCCTTCATATCGATGGTTTGCACACTTACGAAGCTGCAAAAAACGATTACGAGACGTGGCGAGAAACCGTCAGTCCAAACGGCGTCATCCTTTTCCATGACATACATGCCCATTACCGTGGTTTTGGCGTCTACAAGCTTTGGGAAGAACTGACAAAATCGAACGCTAATTTCGACTTCAAGCATGGACATGGCCTCGGTGTTCTAATGAACGGGGAAGTTCCCGCCGGGCTGCGCCCTCTCGTCGAAGCGACACCCCAAGAAGCGGACAATATCCGAGAGCTATTCCACAGGCTTGGCATGGCATGTGCGGTCGGTCAGACCGAACATGAGCTGCATAAAATTCAAAGCCATGTCAGCTACAAGATCTTACGCCGTATTATTCCGCGGACCTGAGTTGCTGCGGCCGCCTGACCATTAGTACAGGCCGCGGCGTTTCAAAATCCGAGTGCGTTGTTCATGACCGAAGTCGTACGTTTTGCGACCGGCTTTCAGGAGATAACAATGTCCCACGGTAAGTGGCCGCCCGGCCCCTCGGCTGCCATTCCTGGTCTTCAGCTCTCATCGTTCCTGCGCGATCGGATCGGATTCCTCAACCGACTGACAACCCGTTACGGAGATATTTCTTCCTTCCGTACCGGGTTTCAGCACGCCGTTTTTATCAACCACCCCGACTTAATTAAAGAAGTTCTCGTTACCAAGGGTCAGTCCTTCCACAAGGGCAGGGGGCTAGAGCGTGCTAAGAAGATCCTCGGGAACGGACTGCTGACGAGCGAAGGCCCAACACACCTCACACAGCGTCGTCTGATCCAACCCGCATTCCACCGAGACCGTATCGCAGGATACGGAACCATTGCCACCGTGGCTGTTCTTAACCTGGATAAAGAGTGGAAAAGCGGCGTTACCGTCGATATCACCGCGGAAATGTTCCGTCTTACCCTCGGAATTGTCGGAAAAACTCTCTTTGGTTCGGATATAGAAGAAGACGCTCCCGATATTTCCAAGATCTGGGAAGATCTGATTTCAAGTTTCAATTGGACTATCCTGCCGTTCGGCGCCTTGTGGGAATACATTCCCACTCCAGGCTCTCTGCGCTTCCGCTCGGCGCGTAATCGTCTGGACACCATAGTCTATCGCCTCATCAAAGAGCATGAAGAATCTAAAGTAGAACGAACCGACTTGCTCTCCATGCTTATTGGCGCGCGTGACAATGAAAACGCCGAGCAGCAGATGACCACGGAACAAGTCCGCGACGAAGCACTCACCATAATGATGGCTGGGCACGAAACGACCGCTAACGCACTCGCCTGGACCTGGGTGCTTCTGTCACAGCATCCAGAAGTTCAGGAGAAGCTCGACAAAGAAATTTCCTTCGTCCTGGGAGAAAGACTTCCAACCTACGAAGACATTTCACGGCTTGTTTACACACGTCAGGTTATTTCGGAATCGCTGCGCCTCTTTCCGCCGGCCTGGGCCATCGGGCGAAGAGCTATCGCGGATGTCGAGATTGGAGCCTATCAAATCCCCAAGGACACTTTAGTGCTCATGAGCCCTGCAGTGACCCATCGAGATGCCAGGTGGTATCCGGCACCCCATCTGTTTAACCCAGACCGATGGGTTCCTGAGAACGAAAATGACCGCCCCAAATTTGCTTACTTTCCATTTGGGGGCGGCCAGAGAGTATGTATCGGGGAACAATTTGCCTGGATGGAGATGATCCTCCTGGTGGCCGCGATCAGTCAGCGGTGGAAGATAACTCTCTCTCCCGACGCCGTCGTAAAGCAGGATCCTGTAATTACCCTGCGTCCGAAACCAGGGTTGTGGATGACTTTAGAATCGAAAATTACCAAGACAGCGCCGCGTTATGTTAATCTTGGCTAGAAGGCTGTGCAACTATCTTGCCGCCGGCCAGAAATTGCGTAGCCTGGTGAAGTGGCGCGGTATTAGCTTCGTTGAGAATAACTTCCTGTGAATACTGGGCAAGATAAACCCTTCGCATCCGATCCGTACGGTTGAAGCCGGACCGATGAAACACTGTACTCGAGAAGCAAGCAATGCTTCCCGCCGGACAGACTATCGGATCGCCAGGATCGTCGCCAAAATATCCAACCATGTCGTTGGTAGTTTCATCTCTCACGTGTGGCACTCTGTTCCGCGTTCCCTGCCTGCTGTACGGCAGAAGATAGACTGTTCCGTTGTCTTCATTTACATCATCGAGAGTGATCCAGCAGGTCAAATAGGGCGTATGCTCATACGGGATGTATCCAGAATCTTGATGCCAAGAGAAAGCCATTCCTTTCTCAGCAGCCTTTACGACATACTGGTCCAGAAACAAATACGCATTTTCACCTAGGGTGGCTTTGCAAATCTCAGCCATGACTTCGCAGAACAAAAATCGTCGCAACGTTTCGCTTTGGCGGGAAACATTACTCAGGAAGTAGCGGCTGCCCTTGTGGTTTATCCCAAGAACCGTAACCCCCTGCGCATCCATCTCCGCGTCCTTCTCTTCGATAAATCTCTGACACTCGTTACGCATGCCTTCCAAGTGATCTTCAGGTACGATTCCCTTCAGAACGAAGTAGCCCTCGTTTTGATATTGCTGTTGCAAGTCGCTCGGAATCTGTAGGGCAGGTTCGGTGTGTGTTTGTGTTGGCATTCTGGTATCCTCAATTTGTCGCTTGTTAGTTTGACCATTCTACAGTAAGGTCTGTGGCCTGTCTGCGTAAAAACAACTATAAACTGATCATTTTCGACTGAGGTTTACAAAGTGCAGGAAGAATTAGGAATACCGGAACAGTTTTACGGTGACCTGTATTACTACACCTATTTGCGTCAAATCCGCAGTGAACATAAACACAGAGAGCTTGAGTTCAATCTGGTCTTGCAGGGTACTGCGACGTACTTAGTGGACGGCAAGCGCCATGACATACGAACAGGAATGATCATCTGGCTGTTTCCAGGACAGGAGCATGTTCTGGTTAGAGAATCACCAGATTTTGTGATGTGGATAGGAGTCTATAAACCGGATTTTGTTTCCAAATTTTGCGTGTCAAGTTCATCTTATGCCTTGCGCCAGCAAAAGCCGGATGGAGATTTCTGCCGATGTCTTCGACTTGACGACGCCCGCTGGTTACTTTCAGTCTTGACTCAACTTAGCCATGCCCGGTCCGATGTATCCCTTTTTAACGCCGGACTCGGTTACACCCTGCTGTTAGCCTGGTCGGCCTATTGCTCTGCCGACGAATTAGGAATTAGCTCGATCCTCCATCCGGCGGTAAATAGAGCAGTACAACTTCTAGTAGAGAAACCGGAAACGGAAAGCGTAGAGGAAATTGCTCGGGAAGCCGGCCTTAGCGAATCGCGGCTGCGTGCGCTGTTCAAAGCTCAGACAGGTGTCACCCTCGTCGATTTTCGCAGCTATCAACGTATATGGAGGTTTCACAAGATATACGGAAATGGTCAGGGAATGAACATAACACACACTGCATTAGAAGCTGGGTTCGGCAGCTACACGCAATTTCATCGAGTGTTTAAGTCTATCATGGGATACGGACCTGCCCAATTTCGAAGGTCCTTGTCGATTACCAGCGGCCGAAAAAAATAGACATAATTAAGCGCCAGAGTACCATGTACCACACAGTGCGCCCGATTCCCGGCGTACTGTTGCTTATCACTCGTCCCGCCTCATGGATAACGCCAATCGGACGGACTTTAACTCGGAGCCGCGCACACTCCCGACAGCGAATTCCAGCGACACCCTGCACGGAACACTTTATGCAAACAGGGGTGTCACACCTGCCACAGCGAATTCGAGTGGGAACCTTCACATGCTTGTGGCAATAGAACGACCCCGGATCTCCCGGAACGGGTATCGCTTCAAGTGCAGGCAATTCCTTACCACAGCCGCCGCAAAACTTATTGGCCGGCGGATTACTGGTATTGCATTCGCTACAGATTAACATCGTACCCCTCATCGGATAATGGTAGTAACCTTACTGTTACCAATTGTATTTTACCGACAAATTCCCTTTTAATCCAACTTCTTGCCTCTCTTGCATCACTCACCACTGTCGGCCCGGTTAACGAAATGCCTTATTACGGGCGGGGGCCGATAATCGCGCCGACAATCTCATGGCTTTAATAGCCATTCGACACAGTTGGGTAGGGGAAATGACAAAACACATTTCGAAAATCTTGATAGCGACTCTGGCTTTAGTCCTGGTCTTCGCAGTTTATGGTTGTGGTGGAAGCGGAGGTGGAGGCAATGGAGGCGGGGGCGGTAGTACGCCTGTGGGAGGGAACACCAATGTATCTATCCCTACAGTAAACAATGCTGCGGCTCCGATGGGGTATTCCTTTAACAGTCCGATCTCGGCTGTGTCAGGGGATACCGTCACCTGGAACAACGAGTCCACGGCGCCGCACGGCATAACCTGGGATTCGCAGACTCCCTCCACGTCACCGGCTCCTGGAGCCAACATCCCGATATTCCAGGCGGGAACGACCTCGGCAGCATGGACAGTTCCTACTGTCACAGGTGCAACCACGTACAACTATCACTGCACGGTGCACGGTGTTACAATGGCGGGGGTTATAAACGTTACCCCGTAGCGTCTGATGTTCCCATAACAAAGAGGGATTGCCAGGCTGGCAATCCCTCTTTGTTAATTCTTATTTTACACCGATTTCTGAGACACCAGAGTCAATCTTAGAAGCATTGGCCCTCCGGACTAAAGTCCTGCGCTGAGCGCCCTTCGAGCACGTCGTTAACCAATAATGTTACTCTAGCGGCACTGCCCGTTAGGCAAGCCCGGTGTACACAGCACATCGGCAATATGCTGGTGAGCCGCAACGTAAACATGCACTCCCACAACTGCTCCTGTCAGTAACACCCCCAGTACACCCAATGCAATACCCGTTCCCAGGGATACCCACTGAGATGATGTCAAAAACTTCCTGGAACGAGTGATGCCTGCGCCCGGCATCTGAGTGAAGGCAGTCGATGTCTTAACGAGCTTGTCGTATCGATCGCGGCACCGCTTACACCCGGCAAGGTGAGCGAGCATTGTGAGTGTCGCTACAACAGACAGCCCACTATGAGCTAGCAGCAGTAAATCTTGATCTCTATTTGTGCAGTTCATACTGTTAACTGAAGTCCAGCAGAGTGGCAACCCTGTCATGCGCGGCGTAGAATTGGTACTTGACCGTGTTCAAGTTCCTGCCCAAAGAATGCGCAATTTCCGGTAAAGAAAGGCCAGAAAAGTAGTACAGATCTATAACATCCCTTTGTGGTTCAGGGAGTTTTGAGAGGGCATCGCGCACAGTTACCCGCAGGATAACTTCATTTGCTTCATTCTTGCTACTGGTCTGCAAAGATTCCATTTGATCGTCGAACAGCTGGCTGTGTCCTACTGATTTACGGTAGTCTTCTCGGATCTTATTGACTGCAATTCCCAATACCCAGGACCGGTACGACGACCTGGCGGCAAAACTCGGCAATCTCTCCCAACTTGTCAGCCATACATCTTGAATGATATCCTCAACTCGGTCTGAAGGAGCCTTAGAACAAAGATAAGATTGTACACCCTTTTTATGAGCGCGACAAAGAGCGTCGAACGCGGCGCGATCGCCCCGTTTTGCTGCTGTGATAAGACGACGTTCCCGAAATTCCTCGATTATCCCCTGCATGTCATATGGACAGTCCTTCAAGAATGAGAAAATTAGATGCTTAAAACCATAGCAGAGAATTACTCCGGCAACTTGACATATACCTTCTTGTCTGTGTCCACACGAACATCGTAATTGTCCAGTGGTCTTCGTGGCGGACCAGAGACATTAATCCCGTCTTGATCGAAGCGACCGCCATGGCAGGGACAGGTAAATTGGCTTTGCGCGCTGTTCCACGCAATAATGCATCCCATGTGGGTGCATTTTGACGAATAGGCTACCACACTGCCGTCAGTTTTGCGCGATAAAAAGAGGCTTGTTGCTCCGGAGGTCACTTTTTGCATCTGCCCCCGCTTGATTGAATCGGCTGACCCCACCGGCACCCAGGCCACGCCGGATGCCGATACACGGTCATCAAGCAGGCTGGTGCCGACCAGTCCGGCCACAGCAAGCGATACTATAAACTTCCGTCTTGACCAGTCCTTACAGAGATCCGATTGATTGATTATCATTTAAAACTGTCCTTTCAAAACAATTTGAGTATTTCTATTTCCTGGCGCCTGAATGGATTCTGCTATAATCCTAAAACTTCTGTCGTCAAACGGATAGGCTGTTAGGGAGAACACGGGGTATGTCTTCTGCCCATTGTAGTTGCCCTGAATAGTTCCGGCATACCTCGAACTCAGTGCGTATTCTCCCTGCAGAGAGGCCAGGTTTGACGATCCAAACTGGTCGTGGCCAGATGATCCCGAGGCAGTCACGAATATCTTGTCGTGAACCCCCAATGTGCCAAGGACGATTAAATCCCTGCTATCCCCGTTTTCGTAACCAAATACTCCGAGCGAGTTATATCCGGTGCGCTTAAACACGTGCAGATAGCCGCCCTGCGCGCTGCCTATTCTAGTTTCATCGTTCGTCAAAGAAAGATGACCTGTCGTCGATACACCGGCATCGACGTATACTCCATCTGGCTTGAATGAGCCTCTGTTGCTAAAGTAATCCACCCTTACTCCTGGTGATGCGCCACTGGCTGAGAAGTCGCCCACTGTATTGTATAAAGCAAGTTGCGGAGCGACCGTTAATGAATTGACAGCATCATACTGGTACTGCAAGGGAGCGAATTGGCCGACGGTTATGGAGTACTTGCTGTTTAGAATCGGCACGGAAAAATAGGCATCGTTCAGGTCGGCGGTCCATGTAAAGTCTGGAGGCGTTGCTGCGAGAAGATCTACGAAGTACCCCGAGCCGTTCAACGGGCCGCCTTTCACCCCGCCCACTTCAAAAAAGTCCAGAGAATCGAAGGTGAGAGGGCTGAGACTACTATTCGAAACCGTCGAACTACCAGTGATAATTCCACTTATTGGGATCGACGACAACCCCGTATGGTAAGCCGGCGGTTCTCCTCCGGGCCAGTTGAAGTGATTCGCCTGATAGGCAAGACCAAAGGTGTTTAGCTGGGGAGCAACAGTATGGCACGCCGAACATGGAACCCCATACCTGCGGCTTAGTTCAGGAAGTGCTTGCGAGGGCCTGGGGGCTGAACTCATGGAAAGCGCCAACAGGAGAACAATGACCACAGCAGCGTTTATTATCCAGACAACCGATTTAAGCAACTTCGTCCCCCTTACAAACTGTGCCCCTCGATAACTTAGTGAGCGTATGCAGTGTAAAGGTTTGAAACAGGGGAATTATTTTTAAACGGTAAAGAAGGAATGGGCTGTGGGAGTATTAGTAGGAGCTAAATGTTGGTCCGATGGCAGTGCCGGCAGCACTTTCTACACCGGCGGATAGTGAGCATCCCGGCAATGCCGGAATATCGTCCTGATTGCAGTCTTCGTCTGCAGCCGGTACTCCCGATGAAACGCTGGAACCACGCAGCCAGTGCGCATGACCATCGCAGAAGACATAGTTGGACCCCAGTGAATGCCGTCCATCAGCGGCTGGAAATTGTGTTTGCAGAAGATTTAAGGGGACGCGTCCGCCAAGGTATCCCGTGGCATATTTGTTGGCCGTGCTGGTTGTTGCATCGGTCTGTGCGTAGAGCCGATTGTCTAATCCATTTCCGGATGCGGAAAAATTTGTGCTGCTCGGCGGACTGCCGTCCGCTCCTTCACGAGGGCTGCCGAGATTAACGGACACGGCTGAGGTTTCAAAGAGCATAATCGTCTGGGAAGGTGCGTTTAGCTCGGGATCGGTCAGTCCGCTTAAAATGTCCTCATAGCCTTCCCCCTGATCTACAAGATTGATGTTGTATCCATAAGAGACTTCTGTTTCGCGAAAGGCCTGGGAGGATGTAGTGTCGGTTGGGCAGTTAAATACGCCCTGACTGTTTATATAAGGCAGGCACTGTGAAGCCCAGCCTTCCCCCTGCCAGATACGACCCGCCGATGTGGCCTGTATTCCGTTGGGATATGTCGAATCGTTATCGCTTACGTATTGCTGAAGAGCGAGGGATAACTGCTTTTCGTTTGAAAGACAGGTAGCGGCGCGGCCTTTTTCCCTTGCCAAGGCAAATACCGGGAACAGAATGGCGGCGATAATCGTAATAATGGCGACGACCGTAAGCAACTCAATCAGCGTAAAGCCTTCAAGCGACTTCGGATTTCGAATGTATAGTGCTTGTGATTGTCTCTTCATGAGTTAAATTGACCAAACAAATCTGGATACTTTAGTTCATTTAAAGTTTCTTGCTGAGAATCCTTTATTTCCAGGACATGCAATAATATGCGTACGATTATCAGGTGACGAAAGTTTCCTCCTCGGGTCGATAAATATCAATGATTGTCCAATGTCTATAACACTATGAAAAAACGTAATCGATCCGTATTAGCCCTCGCATTGCTGGGCCTAGCTCTGTCCCTCCAGACCACTGCTATTCTCGCAGCGAAGATGAAGAACACCGAAAGTCCCGATGCGGCTCTAGTGGGCGCGGCAGAACAGGGTGATTTTGGAGGCGTAAAGAAGGCGCTTGGCGCGGGCGCCAACGTCAATGCTGCGGCGAAGGACGGAGCGACTGCTGTAGAATGCGCAGGCTATCGAGGGCGTATCTACGATATCAGCAAGTCTGAGGATGACATCAATACGCGGCTCAATATCATTGAGCTTCTAATATCGAAAGGCGCAGTTGTCAATACGCCGGACACGGTAAGTTTTGCGGGCAATATCATGACCGACGCTCTCGCGGAACAGCGATACGACCTTGTGAACTCGCTTTTGCAAAACGGAGCAGATGCCCGCGCATTAACCTTCCCAAATTTACTCACAACCCGCTATAAATTGCATCCTAACCCAAACCGCCAGCAAAGGGCGTTGTTTGAAAAACTTTTGTCCGAAGGCCAGAATCCTCAGACACTAACAAGCGCGTTGTATTTTGCAGTTCGTTCCGATGATGCTGCGTACTTTGTGAATGAATTGTTACAAAAAGGAGCCGATGTCAACGATCAATCGTTTGTTGGTGGAACACCTTTGATCGAGGCCATTCTGGCGGGAAAGCCCAAGATTGTACAGCTATTGGTGAGCAGTGGTGCGAAGCCTGATGTACCCTACAAAGCTCCAGCTCAGAACTATTCCGATGACCGATCCAAACTGTATAACGGCAAAACCCCATTAGCTATCGCAAAGGATATCCTTGCTTTGGACACTAAAGCACAGGGGGCGTCAACCGGAACTCAGACCGGAACTCAGACCGATACGCTTCCAAGTCAGGATCCAGACAACTACACGCATATCGTTGGCATACTAAAGAAGGCTGGCGCGAAGTGATCGACACAATAACTCTGCTTAAGGAACTCGTATTTGCACCTGGACCTCCAGGCCAGGAGGAGCTAGTGGCTGTGGTAGTGGAAGACCACGCAAAATCTTTGGGCTGTCCGGTTAAGCGGGATCCGCGCGGTAATGTCATCATTGGGTTGCCGGGCACGGATACCATACCGGAGCACGCCGACATTGTTGTGACAGCCCATCTAGACGAAATTGCTTTGATGGTCGAGAGCGCGGAACCTGACGGAAAGCTTAAAGTCGTTCCTATGGGAGGCCTGCTGCCGTGGAAATGGGGGGAGGGCCCCGTCTCAGTCCTCGCAACGGGCGGCGCTATTCCTGGAATATTAGGCTTCGGATCCATTCACACCAACAGCCCGGAGAGCGCAGCGGTTAAAGCACGGGAAAGACCTCTCAGTTGGGACGGAGCCCGCGTCTTCACAGGATTGTCGGTACATGCCTTGAATGAACAGGGAGTACGTCCTGGAACCAGAGTAGTCCTTGGACAGGATCGGCGTATCGTTACACAGTTCAGCGACTTCATCGCCAGTCCGTTTCTTGATGACAGGGCAGATTTAACGGCGCTCATTCTGACTCTGGAGGCCATTAAGCAACGCGGTAGCAGCCAGGATGTCTTTCCAGGAAAGTCAGTTGTCTTTGCGGCAACGGCTGCGGAAGAAGTAGGGGGCCATGGCGCGCTTGCTCTATTTCGACGAATGACACCCGAAATTGCCATCGCGCTGGAAATTGGCCCGCGTGTTCCAGAAAGCCCATTTACGCTGGATGCCAAACCAACTGTGTGGGTAAACGACGGTTACAGCGCCATGCTGGGATCCGATATAGACCTCATGTCCAGGGTCGTTTCAGAATCGGGAATAGACGTCCACTGGCAAGCCTTGTCACGCGGCGGAAGCGATGCGACCTGCGCAGCGTCGCATGGATTGGTCGACAGGCCGTTCACGCTGGCTTTCGCCGCGGAGAACTCGCACGGATACGAGATCACGCATAAAAATTCGATCGGTCAATTGTCGAAACTGCTGCTTGCGTTGTTGGACACATTGGCGGGCGGATAATTGTAACGAAGAGGGCGCTGCGCCCTCTTCGTTCTGTTCTTAAAACTCGATGACGCTACGCAGAACTTCTCCGGAATGCATCGCTTCGAAGGCTTCGTTAACCTGATCCAGCCTAATCCTTGCCGTTACCATCTCATCCAGCTTGAGTTCACCCTGCAGATACAGTTGAGCCAGAAGAGGGAAGTCATTAGAGGGCAGGGCGTCTCCGCAATGACAGACCTTAAGCGTCGCCTTGTTCCAGTAAATCCCGGTGTCTACATTCCCAAAGTTGAGGTTTACCATTTGCTCATCCTCAGGGAGTCCAATGTGGACGGCAGTTCCAGCGTAGGCCAATGAGGCTATGGCCTGTTCAATGGTCTTAGGGATGCCGACGGCTTCGTAGGCGAAGTCTACGCCATTGCCGTCTGCAATCTCGCGCACTTTGGCCACAGCATCTCCATGGCTCGCATTCACTACATCCGTCGCTCCAAAATCCTTCGCCCACTTAAGCTTGGTATCGGAAAGATCGACAGCGATGATCCGCTTGGCATGCGCCAGACGCGCCCCTTGAATAACGGATATTCCGACTCCACCGCAGCCAAAAACGGCGACATTGGCGCCGGGGAAAACCGGAGCAGTATTAAGTGCTGCTCCCACGCCTGTAATCACACCACAGGCAATCAAGCTCGCCTTATCCAAAGGCATCTCCGCAGGCATCTTAATCGCGGCCTTGGCGTGAACTACCGTGTATGTGGAGAATGTCCCGCAGCGAAGAACCTGAGTGAGCAAGGCGCCGTCCGACTTGCGATGAATTCTTTGTTTGGGACGCAAAGCCATCCAGCATCGTCTCGGATCACCGCGCAAACAGGCTGGGCAAGTTTCACATGGGGCCCTATAGGCAATGACCACGGGATCGCCGGGCTTTAGCGTTGTCACACCTTCGCCGACCGATTCTATAATTCCAGCGCCTTCGTGCCCCAGAAGGATGGGAAAGGCCATGCCTAGACCGCCCATGTTTTTAACATGAAGATCCGTATGGCAGACTCCCGACGCCACCAATTTAACGCGAACTTCGTTTGGGCCAGGGTCATCCACAATAATATCGATGACTTCCACGGGGGAATTCGGCTGGTTAAGTACCGCTGCGCGACCTTCAATAGACATAGCGTAACTCCCTGACTTTTGTTCTTAATATCAAGGATTATGGTAGGCGCCGAAACACATGTCAACCAGCGGCAGGGTCCTGCTTATAGTAATCGCTCAAAACTCGGTAAAGATCGGGATATACGTGCCTCATGGCCTGGGATTGTTCGAAAAAGCACTCTGTGGAAACCGCAAAGAATTCCGCAGGGTTGGTAGCTCCGTAAGCATTCAGGAGGCGGACTTGACCTTCGCGGGATTCTTCAACGAGAGTGTCAAACTCGGAAGACATGACCGAGGACCAGCGGTCATAGAGATCCTGATCCTGCAGACGCGGGACACCGTCGGCGCTGCCGTTATTGTAATCCAGCTTGTGCGCAAACTCGTGGTAGACGACATTCCTGCCATCCAATTCGTTTCTCCCGCCTGCAAGCACTTCAGGCCAGGAGAGAATAACAGGGCCTTGACTCCAGGCTTCACCAAGACGGACATTCGGAACCAGGTTGACGGCATTGTCAGGTCCGGTTACTTTTTCAATGGCCATGTAGTTATAGGGGTAAACCAAAATCGATTCTACATTAGAGAAGTAATCGTGTTTAA
>Ga0302315_10002998_pt1 | contig 15575 bp, 12 predicted proteins | sample III_Palsa_N3_1_FD_200532 | JGI IMG/M metagenome (GOLD analysis project Ga0302315, IMG submission 200532) | Peat permafrost microbial communities from Stordalen Mire near Abisko, Sweden - III_Palsa_N3_1 | ecosystem: Environmental > Terrestrial > Soil > Palsa > Peat permafrost | place: Sweden... | reverse complement strand
AAAGCTCCTATTGCAGACCGTGAGCGCCCTGCGTGGGAGATGTAGCTGTGGTCTGGAAGCTCGGCGTGAGGGGTACAGACTGCACCCAGTTCTTGCCGGTGCCATCGGGGACGAGTGTTCCGTTCTGCTTGATGAACTGCGTGGCCTGCGAAAGCGTCATGCAAGTGGCACCCATACTCTGGAGGTTTTGAAAGAATGTTTGCCATCCAGCAAGAGTGAACTCATCGTAACCGTGTGCGTAAATACCGATAACGCCTCCTGATGCTCCCATACCCTCAACAATTGCGGCGGCGGAGGAGGTTGGTTTGGTCGCGTCGAAGCCTGATGGAACCCAGATCGCGGCCATGTTGTAGAGATCCAGCGTGGACAGAAGCCAGTTCCCATTTGGCGCGAGGTTAGCAGTGAGGACGCCGTTGCGGTTGGCAAAGACCTTTGCACCCTCGATGTGTGTTTCTACCGCGGGGCTGGAGGAGGTGAAAGGAGTGGCGAAGCTCTGAACGGTGTATCCAGGCAGGTTCGCTTCAATATCGGCTATCGCTCCTTCTACCTCCCATGTCAAATAGTTGCTTGCAGCTCCGGCCAGGTACGGCTGAAGGATATTGACATTGGTGACGTTGGCGAGAAGTGCCGGCGTGAAGTAAAGCTGGTTCGGTTGCGCTACGCAGGTGTAAGCAGGGTTGCTGGTGATTACGGCGCAAATATCTGCAATACCGTTCCAGGTATTGGAGATGTCGACGTTCAGGTCCGGCGTTGTGCTTCCATTGAGGAAGGTCTGCAGCTTTTCGATACTCGAATTGATCGACATGGTAGCGCTGGTCGCAGGGCCGGTGTATTGGATGGTGACAACGTTATTGTTCGCCAGATCAGAATGGCTGCGTGTGTGGGCTACAATCTCGTCTCCCGCCTTCTGCAGCGCTGAAACGGCCAGCCAGTCAGTAGGTGTGACCAACTTCGTGTTGAGCGCATAGCTCAGCGTGCAGCCATATTGATGCGCGAGGGCACTAACGGACTGTGCAACTCCGAGATTGATGTAGTCGTCAACATACGGGATAACGATGAGGGGTGCAGCGCGCTTGGAAAAGGCCGGACTGCTGTTGATGTTGGTGCCATCGTCTGTGAGACCGATATAGTTCTCTGCAATCGAGTTGGTTGGGTTCGGAAGATAGATGGACTTCGAGATCGTAAGGGCATAGGGGCTGTAATTCCGGATAGTCGCGTAGTTGGGGTCGGCTGTGGCGTTGCCGGTAAGGGTGGACTGGACAATCGTGCTCGGTGCGAAGGTGCCGTAGATCTCAAGAGCTCCCGTTATATTGCCACTCAGGATTGAATTATTGATCGTCAACCCATCACCGCCGCTTACGCCAATCCCCACGCCATTATTAAGGCCCTCACAATTCGTCACAACTTGCGTACCACTTTGAGCGCGAAGTCCTTCGTATTGCGCCCCCGCCCACAGATCGTTGGTAAAGGTCAGGACACCGGCGGCTGTGACGTCGATATCTATTGATGTGTAGTTGGGATTGACAAATGCGATTCCGGAGACGGAGATATTGCTGACGTGCTCGATCTCCATCGCCGAATCGCGCTGCGCTGCTTCGACTCCGGGAGCCTTGAAGGCAGTGCCAGGATTAGTCTTGGAATAGACATAAAGGATTCCTCCCGCGCTGTACCACTGGTTTGGCGCTATGATCGCGCTCGTAGCGCTAACGGGGAAACCGAGGACGGTATTGAACCAGACCTGTTCCGGTTGGTAGGTCGATCCCAGCGAAACCTTCCAAACCGTCGTACTTCCTCCTAAAGCGGTCCATCCTGTTGAGTAAAGATTTGCGCCGGAGATGACGGGCTTCGCGCCAGTCAGATAAGCGCCAAAATTGACACCGCTCGTTTTCGGTATCAACTCTTCACGCCATGTTCCACCAGACATAAACAGCACTGTATCGCCCTTTTGAAACTGGAAGCTGTTAACGTGGGCAATCGTCTTCCAAGGGGTAAGGATGGTATTAATGCTGAAGTTATCGTTGCCGTTTGGGCTGACATAGTAGGTAGCGGCGGACGTAGCGGCAAACAGAGGGGTTGAGATAAGCAACACTAAAACGGACTTGAGAAACCAGGAGAATCGCATGGGAGTTTCCTTTGCAATAAGAATTTAGAAACGAAACTTAGTGAACTATTTACGGGACCAGGTCCTTTGGCAGAAGCGGATGTAGTCAGTACAACGTCGCAAAGACTTCCAATGATTAGGGACGCTTTGTCATTGGAGGAACAACGTAAAGTGTGCTTTTGGAAAGAACATCGGCTACCTCCTTCTCCACCCCAGGGCCGTTTGCTGGGAACCCATAGAGACCTCCGAATGGCGAGAGTTCGTCCTCAGCGATCGCGGTGTAAATATCGAGGTCGGCACAGCCAAAGTCCATGACGTAATAGCCATACGTCTGGATCGCTTTGAGAATTCTGAAAGCTGGCCGACTGAGAGGAAGGCGATCGAGGCGAAGAGTGGGGTCCAACTGGATGACGCCGCCGTACGGAACGAGTCCCGTGTTCATTCTGCCTTTTCCGGTACAAGTATTGACACTGTTGAACATGCCGTAATCGCGTGCTGTTGCTGGATACACGCGCGCCGCCCACACACGACTCACAGGGCCTCCGAGGGCATGGCGTATCAGTCCAGCGTCGGTTGTCGCTTCTCCTGGTTGAATAAGCAGGGGGAGCTCAGAGAATCGGGCTGCTGTCGAACCGCCGAGGTCACCGAGCGAGTTGAACGAAACCGGGGGGCTCGCATAGAGCGCATGCGGTGTGTGTTGATCGGGCTCGACGCTTGCTTTGTAAAGACTCACGAGAGTGCCCTGCATGGGGTCTACAAAGATCACGTGCCGGTCTCCCGCGGCGAGCCGGGGGAGCGACGCTGGCCAATCGGAGGCCACTAAAAAAGGGGTGTTTCTTCGTGTCGCTTCCTGGTTCTCCCAAATACTGTGGATGATTTCGGTCTTCGATTGCGGAGAGGCCACGGAGATGCCGTACCCAATTCCATCACCCTGCTGGTTTGTGTTTATTTGGATGGTCTTGATGTACCCCTTTGGTAGCGGGACACGAGGCCAATTGGCCGGAATTGGTTGATAAAAGGGTGCATCGGGTGAGAAGTGAAGACTCCACGGAAGATTTGAATCTCGCTTTGGCAGTGCCCATCCGGAAGGAAGGAGAGTGGGAAGAATTTCGGAGAGATCGTCTACGTAGTCGAACGACAGATCAAAGCCGAAGTTGAGATACATGGCTACGATACGAGCGCGTACGTCTTTCTCGTCCGGGTTGATCGAGGGCTCCGAGGTGCTGGTGTGTTGCAGGATGAGAGATGCAGGCTGCAACACCGTTGGTAGAACTGGATATGCGGTGAGTCCGCGACTGAAGGTTGCATCGGTCTCCGGCACGGGGCGGAACGAGATAACGTCGGAGAGAATGTGCCGACCGTCCGGAAGGTCCATGATGGCCTGTAGCCGATGATCTGAATCAGTAAGATGGCGCACTGAGAAGATCCCGACTCCGCGGTCGTTCAAGGGGCCAAGAGCATATGGCTCTTCCTTCGTGTTCCAGGCCGGAACTGCATCGATACAGTAGGTAACAACACTACCGTGTGTGGCACCGGACACAGCAACCGAGATAGCGCCCGAAACGACGGCGGGACTGACAAGGCCACGGAGGACGAATGGCGCGTCTGTTGCCTCCGAAGCCGAAGGGCGTATCTCACACTTCGTTGAGCTTGCATGGTCGAGTACAGCACGACGAGCAGATGCTTTTCCCGGCGCGATGAGCCACGGAATCACAAGTACAAGCGTGCCGACAAGAGTGAGCCTAGCTACCATGGAGAACTCCGATTGCACCTTTGCTCACGGTCGCAGTGAGCTCTTGATAGATCGTCTTGAGCTGGCCGGTCACCACATCGATGCTGCAGATGGCCTGAACTGTACTGCGACCGGAGGAAGCAAGCGAGGAGGCCAGCCCGGGTTGCTGCAAGAGACGCAGGATTGCAGCGGCTACGCCTTTGACATCTCCAGGAGTGACAAAAAGCCCGTTGAACTCGTGTGCTACTACATCTGGGATGCCCCCTACAGGAGTACACACAACCGGAAGACCATGGCTCATTGCCTCCAGGACCGACATCGGTACGCCTTCGTTGTGGCTGGGTAAGCAGAAGATGTGGGCGAGATCGTAGATCTCCTCCAACTGCTCAGAGTTCAGCCAGCCCAAGAGGTGGACTCGATCGCTGATACCAAGGGTTCGTGCCAGCGCTTCCGCACCGGGCAGGTCTCCGTGACCGGAGAACCAGAACTCGGCGTCCGGGCGAGATCGAAGCACGATGGCTGCGGCGGCGATCAGGGTATCGAAACCCTTTCGCAGCTCCAGTTTTCCGACATAGAGGATGCGAGGCGGCAAGCCCGCATCGCGGGCGGCGGGAGGAAATCGCTTAACCGGATTTGGTACTACAACCACGCCGGGATGCTGAGTGTGGCGTCGAATGATCGCGGCCCACGACGGTGAAAGCGCAATGACACGTTGCGCCTTGCGGAAGGCGTAACGCCAGGCCCAATGCGGAGTCTTCCGGAAGAGAGACTCTTCGCCGTGAGCATGCACGTGGAGGATTATCGGCTTCCCCAAGGCTGCCGAAAGTCCGAGCAGTGGCAACTTTCTCAGGAAGCTGGTCTCGCCGGCAAGATGGATATGCACGATCTGAGCACGCGCTATTGCCAGTGGAGCCGTGATGTATGCGCGAAGCGCCGCCCATATCTTGTAGCATGCCCCACGATCGTCGTACGTTGAGAGCATGGAACATGTGTCTTGCCAGAGGTCGGTGCAGCCATGAAGCCGCACTACGCTGTCGATGCCCCCGCGCCCACCGTGACCGGGCGCAATGACAAGAACCTGGGGATATGATTTCGACATTGAAGTCCACTCCTGACGATTAGGTACCAAATGACGTGATGGCGAAAGACGAGACCATGTGCAGATCGGCATTGCTATCTCGGCAGTCTCTGCGGATTGTCTCTGTCAGAGAGTTCAACTGCATCGCCTCGCTGACAAAGACGTGTTGGACCGAATGCTTTTTGAGTAACCGCTTGAGATCCTCCGGCTTGCCGAGGACGCGCAAGCCACAGATGGAAAGTCCGCGGATCTCTGGACGCTCATCAACAAAACCGACGGGATGATACTCCGGACAGTGGAGCCGAATCTCAGAGAGCATGCTGATGCCGCTAAGATCCGCACTGCAAATGATGACGGGCGTGCGTGTGTTTTTCCGCTGCATGCTCTCCTGGAGATAAGAAAGGCGCCCTACCGAGATTCGTAGTCCGGCAAAGGCAACGATCGATAGCGTGGCTTCGAGCAAATACACGGGTCGCGGCAGGTCTATTCCGTGCATTCTGGAGAAGATCTCGGCACACACAGCACCTACGAGCGATCCCAGAAGGCTGATACCTACGAGCGCGGGAAACTCCTCTACGGAGAAAAAGCGCCAATGCCGACGATGCAGCCCGAGGCAGGCGAGCACAAGGCACTGGCACACGCTCCAGAGAAGGACAGCCTGAACGAGGATGGTTTTGCTCTCGTTCGTCAGCGAAATATTCTGATGCGATAACAGTGCGATGGCTACACAGGCGAGGCTGAGGAATGCCATCAGTACAAGTTGAAGCGAGGGAAAGAATCGATGTAGCAGAGGCACAGCATGTGCTTCAAGCCAGTTGTGAGTGACCGCCGTGCTGTGGCTCGGCGATAGGTCCAGTGTGGGGTGCGCAGTGTGTGCCACCGATCGAATGACTCCAACCCCGAGATAACGACAGATGAGCAGGAGTGGGGCGAATGCTGTAACCCCGTAGAAGACGGCGTGGGCCTGATCAAACTGAGCTGCTGCCGCTAAAGGAGTCAACCAAACGAGATTCACGATGCCGATTGAAGCGGCGACCCGCTTGTGACCGTACTTGCTGGCTAGAATCTGAAAACCATGGGTTTTGTGGGGCTCATACCACCGCTGGCCGGTGAGCATACGCGTCATCAAAGTGATGGTAGCGTCGCTGATGAAGACTGCGAGCAGAATGAGTGGGACGAGAATCGAGAGCTCTTGGCGTGCGGCCGCGATGAGTGAGATCACCCCTAGAGTAAACCCGATGAAGCAGCTGCCCACGTCACCCATGAAGATCCTCGCGGGTGACCAGTTGAAGAACAGGAAGGGTGCAACGGTTATTCCCAGTAGAGCAAAGAGAAGAGCGGGCACGGTCGCCCCTCGTTCCACCAAGATAAGGGTGACGCAGATCGTCGTGACGGTGACGACCTCAATGCCTACGATCCCATCGATCCCATCCATGAAGTTCGTCAGGTTGAGCAGCCAGGTAAGAGCGAAGATCTCGACAACCATCAGCACAGCGATGACAACAAATGAAGAGGAAGCCAGACCTGGGATATGGAAGGCTGCGAGGGAAAGTATCACGACGATTGAGGATCCAACATGCACCGAAAGACGGGTACGGATTGGCATTCCTCTACGGTCATCGCAGTAGCCGACTGCTGCGACGAAAGCACCCGCAAGCAACGCAATGAGTTCTTGAGCGACTAGAATTCGCATGAACCCGAGGACAGCGATGACCAGAAGGAACACAGTAGCGAAGGCCACGCCGGCTCCTCTTGGAGTGGGATACGTATGGGAGCTGCGCTCATTGGGAATGTCCAGAATTTGCTTCTTCAGAGCAAAACCAAGGTAGCCCTTGATGGCAACATAGGAGGCTATGCTCGAACCAAGCAAGATGGAAACTGCGACTGGTATGTTCACGGCGTGTTTCTCCTGACAAGCAGCCCTTGTGAGCGGGAGACTCCAAAGATCCGCCAGCATGCGATGGTGAGAAGTTGCAGAGAGAACATCAGCGCAAAGACTGGTGAGTAAAGGTTGCGCCGGAAGAGACGACGTGGCTCCTGGCATAAACGGACGAGCCAGGTTAGACCCAGATCCTGGACTAAGCTCGGCGGCATAACTTTCTCACAGGAGAGAAATTCGAATACGGCGCCCACGCCGAGGCAAACACAGCTGAGCGTCGTGAAGTGCCGCCTCATCCAGAGTTCCTGCTTGACGGAACCAAGGCCAATGAAAAGGAGCTCGACTTCGGAGGCCTGAATGGAGGTTAAGATTTCTTGATCCTCCGTGGCGCTCAACTCCCTGAAGGGTGGGGAGTAAAGATAGGACACCTGTAGGGCGGGGTAGGTGTCGGCGAGGATCTGTTGCATGCGAACGAGCGTCTCGGCCCGTCCGCCGTAGAAGCCGACCCGTGTACCACGGCGCTCTGCCTCGGCTAATAGCAGGGGGACTTGATTTGGACCACTCACACAGTGAGCATCCTTGTATCCAAGCATTTGCAGTGCCCACGCAAGGGGCCTGCCGTCCGGATTCACCATCGCGGCATCGTGATAGGCCCGGCTCACTTCGAGACGTCTGTTTGCTTCGATGATCATGTGCGCAGTCGCGAAGCAGATGTAAGCCGGTCGGCGTTGCTCCATAAGTTCAAAGATCCGCCGACACGTCTCGTGGTGTGAGGTGATGTCCAAGGCTGTATCCAGCACGACGCCAGTTTTGCGCTCATGTAGGGGGCTCATAAAGACTCCAGTGATTTGAGAGTGGTTGTGTGTAGGGGTCTCTGCGCTTGTTGGACTGACCGCACCGGATGTGGAGAACGAAGGCTGCTCCCGATGCATGAAAAACACGTCAGGCTTACCGTGTAATAGGTCATGGCGTCTGTGCCCCAAATCTGGCCTGTCAGTTGGCTGTGGCACAGGTAAACCAAAACGATCGCGATACTTGCCGCACCTGCGGCACTGTCAATTGGAGACCGAAGAGCACGCTTTAGGAATGCCAGGATCAGGCCGATGAACCAAACCGCACCTGCTGCTCCGCCCACCAGCAGAAGATCCAACATATCGTTGTGGGTGTGCTTGATGTCGTCGCCGTAGTCGCGGAATAGCATCTCAGACATCTCTTTGTAACCGTGGCCTAAGGACTGCTGGGGTAGATCGGCTGCGAGATAGGAGTCCGCTGCTATTTTCCAGAATGCGGCCCGTCCAGAACCGGCACGGTCGGACTCGCCGACATCACTCCAGCGCGCGAGGAGGGTGTGTGTGTCGACAGCGAGGGGGACGACAATACAGCTGAGAAGAAGGAGGACCAGTAGACGATTCAACCACCGCCCTTCGTGGCGATCGCACAGGAAGAGCCGCCAAAAGATAAACCATCCACAGACCATACCAAGCGCAACCATACCCGCCCGTGCGTAGGTCAAGACGCATGCCACAAAACAGAGGGCTGCCAGGACGGTTGGGAGCCAGGAGCGAACACCGCGGCCCAGATAGAGAATGACGATCCCGCCGACGACGAGGATCGCGGTGATCATTTTAGGGGTATCGAACCAGCCCGCCGAAGCACGAACCAAGTCGCTTGTATAGAAGTTGCCCACACCTGCGGCAAGCCCGACCATAACCGAGAGTGCTGTGAACAGCGAACCTACCGCCAGTCCCTTCAAGAGCAACTTCGCCTGAGCGGGCTTTACACAGAGCAGCGAGATCGTTGACCAGAGGAGGATCCAGTACAACAGCTGGCCGTAAGACTCTAGGTTTTCGATCTGGACCCCACCTGTACTTACGAGCTCCTTACTTAGAATGATGCTTAGGATCAACGCCGCACCAAGCGCAGACCAGGGAAGTCGGCTTGCAAGAAGAGGTTCACGCCGAACGGCACGTATAGAGATTGATACAAGGGCCACCATCAGAACTGCTCGTAACGCCTGCAGAAAACCTATCGGGCCAAGATGGGGATGAAAGGCATTATTGAGTTGGTTGCAAAAGCAATCCAATGTTGGAATGGCCGCGATTGCAACCAGGGCACGGCGATGGTCAAGGATTGGATTTACGGTCACCGTCATGCTGACAGCCCTCCTTCTGCGCTGAGGCTACGGAGAGCTAGTCGCGATGAAGGAATGATGTAGATGAGGACGAAGGCCGCAGTAGTCGACCAGATCACGCCCGTAAGGGAGCCATAGTGGGCGGCTATCACCTTCAGAACCAGGCTTGCGATAGAGGCGCTTCCAAAGAACAAGAGATGGAGTCGCATCGTTGCGGGCTGGTTCAGGATTGCGTTCATCGCGGCGATGAAGCCGACAAGTACAACCCAGAGAGCAAAGCCCACGCGAAGCCCGTCAATCGGACCAACGTCGACTCCCGACCAGCGCTTCATTAGAGTGCGACTAAGGAGCAGCAGCACTGTACCGCAAAAAAGACCGATGACCAGACTGAAAATTACAGCGCGGCGCGCGGTTCGGCGCGCCCACGCGAAATCACCACGAACGACTGCTTCACCGATGGCAGGCCACAGAGGAACCATGAAATACTGCGCCACGAGACCAATGGAAAAGATCCTTTGCAATACCGCATAGCGGGCAACGTGTTGCGCTCCCATCATTCTCGAGATAACGATATTGTCGCTAACGTAATAGATGAGGCCGAAGCACTGCTGCAGAAAGAAGAGACTACCCGTCGCGGCAAGTCGCAGTGCTGTCTTCGCCTCAAAGAACTCGAGCTTAGGGAGGAGCCAGGGGCGGACAACGAAGAACTGTACGAGACAGTTTGCGGTTGTGGCAAGCACCGGCGCACCAGCGACAGCACAGACAAGTAGCGGAAGCCCTCCATGAAGACGGGTCGAGAGCATAATGCCGGCGAGCGCAAGCACGTTGCCTCCGGCATTCCAAAGATCTCCGACAAATCCTTCCTGATATCCAAGCTGGATGCGCAGGACGGTGCCGAGGGGCATGCTAAGAGCCGTGCAGATGATCAACACGGCTGTGGCGGGGCCGGCCTCTGCCCCCGCGAGAGTGGTCTTCGTGCCATACAACAGTGCCCAGGGAATACTTCGATATAGAACGAGGAAGACAGCGGCGAGGGCTGTTCCGATCAAGAGCAGCAGGTAGAAGCCACAGGAAACCTCACGTCGAGCAACATCCTTGCTATCCCTGCCGTGAGCCGCAGCGATGCTGGCGGTGAGACCATTCCCGATACCGAAGTCTGCGAAGCCAAGGAAGATGACCACCGAGGTGATCGTCATCCAGAGGCCGTATCGCTCGTCTCCGAGGTAACGGTAGGTGAGTGGAACCGAAATGACCGCCGTCGCGAGCACAATTAGCTTCGCCAAGACGGAGGTCGCGCCATTCATTATCGCTCGGGTATAACGCTTGCGAGACCGTGCCGCATCTTCGAAGGATGCCGTTCTGTCCAGCGCGATTCCTTCAGGGCATGGGGCAGCAAATGGCCATTGCCGGAGTACTGCAGGGGCCGGCTGGCGAGATGCCTTGGATTTAGGGTATTGGATTGTAGATAGCACCGAATTGTCCCATCTTGATAAGTCGTTCAATCTTGCTAAGCCCGTTCTGGGTCACGTAGATCACATCCCCTGGCTGGACCTTAACCGCCTCTTCCAATCGCTTGTCATGGATGAGTTTGTCAAGGTCAAGAGAGGTTGTAACGATCTGGTCTCCGCTACCAACTCGATGCATCAGGAGCACCTTGCTTTTGGAGCTTGTGGTCTTGAAACCTCCGGCGAGAGCGATTGCGTCGAGCACGGACATATCGTTGTGAAGGTCTACACGTCCTGGAGTCGTCACTTCGCCTTCCACATAGACATGCAATTTTTCGAACTCTTTCAAGAGCACTGTCACCGCAGGATTCACCAGCAGCTTGCTCGATAAGAGAGCGACACGATCTCTAAACTGGCTGACCGTCATGCCGTTCGTCTCAATCGTGTCCAGATCGATCAGGGTGACGCGATCATCTGGCCGCACAGTGACGACCTGGTTGAACTCGGGAGTATATCGATAGCGGATGTCGAGAACATCGCCACGATGAAGAACATATTCAGGGTTGCGCTCGGAGAATCCCTGAGCCTTCATGCCGAGAGCGAGAAGAGTGAGGACGGGAAGAAGCAGTAGTTGACGTTTCTTCATGTGAGATCCTTCGTTGATCCGTTATTAGTGCGCATTGAACAACGTTCCAAGTACACGTCCGCCGAACGCAGTCAATCGTCTGTGCGCCTGGGTTAGATCCGACCCGCTCGTAGATCCGCTACGAACGACTAACACCGTTCCATACACCGCACTGGATAGAAGCTCCGCATCCAGAGCCGCCGTCAAAGCCGGGGCATCAATGAGCACATAGGTAAAATCGCGCTCGAGCTCGCGTAGGATGGAGCAACACGTCTCTTCTTCGTGACGGACGTGGGTGTTCTCAAAGCTCGCGATTTCCTTGCTGCCTAGCACCCACAGTGAGTGAGAGCCCACTCTTCTGCAGAGGGAAGCGACTGTCAGGGGTAACAGCGTACGCGCGGCGACGAGCGCATGTGCGTCAACCAGCAGTACACGTTCACCTCGCTGTGCCAACTCTGCGGCGATACTGCAGCAGATAAAAGAAACTCCTGCCTCCTTCAGAGGTGACGTCAGCATGATGCTGGTTCTCGCCTCTTCCCGCGAACGATCGAATGTCGCGGCGATGAAGCGGGAGAAGCGAGAAAAGCGAGAGAAGCGTAACTTTTCAAATGCAAAGTCAGTGCTCTCGGCAGCGGGCAAGTACTCTTCCAGAAGTGACTTCATGAGCGTTGTTCCTCCGGCAGCGACAACATGGGAATACGCTGCATAGACATAAAGATTTCGGGGAACTCTCGCGCAAGGAATGGCACCGCGGCATGTTGTCCGATTTCGCCAAGGAGTGGGAGCCCTTCAACCTGATCAAGTTCATACATGGAGCGGATGCGCGGATTCTTTAGGTCAAGAAACAGGGCCGTACCCCCGGCGACTGCGAGCGACCAAAGGAACCCAAGAGCAACGATTATCCCGCGTCTTGGTGAACTCGGAAGGTTCTCGATCATTGGACCTTCCACCACGGCGACGTTCGAAAGCTTTTGTTTGTCGAGCAGCTCGCCAACCTTGGCTTCATCTCGGCTCTTCCTGTACGTCTCCGTCAGGCTGCTAAGCTCTTCAATCCAACGCGAGAGATCATCGTAGGTAGTCGTTGCAGCACCTAGTTGCTGCAAGCGCTGCTGGTCAGAGCGAATCTGTCTTCCCAGACTATCGGCCTGCGCACTGGCACCGGCAAAGCCTGCACGTGCATGAACGAGCTCGCTCTCTGTGTCGAGGAATAGTGGGTTCTGAGCTGTGGCGACCTCCTGGGAAGGGGAGGTCGCACTATGATCGAGGGCCACTTGGGTCTGCTTGATCTGGGCATCGAGCTCACCTATGATCCGGTCTTCGGGGCGGTAGCGCGTAATTGCCTCGGCACGCTTATTCTGAAGAGTGACCAGCAGAGTACCGAGTTGTTGTGTCGCCTCCTGATTCGGGATCGTGCGGCGTTCCCTCTCGATCACCATTGGTGTCTTCGCCATCAATTCCTGGTAGGTATAGGCTTCCTGCTCGCTTTTCTTCGCCCCGGCGGTGGTGACCGCCATCTGTTTCTCTAGATCAGCGATATTTTGCAGGAGAATCACCTTCTCCTGGGGGAGAGCGGTAATGTGAGCCGATTGTCGAAACTCGTCCAACTTACTTTCGGCTTCGCTTAACTTGGCCGATGTGTCCGTCCATAGGGAATTGAAGAAAGCATAGGAACCAGAAGCCCCGTGGAGTTCGAGATGAGAGGTAAGGTAAATCTCTGACACGGCGCTCAATACCCGCGCCGATTGCCGGGGGTCGCGCGATTCGTATGTCACCTCGATCACGGCGGAACGATGCGCCGACGCGACTTTCAGCGCCTGAGCGAGGTCGCGGACCGCAATCTCTTCACGTTTCGCTGGATCCTTGATGTAGGCTGCAACAGTATTTGCAAGCTCACAACGTTCGACGACCTTTCGGAGCAGATCGGCACTGGTGAGCAGTTCGATCTCGGTGCTGATTTGGGCTTCGCTTACGTCATTTAAATAGAGGACACCTTGTGTCTGGTCGCCGACATTAATCAACGAGTTTGCCCGTTCGTTTTTTACGAGCAGCTTCAGATGAGACGTGTAGCGATTCGGCAGCAGAAGAGCGAGTAGAAGAATAGCCGCAAAGGATAGAGAGAACGCCCAAAGTGAAGAACGCCAACGCCTCGCAACGGACCGCGAAAAGAGACTTACTGCAGCGTCTTGATGGAAAATCGATATCACTGGCACCCTCCTGGAAAGAAGAAACCTACATAACGGAGTCAAGCGCGCTCCGTATTTGTAACCTGTCGTACATAGCTGCTCTTCAAAGTAACTACGAGGTAACTAGAAGCGATTGCCAGTGTTCACTTACGACGACGAAACATGACACCATGTGAGGAGTGCAATAGAACGTTCTGCTGCTTGTTGCATTCGTGATCAGAGGCGATGCGTGTATCACCGACGTCCCGTCTATTGCGGGTTTGACAACGTTGAAGCAGCGCATCGATCTGATGAACACGGACCACCGTAAGGCAGGCCACAGTTGGTGTCCTCAACGGGTTTCTCAATAAATATCAATTGACGAAAAGAGCTAGGAATAGGTGCTTTTTAAGTTCTCAATATAGGTGATTAGGCTCCGGTCTGGGTGGTTTCCGGTATGCTTGTTGATTTTTTTAAGGACGATAAAATTACGAATTCGGTCTTAAGTCGACAATCGCTCTCGAGACTCGGAATAACGTTGAGGTATGCTTTTCGAAAGTTATTCCGAAGGCCTGAACCTTCTCAGAAAAAGACTTCCCCGAAGTCTTCCGCTGAAATAAAGTCGGCTTTCTCGAAATGAGTGACCTGAAATTAGATTTGAGGCGAATGATGCAGAGGCTTATGTTCGGCCCATACTCACTCAGTCTGGCGCCGCTTCAATTGATGGAGGGTCGCCGAATCGTCGAACTATCCCAACGCCACTTAGAGGTGCTCGCGTTAATAGTTAAGGCGCAAGGGGAGATCGTTCCTAAGGAGGTCTTCTTTGACAAAATCTGGGGTAACTCTTTCGTGGAAGAGGGAAATCTTACACAGACGGTCTTTCTGATCCGTCGTGCTCTTGGAAAACTCCGCGGTGGGGGGGACTATATAGAAACACTACCGCGCAGAGGGTATCGATTGGCTCGCAGGGCCTTGCAGCTAGAGAGTGAAGCCACCATGGTTTCAAAGCCTTGCAGCCCCATTAGCACCACCGCGATTAGGCAAATGAGCGACGACGAACACTATCATCTGCTCGTCAATTCGATCGAGGATTATGCCGTCTATATGCTGGATTGCGCAGGCCACGTCTTGACCTGGAATCGCGGTGCGGAGACGAGCCAGGGATTCACCAGGCAAGAGGTTCTCGGGCAACACTATTCAATGTTTTTCGTTCCGGAGGATATTGATGCGCGCCTGCCCGAGAGACAACTGATTCTTGCGACAAAGAACGGTCGTTGCAGCGGGGAGGGTTGGCGCATGCGAAGGAATGGCGACCGCTTCTGGGCTAGCTTCGTCACAACTTGGATCCGAAACTCAAGCGGAAAGTTACTGGGATTCGCAAAGGTCGTTCGCGACTTGAGCGAGCGCAAGCGACAGGACGACATACTCCTTAGGACGGTAGCGATAGTTCGCCTCGACAGGGACCGGCTGCTGGCCGTCTCCGAAAGCAGTATGGACGCCCTTTACGTCTGTGAGGCTGTCAGGAAACAAGATGATGGCGAAATTGAAGACTTCACCTTCACCTTTCTCAATCGCAATGTCGAGAAGATGGTTTCCGTCCCCAGAGATGTCTTGATTGGCGGAAGGATGTGTGATCTGCTGCCCTTCAACCGTGAATTGGGCCTCTTTGAAGCGTACAAGCAAGTCGTTCTCACCGGCGAGCCTTACACAGTGGAAGTTCCGGTACATGCAGAAACGGTCAAATGCGAATGGATTCGTATTCAGGCGGTGCGGCTCGAAGACGGCGTAGCAATTACAGCCTCTGATATTACAGAGCGTAAACGAGCGGAAGCACGTATTGCCTACCTTGCACATCACGACTCCCTCACCGGCCTACCTAATCTCAGCCTGCTTCCCGAACTTATGAGGCAGGCTATGGAACGCATAAAACGTTATGGAGGAATGGTTGGAGTCTGTGTTATTGATCTTGATGGATTCAAGCAGATAAATGGTGCGTCTGGACATTTTGTCGGAGATTCTATCTTGACTATTGCTTCCGGAAGAATCGTGGAATCCCTACGTGCGATCGATTCTGTCGTAAGGATTGGTGGAGATGAGTTTGCGGTCGTTCTATCAGATATGAGAGCTCAAACAGACATAATCGTTTGTGCACAGAAGATCATTGCATCAATTCAGAGCCCGATGAAGGTGGGGGCTCAGTCGCTTCAGGTCACCTGCAGCGTTGGGATCGCCTTCTATCCGGAGTCAGCAAAGAACATGGAAGAAGTCTTGATCCAGGCGGATAAAGCCATGTGTACAGTCAAGCGTTCTGGCAAGAACGGGCTCAGTGTTTTCCGCGGATAGATACTTCTTTTGGAGAGAAATAGTATGGGTGTTGCTTATCGATATCTGTCGCTAGAGCCGCGGAACTCACCGCGACAGT
>Ga0302315_10002996_pt1 | contig 15582 bp, 10 predicted proteins | sample III_Palsa_N3_1_FD_200532 | JGI IMG/M metagenome (GOLD analysis project Ga0302315, IMG submission 200532) | Peat permafrost microbial communities from Stordalen Mire near Abisko, Sweden - III_Palsa_N3_1 | ecosystem: Environmental > Terrestrial > Soil > Palsa > Peat permafrost | place: Sweden... | reverse complement strand
TTATGTGTATGGGGCGTAATAACCCTATATGACTTTTATAATTATGATGAAACTAACGATGCCCAGGTTGAATCCTACATCAATCCGATTACTTCGCGGGTTAGCGGCTACATCAAAGAAATCAGGTATGATGAGAATCAGGATGTAAAAAAAGGTGATACTTTACTAATAATTGATAACCGTGAATACGCTCTGGAACGTGAAGAAGGAGAAGCTGGGCTACAAAATGCGCAATCGCAGGTTAAGGTATTGGAGAGTAATGTGGAAACTGCATCTAAAATGGCGCAGGTTAATAACGCACAGATAGCAGCGGCAAAAGCCAAATTAACCAGGCAGCAACAGGAATATGATCGTTATCAAAAGTTGTATGATGCAGAGTCGGCAACAAAGCAACAATTGGAAAATGTGAAAAGCGCTTTAGATGTAGCACAGTCTGATTACGAAGCCGCATTAAATAATTACCAGGCATCCTTATCAAAAGTGAATGACAGCAAATCACAAATATCTCCTGTACTTTCTGAAATAAAACGCAGGGATTTGATGCTGCAACGCAATCAGCTGGATTTTTCTTATACGGTAATAACGGCACCTTATAATGGCAAAATGGGAAAGAGGACGATTCAACCAGGGCAGCAGATACAGGTTGGCCAGACATTGGCTTTCATTGTAGACAATGAAACAGGTAAATGGGTTGTTGCTAATTTTAAGGAAACCCAGTTGGAGTATCTTCAGGTTGGAAAAAAGGTAGAGATCACTACCGATGCGTATCCGGATATAAAAATCAAGGGTGTAGTGGTTTCTTTTTCGCCGGCCACGGGCTCTCGTTTCTCTTTGTTACCGCCGGATAACTCTACCGGAAATTTTGTGAAGATAGCGCAGCGTATCCCCGTAAAAATCAAAATTACAGACAATAATCCTATAGTAGCCCTGCTAAGTGCAGGTATGAATGCCAGCGTAAGGGTGAATAAAACCGAAGTGAATCATGAGTAATACGATACCTGTATTTAAACCATGGGTTCCCGAATGGCTCGTCCGCCTTGGCTTACTGATGGTGGTATTGCCGGGAGTAGTGCTTTTTGCTTTATCAATTAGTAATGTGAATGCAGCGGCGGGTTATTACGGTATCTCTCCGAATGATGTACAGTATTCGTTAATTATTCTTTATGGCTCAATGGCCAGTTTTATTGTGCTGGAAGGGCGTTTTTTTAAAAATATGGCCAGCAAAGAGTATTTGCTGGTAGGGGTTATCCTCCTGATTGCAACCTGCTATTTGTGTTACCTTACCCATTCATTTTTCCTCCTTTTAGTGATGAGGTATATACAGGGCTTGTTAACTTGTGGAACGATCAATATTACATTAACCTTAATGTTCAGCAAGCTCCACAGCGAACGATCAAAAGAGATTGGGTATTCTGTGGTATATTGTATTTTGTTGTGTGTGCTGCCTGTTACCACACTGATCACTGCTTCGATCATAGATGCTTTTGACTATAATGTCATCTACAAATGTGCCATGTATTCCTATGTGCCCGGTGCTGTGCTGATGTTCTTTATTATGAACAACGTAAGGCTCAATAAAAAAATCCCTTTATACAGGCTTGACTGGTCGAGCTTCTTACTTTATTCTGCTGGATTATGCCTTATTGGCTATGTATTAATTTACGGCCAGCAATATGACTGGCTCGACGATCCCCGTATCTCTTACCGGCTGATAGCCATCGTATTGCTTATGGGTATTTTCATTATTAGGCAGTTAAGCCTTAAAAAACCTTATTTATATCTACAGGCATTTAAAAATCCTAAATTTACTTTAGGGGCCGTGCTGCTTTTTATATTTTATATTATACGTGGTTCGTTTGGTATCACTACTTCCTTTCTGGGAGGGATATTAGGCCTCGATCCCATACATATCGGCCTGTTATTGCTTTATAATATCGCCGGTATTATTATCAGCGTTATTCTCGCATCGCGATTAATCCTGTTGAAAAGATCAACCAGGCTGATTTTTATATCCGGTTTCGTTATCCTGCTTGTTTTTCATGTTTGGATGTCAACCATGTTTACTACACAGGTAGATACTGCCGATCTTATCGTTCCATTAATCCTTCAGGGAATGGGGGCAGGAATGTTAATGGTTCCGATCATTCTTTTCTTGATTTCCTCGTCACCTGTACAATTTGGTAATACAGGTTCAGCCGTTGGCATCTTCGTCCGTTTCCTGGGTTTCACTGCCAGTATAGCATTGATCAACTTTTTTCAACTTTTCGGGCAGCGAGATCATCTCAATCGCTTGCAGGATCAGGTAAGTTCCCTAAATCCAGTTGCTGTTCAAAGATTGACTGACTATAAAGGAGCATTGATGAGCCGTGGCAGCGCCCCGGAACAAGCTATGAAAATAGCAAACGGGCTTTTAAATAAAAGCATGACAGCACAGGCGCAGTTGAAGTTTTCTGTTGATTATTATCACTGGATCAGCTGGCTGATTGTAGGAACAATTCTAATGCTCGCCCTTTTTCCTTCGATAGGGGATACAACCATTAAAATTAATGAGAATCAACCTGCGCCAATAGCGTTTTGATCGTTCCGTTGTTGACCAATTTATATAAGTTTTAGTATATAATTGAGTGTTTTTTATTGAAAATCAGGGTGAAAATGTGCTGAAAACGATCGTTTTCGGGTCATATTCCACGCTTTTTAGCCTGATTTTAGACAAATAAATGATTTAAAAAGCCTGTTTTTACTGCTTTTTAGGGCGTTTTTGGGGTGAAAAGTGTACCAAATGTACCAACTGTTCCACTTGTACCGTGGTACGGTACAAACAAAATTTACCAACTAAGTTGATTTTTTTATTCCTGATCAAAAGGAGATTTGTTTCCTCCTGAAGATTATTCTGTCGATACAACTCCCCAATGTCCTTAAAACTTGTTCCTCTAAAAAGTCCTCGTTCCTTTGCATCCACTCGCTGCCCAACTTGAATAACATAACTACTTTACCATCATCGAACCTGACCTTCCAAACATGCCAGGATTTAAAATAAGCGCTGGTGATCTGCACAAGCTGCACTGTTCCATCGGTTAATTTGATCTTGTGTTTCATGGTAAATAGACGATGAAATGCTTTTGATATTGTCTGCGTTAACATTAATTAACAAAATTATGGCACTGATGCGAAGCTGGGTATTCTCGTGCAAAATATATCACTTTCTGCATCAGTCATTTAGTGATTAAATCGTAACTTTTGGCTGCTTCTTGGTGGTTTTGCCTTTTGAGGGAAGAGAAAATTCCCCATTATTATAATCGGATAAGTATTGCTTATAATCATTCGCAACTTGGTTGGAATATTTTATGGCATAATTTAATAGTGACTCTTGCCAATCACTTTGATTGCCAAAGGCAACCAATTCATCAATGATGGAAGAGCCCTTAATCCCGCCGCTCCGGATTTGTGAAGATGCTGTTAACATAGCCATGTCTTTGATTACCCTTTCCAGATCATCATCACTTTCTTCAATCAGTTTAAAGTTAATTTTATCCGCGACGGGTTGCATCTCCTGTAAGACATAAACATCATTCTTGAAAATGATCTGGCTCAATAAGGCAGGGGAGATATTTTGCATTTTTTGCTTGATAAATATCAGGCGTTCCGCCTCTGACTTCCATGTCGGTTGTTTAATGGTAATATAGGGCGCTAATGATGACGAACGCGTTTGTTTCATCTCAACAAACACCAGTTTCTTTTTATCCTTGGTGCTTTGCAGTAAAAACATATAGCGTTTTAATCCCACGCTTCCTGTACCGGCTACGCGAAAAGCTGCATCTTTAACAATATAGTTATTAGGCCATTCCCGTGTATTTTTCATCCAGTCTGAGATCAGTTGCTTAAGTTCTGCCTTTAGCGTTTTATCCACCTCAAAATGCATTTTGTTGTCGATCGCTATTTTTAAACCAGAACCTTTAACCTTACACAGATGTTGAATAAAGTCGCTTTCCTTCCTTTTTTTTACAGTCTTTATAAAACTTTTCACAATTCCTGTCGCAGTCCTCGGATCAATATAGTAAGCTTTTCCGCCGGCAAGAACTTCGCTATAGGTTTTAAGAAACAATCTCGCGACTTTTTCAGCTTCAGCAGGTTTAATTTTTAAGGTATTAAATGCCACAAAAATACTGGTCAATGCCCGTGATACTTCCCAGCATAACGGAGCCAAAATAGCCTCATCAAAGTCATTCAAATCAAAATAAACCATCCGGTTGTTTCCTTTAAAACTTCCGAAATTTTCTAAATGCAGGTCACCACATATCCAGGTTGGAGGGGAAGACGGAAACTTCCGGACTTTACTTAGGTCCTCGTAAAAAAGATGACAGGTACCCCTGAAAAAGCGAAATGCGTTTTCTGACATGAGCTGATATTTTAATTGAACCATATCAGGAAGCAGGTCTTTATTGAACTTTAATAGTCTTTCAGAAAGTTTTGACATCATGCTGTTTCAACAATAGTTTAACTTAAATGTTTATACTCAGTGGATGGGGAATCTTACTATTTAAATGGAAGATTGGTTTATTATTAAACAACAGGGCCAAACCTCTTTGAATATACAGTAATTACTTCAAAGCGATTGTGTTAACGTAACTAAGTATTTCTAATATTATAATACTATAATAGGAATATAAATTAATAATTGTTTTATTTTAACGATAATACTTTTACTTTTAGCATACCAATTATTTTACTTTAATAAGTGAAACCCATATCTATTGATAGTAAGTATATTCAACAATTAATCGCTGGCAATGAGTCCGCATTTAAAACGGTGTATGACTTTTACAGTGATAACGTTTATCGGCTTGCGTTTCGTTTTTTAAAAGATAAAGAACAGAGCGAAGAAATTGTACAGGAAACATTTATCAATCTTTGGTTGAGCAGGGATAAACTTGATGTGAATGGTAACTTATGGTTGTATCTGTTTGTTATCGCAAAACGTTTATCATTAAACGCATTACGTCAAATTTGCAAATCAACTGAGTTATCGGAGGCGTTACTCATTAACGTTTTTCAAATTCAAAACACAACCGAAGAAGATGTTGTTGTTCGCGATCTTGGTCGCTATGTGGATACGCTGATAGATAAATTACCTAAGCAGCAAAAAATCGTTTTCAAATTAAGCCGTATTGATGGTCTGTCTTATAAAGAAATAGCGCAACAACAAAACATTTCGCCCAATACCGTGAAAAACCATATGGTTGAGGCCTTAAAAACATTAAGGGCTCACTTAAAATATGCGCACATTATCTATTTTTTCTTTTTGTTTTATCGTTCCTGATATCACCCAGCATCTTTTTTAATATTTATTTCATTACCGGGTAGTCCTACCTGCTTTATCCTGTGTTCTGTTATTATAGTAGTCATTCTGACTCTTTTAATAACCAATTATAATATGAAAAAAGCAAGGCTCCACAGCTTATTGCATCAATATTTAAATAACACAATCAACAGTGCTGATTGTGAAGAATTATTAAATCATTTAAAGAAAACCGATCCGGCTGAAATTGAGCACATCATTGACATGAATTTGTTTGATTTAAACGATGGGCCGGCATTTGGAGCTGAGCAATCGCGCCAGGTATTTGATCGTATTAAATCAGATTCAAGATTTAATGAAAATTCATTTTCTACTTTAGAAAAGCCTAAAACTTATAAATTATCGTGGATTAAAATTGCGGCAGCAGCACTCGTTTTTCTTACCGCAGGCATATTTATCATTCGGCATAATAAAATAGCTGTAATAAAAAACAAGCAGGCTAACAATACAAAACCGTCAGTTATTATACCCGGTAGCCAAAAAGCTATTTTAACCATAGCTAATGGTAAAGTTATTTTACTGGGGAATGCCAACAATGGCATGCTGGCCAAAACAGGTACAAGCACAGTATTAAAAACACATAACGGACAGATAGTTTATCAAATAAAACCAGCAGCAACTATTGCCGATAATTCAGTGAGTTATAATACACTCACAACTCCTAAAGGTGGCGAGTACCAGGTTATACTGCCTGATGGTACCAAAGTGTGGTTAAATGCCGCTTCGTCTATCACTTACCCCACAGCTTTCACCGGCAATGAACGGCATGTTAAGTTAAGCGGTGAGGCTTATTTCGAGGTGGCTAAAAACAAACAGAAACCTTTTTATGTGAGCATGAACAATGTACAGGTAAAGGTGTTAGGTACCCATTTTAACATTGCTGCTTATAGTGATGATGACGCAATTACTACAACATTGCTTGAAGGATCTGTACAAATCACAAAAAATAATCAACAATCATTATTAAAACCAGGCCAGCAAGGAATTGTGAATAATGATGCCGATGAGATAGTGGTATCCGAGGCAAATATAGATGATGCGATGGCCTGGAAAAACGGGTATTTCCTTTTTAATGATGACAATATCGCCACTATTATGAAAAAGGTGTCTCGATGGTATGATGTTGATATTGATTACAGCGGAAAATTTGATAATCAAAAATTTGGCGGTACATATTATCGCTCAAAAAGTATAACCGAACTACTACAGTATCTTGAGATGGTCGGCAAAATTCACTTTAAAATTACAGGAAGGAGGATAACCGTTATGAACTAAGTTATACATCATACAGCGGTTATCTGTAAACAACAAACCAGGAGCGTTCGAACCGCCCCTGGTTTTATAAGCCAAGGCTTATTGCCAGATAACAAGATCCAATTGCAGCTTAATACAATTAATCAATTAATCTAACATTCAAATGTATAAAAATTTTACTGCTTTTAATGGCGGCACGCAACGATGCCGTAGTTATAAACCCCTGCTCGTTATGAAATTAACCCTTATTTTGCTTACTGCCACCTTTATGCAGGTGTCTGCGGCAACGTATGCTCAGAAAGTGACTTTAAAAGCAAACAACGTAAGCCTTAAGGAAATTTTCAAGAAAATTCAGGCCCAAACTAATTACGATTTCTTATATAATGCCGATGATTTAAAATCAGCAAAAAAGGTAAGCATCGACCTGGAAAATATCACATTAAAGCAAGCATTGGATATTTGCTTTAATAATCAGCCTCTGGCTTATGATATTAAGAATACCACTATTTTAATAACGAAAAAGCGCGTTGAGACCCCTGTGAGTATAACCATTACAGGTAAAATTGTTGATAGCGCGGGCAATCCACTACCTGGTGTTACCATAAAAGAGGTTAATACACATAATGCTGTTACTGCTGGAAATAATGGTATTTACAGAATATTAGTAACAGATAACAATGCCGAACTCGAATTCAGTTTTGTTGGTTTTACCACACAACGAATTTCGGTTGCTGGTAACACGGTTATTAATGTAAAGATGAAGGAAAATAACACCAGCCTTAATGAGGTTGTTGTTGTTGGTTACGGTACCCAAACAAGAGCGAATATAAATGGCGCTATAAGTACTGTAGGTGCCAAAGATATTGGTGATAAACCTGTTTTAAATGCCTTTCAGGCATTACAGGGCGAGTCTCCCAACTTAATCATACAGCAGAACACGCTTGATCCCGGTGCCAATGTGGTAGTTAACATAAGAGGTGTTGGAACAACTGGTAATAATGACCCTTTAGTGGTAATTGATGGGATTGTAACACAAGCCAGTACCAGCTTAAACACCATAAACCCCAATGATATTGCAAGCGTTACTATTTTAAAGGACGCCGGTTCTGCAGCTATATATGGTTCGCGTGCGGCAAACGGTGTAATATTAGTAACTACTAAAAGTGGAAAACTTAACCAAAAACCTACCGTAAGTTATGATGGCAGTTATGGTTTACAGGTTCCGGATGTATTGGTACACAAAGTAAGTGCTTCGGACAATGCATACTATAAAAATGAAGCTTTGGTTAATTCTGGCTTACCACCTGCTTATACTCCCGAGCAAATACAGCAATTAGCGGCTGAAGGTACTGGTACCTGGGATATAAATCATTTACTATACAACGCCCCGCTACAATCTCAAAATATAAGCGTTACCGGCGGTGGTGAAACAAACTCTTACTTTGTATCTGCGGGTTACCAAAACCAAATGAGCAATATAGTAGGTAATGGTGGGTCGGGCCCTGATTATGGTTATCAGAAATATAATTTGCGTTTTAATCAAACCAGTATAATCGGTAAATTTAAATTTAACGCCATACTTAACTACACCAAAACCCGTAATAAAACCAATACATACGGCGATAATAACCTTTTTGCCGATGCTAACCGTGTGCCTGCAAACTATAACTTTCAGGATGCGGCGGGCGATTATATTACAAACCCGGTATCATCACAATATAATGTGCTTGGCGCATTAAGGGAAGGTGGTTTCGGCCAGTCTGATAACGATGAGATTTTTGGTAATTTGAATGGTACTTTAAGTATCACTAAAGATTTAAAGTTAACGGCTGTATTTGGCGGTACACTTGATAACAACGGTAATTTTTACAATACGAAAGAGGTTGATTTTGTACCTTCCGGTTCATACGGAAATGATTTGAATGTTACAGATGGTAACACCAAAACGCAAACATTTAACACGCAGATTTATGCTAATTATAGTAAAACAATAGGCGACCATAATTTTGGTGCTACACTTGGTGTTTCCAGTGAAAGTTATAGCGCAAGGGGTTTTCAATTACAATCAAACTTTGTTGATCCGCTGCTAGGGACTCCTACAACAGGTACAATTATCAGTCCTACTGGTTCAACCAACAGTGTTGACATCGAGGCAAACAGTCTATTATCAGCATTTGGCCGCTTTAACTATGATTACAAACACAAGTACTTTTTAGATTTCGTTTTTCGCGAGGATGCATCATCCAAATTTGCACCGGGTAAAAGGGATGGTTTCTTTCCATCAGTTAATGCCGGCTGGTTGCTGACTGATGAGTCGTTTATGCAACAGTTTAAAAGCACGCTTAACAGCTTGAAGTTAAAAGCATCATACGGTGTATTAGGAAATCAAAATGTTGGTAATTATCAATATCAAACTACCTATTTTAACTATGCCAGTGCTTATGGATTTAACAATGTACCTGTTGGCGGTGCGGGCACCAATCAATCTAACCCTGATTTAACCTGGGAAAGAGCAGCGACGTTTAACGTAGGGGTGGATTTTAGTTTGTTTAACGATAAGCTTACAGGCTCATTCAATTACTTTAATAAAGTAACCAGCAATATTTTACAAATACCTGTTGACATACCTACTCTATACGGCGCTACCCCTGCTGATGAAAATGTTGCTAAAGTTAGAGATGTAGGATGGGAAGCTGAAGTAACATATACTGTAAGAGGCCCGAAAGTTACCCAAAGCTTTAGCGCAAACATTGCTGATGATCAAAATACCCTGCTAAAACTTACCGGTAACACTACCCAGGAAATTGGTAACGAAGATGTATTTCAATTAATACGTAAGGTTGGTTTGCCTATAACCGAATATTATGGTTATGAAACAAACGGGTTTTATCAAAATCAGTCCCAAATAAACAGTTATCCAAAACCAGTTGGTGCTGTAGTTGGCCTGGGCGATGTAAAGTTTAAAGATTTAAATGGTGATGGCGTAATAAATGCTGCTGATAAAACCGAACTGGGTAATCCTTTTCCACGCTACACCTTTGGGTTTACGTATAGGATCGCAGTATCTAATTTTGATTTAAGCATATTTATACAAGGCGTTGGCAAAAGAACAGAGTTTTTGCGCGGCGAACTGGTAGAACCTTTCCAGGGTAACTATGGTGCTACGCTGTATGAAAACCAAACCAACTTTTGGACGCCGGAAAATACAAATGCCCAATACCCGCGCCTGGCTATTTCAGGCTCTGCCTCACAAGAAAACAACTGGGGGAACGGATCTAATCTTTTCGCATTTAACGCGGCTTATGCAAGGCTGAAAAATGTGAACATTGGTTACACCCTACCTAAGCAAATATTAAAAAGTTTAGGTGTGGAAAAACTCAGGATATTTTTAATAGGCCAAAACCTGGCAACCCTTACCAAGCTAAAATTTGTTGACCCGGAAACATCAGAATTTGGTAATAATGTGGACGTAAATTCTACATCTACAAGTGCCAGGGGATACCTGCTGCCAGTATTTTATGGAGGCGGAATTGATTTAACATTTTAATCATAACATTTTAAAAAATATCAATATGAAACTTTTACAAAAGCTCTTCATTATAATTATTGCGGCAACAACGGTAGCCGGCTGTAAAAAGCTGAACATTGCACCAACAAACGAATTTTCAAGTTTAACTTTTTGGAAAGTTAATGCCAATGTTTATAATGCACTATATAATAACTATCATTTAATTTATAACGATGCGTTGTATTTTAACCCCGAGGCAGTGTCTGACAATGCCTACGCTGCAAGTGGTGATCTTACGTCGATTTCGGCTGGTACTGCCAACGCTAATACCCAAAAATTTGAAAATGATTGGTCTACTTATTACTCAGCCATCAAATCATGTAACGAATTTTTAGCAAATATCAGTCAAAACACAACCTTGCCGAAAGATACAATTACCCGTTTGGTAGCAGAAACACGCTTCATCCGTGCATTTGAACATTTTAATTTAACCAAATGGTATGGTGATGTTCCTTTAGTAACAGATGATATTACACCCGATCAGGCTAAAGTTATTGCCCGTACTCCTAAAGCAGGTGTCGTAGCGTTTGTTTTGAGCGAATTAACTGCAATAATTCCTGATCTTCCTTCTAAAGATCAGCTCCCCGCCAGCCAAAATGGTAGGATAACCAAAGGCGCTGCCTTAGCGCTTGAAGCGAGGGTATTATTGTACCAGGGTAACAGGATGGCCGATGTAATAACTGTTTGCCAGCAACTTATAAATAACCAGGCAGTAAATGGCACCTATGCATTAAATCCTAGTTACACCGATTTATTTAGTGATAAGGTTGTTAACAAAACCAATAGTGAAACTATCTTATCTGTTCAATATGTGCCAACCATAGTTACCTGGCAGGATTTCTGGGATTTTGCACCATTATCAGTTGGTGGCCGTGTAAATGCTATGGCTCCAACACAGGAGTTGGTTGATGATTATATTATGTTGAATGGAGCAGGTATTAATGATACCGGATCAGGATATGATATTACCAACCCCTATGCTAATCGTGACCCCAGGCTAACAGCTACTGTTGTTTATAACGGTTATCAATGGAATAGTGAAGGCGGTGCTAATGGATCTACTAAAACTATTTACATAAAACCGGGAAGCGACCCGTCAGATTCTCCAACTAATCCTAACGGGCCGGATGAATATGTTGGCGGAAGGCAAAGCTCATCACCAACAGGTTATTACTGGCGTAAATATTTTGACCCTAATGCTCAGGTTAATTATGTTTCAGGATTAAATCTTCACTTATTCAGGTATGCAGAAATCCTGCTTGATTATGCAGAGGCTGAGAATAGTTTGGGCCAGATGAACGCTTCTATATGGAATGCAACTATTGGTGCTTTGCGGGCAAGGGCCGGATTTACCGATCCCGGTGCTTTAACTTACCCGGCTACAGGCGATATGACCACCATTATAAGGCGTGAAAGAAGGGCAGAACTCGCCCTGGAAGGTTTGCGTATCGATGATATCAGAAGATGGCAAACCGCGCAAACCGTTATGAATGGTTATGCGCACGGAGCACAGTTTTCTGGTGACCTAACTACTGATAACGGATTTATCAGGGCTCAAAAAAGAGAATTTAATCCAGGGAGAGATTATGTATGGCCTATTCCGGCTAATGATGTTAGTCTTGATAAAAATTTAACACAAAACCCTGGTTATTAATCAACCTAAATAAACTTAACAATGAGAAAAATAATTAAACTGAGCCTGGTTATTACCATCGCTTTAATAGCTTTTATATCTTGTAAAAAAGATACCAGGTCGCTTGATTTAACGGTGCCCCCGGTAACAACCATACTCGCCCCTGCTGATCAGTCCAGCTATACACTCGCCCCGTCTACCGGGTCAAGTATTGTGTTTTCATGGGATGCTGCACCAACTGCTGATGTAGTATTATATGAGGTTGCTTTTGATTTACCCGGCGGTGATTTTAGCAAACCTGTTTATAAAGTACTTGCTGATGGATTAGGGGTTAGCACCCAGGCAACTATAAGCCAGGCAACCCTAAATACAATAGCTTCCCTTGCGGGTATTGCTTCATTAAGCTCGGGTACACTTAAATGGGCGGTAATCGTATCCAAAGCCACCAATGCAAAAGTTAGCACAGTGAGCCACACTATTACACTTGCAAGGCCTGCCGGTTTTGCTGTTATCCCTGATGCGCTTTATCTTACCGGGAGCGCTACAGAGCAAGGTACAACTATTGCGAATGCAATTCCATTCAAAAAAATCACCCCTACCAACGGAGGAGATGTGATTTTTGAATTATACACCTCGTTAAAACCAGGCACCTATACCCTGATCGACAAGAACAGTGGCACACCTAATGTATATTCTATCCAAAATAACACCTCTGTTGTAGCTAATGGAAGCACTACCGTAACGGGTACCCAAAACGTTTATAGAATAACAATAGACTTAGGTAACGCGGCAGCAAATACCACACAAATTGTTTCTGTGGGATTATTCTCAGCACCAAACAATAGTGTGATGTTCACATTGCCGTATATTGGTAACAGCCAATGGGAAATAGATAATCAAACCATTGTTATTCCGCAGGAATCATATGGTTTGGATAGCCGCTATAAATATAAGTTTACCGAAATGGATGTTTCAGGAAATCAATCGGTAGAATGGTATGGAAGTGTTAATTCAGATAATTCCGATCCATCATCTGCTACACAATTATCTTATTATTACATGTTCCTTGTAGATAATTCACAATATAACTACTGTTTTAAAATTGATCCGAGCGATAATAATAAAGCATGTAAGGTTAATGTGAATTACAGTACAACTATAACAAATTATACAAATTCCATTACCATTCAATAAACATATATATGGGTTACAGCGTGCTGTAACCCATATATTAAATCTACGCTTATGAAAACGAAATTCCTTGATAACAGATTAACAGCGACGATTTTTTTTGCTGCCATTATTTTAAGTTCTTGTTCTAAATCGGCAGCACCTGCACCGGCTAAAACCACACCACCTGTTGTTACCCCCCCTGTAACAGTGACATATAATTATGCGTCGCTTAGTGATTCGTTACAAGTAAGTACTTATAATACTTTCATATCGGCTGACCGTAATTATTACATACAAAATAGCAGCGGTATTACTACCTTTAATTATTGGCCACAAGCCCATGTATTAAACATACTTGAAGATGGTTATCTAAGAACCCAAAACTCGCTTTATACCTTGCGTATGAAAGCGCTGATTAACGGAATCAAAATAGAAAACGGCGGTGCTTACCCTAATGAGTTTTATGATGATATGGGATGGCTGGCCAATGCGAGTTTGAGGGCATACACAATTACAAGTGATACCGCCTACTTAAGTGTAGCTAAAATATTATATACCGAAATTCAGGGCGCATCAAATAATACGGCAGGGGGCGGCATAGCATGGCAACGTACCCAGTTGTATTATAAAAACACGCCATCAACAGGCAATGCCATTATTTTAGCGGCTAAGCTATATGAGATACAAGGCAATGCTTCAGATCTGGCTTTTGCGAAAGCTTTGTATAGCTGGGAGAAAACAACATTGGTAAGCTCGGGCGGGGTAGTATATGATGGTATTAACCAAAACCAGGATTTGCAGGTAAGCAAAGCGGTATATACCTATAATCAGGGCTTATTTATTGGTGCTGCAGTTGAACTTTATAATGCAACTCAAGACCCTGCATACATCCAGGATGCTATACTTACAGCAAATAACGAAATAGCTGATCCCGATCTTGAATCAAATGGGATACTTAAAAATGAGGGCCAGGGCGATGGCGGGTTATTTAAGTCGGTTGCTGTTCGTTATATGGTTTCTCTGGTAGAATTAGCTAATCTTGATGCAACCGATAAAGCTAAATACGAGACTTTTTTGCAAAAAAATGCAGAGTCATTATATACAAAGGGAATTTCAAGGCCCTCATTACTGGCTAGCCCGGATTGGACTCAAATTATATCCGGTAGTACAGATCTAACCACACAGTTAAGTGGTGTAACAATGATAGAGGCCGCAGCAAAATTAAAAGCTGAAGGGAAAATACAATAAAACCTATACGGTGTTATCTAGTAACAGAGTAATTTCAGTATCTGACAGAAAACCTTTAATTGTAAATCAATGAATAACAATCGTTATATATTAGTAAGCATTTTGTTTTTTACATGTGCTATTTCAACAGTAAATGCTCAATCACAAGATTATAGAACCAGGATAAATTTGCTGTATCAGGGGATAAATGACAGGTTAAGTGATAAGGCTTCGGGGCTTTATTACGAAACCACAGATACAGCCCACAACGAAAATAAACACTCGTACCTGTGGCCTTTGTGCGCTTACATACAGGCTGCAAATGAAATGGATGTGATCGACCCGAAAAATGACTATATGTTGCCGGTTGAGAAAGCTATAGACCAGTATTATACTTCAAGGCCACCATATCCGGGATATCAGGCCAGCGTAGCAAAAGAAAAAAGAGACGATAGGTATTATGACGATAACCAATGGGTGGCTATTGCCTATCTGGATGCATATAACCGTAATCATCAAAAAAAATACCTTGAAAAAGCAGAAATGATATGCCGTTTTATGCTTGGAGGCTTAGATACCGTTGGGGGCGGAGGCTTTTATTGGAACGAGGGTAAAAAAACAAGTAAGAATACCTGTTCAAATGGACCGGGGATATTGATCTTATTGAATTTGTATAAGATCACCCACAAACAGGAATATATTAATACTGCGATAGCTGTTTATAAATGGACAAATAAGACATTGCAAGCACCCGATGGGCTGTATCATGATAATATAAGATTATCAGATTTGAAAATTAGTAATGTTAAGATCACTTATAATACAGGTACTATGCTGCAATCAAATGTATTGCTTTTTGAGATCACTAAAGAACGGAAGTATCTGGATGAAGCAGAAAGAATAGCCAAAGCAGGTCGTGAATATTTTTTTAAAAACGGCAGGTTACCTAATGGCTACTGGTTTAACGCTGTAATGTTGCGCGGATACCAGGAATTATACAAAGTAGACAAAAATAAAGCATGGATAGACTTCTATCAGCAAGATGCAGATGGTATATGGAACACTGAGAGGGATGCAAACAATATGGTAGGCACCAAACCGGCAAAAAGCTTAATAGATCAGGCTGCTATGATTGAGATTTATGCTAGACTACAGCAGGTTAAAGAAATTTCAAAATAAATACTTCAAAATATGAATATTCAGTTACCTTTGCACCCCGCAAAAGAAGGTAACGCGATGTTGCGAATAGCGGGTTAAAAAAAGTTAAAATAAATGCTGCGAAATACAAAAAGGTTTATACCTTTGCAGCCCGCAAACGAGGGAAAAAGAAGAGGATGAAAGCGGTTAAAAAACTTTAGAAATAAAGTTTGG
>Ga0302315_10002994_pt1 | contig 15593 bp, 18 predicted proteins | sample III_Palsa_N3_1_FD_200532 | JGI IMG/M metagenome (GOLD analysis project Ga0302315, IMG submission 200532) | Peat permafrost microbial communities from Stordalen Mire near Abisko, Sweden - III_Palsa_N3_1 | ecosystem: Environmental > Terrestrial > Soil > Palsa > Peat permafrost | place: Sweden... | reverse complement strand
CGGTATTCACCGCGCTGCTGGTCGCTGGCCGCAACGCGACCGGCATGGCTTCACAGTTGGGTTCCATGCTGGTCACCGAACAAGTTGACGCCATGCGCGGACTGGGCATTGACCCAATTCGCAAGCTGGTGACGCCGCGCGTGCTGGCCACGGTATTAATTCTGCCTCTGCTGGTCGCGATTGGAGATGCTTCGGGATTGGTCGGTGGATTTCTGGTGGCCAGCAACATCCTCAGCATTAACGCCGAAGAATTCTGGACCCGGGCCATCAAGGCGCTGACCCTGGGCGATCTCGTGATCGGCTTCTCCAAGCCGATCGTCTTCGGGTTCATCATCGCGACGGTAGGCTGCTATCAGGGCTTGCGCGTCGAAGGTGGCACCGCTGGAGTCGGCCGGGCCACCATCATGGCCTTCGTGGTGGCGTCGTTGGGTGTGCTGGTGACCGATTTATTTATGACGCGCCTGCTTTTGTACGTCTTCAAGCTGTGACCCGACATCGCGTTCAGACCGAACTTCGCCGCAAATGATGCAGAGGCTGGTTTGCCCCGATCTGGCACAGCCTAGGTGAGGAACAGCCACGATTCATCGCCTAAATGTCACGGGTTCGGTTACGGCGGTAGTCATGGCTGCCGCGCTCACGGTCTCACTGGGAGCCGCAGCCGGCAATTCGTTTTCGCGTGCCGTCATCCAGACTCCAGCCTTCGCGATGCACACCGCGCCGCAGTCAGCGCTGGATCTCGAAGTTGGCGGCGACCTGATCGGGCTTCCGGCGGGTTCGATTCGATATATCACGCGCAAAGAGCTACTCGCCTTGCCGCAGAATGGGTATACCGTCAGCGACGATCCCAACTTCACCGAACCCACGAAGGTTAGCGGCGTGCTGCTCGCCGAAATTGTGGTTCGGGTGGCCGCGCATCCGGATTCGGATATGGCCGTAGCGATCTGCAGCGACAAATATCGCGCGAATTATCCGCGCGATTACCTGGCGGCGCAGCGGCCGCTGCTGGTGCTGGAAATCGAAGGTCAGCCGCCAGCGGCGTGGCCGAAGGATGCCGAGACGCATACGATGGGCCTGGGGCCCTACCTGATTTCGCATCCGAAATTCTCGCCGGGTCCGGGAACGGCTGGCGCAGGGGAGGACGAATCGCAAATCCCTTGGGGCGTAGTGCGCATCGACTTGCGCGACGAGCGCGAAGTGTTTGCGTCGATTGAGCCCCGTGGACCGCGGGCGGGCGATGCGGCAGCACAAACCGGATATAAAATCGCGCGGCAGAATTGCTTTCGCTGCCACAACAGCGGCAAGGAAGGCGGTGAAAAATCCGGCGTGCCGTGGATGGTGCTGGCCACTTTAGCCAGCGCGGCACCCGACCATTTCGCGGCGTACGTGCGCAATCCCCGCGCGCAGGACTCACAAGCCCAAATGCCGGGCAATCCTGGCCTCAGCGACGAAACGTTGCGAGATCTGACTGCTTACTTTCAGAATTTCGCGCCGGCGGCGAAACCGTGACGCTGCGTCTGGCGAAAATCGCCCTGGTTTTCGCGGTGACGCTGTTTTACGCGCTAGTAGTCCTCAATAACCTGACTGATTACGATTCGAACTATCAGTTCGTACGCCATGTGCTGATGATGGATACGACGTTCCCCGGGAACCGGGGGATGTGGCGCGCGCTGGATCAGCCGGCGGTTCACACGCTCGCGTATATTTCGCTGATCGCCTGGGAATTTCTGGCCTTGGTGCTGTGCGCGTGGGGAGGGTGGCGGCTGGTGCGGGCCTGGGACGCGGATGCGGCTACATTCAACCGCGAAAAACGCATCGCGATTCTGGGCCTCGCGCTCGGCATGTTGGAGTGGTTCGTGGGATTCATCGTGGTGGGCGGCGAATGGTTTCTGATGTGGCAATCGAAGACTTGGAACGGCGAGGAAGCGGCGTTTCGGGTCTTCTTCGTCCTGGGTATTGTTCTGCTTCTGGTGATTCGGACTGACACTGCTGACCAGCCTTAGCGGAATTCCCCGGGCTCGAAAAAAAAGGGGCTGGCGCGGCGTTTCGGCCGACCAACCCCAAATTCAAATGCGACACTCAGGTTTCTTAAACGGACCCGCTCAGCTCGCTTTGCCTACTCCCGCGCGAGCCGGAAGTTTCCAGTCCGGCCGAATGAAGTGACAAGTGTAACCGTTGGGAAACTTCTCGAGATAATCCTGATGCTCCGGCTCGGCTTCCCAGAAAGGACCCGCGGGGGCGACTTCGGTGACGGCTTTGCCGGGCCAGAGGCCGGACGCATTCACGTCGGCGATGGTGTCGAGTGCGACGCGCTTCTGTTCCTCACTCGTATAGTAAATCGCCGAACGGTAGCTTAGGCCGCGATCATTGCCCTGCCGGTTCATGGTGGTCGGGTCGTGAATCTGGAAAAAAAATTCCAGAATTTTGCGATAGCTGATCTTCGCCGGGTCGAAAATAATCTCGACTGCTTCGGCGTGCGTGCCGTGATTGCGGTAGGTCGCGTTGGGCACATCGCCGCCGGAGTAGCCCACGCGGGTGGAGATTATGCCAGGCTGCTTGCGCAGCAAATCCTGCACCCCCCAGAAACATCCACCTGCCAAAATCGCTGTCTCGGTCGTTGCGCTCATGCTTTTGCTCCTTTGCCTTGAGTTCCTTGAGATTCGAAGAGCTTGCGGTACGCGCCGTAGCCTTCGCTTTCCAGTTCGTCGAGCGGCACAAAGCGCAGCGACGCGGAATTGATGCAATAGCGCAGGCCGCCTTCGTCGCGCGGGCCATCCGGGAACACATGGCCGAGATGGCTGTCGCCATTGCTCGACCGAACTTCGGTGCGGGTCATGCCATGGTCGGTATCGACGTTCTCCACAACATTTTCCGAATCGATCGGCTGGGTGAAACTGGGCCAGCCGGACTGGCTATCATATTTGTGCACCGACGCAAACAGCGGCTCGCCGGAAACGACGTCGACATAAATACCTGGCTCTTTATTATCCCAATACTCGTTATCAAACGGACGCTCCGTGCCGTCCCGCTGGGTCACGCGAAACTGCTCGGGAGTCAGACGCGACAGCGCTTCCGGGTTCTTATTATACTTGGGCATAAATCCTGTCTCCTTCAATGAATTCGATGAATGCTCCCGCGCGCCGACCTGCCGGTTTCCGGCGTTGAACGAAAAGACAGAATAACCGAAAAATCAGAGCTGACGGTAACGACAGCGTTTCGATGACTTCGACGACGCAGGAAGGAATTCGTACCACCTTTTAGAGTCTCGAAGCCCTCGAAAAGATACAAAATCTGCAGCGAGGCCGCCACCGGCCTAAGCCTATCGGTTCAAATCGTTTACGCGGGACGCTTAGGATTTTGCCGCGCGTTTCTGCTGGCCAGCCGGCTGGTTGTGCACCGCCGGAGGGCCCACGAACAACAATTCCAGGCCCTCCGCCAGCGTCGGATGGGCCAGGACGGCGTCGCTGAGCGCGCTGTACGGCAATCCCGCGATCATGGCCACCTGCACCACCGACATAATTTCCCCGCCGTTGACGCATACTGCGGTGAAGCCCAGGATGCGGTCGCTGTTGATCGCCACCAGAGCCTTCAAGAATCCGCGTGTTTCCCCCAGGGTCAGTGCGCGTAGCGACATGGTCATGGGCATCTTGAATAGCCGGTAAGCGATGCCCTGGGTATTTGCTTCCTTTTCGCTCAGGCCCACCCGCGCGCATTCCGGGTCGGTGAACAGGCAGAACGGCACTTGCCTGCCGGTGGTGACGTGATTGCGCCCGGAAAGATTGTCGTGAATCACTCGAAAGTCGTCATGGCTGATGTGGGTGAACTGCGGGCTGCCGGCCGATTCGCCCAGCGCCCAGACGCCGGCAGCCGTGGTTTGCAGCTTCTCGTTCACCTTGATGTAGCCGCGATCGCTGAGTTCGACGCCGGCAAGCTCCAGGCCGATTCCCAGAGTGTTCGGCGTGCGGCCGGTGGCCACTAAAATGTGTGTGCCCTGCACCGTTTTCTGCGCGCCTTTTTGCGTGATGGCCAGCTGCACGGACTCGCCCGATTTTCCGTGGACCGCAGTGACCGTGGCATCGAGCAGCAGATCGATGCCTTCGTCGCGCAGCATATCGCACAGCACCTGGTGGACGTCGTCGTCCTCGCGGTTCACCAGCTGTTCGCCGTGCTCGATCAGGGTGACTTTGCTGCCGAGGCGGCGCATGGCCTGGGCCAGCTCGAGGCCGATGTAGCCGCCCCCGATGATAATCAGGTGCTCCGGAACCTCGCCCAATTCCAGCGCTTCGATGTGCGTCAGCGGCTTGAATTCGGCAAGCCCGGGTGTCGCGTCAATCGTAGCGTGCGTACCAGTGCTAATGATCACGTTGGCGCCGCGAAGCGTCCGCGTGCCGCCGTCGTTCAGTTTGACCTGCACCGTGCGCGGGGCGACGAAGCGGCCTTCCCCCATAATCAGTTCCGCGCCAGTCGCTTTGTAGTTGTCGAGGTAGACCTGATTCAGGCCCGAAACCATTTTGCGTTTGCGGCCGCGGACGGTGGTCATGTCGACTTTAAAGTCGCGCGCGGGGATGCCGAATTCCTCGCTGCGGCGAACGTAGGAGGCGACTTTCGCGCTATGGATAAAATTCTTGCTGGGCAGGCAGGCGATGTTCGGGCACGACCCGCCGATATACTTGCGGTCGATCGCCGCCACTCGTTTTCCCTCGCTCGCAAACGTCCAGGCGGCGATGCTCGATCCGGTTCCGCCGCCAAGAATCACAATGTCGAAGTCTTCGATTTTGGTGTCCGTAGGCGGCTGGGCCGCAGCATCGCGTGCGGTTGTATTCATCGCTAGGTTCTCCTTCTTCAAATAGCGCGACCTTCGAATTTTAAGGCGCGCCAGTATTGGAGTCCAGCGCGAGCTATTTGGATTTAATTTCTCGAACGCCGCGGAGCATACCCGCTTCTCATCAACTCGTGATACAAAGAATCGCGATGGCCAAAACAATTTCGTTCTTCCAAGACAAAATAGTGCTGGTCACCGGCGCTTCGTCCGGCATCGGCGAAGAAATGGCGCGACAGCTGGCGCGTTCCGGGGCCAAGGTGGCACTAGCCGCGCGCCGCAAAGACCGACTGGAGGGCCTGGCGCAATCGATCACCCAGAGCGGCGGAGTCGCGCCGTTAACGCTGGAATGTGACGTGACGCGCGATGGCGATCTGGAGCGCGCCGTCGAGGCCTGCGTCCAAAACTGGGGCAAACTGGACATCGCGATAGCCAATGCGGGATTCGGCGTCACCGGCCCACTGAAGAAACTCTCGCTCGACGGTTACCGCCGCCAATTCGAGACCAACGTCTTCGGCGTGTTGCGCACGATTTACGCGGCGTTGCCCGAGCTAGAGAAAACGCGCGGGAACCTGGTGATTATTGGCAGCGTGGCGGGTTGGGTTTCGTCTGCCGGCGCCTCGCCGTATTCGATGAGCAAATTTGCGCTGCGCGCGCTAGCCAATGCGATCACGCAGGAGCTAAAGCCCGCGGGCGTCAAGGTGACGCTGATCAGCCCGGGATTCGTGATCAGCGAAATCCGCCAGGTCGATAATCAGGGCAAGTTGCGCGCGATGAGCGAGGCCACCAAGCCGCACCCACTGGCCATGAGGACCGAGCCAGCGGTGTACGACATGCTGCGGGCCATCGCGCGCGGCAAGCGCGAAGCCATCATCACCTTGCACGGAAAATTCTTCGTGCAGCTCGACCGGTTTTTCCCGTGGGTGACGCGGGCGCAAGCGGAAAGAATTTCCGCGAGGCGCGATAAAACCTGACGCCGTTCGCCGCGCCAACTTCCTGCTTAATTTTTCGTCGATGATACCGGCGTGGCGAGAAAATCCGCGGGGCGAATGTTGAGGTCGGCGGCTACGCGGCGGCCGATGATCGGCCGATCGCCGGAGGGACATGGTTTGCCGTCGTGGCCGGCGAGCAGGTGGGAAATGAAGGCGTCGATCCGGCGGCGCTGGTCGCCGGCGATCTGATTGTCCTCGTACAACGAGACGTCCTTGGTCCAACGCGTGCGCTTCGCATTCAAAACAGCTTCGACGGCTTCCCGCTTCAGCCGCTCCAGCGTCTCGCACTGACGGTTCTGCGCCACGGCCAGCGATTCTATAGCGGTGCAAAATCCGCGCAACGGTACTTTGGTACTACGAAGTTTGGCCCTCTCTCCGAACGCGCTCCCGCCAAAGATTTATCGCAGAGGGCACAGAGAATAGAAAGAGAACACGGAGAGTTGGACTGCTACCGCCGAGCCGCGACGGATCTTTACGGTAATACCGCCAGGGCCTTTCCGATACGGTCGCCGAAGGCGGTGCCAAACTGCGCTTGCTTGCGGGAATCGCCCAAGTACGGATCCACGAAGGGGCCGGCGCCATCGAGCACCAAACGATCGCCCCAACCGATCAGCCCGAAGAGGTGAATTAGTTCCTTGGTCGGCGTACTGATTGGCACCACATAGCTGGGCTTGATCGAATATTGCACGCGTTTTAGCGCGGTGGGAGCCAGGCGGCGCAGCGCGGCGTGCAATTCGCCTTCGTTGTCGAAGGGACACTCCACCGCGTAGGTCAGGAAATATCCCTTGCGGCGAAATTCAGTGAGAATTCCCTCTTCGGTGGAAGCCATCAACGTGGGCCCCAGCGTTTTTCCCAATTCATCGAAGTACGATTTGGACGCTGGCAAACGGCCGGTGCGGCTGGCTGCCGGAGAATAAAAAAAGTCTTCGATGCGGGCGGGCGGAGCGGAATCGAGAAACAGCACCTTGATTTGCGTCGGACGATAACGAGCGGCGGCCTCGATGCGTGCAGCACGCCGCGCGACATGCGCGTCGTCGGTTCGTATACCACAGCCTTCACACACCGGCATTCGACTGGCCCCAATTTGTGCTTAGCAGATTCGGACGGAAAGAATGGCACGGAGCGCGAGCAGAGGCAACAGTTGGAATGAAATTAGAAGTTCGAACGGCGCACACCGACTCCGCCACGCCCGCGCGAATTTTAATGAATTTATATGCGATTGCTGGGTAATTCGCCACGAATTTTCAATTCGCCGGTTATTTGGCTGGCGGATTGGCCGGCTGGTTGTCAGTGACATCCAGCGCGGCGTCCACATCCGCATCAATCACGTCTTCGTCCACTCGCTTCCACGTTGGATCCGGATTGTATTCGGCCAGCGCTCCGGCGATGCGGTCAGTGTCGGCGCCGAGATTCTTCTGGTAGACGCGGCCCTGCTGATTGACGATGAAGGTCATCACCCCGGAATTTCCCCAGGTGGCCGGATAGGCCACCAGCGCGAAGCCGGCGATCATATTTCCATTGATGATGTAGCCGTATTTGCCGCCCGGCGCGCTCGCGCCCTGACGCGTCAGAATTCTGAAATAGTAGCCGTGATACGGCGCGTGCTCTTCTTCCGCCGAGGCTTTCTTCTGTTTCGCCGTGGTGTTGCCCCGGTTGTAGCCTTCTTCTTCCGCCGCAGCGATCAGCTTGCCCATGGGGCTGGGGTCGGCGTCTTCGGGCGTAGCCCAATACAAGCCGTCCTGTTGGCCCGGCGAGCTGATGAATTTCTGGGCGTAACTGGCCAGGCCGTCATTCTCACCGTAGGCGTTCACGTAATATTCCCACTGCGCGATCACATAGGCGCGCGAAGTGGCAATCGCGGAAAGTTCGTTGTTGCCCACGCGACGGTCGAGGATTTCAGTAAGTCCCGCCTGCGTATCGAAAACCCATTTGTCGCCTTTCTTGACTACCGGAATGGGCGAAGGCCACGCGTCGTCGCCGACCAGAATGCGATAGGTCGAATCGTCCTCCTGATCCAGGGACGAATGCTCCTGCATCGCGGCGGCAAAGCTGGCGCGATCGAGGTCATCTTCGACTGGATCGCCGGAAAGCAACTGCTCGGCGCCCGGCCCGAACATTTTTTGGAGAGCGGGTCGATCGTCTGCTTTCATGGCGTCGGCCAGCGCTTGCATCGCGGCGGCAGGTGTATCGAAGGTGGTTTGATTCGCGGCCGCGGTCGCGTCTTCCTTGGCATCCTGCACGTTTTTTCTCACTGCGGCTTTTTGCACCGCCTTCGCTTCGGGAGTTGCCGGGGCGGCCGTTTGCTGCGCGTGCAACGCAGGCGTCGTAATCCCTATTCCCGCCACGATCGCGCAGCACAGTGCGGCGACCGGGATGAATTTTCGCGATGCGCAAGATACATGGTTCGTTGGCATGTCCATTGGGTTCAACCTCTCGGAAATGGTTTTCGCGGTCAATGGAAGTTCGAGCCTCGACATTTCTAAGTCGTGCGTTACCTGGCCTACGTGTTGGCAGCTCATCGCGGCTTCCCCGAATTCTTGGGCTGCGAGTTGTTGGGCTGCGGCTGGCGCTGCGGAGCCTGCTGCTTTGGCGCGGCCTGTTGCGGTTTCGGCGCGGCTTGGGCGCGACTTTGCGCCCCGCGGGCGCTGGCCTGATTAGCGTTAAAGTCGGTCTGCCGGGTGTTGAAAGCGCGGGGTTGCGGGGCAGGCTGTTGCGGCGCGGGCCGAGCCGTCGGCGCCGGGCGCGCGGGCTGCACCGCTGGCTGTACGGCTGGTTTGGGCGCGAGCGTCGTCGGGCGCGTTTGCGGATTGTCGCGGCCGCGATACTTATCGAGGCTGGGACTCTGACGGTCGATGTTGCGGTCGATCACGCTGTTGTTAGGCAGTTTATTCGTAGGCCGAGTGACAGGCTGCGTGGTCGGCAACTTGTTGGTCGGCGGCGCGGGCTTAGTTGCATTTCCCGGACGCGTGTTGTTATTCGGCGGACGCGTGCCGGGACTTCCCGGTCTGTTGTTACCCGGAGTTCCCGGCCGATTATTTCCCGGCCGGGTATTCACCGGCCGCTTGTCGCGAATAACGTTGTTGCGGTTCAAATTGTTGTAATTCACGTTGCGATGAATGCTGTTGTAGCGATTCATGTTGTTGTAATTCACGCGGCGATTGACCACCGTGCGGTTGATCGTGATGTTGGTGTAGCGGTTGTTGACATACACCGTGTTCTGGATGTGCACGTAGCCGCGCGAACGCCCGATCCAGCCGCCGCCATTCCAGCCGGTGTAATACACGCGGCGGCCGCCCCAATCGCAATCGCGATTCAGCCACGCTCCGATGATCAAGCCGGTGCCAAAGGTAATAAAAAACGCGCCGGAAGATGGCCGCTGGTAATACACGTACGCCGGGTTGTAAACCGGGACGTAGACGTATTGTGGTTGCGCTGGCCAGATCTGAATGTAGCTGGGCTGCACGATCACTTGTTGTTGCTGATTGGTGATCAGGTTGCCCTGATCACTCGCCAAGCGGCGCAGGCGCTGCACCGAAATCATCACGTCCGTGGATTGGTTCACATAGGCCTGGCCCAGCGCGGTGGTCCAATCTATTTTGTCCGCCATCATGTCCAGCACAGCGGGATAATGCGCCACCGCCTTTACGCTGACGTCCCAATCCTGATCGTCAATGCCGTTCTGCCCGTAGGAACGGACGTAACGCGAAGCTTCGTCGATCTGGTCCACGAAGGTCGCGGCCGGTAACACTTGCGCCAACAGCGGATCAGGATAAAGCGCGATGGGCGCCAGCAAATTGTCGAGCTGATCGGGAGAATAATTTTCGTATCCGTTGTTCTGGTAGTAGTCCTGGTCGTAATCCTGGTTGTACTGATTGGGATCCTGATTGTATTGATTCGGGTCCTGCTGGTAGTTGTCTTGTTGCTGCGCCGGATGCGGGAACGAAGCAAGCACCGCAGCCTGCAGGCCAGTGGCGTAGGTCAGGCAGAACATCGAAATGAGAGCAGCGGCTTTGCGCATGCGGAACTCCTCGAAGAATGGCTTGGTTTTAACTTTTGGGTGATTTGCTGCGACGCGCATAGGAATCTTCATACGCATGGGGCTCACGATGGGCCGGCAGGACCGGATTGTAGCACCATCAGCGCGCCGAACGGGCCATCGAAGTCAGCTGGGCCAGAAGAGATTCTGGAGTGGGGTGTTTGCCTATGCCGTGCGCCGGCAGGTAGTCGGTCAGAAAATGCGCCACCGGGTGCCGCTTGGGATCTGCGGCGTCGACGTGGCCTTCCACTCGAATTTCGCCCAGGCGCGCGGCCGGGATCACTTCGAAATGAAGCGACGGTTTGCCAAGGCTGCGGAACCAGCTGGAAACTAGCGATCGTCCCGGCTCCGGTTTCCGCGAAGCGCGCCGCAGCGCGTGCGAACTATCCAGCGAGGTATGGTCGGCGCCGCGCTGCATCTCGAACGAAAACGAAATCCAGTTCCCTTGCCCAACGACGACGTTCAGCGTTTTGGGATCGAGTATGCGCACGAGGCCAGTGCGCTCGAACAGTTGCTGAACGACGGCGGCGGCGCAGCGCTCCTGGCGATCGAGTGTGATGTCTTCGTCCGTTAAGGGACGCCCGCCGGCTTCTTCGATATGGCCGACTAATGCTGTCGATACGTTTTCAGTCAAAGGTCATCCTAGAGACATCCCGTCGGAGACTAGTTCGCGGAGCGCAAACGCGGCGTGCCGGTGACCGGCAAATTCAAGATGCGCGATTGGGGCAAGCCGTGCGCGCGCACTTGCCGATGCCGTTCGGCGAAATGTTTCTGCGCCCGGCGGCCCCAGGCGCGTACAAAATAATAATTCAAGGTGGCGGCAAAGCCGGCGCTGATCACCGGCACCAAACGCCCCGCCCACTTTTCCGCGACTTCCGATCCCATTTTGACGGCGATTCGGTCGATGATGCGCGGCACGATCATTTCGGCGGCGTGCTTGCCGACGAAGTCGCGTCCCAAATCCAGCCCGGCGGCGCTGGCCGCGGCCATCCAGAGGTCGGTCGTTTCTTCTTCGGTCTGATACTCAAATCCGTAGACCAGACTCAGCCGCTGCAACATGCGGATGGTAATCGCAGTAAGAATTCCAGCGTCGGGAACGATGGTCATCATCCCGCCCAACCCCAAACCCGCGCCTTCCAGTCCCGCCGTGCGCATCGAGGACTTGATGATCTGGTTCGCGTAGCCGTGGACGATCGATTCTTCGACGTGAAACATATCGCTCCAGGTGTGAATCGGCAGGCGATGAGCGCGCTTCATTTCGGCCAGGTATTTTTGCGGATCGATTTGGACCGTCTGGTACGCCTTCAAGAACCCGGCGCGCGCAGAGGTCTGCATCATCTTGGTCAAGATTCCGGATTTGGTTCTTCGGGGCACGTTCTTTAGAGTTTAGATGCGCCGAGGGCACCAAACGACCGCGGCACGCCAACTATCGACGAGCATAGCAGATTCCGGCGACGCGAGGTTCAACACTTCCCCGCAGGTCGCAGCGAAAAACACTGTAGGACAAGTCGAGTTGTCCCTTGCGCCAATCGAAGCGCGTCATATACTTCCCCGGGCCAATGAAAAACTTCCAATTTGCTTGTTTGGGGATTTTCGCAGTTATTCTCGCTTCCTCGAGTTTTCCTGCTCCGTGCGGCGCACAATCCACAAAATCCAGCGGCGAGGGTTACACCGCGTACTCGCTGCCCGCGAAGCATCCCGTTCCGCTGGCTACGCCGACCTTCGTCGCGGTTCTGCTCGGCGGCCACGGCGACGTGGACGAAGCCACGCGCGATCTCTGCACGCATAGTGGCGGTGGAGATCTGGTGGTCCTGCGCGCCACCGGCGACGACGACTACAACAAAGAATTTCACGAGATCTGCCCGGGCAACAGCGTGACCACGCTAGTGATCACTTCGCGCGACGGCGCAGGCGTAAAATTCGTCGCCGAAAAGATTCGCGCGGCGCACGCCATCTTCATTGCCGGCGGGGATCAATCCAACTATGTGAGGTTCTGGACCGGCACGCCGGTGCAGGAAGAAATCAATGCGGCCATGGCGCGCGGCGTGCCGATTGGCGGCATCAGCGCGGGTTTGGCGGTGCAGGGCCAGTTCGTTTTCACTTCAATGATCGACACCATTACCACGCCTGAAGCCCTCGCCGATCCCTACGGCCCGCTGATCACTCTGAGCCGCGATTTCCTGAACGAACCGGGCCTGAGCGGAATCATTACCGACAGCCATTTTTCGCAGCGCGACCGAATGGGGAGATCGATCGCCTTCATGTCGCGCATCATTCAGGATGGATGGGCCACTTCGGTTCACGGCATTGGCATCGACGAAACGACGGCCGTCGTGCTCGAACCCAACGGCCACGCGAAGGTGCTGGGCAAAGGCGCCGCCTATTTCATGACGCTCGACCACAAGCCGGAGCAGTGTGAATACCGCAAGCCTTTGACCGTCCGAGACGTGAAAATTCTGAGAGTGCATGCTGGACCCGATGCGACGTTCGATTTCAATACGTGGACATCGCCGACTGGCAGGCCGATGTTCGGCAATGTTGTAGCGGGTCTGGAGATGATCCCCGATTGAATCCCCCGAGCGCGCCGAAAGCTCAGCCGCGCAAAGCTTTGGTGCCGCTGACAAATACGCTTCCGCGCTCGTAGAACCGCAGCGGCCGGTGCGCTTCCTTGGTGATACCGATACGCACGCTAACGCCAATTTTCCCCACGGGTTTCAGCGCCGAACCAATCCACAAAACGCTGTCGCCGAAAAGATCTACGCCATCGAGTTTTTCATCGATGGCGAAAGCTTCTGCCAGCCGCCCCGGACCGCGCGCCAAATCGCGCACATTGGAAACACCACGCAGCAGTTTCATGCGTTCAATCCCCTGTAGCGGCTCGGCGGCGCGCAACAGCACGCCCTCGCCGGTGCCGTGCCGACCGCTCGAGATATTCAGCATGAAATGATTGCCGTAGATGAAATACACGTAGGCGTGGCCGCGATCGAGGAATAGCGAACGATTCCGTGGAGTCTCACCGCGAAAGGAATGGGCTGCGGCGTCGCCCACTAGGTAGGCCTCGGTCTCGACAATCCTCCCGGCTAGCGTGAAGCGGCCCAGCTTATGCACCAGCGTTTTTCCAATCAGATACCTGGCCAGGGCGATCGTGGCTTTCGGAAGCTCTCGGCGCTTGATACGGCGTGGCTGCTTCTTATTCATAACAATGGTTTTACCACATATCGATACCCGCAAGTCCAGCCCGCAGGAAATCAAGTCCCGCTGCCTTAGTACCCTCGTTCTATTGTTCGCCGCTTCTTTGGCTCCTAAATTGTAAGGAACGGAGAAGACCCCTTCTCAATGTTGGAGGATTTTAAAATGGCTACGGCCGTTCACACGCCCGCTACTTCCGGCTCGCCACAAACGACGAGCGACCGCCACAACGCGCGTAAACGCGCCCGCCTGAAGGTTTCCCTGCCGGCGGAAGTCCGGCCGTTCGATTCGCGCTTTGCCGAAATTGTGGACGTCGCCGAAGTGGTCGACTTCACCCGCGACGGACTGTATTTCGCCACCTGCATGCCGCATTACTTCGTGGGCATGCGCCTGCTGGTGACATTCCCCTTCGGAAAGAAAGTTTCGACCCACAAAAAATTTCTAGGTTCGATCGTGCGGCTGGAAAATCGCCCGGACGGCAGCGTGGGCATCGCCGTCAAATTCATGCTTTAGAGAGATCCTCAGAGGGTTGGCGCGCCGCCACGCGCGTCATGCGCCGCCGTTCCCCTCGCAATGAAATTCAGCTGCTGCCATCGCCCGGCAGTCCGGGCCAAGGAAAATCATGCACTCGACCATCACCAAAAAGCATGGACACATCAACAGCTACGGCCAGCCGAAGAAAGCGCAGGAGGCCGAGCGCCGCATCGCCGAGCGCCACATGTTTACGGCCGCCGCCGAAGTGATCGAGCTGCAATCCGGCGCGCGCTTTTCCACCCGCACCATGGACCTCGGCCCCGGCGGCTGCTTCGTCGACACCACCGTGCCGTTTCCAGTGGGCACCAAAGTGCGGCTCGCGCTGCAGAAGGGCAAAACCAATTTCAAGACCGGCGGCAACGTGGTCTACTCGCAAGTCGGTCTGGGCATGGGCATCGCCTTCGACGAGCAAGAACCAAGCCAGCGAATCGCGCTCGACGAATGGATCGCGGACGTTACCGGCAATCACCCATCCGCGCATGAAAGCTCTCACGAACATTCATACCAGCCGTCGCACGCTAGTTCCCACGGTTTGAAAACCGACTCGCATCACCGCAGCCCGGAATGGGTGGCCATGGTCCGCCTCGTTCAGTTGATGATCGGCAAAGGCGTCCTCACCGAGGCCGAAGGCACCTCCATTCTCCACGACCCCGTCCTTTAGCATTAGGTTCCGCGCGGCTCACTCGGATCCCGTTGACTCCGATTCCGGGCTGGCGGAATTGCCAAAAACCGTCAATTTTGCAATGGATTAGGGGCCCAAAAAGGTCCGTAAATTCGTGCAGGTATTTCCCGAAGCAGGAAAAATTTGCAACGTGGATGTAACATCGAAGTACCGCAAGCCCTCCTAAACCCTGCATTATCAGCGCAATTACATGACTACCCGGTGGAGACCTTATTGCATCTAAATGAGTGTAGTCTCCTGGGGGTTACCATGACTGAGCGACGAAAGGCGCGGAGGTACGAGGTTTATCTGCCCGTGCAGGTCTGCATGGCGAAGAAGCGGCCGATAGAGTTCTACACCGGCCAGCTCCGCGATGTTTCCCGATCTGGGATTTATTTCCACTCCAATATTCCGCTGGAAGAAGGCGCCGGCCTGGAGTTGACCTTTGCTCTCCCGGCTGAAAAAGAACGGAGCAGTTCGGTTCTGGTTCGGGCCAGCGCTCGTGCGCTGCGGTCTTCTCCGCTGCCTGGCGAAGTGAGCCCGCTATACGGCGTAGCTGCAGCCATCGATCGCATCGATTTCGTTCGTCCCGTTTCCAGCGCTGCGTAAAACGCCCGCTTCCCTTACTTCTGCGGCGCGCGGAAATCGGAGCGCGCCGCGGGATTCTCCTTCGCTGTCCCTCCCCGTAAGTTTTAGAATGTCTCCATTGTGAACGCCAGCGCTGACCTGCCAACTCGCTTGGAGCTCGAACGAAGGGTTCTGCGCGAGATGTGCGCCGCGACTCCAGCCTCGTTGCCTCTTTCCGAGGCGAAAACAATTCTGGGAAATTACGCTTGGCTCGATGCGGATAGTCGCGTGGTGTTCGAAGCGCTCTGCGGCTTATCGAATAACTTGACGCCCGCGCAACTGCGCGAGCAATTGCCGGCGCAGGCCACTCGCCTGGGATTTCCGGATGTGACGTGGGAGAATTATTTCAAGTCGGCAAATGGCGACGCTGGTGAGCTCGTAGACCTGCTCGAAAGGCTGCTCGCTGCGGAATAACTAATTTTTGGACGCAGACTACAAATTCGCCGTTTCTTCCGAAATTATTCGCTGCGAAGAGCCTCCACCGGATCAATCCGCGCCGCACGCCGGGCCGGCACATAACTCGCCACCAGCGCGGTGGCCGCCAACACCACCCCCACAACCAGGAACGTCATCGGGTCGGTGGGCGTCACCTGGAACAGCAACGATTTGATCATGGCGGTCAGCGCGAGGGCCCCGAGAGCGCCGATAGCGATTCCGAGCATTGCCAGCGTCGTGCCTTGCCCCAGAATCATGCCCAGAATATTTTCGCGCTTCGCCCCCAGCGCCATGCGAATGCCA
>Ga0302315_10002992_pt1 | contig 15609 bp, 10 predicted proteins | sample III_Palsa_N3_1_FD_200532 | JGI IMG/M metagenome (GOLD analysis project Ga0302315, IMG submission 200532) | Peat permafrost microbial communities from Stordalen Mire near Abisko, Sweden - III_Palsa_N3_1 | ecosystem: Environmental > Terrestrial > Soil > Palsa > Peat permafrost | place: Sweden... | reverse complement strand
CGGCCTTTACCTGTGCGCCGGCATGCGTAAGCACATGAAAATCGGGATTGGTAGAAGCGCCGTTCATATACCTGCGGTTGCTGAACAGGTTGGCTGTTCCCCAAAGCAGCTTTACACCGCTGGCAGCTTGTTTTTCTTTGGCATAATCAACCAGTGCCTGTAAACGGCGTTCATTGTCTTTAACATCGTTGGTATAATCAACCACGTCCACATCATGAAAGCAGTAGTATTCCAATCCTAATTTGGTAATGAATTCAAAAGCAGCATCCATTTTGTCTTTAGCGCGTTCAACGGCATCGGCCTTTTCATTCCAGGGGAACAGGTGCGTGCCTTCGCCAAACGGATCGGCGCCCGTGTTGCAGAACGAATGCCAGTAAGCACAGGCAAAGCGCAAATGTTCGCGCATGGTTTTGCCTGCCACTACTTTGTCGGCATCATACCAACGGAATGCCAGTGGGTTATTGGAGCCAAGCCCTTCGTATTTTATTTGCCCTATGTTTTTAAAAAACTCCTTTTCGCCGGTTACTACGTTTTTCATGTTATTGATTACTTAGATTTTAATATGTTAATTGTTTATCCAATAAAGTTTTCCATTCCTGGTAAAGTGTTTCTGCTTGTGTGGTGTTTTTTGGCTCTATGAGCCGTATGGCCTTCATGTTTTCAAATGCTTCTGGTGGTGATGAGAAAATTTCAGCGCCAATTCCTGCACCGAGCGCGGCACCAACACTACCATCGTTTTTATAAAGTTCAACCGGTACGCCGGTTACGTCTACAAAGGTTTCGGCAAACAGGTCGCTCAGGAACAGGTTGTTTTTTCCGGCCCTGATGATCGTCGGGTTCATGCCATTTTCGCGCATAATATCTAACCCATAGCGGAAAGAGCAGGCAATACCTTCCTGTACCGCACGTAAAATATGCGCTTGGGTATGTAAATTCAGGTCGACGTTATGCAGGTGTGCACCAACCAATTTGTTATTGAGCATACGTTCGGCGCCGTTGCCGAAGGGTAGTACGCGCAAACCGTCAGAACCTGCCGGGGCCTTTGCGGCCTCGTCATTCATTTGCGAATAGCTTAATCCTCCGCCAAAGCTGCCCTTTGCCCAGCGGTACATGCTGCCGGTGCCGTTAATGCAAAGCAATACGCCCAGGCGTTTTTTATCGGTGGCATAATTAACATGGGCGAACGTATTGATACGCGATTGTTTATCATAAGTCAGCTGGTCGCTTACACCATATATAACGCCAGAAGTGCCCGCCGTAGCCGCAACCTCACCGGGGTTCAGTACATTTAATGATAATGCGTTATTCGGTTGGTCGCCGGCTTTATAGCTTACCGGTATGCCGGTTTTTAATTGTAATTTTTGAGCGATAGATTCCAATACATGCCCATGCTGTGAAAAAACAGGATGAACAGGAGGGAATAATCCTTTATCAAATCCGAAGTATTCAATAACATCGTCCGACAGCTTATCATTCAAAAAGTCATAAAATATACCTTCGGATAATGCCGAAACCGATGTGGTGATCTCACCCGTAAGTTTCATGGCGATGTAATCGCCCGGCAGCATTATTTTATCAATCTTTTCGTAAACCTGAGGTTCGTTTTGTTTTACCCAGGCCAATTTGGCCGCCGTAAAGTTGCCCGGTGAGTTTAACAGGTGCGATAAGCACTTTTCATGGCCGATTGCTTCGAATGCTGCATCACCTATCTCCACAGCGCGGCTGTCACACCATATTATACTATCACGGAGCAGGTTTTGATCTTTATCGACCAGTACCAGGCCATGCATCTGGTAGGAGATACCGATAGCAGCGATATCAGTCGGGTTATATTTTTTTGTTTGATGGCACAGCGTAATAGCCTGTTGTACCTCTTCCCACCACATATCGGGCGATTGTTCGGCCCAGGATGGTTTAACGGCTATTATCGGCGATTCGGCCTCGGGGTAATGCGCCGAAGCCAATACTATTTGCGTAGCAGCGTCGATAACACTTGCCTTAACGGATGATGTCCCCACATCGATACCTAATAACAGCATTTACAGTAATTATTATTTGATTATAATTGTATAGTCGCGGCATCTTTTAAAAAGAAACCCGGCAACGAAAATATGATATTTTTTATATTCTGCAATCGATTGTCGAAATTATTTTTTCACTACATTTAAAACATGAATAAAAAGAAAAGGGTTACCATATACGATATAGCCAAAAAACTGAATATAGCGGCCTCATCGGTATCGAGAGCGCTGAGCAACAGCAATTATGTGAACGAGACCACCCGGCAACTGATATTAAAAACAGCCGAGGAGCTTAATTATAAGCCGAACACGCTGGCCTCCAACCTGCGAAAAGGCCGGTCGAAGACAATAGGCATCGTGGTGCCGCGTATTAACCAAAACTTTTTCTCAAATGTGATAGCCGGTATCGAGGAAGTTAGTTATGAAAAAGGCTATAACCTGATCATCGGCCAGTCGAACGAGTCGTGGGAGAAAGAGGTGAAGTGTATAAACACGCTGATTAACCAGCATGTGGATTGTATTGTAATATCTATCGCTGCCGATAGCACGGACCATCAGCACTTACAAAATGTGATCGATCATGATATTGAATTGATACAATTCGACCGGGTTGCCGAAGAGCTGGAAACCTTGAAGGTTATCAATGATAATGAACACGCATCAACCGGGGCAGTGTCGCATTTAATAGAGCAGGGTTATAAAAGGATAGCCCTGCTTGAGGGGCCGCAGAACCTGGATATCTTCCGTCAGCGGAAAACGGGCTATCTGAATGCTTTGAAAAAATATAATATACCTGTTTATGATGAATTGATTGTAGAAAACGCCTGGACAAAAGAACTGGGCGCAACCGCCACCCGCAAATTGCTTAGCCTGCCCGAGCCGCCGGATGCCATATTTGCTTCAACGTCCGATTTTTCGGCACTGGGTGTATTGGAAGTAGCCATAGCCATGGGCTTTAAAGTGCCTGAACAGTTAGGGATATTAGGCTACTCCAATGAAGCGTTCACGGAACTTACCAGTCCATCAATAACTACCATCGACCAGTTCAGCGTTTACATGGGCAAAACGATTGCCGACCTGTACTTCCAGGAAATGGAAAATAATGAGCCGGATGCGATACCTAAAACCATCAGCATCAAGCCGGAATTGATTGTTAGGGCATCGACGAGGAGGAGGGGGTGAGATGCGTTGCTTCAATCTTTATCTTTAAGCTTATTCCAACCCCAGATACCAGTTTTGGATGATCTCGTAGCTACATAACCTTTTGGCATCCACGATAGCAACAATATTGATTTATCAATTTTAATTATTGATGCGAGTTTAACCTTTCTGGCAGCAGTTTCGGCGGTATAAGTTCTGTTATTACTATAAAACAGCCACGAACCATCATTCAAATGCTCTGCGTTTGTTATGTCATCTTTATCTATTAAAACATATTTTGTCGCAAACACTGTTATTGTATCCGATCCCATAAAGGACTTAGGAATGAGGTCTGATTGTATTGGAGCATGAATTTTATGTTTCCTGCCGGCGGTGCGAACAACCTTACAACAATTGCCATCCTCATCAAGTTGTTTACTTGGCGGCAGATATAATCCATTTATTTTAATATCCTCACTTTTGGTAAGCGCAGCGTCCGGATGGATTTTTCCGTTGCGTATTTCATAATAAGCCGTAGGTATATAATACATTGAATCGGGGTTGCCGTACATTTCCGTTAAATCGCTTCCTCCAAACTCCAGATAGCCATCATTGTCATAATCTTTAATAGGAGAAAGGATAGCATCGGCTACCATGGTGGCTTTGGTAGGTGTAATTAAAAAAGCATTTAATCTGTCAAGGTTGGGATTGCCAGCCATTGCAATGAATAGGAAAATTGAACCATGATCTTCTATTATACGATTAGATTTACTTTCATAAAGTATGTCAGCATCATATTGTATTTTAAATATACTCTTTCCGTTATACAAAATGTTGCCTTTAATTATATTAATTATGCTGCCATGTGATGTCTTGAAGCTAAGTGTTTGTTTTTGAGATTGTCCAAAAACCATATAACTGGTTGTGATTACGAGTGAAAGTATAAGCAAATAATATTTTAATGCGATGCGGTTCATATTGTGCTAAAGTCCGTTTGGTATGATGTGTCCAATTTAAGCAAGATTTTTCTTTCGGGTAGTGCTAGTTAAACCTTTTTTTCAGTTTTTCACCAGAATCATCCCGTACTTTCGCCGTTTCATGAAGTACGCAGTATTAATTTTAGTTTTAGCGGCATTCTCTGCCAAAGCACAAAACACCAACAAAGGAAAGATAACCGGCAAAGTAACCGATGCCTCCAACCAATCACCTGTGGATTATGCTACCATAAGCCTGTATAAGCAGGGAAGTACCAGCCCGTTTAATGGCACCACATCAAACGAGAAGGGTAATTTTATCATAGATCATATTGCGCCCGGCGATTATAAGGTAACTATTGATTTTATAGGGTACAAGCGTAAAACCATCGACCATGCAATAATCGGCAATAACAGAAACAACTTATCGCTCGGGACTATACTGCTCACCCCGCTTCAAACGGAATTGCAAACAGTTAATGTTACCGCTAAAAAACCTACAGTTGAAAACAGGATAGATAAAATGGTTTACAACCCGGCCAACGACCTTACGGCACAAGGCGGTGTTGCGCTGGATATATTGAAAAAAGTGCCACAGGTAAGCGTTGATATAGACGGTAACGTTGAATTGCAGGGCAACAGCGATATCAGGTTCCTGATAAATGGTAAGCCATCGAGCGTCTTTGGCGCCAGCCTTACCGACGCCTTGCAGGCTATACCCGCCAGCCAGATAAAAAGTATAGAAGTAATCACCAGTCCCGGCGCGAAATACGACGCAGAAGGTACGGGCGGTATCATCAACATCATTTTAAAAGACAGCAATGTGCAGGGTGTAAATGGCAGTGTAAACCTTTCGGCAGGAACACGCCTTAATAATGCTTCCGTCAACTTAAATGCAAAAAAAGGGAATTTTGGTGTAAACGCTTTTTTTAGCGGGAACGAACAGTTAAACTCGACGACATTGACCAAAACCAACCGAACTTCTTTCGATTCGCTAAACAACAAAACACAATTAATACAAAATGGCAGCAGCGCTTTTAAACGGAGCGGTTATCAATCGGGTATAAGTTTTGACTGGAATATTACTAAAAAGGATGAGCTGACCGGTTCATTCGGATTTAATCATTTCGGCAATAACGGCATAGGCCCTACCAGCCAGTTGCAAACCGTTACAGATCCATCGGATGTACTTTCATCTTCCATAGCAAGTTTACGTAACTCAAGCAGTAGTTTCAGGGCCAATTCATCCGATGTAAGCCTCAGCTACAAAAAAACATTTGATAAAAAAGATGAAGAACTGGATGTTTTATACGTTTCGACGCTTGGTAATAATGATAATAAGGCCGCGCAGATACAGAATTATTTAAATGGTGGTTATCCGTCATCGGGTATAACAAGCGATGCACCGGGCAGTGACCATGAGACAGATATATCAGTAGATTATACCGATCCGTTCAGCAAAAAATTTACCCTCGAAACAGGTGCGAAAACCGTTATCGAAGATATTAATAATAGTGTTTCTACCGACACGCTTCTGCAAAATGGTAACTATGTAACCAATCCCGGTCAAACTTATGGTTTCAATTACGACAGGAAAATATTTGCCTATTACCTGTCGGGTACATTTTCCCTGTTTAACGATTTTATTAACGGAAAGGCAGGGGCAAGGTATGAGTATACGACTACGAGCAGCGATTTTCCTGGCGTCAGCATTCCTGATTATGGAATATTGGTACCATCTTTCGTATTACAGCATAAATTCGATGCAACCCAGTCGGTCAAATTCAGCTATACCCTGCGGCTTCAACGGCCTGATTACGGCGACCTGAACCCTTTTTACAATATCAGCGACCCGCATAATATCAGTACAGGCAACCCCAACCTGAAGCCCGAAAAAGGCCATAATTACGAGCTTGGCTACAATAAATCATTCGACAAAGGGATAAATATTTATTTTGCAGGGTTCTATAGGTTTAATACGGACGATATACAATCATATACTTACTATTATCCCGTGTTAAATGTCGATGGGGCATCTTACTCTGATGTTTCATTAACCGAACGGTATAATATCGGCACCGAAACCACCGAAGGCGGCAATTTATATGTAGAAGTACCCGTAACGGGCAAGTTCAGCCTGCGGTCGAACATGATGTTTGCCGAACGATTGACCACTAATCCCGGTTCACCGAATGTAAATGGGTTTGTTTACAGGCTCAATCTAAATGCATCCTATGATTTCGGGGACAATTTTGTAGGCGAGGTATTTGGCAATTACCGCTCATCGCAACGGACTATACAGGGCATCAACCCCGGATTTGGGTTTTACAATATCGCCTTCCGTAAACAATTCTGGAACAAGAATGCCAGCATCGGCTTGACCGCAGCCAATCCGTTTAACCAGTACGTGACCCAAAACGCATTAACTTCGGGCAGTAATTTCAGCCAGGCAGCTACCAGGCAAATACCTTTGCGCTCGTTTGGCATCAGCTTGAGCTATAAATTCGGCAAACTCGAATTTAAGAATAAAGACAAAGAGGATGATAACCCGCCGATGCCTTCGGATAATTAAAAGAGGCTGTATCAAAAGTAAAATGAAAAAGGACGATACGAAATTATATTTTGCGCTATAAAAGCTCTGTGCCTCTCTGTGCCTTCTTTGTGACCTCTGTGGTAAAACTTAACCACAAAGAACACTGAGATAAAAACACGGAGAGCGCTGAGGTAAATATTATTTGGTAGCCCTCTGGTAGAATTGACTTTTGAGACAGCCTCAATGCATTAATCCTCCTGCCGCATAGCCTTATTTATAGCAATTATGGCCATTTTAAAATCCTCCCGGGCTACCAAAAACTGTATGTTCACTTTCCTGGCGGCGAAACCGCCGCTTTTAATATTGATGCCTTGTTCCGTTAACGCATAAGCGCTTTTAGCCAGCAGACCGGGCTGGTCCATATTTGAACCAAGCAGGCATACCATAGCTACTTTTTCAACCGTGATCTTCTCAAATTCATCTTCCAGGTCGCTGATGAGTTTTTTGTGGAAATCGCGTTCCCAGATAACTGTCGATATGCTGTTTGCACTGGTTGCTTTAAAGGTATAGCTGATGTTATGCTTATAAAACAACTGCATTATGCGTAGGTCACTGCCCACATTGCCAACCATCAGTGGGTCATAAACATCTATCATCAGCAACTTATCAGTACCTGTGATCACCTCAATACGTTTGTGTTCACAAATAAATTCGCGGGTGATGAGCGTTCCTGGGTGCGTTGGCTGAAATGTATTCTTGATACGCAGGTTAATCCCGTTTATCTCCAGTGGTTTCGATGCTTTCGGGTGGATGGCCTCCATGCCCACATCGGCCAGTTGGTCGGCAATGTCATAATTGGTATTGCCCACCGGTGAGCAATTTTCTACGCCAACCAAAGCCGGGTCGGCTGTAGAAAGATGGTATTCTTTATGGATGATGGCTTCCTGCGGTTTTAAAAAGGTGGCTATCTTACTAAAGGTAACCTCCGAATATCCCCGGTCGAACTCGCGCATAATACCTTCAGTACCCTTGGCATAGCCGGTAACGATACATATTGTTTTTGGAAGGTCAATGCCTGAAAACACATGCTTTATGCGCTGGTCTATGGTATATGCCCTGTGGTCGCCAAACCCGCTGAGGTCAACGAGTTGGGCGTTGATACCCATGTTTTGCAAAATATTGGTGAGGTTAAAAGCCGAATGGCTCTCGCCGATAGAAGCCAGTATTTCCCGCGCAGCCTGTAAAATACCTTCTTTGCTAACATAGCCCGATGCAAGTATATTGGCCAGGTTCTCGAGGTAGTTTTTCGCCTCATTTATATGGTCTTCTATATATTTGTCGGCAACGGCCAGGTCAAGCCCGAGACTTGTATATTTTTTGTTTATAGTTTTTAGCTGAGCGGTAAGCGCCTCTAGCGGCTTGTGGAAATCCTGGTATTTGGCAATCCGGTGGTAAACGCCCGGTTTGCCCGTTTTCTTATTTTCGAGCAGCATATCGGTAACCCCGCTAAATGCCGACACCACAAATACACGGTTATAAAGCTGTTCGCCCGTGCGATTAAATAAAATTATATTATTAATAACATCCTTAAGGGCACTCATGGACGTGCCGCCTATCTTTTCTACTGTTAACATATATCAATTAAGCCTTCCGGCAAAAATAAAATTAATTGCCAATTATAATTTTCCAAAATAATGTAATCCTGCCGCCAGCGCTATAATAATGGCGAGTAATGCGGCAACAACGAAAAGCCAGGCACCTTTTTCTAAATTTTTTGAGATCTTCATTTTCTTTTTCAGTTAAATTTAAAGACTTAGAGTTGATCATAATTGTTTATGCCAAGTGTATGCCTGTTTTTTATTACACATCGTAAGTGTCTTTAAATAAGAGGTTTAATACGGAGTAGCTACATTTGAAGGCACGATGATACTATCATTTTGACAGCTTTTTTATCAAAACGACCAGCTTGAATAAACCAACAATTCAGGATGAATACCTTGTAATAAATATTTGGAATGCTTCTTATTATACTTGAACCTGAAATTATTGAGAATTAAAAAGATCGTAGGCTAAAAAAAATAAAACTAATTGTCAATTACATTTCTTAAAATAATGTAATCCCATGCCACCAGGGTTATAATAATAGTAAGCAATGCTGCACCCAGGTATAGCCAGTCGCTTTTTTCTAAGGTTTTTAAAATCTTCATTATCATCTTCAACTAAACTAAAGGGTTTCAGTTGACTGAACTGTTTATACCAAGCCTGTGCCTGTTTTTTATTAAACAGCGCAAATTGCTTTAAATAAGGTGATTAAATACAGCTTGGCCCGGATTTACAGGCAAGGCAAAACTATCATTTTGACAGCTGTATTATCAAAACGACCAGCTTGAATAATTCAGCGGTTTAAGATCAACGCTGTGTAATGAATAGTTCACAAATTGAAATTTAGTAACAACAGGTTAAGTGGAATTTATTTAGCACATGGCTTCAACTCGCCCGCATTTCAAATAAGCAGGCGGGGCCGTTGCGGTAATGTTCCGGCAGTTCGCTTACATCTTCCAGGTTAAACAGTCCCAGGAAGTTAAAACCGGCATTGGTATAATGTTCTATCAGCTTCACATTATTGCCGATGGTATCCAGCCGGACAAAATCTTTATTGTTTTCTACAGCATGTTTTTTAGCCCAGTCGACAATCTTCCCCACAAAATTTTGCCCCCTGAAGTTGGGGTTAGTTGCTATGCGATGGATGTATACTGATGGATCGTCATTTTTCTCTCTCCATATTTGCCTGTCGCTGAATGTAGTTGCCCAAACGCAGGCTATTTGTCCGTCTATTATTAATTTCCACTGGCGATTTTCTAATACTTCTGTCTTCACAAGCTCCTGCGAAAATTCCGGCCACACCACTACTGTTTGTTTTTTTCGCTGATAGTCCGCAGCTATGCGGTAAAGCCTGAATATTTCGGGTATATCATTAATGGTGCAGTTTTTTATGATTTCTGGCATTTTGTATTCTTTAGCGTGTAAATATCAGCATGTCGCGGCACTCAAAAAACCCGGATCTTGCTTTATGAGGGCCAAATCCCTTTATTTTACGCATTATTTACATAATTTACGTGTTGCGATGTGTTCAATTATAAAATTCGGGTATTGATCTTATAACATAATTATTAACTTGCATCCCATGCAAAAGGATGGCAAGAGCAAGCACGACAGTAAGAAGAAAATATTCGTTTTAGATACTTCGGTTATCCTGTACGATCATAATGCCTTTGAAAATTTCCAGGAACATGATGTGGCCATACCCATACAAGTTCTGGAAGAGCTGGACAATATGAAAAGCGGGAACGATACCCGCAATTTTGAAGCCCGCAGCTTTATCCGCCTGATGGATAGCATTTCCCGCAAGCGCCTCATGACGCAGTGGCAACCGCTGAATGGCAAAAGTAAAGGCAGCTTTAAGGTGATCATCGACACCAAAAACATTGCTGCCGATGCTGCTGCCGTTTTCGGCTCCGAAAAAACCGACCACCGCATATTGAATGCCGCGCTTGTTTTGCAGGAAGAAAACCCCGACAAAAAAATAGTGCTGGTATCGAAGGATATTTGCCTGCGGTTGAAAGCCAAATCGTTAAATCTTTATGCTGAAGATTACGAAACCGGCAAGATAAAGAACGTTGATGAACTTTATACCGGCAAAACCACGCTTAATAAGGTTTCTGATAAGCTCATCACGCAGCTAAACAAACATGATGTTCTTCCGGTTGATACGCTCGACCTGCAAACGCACGGGCACAACCATTTTTATATTTTAAACGGGAAGAATAATACTGCGCCGGCATTTTATAATTCGCAATCGGCGCAACTGGAGAAAGTTACCGAACAGCCAATTTTCAATATTCAGCCCCGTAATATGGAGCAGGCGTTTGCTATTCATGCGCTGCTGCACCCGGATATCAAGCTGGTTACTATACAGGGCAATGCTGGTACCGGCAAAACGCTGCTGGCGCTGGCGAGTGCGCTGGAACAGCGTAAAAATTTCAGGCAGATATTTGTTACCAGGCCAATTGTGCCGCTAAGCAATAAGGATATCGGCTTTTTACCGGGCGATATTAAATCGAAGATCGACCCGTATATGGCGCCGATATGGGATAACCTGAAGTTTATTAAGGACCAGTTTGGCGACGATGAAAAGATGCAGGCCAAAATAGATGAGCTGGTAGCCAACGATAAAATATCCATCACCCCACTGGCCTTTATCCGCGGGCGCACCCTGGCGAAGATATTCTTTATTGTGGACGAGGCACAAAACCTTACCCCGCACGAAATAAAAACCATCATTTCCCGAGCAGGCGAAAACAGTAAGTTTGTATTTACCGGTGATATTTACCAGATTGATACGCCATACCTCGATGCCGAAAGTAACGGGTTGAGTTATCTAATAGATAAGGCTAAAGACCATCCACTGTACGCGCATATCACGCTGCAAAAAGGGGAGCGGAGTGAATTGGCAAATTTGGCTACGGAATTGTTATAATTGTTTATGAAGAATCTTATTGCTTTAATATCCACGATGCTTGTGATGGCGTATGCAAAAGCGCAAGTCCGAATTTCCAATACACTTGAATATCCGTTAAAAGGTAAAGTAAAAGAGATCATTATTTATGATTTTGATGGTGAATTTAGTAAGGTTGATACTGCTGAAGCACAAAAAAGAATTCTATTTTTTGATAGTAAAGGCAATCAAACCGAACAACTGGATTACTTTCAAGGTGGTGGTATTCAATTTCGGTCGGTATTTACACAATTGGATAAGAGTACAGTATCAAGAAAGGAATTTGACAAGGCTGGAAAATTATTTATGACCGCCATTTACAAATTTGATAAGGCGAATAATGTGTTGGAAGAAATGCCAACTTATACAACAGAGAAGTCGCTAGTAAAGGACATCGTTTATAAGTATGATACTGAAGGTAACAGGATAGAAGAAGATACATGGGGGACTAATGATAAAATTATAGAACGTATTAATTCCTCATATAATTCAAAAAAGCAATTACTACAGGAAGATATTCAAGCTATGTTCAGGACAGGAAAAACAGTATATAATTACGATTCAACCGGAAATATTGTTACAACAAAATCCTATGATAAAAACGGTGTTTTAACAAGTCAGCAGACTACCTCTACTATTTATAAAGATATTGACTTCTATGGAAATTGGCGCTTAATATTGCAAAATGGCAAGCCGTATGTTTTGAGGCATATAGTCTATTATCATTAAGATAAGATTATTCTACACCACAATATTCTCGGTCACTCTCGCAATATCAGCGCTTATTTTATTGATAAAACCTAACTGGTCGCTGAGCAGGTTATCATTGGGCACCAGGGCCGGAAGCTTATTGCTGATATCAACCCTAACGGTTTTTTCGGGGTTCAGGTCGATCTTCGTGTTGCCCAGCTTATTCCCCACATCATTTAAAATAGCCAGGCTCTTTTTAATGGAACGGATTATTTCGGGTTTAGACTTGTGGACGGCTTTGCCCATCAGCTCAGCCGCTACAGTAGCAATGTAGGAGGTGAGAATATGGTTTAACACCACGAATTTGTGTATCTCTTTTATGTTTTTCTGCTTGCTTTTGGGCTCAGAGGTCATCCGCTCGAAGGCGGCTGATAAGTTGCCCGCTTTTACGAAAACATCCTTTCGCGCCAGCTTGTACTCGGTGATATCAACCTGCCTGCCTGACAGGCTGTCGGCTATTTTTAGCATGTAGTTCATATTGGAGCAGATCATGTCGCGCAGGTTTTGCTGGATGATCTCGTATTCCCACGATGGGAATATCAAATAGCTGGCAATAAATGCAATAACCGAGCCGATAATGGTATCCGTAATGCGTTCCTGCACAATATTGTTCACCCCTAAAAAGCTAAACAGCAACAGGATGTAGGGCGTCATAAATAAAACGCTTACTACATAGTTCAGCCGTAAAAAGCTGTAACAGCCCAGCATAAAAAACACTAATAAGCCAAATTCAACATCTTTGTTATGCAGCAAAAGCAAAAGTCCTATACCGATGATGCCGCCGCAAACCGTACCGATTAAACGCTGATAATTGCGCTGCTTGGAAAGGCTGAAACCGGGTTTGAGGATAACAATAATGGTAAGCAATATCCAGTAGCTGTGATGCCCCTGCGAGATGGTTTTGGCAAAAATAAACCCCACCAAACACACCAGCGATACCCGTAGCGCATGTTTAAATGCCGCAGATGTCCACGAAAGATTGTCAGTAAAAATATGAAGGGCATAATCCTGGTGCGTTACAAATTTGGAGTACTCAACCTTCTTGCGGTCCTCAAACAGCAGCCTGGCCGAATCGGAATGATAGTAATAATAAATGCTGGCAATTTTCTGGTTCAGGTCGCGCAGGTTAACCAGTATCTTTTTTAATACCAGGTTGCTTGTTTCTTTATCATCGGAAGCAATTTTATCAATCTTCAGTTTCAATTCTTCCAGTTCAGGTATAAAATTAAAGGCAGCTTTATGTTTGGCATTCGCAAGCACAATAAATGCTGCGTTATCCACCTCATCGGCCATGCGCCCGATGATACCTGAAATATCATCCAAAATGCCGGTATCTTTAAACTTTTCCTGTATGTAGGCATAATCGTAATGCGTGGCCATTATGTTCTCGAACATATCTACCAGGTCTACAAACGTCAGTACCAAAATTCTGCTGGCGCTGGTTGATTCACGTACCAGTAAACGGCTTTTGAACAGCATCTCGCGCACTAAATCCTGGCTTTGGCTTACCCTCACCTGTTGCGAAACGAGTTTGCGGTAATCTTCGTCAAGATCGGTATCGGGCTTATAAAAGTCGGCCTTTATACGCAGGAAACGCGCCACTTCGCTAATGCTTTCGCCCAAAGCCTGCTGCGCCGCGCGGTAAGGCCGAATGCCAAAAAACACCAGGCTAAACAGCATGTACCATACACCGCCAGCCAAAATGATGGCGCTTTGTATTACCACCTGGTCGGGTCTTACAGCTTTGTCCATCATTAGTATCATCACCAGCAGTGAGCCCGTACCAACTGAAGCGGCCCGGTTGCCATATACGGTAAACATCGAGAACAAAAACGAAAAAACAGTCACCTCGAGGCCTAAAGTGTAGATATTCAACCTTGCAAAACCGGTGATCACCGCCGCTACGAATACGGATAAATTGCAAATAGCCATGGCATTACGCTTGTGTGCTACAGGGCCGGGTGTATCAACCGAACTGATACACAGCGCACCGAGCGACATGCTTATACCTGTATCAAACTGCCCTAATTCCCCTAAAATGAGCGAAGGAAACAACACGCCGATGGTTATCCGTATCCCGTCGGAAAAAAACTGGCTGTAAAAAAAACTTTTTATTTCCCTAAACTGCATGGGTGATGGTAAATGGCCTGCAAATTTAAATAATTTAACCCGATGGCGGTTTTTGTGATAAATATATCATTGTAACTTATAATTGTTTAATAAAAATTCAGTTTATTGCTGATTTTATCTAAATTCACCACTTTAATGCGACCTCATTAAATGCACCGGAGTTTTAAACGAATTCACAAGTCATCGCTATGTCCTACACGTTAAAACTCAGCCAGCGCGAAACTGCCTTTAACCAGGAAGTTGTTGCCCGTTTTGAGTTGTATAACAGTTTATTTCAAACACTGCCATTTTACCAGGTAAAAGATACCGGTATTTTATTGCCGTTCTTCAGCTCGCATTGCGAAAAGGGTGCGCTTGAGCAGCAATCGCCGCAGGAAATCATCAGCTCATTTTTTGATAAATATGTGCCGGGCATTGATGAACGCGAAAAGATAAACCGCTTGTTCAGATTTATACAGTATATCGAGCGGCAGGTAGTTTTGTTTGATGCGATAGAGGACTCGTCGTTCAGCAAGATCGGGCGGCCGGATGATTCCGGTTCGCTGCAAAGTTTGTTGCAGCAGGGCGCTATTAGTGATGAAGCCCGGAAAAATATCAGCGAAAAGTTAAAGGATTTTTCTTTACGATTGGTATTAACTGCTCACCCAACGCAATTCTATCCCGGAACGGTATTGGGCATTATGACCGACCTGATCGAGTCGCTCAAAATAAACGATATCAATAATATCGACGTTTTATTGCAGCAATTGGGTAAAACGCCATTCTTTAATAAAACTTCGCCAACGCCTGTTGATGAGGCAGTTAGCCTGGTTTGGTTTTTGGAGAATATATTTTACCATTCATTATCAGGTATTCAAAGCAAACTTGAGGAAGAGTTTGACATAGACCTTGCCGATCAGCACCAGGCGCTTGAACTGGGTTTCTGGCCGGGCGGCGATAGGGATGGTAACCCGAATGTTACTACTGACACCACAAAGGCAGTATCGAGACTTTTAAGGCAGATCATTTTCCGTTGTTATTACCGCGATTTCAGGGTGGTTAAACGCCGCATAACTTTCAGGGGCTTTGGAGATACGATAAATGAACTGGAAAAGCTATTTTATCAGAATGCATTCAACCCGGAAGAAAAACCTGATGATCTGCAAGGCAAAATATTAGAGATGCTGCAATCGGTAAGGAATACGCTCATCAGCAGCCATGATAATTTGTTTATAGATGTGGTTGAGGACCTGATACGCAAAGTGAAGCTGTTCGGCTGTTACTTTGCCACGCTTGACATTAGGCAGGACAGCCGCGTTTTGCGCGATGTATTGAATTACGTACTACAGCAACCGGGCATTTACCTCGGCTTTGCCAAAGGCTATAACGACCTGGATGAGACCGGCAAATTAAAAGCGATCACCTTTAATGAAGCTGATTTTAAATGCCCAACCGATGCTGCGCCACTGATACAAGATACGTTGAACACCATCCGGCTGATGAAGAATATTCAAAAAGCCAATGGCG
>Ga0302315_10002991_pt1 | contig 15609 bp, 12 predicted proteins | sample III_Palsa_N3_1_FD_200532 | JGI IMG/M metagenome (GOLD analysis project Ga0302315, IMG submission 200532) | Peat permafrost microbial communities from Stordalen Mire near Abisko, Sweden - III_Palsa_N3_1 | ecosystem: Environmental > Terrestrial > Soil > Palsa > Peat permafrost | place: Sweden... | reverse complement strand
CCACGCGTTGCGACCCGCCGATGATCTCGCCATACCCTTCCGGCGCCAGCACGTCGACGCACAAGGCCTTCGTCGCGTCCTTCGGGTCGGGCTGCATGTAGAAGGCCTTCACCGCCGCAGGATACCGATGCACCATCACCGGCTTCTCAAACTGGTTGCTGAGATACGTCTCATCCGGCGACCCAAAATCGTCGCCATACACATGCACGTTCTCGATCGCTCCGGCAGCGTGCGCGTCGAGCAGCATCTGGTGTGCTTCGTCATAGCTCAGCCGCGGAAACTCTCCCGGCGCGGCCACCGCCTCCAGCTTCGAAACATCCTTTCCAATCACCTTCAGATCGTTGCGATGCGTCTCCAGCACTCGCGTCACGATGTGCGTCAGAAACCTCTCAGCCAGAGTCATCAACCCATCGAGATCGAGATAGCACATCTCCGGCTCGATCATCCAGAACTCCGTGAGGTGCCGCCGCGTCTTCGACTTCTCCGCCCGAAACGTCGGCCCAAAGCTATAAACCTTCCCCAACGCCAGCGCGGTCGCCTCGATGTACAGCTGCCCACTCTGCGTAAGGTAGGCTTTGCCGTCGTCGAAGTAGTCCATCTCGAAGAGTTCCGAAGTCCCCTCGCAGGCATTCGGAGTCAGGATGGGCGGATCGGTGCGGAAGAAGCCGTTGGTGTCGAAGTACTCGGCTGCGGCGCGCATAATGGTGGCGCGGACGCGGAGGATGGCCGACTGCCGCGGCGTGCGCAGCCACAGGTGGCGATGCTCCATCAGGAAGTCGACGCCGGCTTCTTTTAGCTGGATGGGATACGGCGTCTCGTCGGCGATGCGCTGGGTGATGGAGACGTCTTCGACATCGAGCTCGAAGCCCGACGGCGCGCGCGCATCGGCACGGACCTTGCCGGTGACCACCAGCGACGACTCCAGCGTAAGGGTCTTCAGCGTCTCAAAGACTGCCTCCGGCACGGCGGCTTTGGGCGCGATGCCCTGGATCGTCCCAGTGCCATCGCGGAAGATCGGGAACAGCAGCTTGCCGGACGCACGCAGGTTGTACAGCCAGCCGCGCAGCGTAACGGTCTGGCCTTCGTGGTTGCCGATATTGGCGATAGTGGTAAGAGGAGAGGTAGCGGTTGGTTCAATAGACATAGCTCTATGAGTTTACGCGGACGCGCTACTAATAACCCGCGGCCTTGCCGAAGCGATGACGCTGATCGTGCCCGCCCATCAGCACTCCCGTCTTGGGGTCGACGGCGATCAGCTCGCTATCGCCCCACACGCCGGCCGAGTGCTCGTCGGCCTCGCTGTCACGCTGCACGTTGTAGCCATCGGCGCGCAGAGCGGCAACGATGTCCAGCGGAAAGCGCTTTTCCACCTGCAACTGGTCGGGCAGATATTGATGGTGAAACCGAGGCGCATCCGCCGCCGCCTGGATATCGAGCCCGTTATCCAGCACGCTGATCAGATCGTTCGCAACGGTCGTGATAATGGTTGACCCGCCAGGTGAGCCGAGGACGAGGCGGAGCTTGCCCGGCTTCCCGTCATGCCCGGCCTCGCTGACGATCGTCGGCGTCATCGAGCTCAGCGGCCGCTTGCCCGGCGCAATCGCATTCGCCGGTCCCTGGATCAGGCCAAAGCCGTTGGGCACGCCCATCTTGCTGGCAAAGTCATCCATCTCGTCGTTCAGCAGAAACCCCAGCCCATCGACGGTGACGCCCGACCCGAAGGTAAAGTTCAGGGTATAGGTGCTCGCGACCGCGTTGCCATCGGCGTCAACCACCGAAAAATGCGTCGTCTGCGGAGACTCATGCGGCTGCGCCTCCACCTTCGGAGGCTCCGGCATAAACCCCGCCGGTCGCACCAGCGTGGCCGAAGGTGACGGTTTCACCGCGTCGATGGTCTTCCGCCACGCGGCCGCATAGTCCGGCGACGCCAGTTGCGCCAGCGGCATGGTGTTGAAGTCCGGGTCGCCGAGGTAGTCGCCGCGGTCCATATACGCCCGCCGGAAGGCCTCGGTGATCACATGCACCTGCGGCACCGAACGGTCCGCGCCAAGCTTCGCCAGATCATAGCCGCCGAGAATATTCAGCGTCTCCAGCAGCACGATCCCGCCCGAGCTCGGCGGCGGCGACGTCAGCACCTCATACCCGTGATAGTGCCCCACCAGCGGCGTGCGCTCTTTCACCTCATAGGCTGCGAGATCGGAGGCGGTAATCAACCCCGCATTGGCCTTCTCGAACGCCGCAATCTCGGCGGCCATCTTGCCTTTGTAAAAGTCCTCGGGATTGGCCGCGATCCGGGTCAGCGTCGCTGCCAGCTCGGGCTGCTTGAAGCTTTCTCCCGTGGTGTAAAACTTCCCGTCTCGCTGGAATATCCGGTAGCTCGTAGGGAACTTGGAGAGGGTGGGGAAGTGCAGGCTGTGGGCCTCGTCTTCGGTCAGCACATAGCCGTCGCGCGCCAGCTTGATCGCCGGCTGCATTACCTTCGTTAGGCCTAGACGTCCGTACTGCTTCTCCGCATAGGCCAGCCCCGCGACTGTGCCCGGAACGCCGCTGGCTTTCACGCCCACGGTAGACATCTTCGGAATCACGTTGCCGTCCGCGTCAAGGTACATATTGGCGCTGGCCGCGGCGGGGGCTTTTTCGCGATAGTCGAGGAAGTGGGGTTGGCCGTGGGCGAGCTTGTCGGACGCAGGGCGGATGAGCATGAAGCCGCCGCCGCCAATGTTCCCGGCCTGCGGGAGGACGACGGCGAGGGCGAAGCCGACGGCCACGGCCGCGTCGACTGCGTTGCCGCCTTCTTTGAGGATCTCGACACCCGCGTCTGTGGCGTCGTGATGAATGCTGACGACCATCGCGTGTTGCGCCGTAACGGGAGCCGTCACCGGCAGCGCAGCCGGCTGACTGGCAGTGGTCACGGTCTGCGAAAAGACTGGAAAGGCGGTAAGCGACGCGGCAAGAATCAGGGCTAATGTGCAACGGGGCATTATTCAAGTCTCCGGCGGTTGCATCCAGCATACTGCCCCGCATAGAAATGAGGTTTTTAGACCCAAAGCAACGGCTGGCGGATGGGGAAGTTACGGATGATCTCGGGGTCGGTGGGATCGGGGTCTAGCTTGCGCCAGAGGGTGAGGTAGTCCGGTTGATGACAGGCGAGGCCGCAGAAGAGCAGGCCGGGGCTGCGGACGGGCCAGCTTTCCCAGTGCTGGATGTCATGGGGGTAGGGCCACTTTGTCTTGTCAGCGAGGTAGGGCGAGAGGAACTCCGCCGCACGGCACATGCCTCGGCCGTCGGGGAGTTTGAAGCGTTCGAACTCTTCTCCCCTGCCGTTGGGACTGAGGCTCCAGCAAAGCGTGGCGGCTACATCGAAGTTGAAGATCGAGTAGCCGTAGGGCTTGGTGCGGGCCAGTTCGCGCGGAAAGCTGCCGTCAGGCGCCATCTGCATGGGGAGTTGGACGGTGATGAAACGGTCGCGGACTTCGGCGCGCGTGGCTTCGTCGCCGATAAGGCGGGCGAACTCTGCTGCTTGCAGGGCCCAGCAGATTCCGTGGTTGTTGGTGGCGTCGCGCTCCTTAATGCCGGGGGCGCTAGTCTTCATCCATTCGAGATAGTCGTAAAACCAGGCCTGTAATGCGGTGTAGTCGCTGGCTGTGAGGAAGGTTTTGAGCAAGCTGGCGGCACGGGCCACTTCGACGAGGTGCAGCGTGTCGATGATGCCATAGCTGCGACCGGTTGGGCCTCCGTTGCGAACACCCTGCGAGTACTGCAGGTTCGGCGTCATGCGCGTGGCCGGGGTCACGAACCAGGCCAGCAGATGCGCGGCTGCGGCTTTGGCGTAGACGGGCTTGCGGGTCAGGCGGTAGGCAGCGGTCAGGGCCGGCATGGCGAGGCTCAGGTGAATCATGGCGCGGCGATGGTCCTGAAAGTTGTCGGGGTTGGATCTGCCGTCGATCTCTTTGTAGGGGCCGGCTGGGTTGTCAGTGTTGGGCCAGAAGTAATCGGCCTCGGAGAAGTAGTCGTGCGGGCCGCCCGGGGATCTCGGAGAGGTGAAGGAGGTGATCGTCTCGGGTGGCTGGCTTAGGTACTGCGTGGCAAGGCGGAGGATGCGGTCGCGGTCTTGTGCGGCGATCAAGGCGTAGGGGGATTGCGCCGCGGAGGCTCGCGCGAGATGCGTGGAAAGGGTGGCTGCGGTGAGGGTGAGGAAGGTTCGGCGGGTTAGGGGCACGGTGTTCCACGATAGTGGATATTGCGATGGATTGAACATCCCAACCCTCAAGCGGGTTTACGTCTGTCGAGATACTACTTTGGGCCAAGCAAAACTTGCAGCCCAACATACGCAATCCAGCTCGGCTGGGTATTTTCCGCCGAAACTGTCTGGAAACTTCGCCCACCCATGAGCAGCAAGTTTATTGTTTTGTTCTTATTGAGCGCCTGCCGCCCACCCAGGCCAAGCGTCGTCTCACGTTGTTTTGGCACGCCCGTAGCGAACTGCCCCACTCCCTGCCCGGCGGGGATACGATTGGCGTCCTGCTGATCGTAAATTTCCCCATAAACCTCTGTGAAATCCGAGAACTCATGCCCTACCAGCAGCCCTCTTCCCCAGCTCTGCGGCACAGCATGATTGCCGAAGTTGTAGCCAACCTCACCATCGAAACGAATAGGCCCAGCACGGGCATTTATCTCAATTGGCAGAAAGAAACTCGGCCCTGGAGCGACCAGTCCGCGAGGGACGGAACGTGTGGGATTATCGAGGAAAAGCTGTGGATAGGTGGAAACGCTGAGGTTGACCAACTGCTCGGGCGAGTCCGCCGCGCCGGGGCTGTCGCCCGAGGCGGAAGCGGGTTCTTTCTCGGGTATATGTCTGAAAACACTGAGCAATCCGGTTCCAAACCGATCCTTCAACCAGGGATATTGGGGATGATGTTCATAAAAACGCCATTTGATCCCCAGCAAGCTCTCGCCCATGCCTCCGATAACCTGCCCATTTTGTTCAGGTTGTGGGCGGGTTTCCTCGATGGCGATGGGGATCTCGTACTTGAGTTGGACACGGTCGCCCAGCCCATAATTGATATCGAAGTCCGGCACCTGATAGGCACCAGCGGCAGGATTGCGATCTCCGATGAAGCCGAAGTTGATCTCCCAATGGCGGTTACCGGGAGTCTCGGGATCGTCAGTGCGGAACGGCGGACCGCCCTGGGCATGGGCGGCAACGGCGACTCCGGCGAGGAAAAGCGCGAGGGTGAAATGTCGCAGTGAGGGGGAAAAGGCCATCTGGGGAGATTGTAGCGGGGGGAGATGACGGCGTCGTCAGACGAGATATGAGTGTGATGCGCTAAGATTTTGCAGCGTCGGGCTTGTAAGTCTCGTCTAAGAGTCATAGATTGGCGGAGAAGAGGTCTGTAACGATGGCGATCAAGTGGGACAAATTTACGGTTAAGTCGCAGGAGGCAATCCAGGCGGCGCAGGGGCTGGCTGCGGAGAACGGGAATCCCGAGGTGTTGCCGCTGCACCTGATGGCGGCGTTGTTGGAGGATAAGGACGGCGTCGTGCTGCCGGTGCTGGAGAAGCTGGGTGTGCCGGTGCAGCAGCTTTTGGCGAATACGAGAGCGGCAATTGGGAAGCTGCCGAAGGTGCAGGGGTCTGCTGCGCAGCCGGGGCTGGGCAATCCTCTGACGAAGGTGCTGGATCAGGCGTTCAAAGAAGCCGATAACTTCAAAGACGACTACGTTTCGACTGAACATCTGTTGCTGGCATTGAGTTCGCAGAAGAATGAGCCGGTACAGCTGGCTTTGGCGGCGCAGGGGGCGGACCATGCGGCGATATTGAAGGCGCTGCAGACGGTGCGCGGATCGCAGCGGGTGACCGATCAGAATCCTGAAGGCAAGTTCCAGGCGCTGGCAAAGTATGCGAAGGACCTCACAGAGATGGCGCGGCGGGGCAAGCTCGATCCGGTGATTGGGCGCGATGAGGAGATTCGGCGGGTCATTCAAGTGCTGAGTCGGCGGACGAAGAACAATCCCGTGCTGATCGGCGAACCCGGCGTGGGCAAGACGGCGATCGTCGAGGGTCTGGCGCGGAGAATATTTCAGGGCGATGTGCCGGAGATTCTGCGTGATAAACGAGTTATTTCACTCGATCTCGGAGCGATGTTGGCAGGGGCGAAGTTTCGCGGTGAGTTTGAAGACCGGTTGAAGGCGGTGCTGAAGGAGATCGAGGAGTCGGACGGGCAGGTGATCTTGTTCATCGATGAACTGCATACGCTGGTGGGTGCGGGTGCGGCTGAGGGCTCTATCGACGCGAGCAATATGCTAAAGCCGGCGCTGGCGAGGGGCGAGCTACGGGCGATCGGCGCGACGACGCTGAATGAGTACAAGAAGTACATCGAGAAGGACGCGGCACTGGAGCGGCGGTTCCAGATTGTGTATGTTGGCGAGCCGAACGTAGAGGACACGATTGCGATTCTGCGCGGGTTGCGGGAGCGCTACGAGACGCATCATAAAGTCCGCATTAAGGATTCGGCGATTGTGGCGGCGGCGGAGCTTTCGCACCGTTATATAAGCGACAGGTTTTTGCCGGACAAGGCGATCGATCTGGTGGATGAGGCTGCTGCGGCGCTGGCGATCCAGATCGGGAGCGTTCCGGTGGAGATTGACGATCTGGAACGGCGGGCGACCTCGTTGGAGATCGAGCGCGCGGCGTTGCAGCGAGAGAACGATGTGAACTCGAAGGAGCGGCTGCACGAGGTGGAGCGCGAGCTTGCCGAGGTGCAGGAGAAAGCCGCTGGTCTGCGCGCGCGGTGGCAGAAGGAGCGTGGGGCGATCGGAGAGATTGCTTCGTTGAAGGAGCAGTTGGAGAAGCTGCGTTTCGAAGCGCAGGAGGCGACACGGAAGGGCGATCTTCAGCGTGCGGCGGAGTTGCAGTATGGAGAGATTCCCAAGACTGAACGTGAGTTGAATGAACTGACCGCGACGCAGGATGCGAGCGTGGCCGATGCCAAGTCAGGTGACAGCGCAGCGCGGATGTTGAAGGAAGAGGTCGACGAGGAAGACATTGCGAGGATCGTGTCGAAGTGGACGGGTATCCCAGTGTCGAAGATGCTCGAAGGCGAGGTGCAGAAGCTGACGCAGATGGAGACTCGTCTGCGCGAACGTGTCGTTGGGCAGGATGAGGCGCTGCTGGCTGTAGCAAACGCTATCAGGCGGTCCCGCGCTGGCCTGTCCGATCCGAAGCGGCCGATTGGGAGTTTTATCTTCCTGGGGCCGACGGGCGTTGGCAAGACGGAGACGGCGCGTGCGCTGGCCGGGTTCCTGTTCGACGACGAGCAGGCGCTGGTGCGTATCGATATGAGCGAGTACATGGAGAAACATGCGGTGGCGCGGCTGATCGGGGCGCCTCCGGGATATGTGGGCTTCGATGAAGGCGGGCAGTTGACCGAGGCGATCCGACGGCGGCCTTATGCTGTCGTGCTGTTCGATGAGATCGAGAAAGCGCATCCGGATGTGTTCAATGTGCTGCTGCAGGTGCTCGACGATGGGCGGCTGACGGATTCGAAGGGGCGCACGGTGGACTTCAAAAATACGGTGCTTATTCTGACCTCGAATATCGGCGCGAGCCAGTTGGCGACGGCCTGGGCCGAGGGTGAAGAAGGCTTCGACGAGGCCAAGGTGCGCGTGATGGAGGAGTTGCGGAAGCACTTCCGGCCGGAGTTCCTGAACCGTGTCGATGACATTGTGGTCTTCCATCCGCTGGGTGAGAAGCAGTTGACGCATATCGTCGACCTGCGGCTGAAGGACCTGGAGAAGCTACTGGTGGACCGCCGGATTGTGCTGGAGCTGACCGATGCGGCTCGGGCGGCGATCTTCAAGGCCGGATACGACCGCGCATATGGGGCGAGGCCGTTGAAGCGTGCGATCCAGAGGCTGGTGCAAGACCCGCTGGCGATGCGGATACTGGATGGACGCGTGCTGCATGGCGACCATGTGACGATTGATGCGGTGAAGAGCGGAGGGCTGGAGTTTGTGGTCGCAGAGAGATAGATAGAACGCAGCATGGCGCTATAACTAGGTGGACCTGTTGTGTGTCCGTATACTCAGTAGTTGGATTATGGGAAAACGGGCAATCATTATTGGAGCAGGGCCGGCGGGATTGACCGCGGCGCTGGAGTTTTTGCGCAAGACGGATGTGCAGCCGATCGTGCTTGAAGCGAGCGGCGAGATCGGCGGGATCTCGCGCACGATTCGTTACAAGGGCAACCGCATGGACATTGGCGGCCATCGCTTTTTTTCCAAAAGCGACCGCGTGATGCAGTGGTGGATGGAACTGATGCCGCCAGCGCTTGGTGAAGATGGTTCGCCTACCGGCGTACAGATTAGTTACCAGGGCAAACAGCGCGAGGTTTCTGTGCCGGCACACCTCTCTGAGGAGCCTCCTCTGCGCGGGCTTGGACCGCTGAAGGTTGAGGCTGCGGATAAAAACGCCAGCGAAGACGACGAGGTTGAGGAGCAAGGCGATGTTGATACGGTGGTGGTGGCCCCCGCTCCGGAGAGCGACGACCTTGTGATGCTGGTGCGGCCGCGTAAGAGCCGCATCTATTATTTACGGAAATTTTTCGATTATCCTATAAAATTGACCGGCAATACGATTAATAATCTTGGACCGGTAAGAATGGTGAAGATCGGTTATAGCTATGTAATGAGCCGCGTAAGTCCGATTAAAGAAGAGAAGAGCCTTGAAGACTTTTTAATCAACCGGTTCGGGCGTGAGTTGTACCTGACTTTTTTCAAGAGCTATACGGAAAAGGTATGGGGAACTCCGTGCGACAAGATATCGGCTGAGTGGGGAGCGCAGCGGATCAAGGGGCTTTCGCTGACAACAGCGCTGAAGCATTTTGTGAAGAAGTCATTTACGCGGAAGCCAAAGGGCGCCGCAAGTAGCGATGTTGCGCAGAAGGGGACGGACACATCGCTGATTGAGCGGTTTCTGTATCCGAAGTTTGGTCCGGGACAGTTGTGGGAGCATGTTGCGGAGAAGGTCGTCGCCATTGGCGGAGAAATACACATGGGCTGGAAGGTCGATGCAATAGAGGTCGATGGCGGTCTTGTGACGGCGGTTGAAGCTGTGGATCACACAGGTGGACGGAAAAGATTCGAGGGCGACTATTTTATTTCGACGATGCCGATGCGGGAGCTGGTGCAGGCGCTGCGGACGGAAATTCCGGAGAATGTGCGCGAGGTGAGCGATGGGTTGCAGTATCGCGACTTCATCACAGTTGGTGTGCTGGCGAATAAGCTGGATGTGGTTGAGCCGGACGGTGGATTAATAAAAGACACCTGGATTTACATTCAGGAGCCGGATGTATTGCTGGGACGGTTGCAGATATTCAATAACTGGAGCCCCTATATGGTGGCCGACCCTACGAAGGTGTGGATCGGTCTGGAGTACTTCTGCTATGACACCGATGCGCTGTGGGCGATGCCCGATGAGGAGCTAAAGGCGTTTGCAGCGAAGGAACTAGAGAAGATTGGGATACTGAAGACTGCTGAGGTGCTCGATGCGCATGTTGTCCGTGTACCGAAGACTTATCCGGCTTACTTTGGAACTTATAATCGCTTTGAAGAGTTGCGGACATTTACGGACAGTTTCGAGAATTTATTTTTAGTGGGCAGAAATGGGATGCATAAGTACAACAACCAGGACCACTCGATGCTGACGGCCATGGCGGTGGTGGACGGCATCGCCGCGGGGCATGTGGACAAGACTTCGATCTGGGGGATTAATACCGAGCAGGAGTATCACGAAGAAAAGAAATCTTAGTTTTGGAGACTCGCCTTGAAGAAAATTTTGCTGCTGCTGGCCCTGGTCCTCGTCGTGTTTCTTGTTTACAACAGGCAGCGGTTGTATTTGCGCGATCCATTGGGGAGCGTGGCGCGCGATGGCGTGAAAGAAGAGGGCACTGAGGTTTTTATAAACTACTCGGACGATGTGCTGTTGCAGAACCGGCCTGCGCCGATTTATATGACGATCGTTCAGCATGGCAATCATGTAGGCGAGCCTAAGATGGTGCCGTGTATCCGGTTTCTCGTTTGCCTGATGGATGCGGATGTTGTCACGCTCATGGCGCCCACCGCACCGAATGTAGTGGTGGAGAGTATGAGCGGGAAGAGCGTCGCCTTCACCGAAGGCAAGCACGAGACGGTCGTGACGTTGCGCTAGCTGATGATGGGGTCGCCGAGTGGGATGACGACGCGGTTGGCGGTGGCATTCAGGACCTCGATGAAGGCGACTAGCATAGCGTCGATGCCAGTGAGCAGTCCGAAGTAGCCTCCGAGCTTGCCGGTTCCGCAGCCGAAGTCGCCTGCGCTCAGCAGGAAGAACGTGATCCAAAGCAAAAGGAAGACGCTGAAGACGGCCTTATTGAGGCGGAAGGTCACGATCCATAGCAGGAAAGTCAGGACTCCCCAGAGTAGGAGGATGGTGGCCGCGGCAGTGGCTGGCGGAGCTTTGAGCCAACCGGCGCCGATGGTCCAGTTGAGCAGCGCGAACCACCACCAGAAGAGTCCGTAGGAGGTAAAGGCGACGCCGCCAAAGGTGTTGCCGATACGGAACTCGAGCACGCCTGCGATGAGTTGGGCGATACCTCCGAAGGAGAAGGCAAGAGGTACGATGGCGGCGACGGCGTCATGCGGCAGCAGGCCGGCGTTGACGGCGGACAGAGCGCACGTGGTGAGGCCGAAGCCGAGCAGACCGAGAGGGCCGGGGTTCGCGATCTTTAGCGGCGCCGGCATTGCGACGAGTTGAGACATGCGTGGTTCGCTCCTGAGGCGGAGATGAGTTGGAGTGCGCGCACCATCCTACATGCGTAGCGGCATCACTGGGCGTCAGGGGTCCAGAGGGGCGTCGGCGAGGAGGTCGCTGATGCTGCGACGCAGGGTGGGGTGCTGCATGGCTGGAGCGATCTCGGCGAGCGGGGCGAGGACGAACCTGCGCTCGTGCAGGGCCGGGTGCGGGAGCGTGAGTTCAGGGGTCACAAGTACCATCTCACCGATGAGCAAGAGATCAAGGTCGATGATGCGTGGGCCTTTGGGCGGTGCGGCGGAGCGGTCGCGGCCCATGGATTGTTCGATCATCAATAGGGCGTGGAGGAGTTCTCGGGGCGACAGCTTTGTGTCAAGTAATGCTGCGGCGTTCAGGAAGCGTGGCTGGTCGAGATAGCCGACAGGGTCGGTGTCATGGAAGCTGGAGATGGCCGTGATGCTGCCCAGAGCTTCCATGCGATGGAGTGCTTCGCGGAGGTTTGCGGCGCGGTCGCCGAACCTGGACGAAAGATTGGAGCCGAGTGCAATGGCGGCGATCATGCGTGGCTTTCCGCGGAATATAGCTCAGGCATGGGAGTGTTGCAGCGAGTTGGTTGCGGGAAGGGCTACTGCTTCGGCGGGAGATTCTTCATAGCGATGGGCGAGTTCCCAGGCGGAGCGGTCGCGGAGTAGACGTTGGACTAGAGCGGTGTGCATGGCGTGGCCGGCGCGTTCGGCGACGACGCGGCCCCAGATGCGGCGACCGGCTAAGGCCAGGTCGCCGATGAGGTCGAGGACCTTGTGGCGGACGAACTCGTCGGGGAAGCGGAGAGCGCCGTTTTGGATCTGTCCGCCACCGATGATGATGGCGCACTTGTCGGTCGCGCCGCGGATGAGACCCATGTCGCGGAGCATGGGTTCGTCCTCGCGAAAGCCGAAGGTGCGTGCGGGGGCAATGAGGCGGGCATAGTCGCCGGCTTCGAGGTCGCCGATGAAGGTCTCATGGCCGATGGGGTTGGGGAAGTCGATGGTGTAGTCGATGGAGTAGCCATCGCCGGGATAGACGCCGATAAATTTTGTGCCTTCGCGAACCTCTACGGCCTTCAAGATGCGGAGGTACTCGCGTTTGCGGCGTTGGCGCTTGAGGCCGGCAGTGAGGATGGCTTCGACGTAGGGCAGGGCGCTGCCGTCGAGGATGGGCACTTCGAGGTTGTCGACTTCGACGATGACGTTATCGACGCCAAGGCCGATGAGCGCGGAAAGCAGGTGCTCCGTGGTGGAGATGAGGACGCCCTGGCGCATGAGGCTGGTGGCGTAGGAGACTTTGGCGACGTTGCGGCCGGTGGCCGGGATTTCAAAGTTGTCGAGGTCGGTACGGCGGAAGACGATGCCGGATCCGGCGGGCGCGGGGACGAGACGCAATATCACTTCAGCGCCAGAGTGCAGACCTACGCCACCGAAGTCGAGCCGGGAGTGGATCGTCTGTTCGAATTGGGCGTCGTTGGGCAGGAGGCGTACCTTGGAGCCAGTGAGGTAATTAAGACACAGGCTACATGCGGGACGTTGACGGTGAGGTGTGGCTTTTTTGACACAGTGCGGTGGCGGGTGCGGGGATTTGTGGCTGTGGTAGGAGAACTTTGACGCGGAGGTCGCGGAGGAAAAGACGCGAAAGTCGCGGAGGAGGCTGTAGGCTGGTTGCGTGATGATGACTGAGATTCAGAGGGTGGTTGGCGCGGATGAGGTGCGTTTGCTGGCTCGGCTGCGGGAGTTGGTCGAGGTGGAGTCGCCAAGTGAAGACAAGGCCGGGGTTGACCGTGCCGGGGCGCTGGTATCGAGCTGGGCTGCTGAGATGGGTGGGACAGTGAAGCGGCATCGGCAGAAGGGGTTTGGCGATGTGCTGGAGTTGCGGTTTTTGGAGGCCAAGTCTAAGAAAGGAAAGGTTTTGCTGCTTGGGCATTTGGATACGGTGTGGCCGGTGGGGACGCTGGCGAAGATGCCTTGGCGTGTGAGTGAGGGGAAGATATTCGGACCCGGGGTGCTGGATATGAAGGCGGGCGTGGTGATGGCGCTGGAGGCTGTTAACACATTGCAGGCGTTGGGTTTAGGGAGGCCAGTGACGCTGTTGCTCAATAGTGAGGAGGAGGTTGGGAGCCCGGTGTCGCGGGCGATTACGGAGAAGATTGCGCGGGGGTGTGTGGCGGTTTTTGTGCTGGAGCCGGCGCAGGGTTTGGCGTATAAGACGGCGCGTAAGGGTATTGGCCAGTATGAGTTGCGGGTGGCGGGGGTGGCGGCGCACAGTGGGGTGGACTTTGAAAAAGGGCACTCGGCGGTGGTGGAGATGGCGAGGCTGATACAGACGGTTGCCGGATTTACCGATCTGAGCAAGGGGTTGACGGTGAATCCGGGGATCATTGCAGGGGGAACGCGCTCGAATGTGATTGCGGCGGAGTGCGTTTGCGAGGTGGATGTGCGGATTAGGAAGGCCAGCGATGCGGCGAAGGTGGAGAGGCTGTTTCGGGGATTGAAGGTGACGGATAAGGTTTGTCGACTGACTGTTACGGGTGGGATGAACCGGCCTCCGATGGAGCGTAAGGCGGGAACCATTGCGTTGTTTCGCAAAGCTCGTGGTTTGGCGGGCGAGATGGGGTTTGTTTTGGAGGAGGCGGCGACGGGCGGAGGGTCGGATGGGAACTTTACCGCGGCGCTGGGTGTGCCGACCTTGGATGGCATGGGCGCGGTGGGAGCGGGGGCCCATGCCGCGCATGAGCATGTGGTGAAGGCGCACCTGGTGGAGCGGACGGCGTTGCTGGCGGGGATGATCGCGGCGGCGGAGTAGGCATCGCCTACAATCACAGTCGATGATGAAGCGGAATCCTATTCTGTTGATCCATGGCGGTGCGTGGGCGATGCCGGACGATGCGGTGGCGGCGCATGAGAACGGGATTCGTGAGGCGCTGCGGGTGGGGTGGAGCGCGCTTGTGCGGGGTGGGACGGCTGTCGATGCGGTGGAAGCGGCTGTGACCGTGATGGAAGACGACGATACGTTCGATGCCGGGCGGGGGTCGTTTCTTACGCGAGACGGGCGGGTGCAGCTGGATGCGTTGCTGATGCAAGGGAAGGACTTGAAGACAGGTGGGGTGGCTTGCGTGGAGCGGTTGCGGAATCCGATCCAGGCGGCGCGGCTGGTGTTGGAGAGGTCGCCTCATGTTTATTTTGTCGGGAGTGGAGCGGAGAGGTTTGCGACGCAGCACGGGATGCGGCTGGTCGAGAATACGGAGCTGATTGTGCCGCGGGAACGCGAGCGGTTGATGCAGTTTCAGCTGGCGGAGGCGGCCGGCGAGCGGGACACGACGTTCAGCGGCGATATGGATTCGCACGATACGGTAGGCGCGGTGGCGATGGATGCAGAGGGGAACCTGGCGGCGGGGACTTCTACGGGCGGGACGCTGTCGAAGGCTCCGGGGCGGGTGGGGGACAGTTCGCTGATTGGGTGTGGGTGCTATGCGGACAATGCGAGTGCGGCGGTGTCGCTGACGGGGTGGGGCGAGCCGATCATGAAGCTGGTGCTCGGGAAGTGGGCTGTGGACCGGGTGGCGGCGGGGAGTTCTCCGCAGGAGGCTGCGAGCGCGGCGATTGAGTACTTATACCGGCGGCTGGGTGGGCATGGGGGGATTATTCTGATGGGGCCGGGTGGGGAGCTTGGGATCGCGCACAACACGCCGCGGATGGCGTGGGGGTTGGCGACTGGTGAGGGGTTGGAGTTTGGAATTACGCGGAACGGTTCTTAGTTGTTAGGATGGATCGGTGGTTCGCGCTAGCATCGTAGTAGACGCATGGCTGCTGAACTATTCAAGGATGAGATTGAGGGTACGAGACGTCCTCTAACGGCAGAGGAGGCGGATAAACTGCCGCGTCTTCATCGTTTGTTGCTGGGGCACTATGGGCAGCCGAAGGCGCGGGAGCTTTGGGACCCGCTGACGCAGTTGATCTACTCTCTGCTGAGTGCGCGGACGAAGACGCCGGTGTCGCACCAGGTGATGCGGGATCTGGAGCGGAGCTTCAAGGCTGGGCCGGGGAATTGGGAGCCGGTGCGGGATGCTTCGGTGGCGGAGATTGAACGGACGATTGCCATCGTGACGTTTCCGGACCAAAAGGCGCCGCAGTTGAAGATGACTCTGGAAGGGATTACGGCGCGGTATGGGTCGCTGACGCTGGATTTTCTGGCGAAGTACAGGACGGAGAAGATACGGGCGTGGCTGGAGCAGTTTCCCGGGGTGGGGCCGAAGACGAGCGGAGCGGTGGTGAACTTCTCTACGCTGCGAAGGCGGGCGCTTTGTATCGATAGCCATCATCTGCGGGTGGCGCAGCGGCTGTGCCTGGTGCCGAGGGCGGATGCGGCGACGACCGAGGAGCGGTTGATGCGGCTGGTGCCGGAGACGTGGGACGCGGCGATGCTGGATGAGCACCATTCGCTGGTGAAGCTCCATGCGCAGACGCTGTGTACGTTTGCGGAGCCGAAGTGCATGGGGTGTCCTCTGCTGAAGATATGCCCCACGGGCGAGCGGAATGTGAATGAGCTGAAGTTGTCGGCGCCTGCGAGTTGAGGTAATCGTTAGCGCTTTGACTGCGATTGGCCTTCAGCACAGGCTACGAGACCCTTCGGGTCGAGATCGCAGTTGCAGCTTTTCCAATCGGCATGAGTTGCCGAACAGGCCTCTGCGGCTAGGGTGTTTTCATGTTCGCGGTTATAGAGGACGATGAGGTACTCCCGGTCTGTGAGCATGTCTTTCTTGGTGTCGGCGATCTCGTCGTCGTGATCCTC
>Ga0302315_10002989_pt1 | contig 15614 bp, 10 predicted proteins | sample III_Palsa_N3_1_FD_200532 | JGI IMG/M metagenome (GOLD analysis project Ga0302315, IMG submission 200532) | Peat permafrost microbial communities from Stordalen Mire near Abisko, Sweden - III_Palsa_N3_1 | ecosystem: Environmental > Terrestrial > Soil > Palsa > Peat permafrost | place: Sweden... | reverse complement strand
GGTTGTTTTTGTTTAACAGAAGCACAAGCTGGCACCGATGCGGCCAATTTACAAACACGTGCTGTTCGCAAAGGTGATCACTATGTGCTTAATGGCAGTAAACAGTTCATTACCTCTGGAAAAAACGCCGATTATGCCATTGTGATTGCCGTCACTGATCCCACACAAGGCAAGAAAGGCTTCAGTGCCTTTGTGGTTCCGACCCATACAAAAGGTTATCAAGTTGCACGTTTAGAAAAAAAACTCGGACAACGTTGCTCAGACACGGCACAAATTGTCTTTGATCAGTTACATATTCCCGTTGAAAATCGATTGGGCGCTGAAGGCGAAGGGTATAAAATTGCGCTGAGTCATTTAGAAACCGGCCGCATTGGTATTGCAGCTCAATCCGTGGGTATGGCGCGCGCGGCATATGCCATCGCACTTGACTATGCGCAAAATCGGCAAACCTTTGGCTGCGCATTGATCGAACATCAAGCCATTGCCTTTCGTTTGGCCGACATGGCTACCGAATTGGAAGCGGCACGCTTATTGGTATTACACGCGGCATCGCGTTTGGATCAAGGTTTAACTTGCCTAACAGAAGCATGTATGGCAAAATTATTTTGTTCTGAAATGGCGGAACGGGTTTGTTCTGCAGCATTGCAAATTTTAGGCGGATATGGTTATGTGCAGGATTTTCCAATAGAAAAGATTTATCGAGATGTGCGAGTCACTCAAATCTATGAAGGGACCAGTGACGTACAACGCATGTTAATAAGTCGGCAAATTGTGAAAGTGTAGCTATACTTCACCTACGCAAAAATGTTTTTTTGTGATGTCTTCGTTATGTTAGTTTATCAACCGTACAGGAGCTTAGAATATGGACTCAAAGATTAAAAATCTAGCATTTGGCGTGGCTGCATTATTGGCAACCAGCATGACTCCAGCTTTTGCAGACGATGCAACCAAAGCCGGTCATTCTGGTGAAGTGGAATGCCACGGTGCCAATGCTTGTAAAGGCCAAGGCAACTGCAAAAGCGCTGAAAACAGCTGCAAACATGAAAACAGCTGCAAAGGTAAAGGCTGGGTTTGGACGTCCACAGACAAATGTGCAGCAACAGGCGGAAAGATCCGCAATCCTGCTAGCAAGTAAGCATTGATAGTTCTTAAGCCGCCCTCTCCTTCACGGGAGAGGACGGTTTAAGCCTTCGGCAGTAAAATCGAAAATGTTGTACCAACGCCCAATTGACTTTCTACCTGCAATCGCCCTTTATGAATATCTCCAATAATATGAAATGCCACCGATAATCCCAATCCCGTGCCTTTGCCCACTTCTTTTGTCGTAAAAAAGGGTTCAAACACACGTCTACGAGTATTTTCATCCATACCAGGACCGTTGTCTCGCACTTCAATCTGCGCCCATTGATTGTCTTCGCTCACGACCGTACGTACAATGATACACGGTTTTGCCTTACGTTCTTTTTGCAATAACATCGCTTGCGCCGCATTTTTAATTAAATTTAAAACCACTTGTTGAATTTCTGTTGGCTCACACAGGGCAACGGGACCTTGCAAGTCATATTGCCTTTGTATATGGATAGATTCAAAATCCAATTGTGTTTTTAGCTCCCAATCGGTATAAATTAATTCAATGGCTTTTTCAACAATTTCATCCAAACGGCTGGGCATAAACATCCGCTGATCTTCTGCTGCTTTTCGGCTAAAACGTAATAAATTAGACACAATATGTGCGGCGCGTTCCCCTGAGGTTTTCATGTTGTCTAAAAAGGTGGCGATCCCTCGTGTTTCTAAATAGACTTTCACTTTTGTTAAATCAATGTCTGCGGCTTGTGCGGCTTGTTGATTTTTTTCTAGTTGTGGATCTAAACGCCGGCGAATATTTTGTAAGTTTTGTAAAATACTGCTTAACGGATTATTCACTTCATGCGCCATTCCTGCGGCCAATTGCCCAACCGACGTCATTTTTTCTGCTTGCACTAACATTTCTTGAATTTTTTTGGCTTCGATCATTTTATCGATCATATCGTTAAATGTTCTGCCCAATACTTCGATTTCTGTATTATCAGCGCCAATGTATCTTACCTTTGCGCCTTCCAATTGTCCTTGCGAAAAACGCGTCAATGATCGCGACAATGTGCGTAAAGGTCGATTTAAATAGCGATATCCAGCCCAACAAAATAAAATAGACAACGACACCGATTCAATAAATGCACTGGACAAAATAGAAAGCCAATCCGACCTTAATTCTGTATAAAAATTTTTGGTATTGGCATATAAATCCACTTCGCCCATCAATATCCATTGCTTTGTTTTTTCATTGAATAATTCAATCTGCAAATGATGTACCGGTGGTTTATAAAACAAAGACAAAAACCAGCTGGACACCGCTGACAATCCCGCATCTTGTCGTAAATGTTGATACGGTGTTTTATGTTTTTCATCATATACTTGACCAAACTGCCAGATCTGATGCGGTGGTTGTTTGGAGGTATAACGAATACCTGCAACAAACTCACTATACAATACGCCTTGTAACTGCCGAGTAATCGCGGAAAAATTTCTATCTTGCAAAAACTCTACGGTGTTGGGTCGTAAAATGCTTTCCACGCGACTTAATTCTTCTTCCAAGCGCGACATATTTAATTGATATTCCAACACCATTTGTAACGTGGTTACAATGACGGTGACTAATAAATAAATAGAAAAAACTATCCACAATAATTTTTGCGTAATAGAGCGTTTGACTGAAAATGCTTGTTGCAATTACACATCCCTCAATGCACGTCGTAAAATTTTCCCCACATTGGTCTTAGGCAGATCATCGCGAAATTCGATGATGTGAGGCATTTTATAGCCTGTTAAATTTAAATGACAATAATTTAAGATCTCTTCTTTGGTTAATTTGGGATTGTCTTTTACCACAAACAACTTCACCACTTCGCCATGATTCGGATCAGGTATACCAATAGCAGCCACTTCTTTGACACCAGGTAATAAAGCAACCACCGCTTCTATCTCATTGGGATACACATTAAAACCGGACACCAAAATCATGTCTTTTTTGCGATCCACCAAACGCACCAAGCCATCGGCTTCGATAATCGCCATGTCACCGGTTTTTAACCATCCATCGTCACTCAAAACTTTTGCCGTTTCTTCTGGTTTATTCCAATAACTACGCATCACTTGCGGTCCATATATGCATAACTCGCCTGCTTGCCCCAGAGGCAATTCATGTCCATCATCATCACACACTTTCACCGAAGTGGAACTTAAAGGATAACCGATACAACCATTATACGCCTTTAAATCCATGCGATTAATCATAGCGGCTGGCGATGTTTCCGTTAGTCCATAGGCTTCTATCAAACCATTGCCTGTCACCTTTAACCAACGATTCGCCACCACTTTTTGTAATGCCATGCCACCGGCCAGACTAATTTTCAAATGTGAAAAATCCAGTTTTTCAAACGCAGGATGATGCAATAAACCATTGAATAAAGTATTCACACCCGTAATGACGCTAAACGGATAGCGACTCAATTCTTTAACAAAAGCGCTCATGTCCCGTGGATTGGTAATGAGTAAATTTAACGCCCCCAACGACATAAACGTTAACGTATTGGCCGTCAAAGAAAATACATGGTACAGCGGCAGCGCCGTTACAATCACTTCTTTACCTAAGGTTAATGGTCTTTGTTGCAACCACTCTTTGGCTTGTAATACATTGGCCACCATATTGCGGTGCGTTAATATTGCGCCTTTAGAAACGCCCGTGGTCCCACCCGTATACTGCAAAAAAGCAATATCATCTGCACTCAAATTCACCGGTGTATAACGTGTTTGTTTGCCGAGTTTCAACGCTTGGTTAAACGTAATCGCCCCTGGAATATTGACCGTCTGATATTTGGATTTAATATGTTTTACTACAAAATTAATCAACGCACCTTTCAATGGCGAGAGTAAATCGCCAATGCGCGTGGTGATCACCCGTTTAATATCGGTTTGTGGTAAAACTTGCGCCAAGGTCGCTGAAACATTTTCTAACACCACAATCACGCTGGCACCAGAATCTTTTAATTGATACTCTAACTCACGCGGTGTGTATAATGGGTTCACGTTAACAATCGTTAATCCCGCTTTAAAAGCCCCAAACAAAGCCACGGGATGTTGCAGTATATTGGGTAGCATGATTGCCAAGCGATCGCCTTTTTTCACCCTCAGTTCATTTTGCAAAAATGCCGCAAAGATATCCGTTAATTCGGCCAGTTGTCCATAGGTTAAAACCTTACCAAAATTCGCATACGCAAGATTGTCTTTATAATCAATAAACGCCGGAGCCAATAAATCCAGTAGCGATGGGTACTGCTGGCTAAAATTGTTCGGCAGTTCTCCTGAAACGTTATCCGGATACTGCGATAACCAAATTTTCTCCATGTTAACAAGCTCCCTTTATGCCAACGCTAATTCTGGTAAGTGACGAAAGTAATCCAAGGCTTCTGGATTGGCCAATGCCGTCACATTTTGTACTTGTTCCCCATGCACCACTTGCTTGATCGCCAATTCGGTTAATTTCCCATTGCGCGTACGTGGAAAATCAGGGACTGCGATAATTTTAGCTGGAACATGACGTGGTGTCGTGTTTTGTTTGATCACGGTTTTAATGCGTTGCAATAGCGCTTGATCCAATGCAATATTCGGTTGTAATTTAACAAACAAAATAATGCGTTCATCTTGTTCCCAATGTTGACCAATGGCTAACGATTCTAATACTTCCGCAATGGTTTCTACCTGACGATAAATTTCTGCTGTGCCAATACGAACACCCCCTGGATTTAATGTCGCATCGGATCGACCATAAATGATCACCCCTTCATGCGAGGTCAATTCACCAAAATCACCATGCGTCCAAACGCCTTTAAAGCGTGAGAAATAAGCCTGTTGGTATTTTTCTTGCCGCGGATCATTCCAAAAGCCAACTGGCATCGATGGAAATGGCTGAGTGCAAACCAACTCCCCCTTTTCACCTATCACCGCCTGCCCTGTTTCATCAAAAAAAGCCACCGCCATTCCCAAACCACGACATTGTAATTCGCCGCGATACACCGGTAAAATAGGACAACCCAAGGCAAAACAAGACACAATGTCCGTGCCGCCACTGATGGAAGACAAACAAAGCTCATTTTTAATCCGTTCATACACAAAATCGAACCCTTCGGGCGCCAATACCGAACCTGTGGATAAAATACTGCGCAAGCGTGTCAGTTGATGCGTATTTTTAGGGGAAATATTTAGTTTGTCCAAACTACTTAAATATTTTGCACTGGTACCAAATACCGTGACCGACCATTGATCAATCACATCAAATAAAATATCAGCGGTTGGATGCATCGGCGAACCATCATATAAGACGATGGTACAACCGGTTGCCAATGCACTCACCAACCAATTCCACATCATCCAACCGCAAGTGGTGTAATAAAACAATACATCTTCGCGCTGTAAGTTCACATGTAAACGATGCTCTTTGGAATGTTGTAATAAGCTACCACCCGCACTGTGGACTATACATTTGGGTTGCCCTGTGGTACCCGATGAATACAAAATATATAATGGATGATCAAAAGGTAATGCAACAAAATTCAATTCGCCCGATGTCACAAAATCATCATACCAACACCATTTTTCTTCTGTCCATGGCGTCATCGGTACCGGATGCATATACGGGATCACCACGACGTGTTCTACGCTGGGTAATTGTGGCAACGCTTGCTTAATCACCTGAACACTATCAAACACTTGTCCTTTAAAAATATACCCATCTGCCGTTAATAGTACTTTCGGTGCAATCTGGCCCAATCGATCCACCACGCCTTGCTTGCCAAAATCAGGCGAACAGCTAGACCATACCGCGCCCAAACTAGAGGCAGCCAACAAACCAATCACCGTGTGTGGAATATTGGGTAAAAAACCCGCAACACGATCGCCTTGTTTCACGCCAGCCGCTTTTAAACCTGCGGCCAATTGCGCAACCGCCGTATGCAATTGTGCATAGGTATAGGTTTGTTGCATATTGTTTTCATTGGTAAAAACAATGGCAAGCTTGTCATCGCGATAACGCAATACATTCTGCGCAAAATTCAACCTCGCCCCCACAAACCATTGTGCACCCGGCATTTGATCTTCATCTTTTATAACACGGGTTGCCAACGTATCGGCTTGCACCTGTGTAAAATCCCACACCGCTTGCCAAAAATCCGCCGGACAATTTATTGACCACGCATGCAGTTGTGAATAGTCTTGCAGCGCTTGTTGATAACGTTGATTACAATAATGCATAAAGTGAACGATTTGACTGTCCTGCAACTCGGCGGCGGAGGGACGCCATAAGATCGAGTTCATTGCATATATCCTTATAGTTAAAATAATAACTCAGCCTGTGAAAATCCATATCAATATTACGTTGACCTCTCCCTTTCATAGTGTAACATCTCGTCTATCTATCGCCTATCCAATAAAGAAACTTGAATATTTTAAGAATATGTGAAATACTATTATGTCGAATAGCACCAAGGATGCTAGAGCATATTTGACCGAAATGGAATTTATTTCAAGGAGTGAGAAGATGTTCGATTCTCTGGTTAAGATTCTTCAAACCGCATTTGACCCGTATGGATTTGACCCGTATGGAGAGGAACCTCTCGTTCGCGACGTAGATAAGTGGGTCGGTGTTGATGCCATTAAATTTCTGCTTTTTTTTGCTCAAAAAACCGCTCTGTTACAAGAATTTTCCGTCACGAACTCCTCATCTGAACATTCGACGCAGGGAAAGCAAACACGTTACTTATACGGTCTTGCTTCCGAATTGGATCAGTTTTATGCCGCCTTCATCAAAAAAGTTAGCCAATTAGATGAAACGGGTGAAACTAACGATTTTTACGCTGCAGTCAAAACCATTTTGGTTGACATGACTGACACAGAGGAAACAAAACGCTGCGTTAGACTAAGAGCCGAAAAATACTACCCTACAGACACTCAGTATATTGAAGCGTGTGTCACAGATGCTTTAGAAAAATATGCCGCCATCCGCACAACGTTTGAGGCTCTGATTGAAAAACGAGAAAATAAAACCGTTATTTTGGATGTTATTCACCGCCATCTACAACAGGTGGATATGGACCTTGTGTTATACAAGTCGCGTATCGATGCCTTGAATTTTTTTAATGGCAAATTAAACAACGTTGTCGATAACGCGGTGATACAAAATGTTTTGGACGATACCAGCACCGCAACACCACCGCCTCTTATTGAAAACGGACTGGATTTGATGCCGTTGTTGCCCCCCCCTGACAGTGTTGCATTTTTGAAAAAATTAGCACGAAATGGTTTATACAGACAATTGCTTACACGGGATGATGCACTGTATCTGTTTTTAGAAAAGAATGAAGTGCAAATATTCGAAGCAAACAATAACGATGGTGCGGACAAAACTGAGCCGTTTTGCCTTTTCATGGAACAATTGGCGCAGTTTATCAGTAAAGATGAGGACTCTCTCATTCGCACGATGAATGAAATCATTCATTTTTTACCTGGACTATTCAAATTCCTCAAGGCTCAAAAACAAGCCGACCCCCAATCTGATGCCGCAACACAAGCCGAGATCATAAAAAGCAGCATTTTACAAAGTGTGATATTGAACCCAAACACTCCTTTTGCGCGCGGCGCTTTTGACCAAACATTGATATTATTTGATGAGAGCCACCCACTCACGTCTGACAAAGATTCTAGCACGTATCTTGCCTCCAGTTATGGCTATCAAGCTTTAAATATGCGCACGGAGTTACCAGGGGAATTAAAAAGAAAATATGAGAGCGCTATTTTTGATGCCGCCGAAACGGGCAATACCTCTTTTTTGGCGTTAATGCTGATACAAGTAAGAAATAGATATAAAAAAGCAGTCAAAGCACAAAGAACTGCGTTGCTTGTCCATTTGTTGGACGAAATGGAAGCCGCCTTAAGTCATCTTTTACACCGTGCGTTGCTCAATTATTTGACTAAAAATCCAAAAACGTCTCTAGATTCCGATGAATTTAAAGAATGCGTTGCCGATTTGGTGAGCGCCGCTGTTTTTAATATGCGTGCAGTCTACATGGTACGGTTAAGGCAAGTCTGTGCTTGGCTTGACATTAAAAAAATTGATGCGGAATTGGATTCTCAAGGACTATTAAGCAAAACAAAATACAAACCAAGCACGCTAATAAAAAATCTTAAAAAAGTCGGCACAGCACATATGCTTCGTTCCGTCATACCAACAAACGCGGATATGAGCAAAATAATCTCATGGCTGAGAGCGGAAAATACACTATTATCGGCTGACATTGTTAACACCAAAAGAAAAGTCGAAGAGTCCAAAACAAATCTAGAAGAACTTTATAAACATATTATCAAGCATTGCAAAGATGAACGAGCGCAGGCATTGCTGGTTTACAAAAAAATGTTTGCAACAGATATGATCCTGGACGAGTCATTTTTTCCTGATGGGGAACCAGAGCGCATTGAAGAAGCCTATACAGATGTCAATGTTAAACTAACCTCATCGTTATTACTCATTGACGCGCCGCTAACAACGCTCGCCCTTCCGGCAGCCAACCTGGAGGAGGACGCTGCAGAGAAAGAAACCCGACTTTCACAACCCCAGCAGATGACAACCCCAGAGTCGTTTACAATGAAGCAATGGTTTGTGGAAACCGTGCTTAAAGTGTTTATTGACGTCAACGATCTGCGCGATACACTCGGTAACACGCCGTTACACATTGCCGCTAAAAATGGTCATTTTGGCGCAATGGTCATTTGTTTAATGGCAGGATGCAAATGGGATACAAAAAATAACGCAGGACAGGATGTCAGAGCATATGCGCCCAACGTCACCGATGAAATCTGTGACAGAGCAAATTTGTTTTTACAAACCGATTCCAGTCCTACGCAGTTTTTAGCACAATCGTTTCTTGAACATTATTATGATCATAAAGAAGCTAGAAAAGAGGAAGTTATCTTTCTTCGCTTGATCAAAGGATTCTTGCGAATATTGGATTCTGACTATGATGAAAAATCGAAAAGACGCAAAGAAGACAGAAAACAACGATATGAAGAAATTAAACAGCTGTTACAAGATTCTATTCATAGCTTCCATGATGACGAAGTATTTGCTAAAATATCAGCAGCATCAAGCCCCAGTGTGTTGAACCAAATACCAACGGGAGCACTCGGCCGTAGTAAGTGGAAAGACTTGATGCGGGGTTTAGATGAAAAATTACACCGCGAGTTTCGTGGCGGTCCTGTGACTTTTCAAGGGAATACAGGCTCAGAAAAAACTATTTTTATAGCAGAGTTAAGTCGTTTTATAAGAGGGACTGACGTTAAAACAGCGCGTTTATGTTTGTTGCCGATAGGGCGTCGAATTGAACTCGCAGGAAGGCGTGGAGAGATGTACAGTGGCAGTTCATTCGGCAGTACTAGCTTTGCTTCGCTAACTGAAGTGGCCGACTTTAAAAGAAAGTATGAAGAGTCGGAAAAGGCACGTCAGCAAGATAAAATTGCAGCTGAGACAAAACAGCAACAAACAGATGCAGAAGTAAAAGAGTTAAGGATGATGGTGAGCGCGCTAGTACAACAGCAGTCATCCAAAGCAGGTAGCGGTTCATCGTCAGGAAGTGAGGATGATTCTCCAAAAAGAGAGAAAAGTCGGTTTTCATATAGGAACGGACACATAAGTTAAAATGGATCATAGATACAACAGACCTGGGATGGTGAGTTAAAATGGCAGAAAAAGCAAAGAACAAGACAAACATTCTCAACGCTTGGCAGCAATGGTTAAGCAGTTTTTTTAAGTCTTTATTTGCGTCTAATAACGCAAAAAGTTCTCGCAACTCAACAAAAACACCCAGCGAATCAACAGAACATTTGCCTTCATCGCCTGAGTCAATTAATGGTGACTTATCATCCGATCCTGTGTCTGAACCTTCGCCCGAAATGGAGTATGTGAAGAAGGGTCAAACGCAGTATATTGCCTTATTAACAGAAGCTTACCAAGCAGCCAAAGGTGATTTTTTTTGGAGGATGGCACATTCTGAAGAATTTGAAAAAATTGAAAGTTTGCTAGTAGAAAATATATTGCAAGCCCAACTTAACGATTCCACCTCCATTACTCCTCCCGTTGCGAAAGAAAATAAGAAGAAAAAATCATTCTCCTCACTTTTTAGATCCTCTTCAAAATCATCGGATACGTCTGTTGATGATACGCCAACCACTAGGGCTATTCCTCGTCTACGTCTGCTTATTACGATGAATGTTCATTCCTTACCAGCAACTGAAACAAAAATATCAGCCGTACTGAGCAAAGTGAAATCTTTTTATATAAAAGTGAGACGTAAATTTGAACCCATCGACACTCCGTGTTACACAGAAGGACACGAGTTGGGTAAAAAAATATTACAACTGCAGGACCAGTTAAAGTTGCCTCAACTAGAAACAAAAAAAGAACCGGCAATGTATGTTACACGAGCAGAACTAACTAAGTGGGAGAAGCGTCTCAATGATGATGAGGCGGCACGAAAACAAGATAAAATTCAGATGGAAGCAGCACAAGAACGTTCTAAAGCTGAACTAGCCCGACTTTCAGCTACAATCAAACGTTGGGCTAAAAAAGAAATGAGACCTCTCAGCTTATTATCATTTGAAACTCACCTGCAACTGCCAGGAAAAGACAAAACAACAGCCCTGCCGCAAACTGAAGCAGAACGCAAAAAAGATCTTGACCGTAAAAAACAAGGCCCGTTTTCATATATGTACGACCGATTGCCAGCCGATGATCAAGTGCCAACGCCTTCTATTGTTTCCAAAAACCGTCAAAGGAAAAGGCGGCACAGCTTTTCGTTATAGTTTTTATAAAAAGATATCACGCATTGATAAATACAATCGAACCGCCTACTCAACACAATCCCTTTTCCGTCTCCACCCTCAATCGGGTGGTACGTCTTTTATTAGAGGAAGGCTTTGATAAAGTATGGGTTGAGGGCGAAGTCTCCAACTTAAGTCAGCCAGCCTCAGGACATGTTTATTTTTCACTCAAAGATGTTAATGCGCAAATACGCTGTGCTTGTTTTCGCGCACAATTGCGTGGCAAACCAGCGCTGTCCAATGGCCAACAGATCGTTTGTCGTGGTCGCTTGAGTTTGTATGAGGCGCGTGGCGATTATCAATTGATCGTTGATCAGTTTGAACCGATTGGTGATGGCGCGCTGCGCAAGGCATTTGAAATATTAAAAGAAAAGTTGGATAAAGAAGGCTTACTGGATACGATTCATAAAAAAAACATTCCTGTTTTTCCGCAATGCATTGGCGTGGTCACCTCTCCCACCGGTGCGGCCATTCAAGATATTTTACATGTATTACAGCGGCGTTTTCCCAGTATCCCTGTGTTGATCTATCCAACCTTGGTGCAAGGCAATGAAGCAGCGGCGCAAATTGTCCGTGCGCTCCAACTGGCCAATCGACATCAAGCATGTGATGTGCTGATCGTGGCGCGTGGTGGTGGTAGTTTAGAAGATTTGTGGCCATTTAATGAAGAAATCGTCGCACGAGCCATTTTTGCCAGCCAAATCCCCATCGTCAGTGGTGTTGGGCATGAAGTGGATGTGACAATGAGCGATTTGGTGGCCGATGTGCGCGCACCGACGCCTTCTGCAGCAGCGGAATTGATCAGCCCCGATTCACAGCAATATATGCGCGTATTACAACAATTAGAACAACGTCTTATTTCACAATTACAACAGTACGTGCGCTTTGCCAGTCAACGCTTGGAGCATTTACAGCATCGTTTACAACAACAACATCCCAAACAACAATTACAACAAAAAGCACAACAATTGGATGACTTGAGTAAGCGTTTGCACGATGCAATACAACGTCAACTTGAACAATCGCAGATACAATGGCAACAACTCTCGCGTGCATTGCATACCTTAAGTCCATTGGCAACCTTACATCGTGGCTATGCCATAGTGAAAAATAAAGCCGGTCATGTCATCCGTCAACCGCAAGATGTGACACAAAATGAACGCTTGTTTGTCCAGTTACAAGGTGGTGAAATAATTTGTCGTGTGGAAACGTCTGACACGCTGTCATAAGATGAAGCCATATTTAAATAGGAGTTTTTTATGATCCCTACCCTGTCCGTGCAAGAACTTGCACAAATGAAACAAAAAAATGAAGCTTTTTTTCTGTTGGATGTGCGCGAAGCCACGGAATATGAACACGCCAATTTAAAAGGACATTTAATTCCTTTAAATGAATTGCCGAATCGTTTGGGCGAATTGGAACCGGAAGATACCATTGTGGTACATTGTCATCATGGACGTCGCAGTGCGGCAGCGGTGCAATTGTTATTGGCACAAGGTTTTTTCAAAGTGTATAACCTTGCGGGCGGCATTGACGCATGGTCCAATGAAATTGATCCCAGCATCCCACGATATTAAGGTATTTTTATGTCTGACACCACCACACCACGCCGCCGTACAAAAATTGTCGCCACTTTGGGTCCGGCAACCGATGATTACGCTATTTTGGAAAAAACCTTGCGCGCGGGCGTTGATGTTGTCCGTTTGAATTTTTCACATGGCGACATCACTGATCAACAACATCGCGTGCAAATGGTGCGTGATATTGCGAAAAAAATCGGACATGAAGTGGGAATTTTAGCAGATCTACAAGGTCCTAAAATTCGCATTGCACGTTTTAAACAAGGCAAAGTCTATTTAAACGCACAGGCGACTTTTATTTTAGATGCAAGTTTGGCCAAAGATGCGGGGGATGAGCAACAAGTGGGCATTGATTATGCGCATTTGCCCAAAGACGTCAACGCAGGTAATACTTTATTATTAAATGATGGCCGAATTGTGTTGCAAGTGACACAAGTGGTGGATGATAAAATTCATTGCATCGTGATTGAAGGCGGTGAATTATCCAATAATAAAGGCATTAATTTGGCCGGCGGTGGATTGTCTGCGCCAGCACTCACCGATAAAGACAAACATGATTTAAATATCGCCACTGCCTTACAGGTTGATTATATTGCCATCTCTTTTGTTCGCAACGCCGCGGACATTGAGCAAGCACGCGCCTTGCTTAAACAAGCCGGCAGTCAAGCAGGCATTATTAGTAAAATTGAACGGGTTGAAGCGATTGCACATTTAGATGACATTATTCGTGTCTCAGATGCGGTGATGGTTGCGCGTGGTGATTTGGGTGTAGAAGTGGGCGATCCGCAATTGCCTGGATTACAAAAACGAATTATTGCGCGCGCACGAGCATTAAATAAAGCCGTGATTACTGCCACGCAAATGATGGAGTCTATGATTGAAAATTCCATCCCGACACGTGCCGAAGTTTTCGATGTGGCCAATGCGGTATTGGATGGTACCGATGCGGTGATGCTGTCTGCGGAAACCGCATCGGGTAAAAATCCAGATAAAGTGGTTGCCGCCATGGCCAGTATTTGTTTGGGTGCAGAACAAGAAAAAAATAATGGTCTATACGCCAATCACGTCGATGGCTTGGTTGAAAACACGGGTGAAGCCATCGCCAAAGCGACCATGTATACCGCCAATCATTTAAAGGTAAAAGGCATTATTGCCTTGACGGAAAGTGGCTCTACCCCTTTGTGGATGTCACGCATACGATCAGGTATCCCGATTTATGGTTTGTGCGAACACGCTGATGTGCGAAGACGCATGATGTTGTATCGGGGTGTATATCCGTTGATGTTTGATCCCACACAATGTGATAAATCAGCGATTTATTCACGTGCGGTTGCAACATTAAGTACGCATCAATTGGTCCATCACGGTGATGTGGTGGTTATGACGTGCGGAGATTTAATGGGCGTTGTGGGTGGGACCAATACCATGAAGATATTAAAAGTTGGTGAGGTAGCTTAAGTGGTATAACAGTGCGCGCAAAAATATGATAGAATGGTGCGTTTTTAATAGGATAACAATTTAAAGAGGTCAACATGGCACTGATTTCATTACGACAATTACTCGATCACGCCGCTGAGCATGGTTATGGCGTTCCTGCTTTTAATGCAAACAATATGGAACAAGTCCATGCCGTCATGCGTGCTGCGGATAAAACCGACAGTCCCGTCATTATTCAAGCATCAGCGGGTGCTAGACAATATGCAGGCGCACCATTTATTCGTCATTTGATTTTGGCGGCGATGGAAGAATGGCCGCATATTCCGGTTTGTTTACATCAAGATCATGGCGCGTCACCCGCGGTTTGTCAGCGCTCTATACAATTGGGCTTTTCATCAGTGATGATGGATGGTTCGTTGGAAGAAGACATGAAGACACCATCTGATTTTCAATACAATGTGAATGTCACCAAACGCACCGTTGACATGGCACATGCATGTGGCGTGTCTGTGGAAGGTGAATTGGGCTGCTTGGGATCGCTTGAAACAGGAATGGCGGATAAAGAAGATGGTTCAGGTGCAGATGGCATTTTAACCCGTGAACAATTACTCACCGATCCAGAACAAGCTGCTGAGTTTGTTAAAGCCACACACGTGGATGCCTTGGCAATTGCCATTGGAACCAGTCATGGTGCGTATAAATTTAAACGTCCACCGTCAGGCGAAGTATTGGCCATTGCACGAATTAAAGAAATTCATCGACGTATTCCTGATACCCATTTGGTGATGCATGGTTCCTCATCGGTTCCACAAGATTGGTTGGATATCATTAACCAACATGGTGGCGCGATGGGACAAACGTATGGTGTTCCGGTGGCTGAGATCCAAGAAGGGATTAAGCATGGTGTGCGTAAAATTAATATCGATACGGATTTAAGAATGGCATCTACAGGTGCGATCCGACGCTTTTTGGCGGAAAATCCGAAAGAGTTTGATCCTCGTAAGTATTTAACAGTGGCGACCAAGGCGATGCAAGGGATTTGTGAGGCGAGGTATGAGTCGTTTCATTGTTCTGGGCAGGCGAGTAAAATTCGGGTATTGTCGCTTGAGAGTATGACGTCGAGATATTTGAGTGGGGAGTTGAATCCTAGAGTGGAATAATGGTCTCAGTCACTGCCAAGTGGATACCGCGGTCAAGCCGCGGTATGACAACAGTTCTCATATTTATGCAACAAACCCCTTTGAAAAAGAGGCGTTGGGAGAGATTTTCCGGCTACAGACTCTTTAACGCCTTCATGGCCTCTTCTGCCGTTTTATAAATATTAAAAATCGTCGAGAATCCGCTGACTTCAAATACTTCATCGATTGATTCCGACATATTGCTTAATACAATCTTGCCGCTTAAATTCTTCGCTTGCTTGGCCTTCATGAGTAATACGCGCAGTCCCGCACTACTAATAAAATCAGTACCTGAAAAATCAATAATTACCTTGATTAATCCCTTAGCCAACAAATCTGTAATTTTAGAATCAAAGTCCGTTGACGTCACACTATCAATTCGCCCTTTGGGCATGACCGTTGCGACTTGTTCATTAATAATTTCGACAATTTCCATCTGAATATCCTCGTGTACACCTAA
>Ga0302315_10002986_pt1 | contig 15615 bp, 14 predicted proteins | sample III_Palsa_N3_1_FD_200532 | JGI IMG/M metagenome (GOLD analysis project Ga0302315, IMG submission 200532) | Peat permafrost microbial communities from Stordalen Mire near Abisko, Sweden - III_Palsa_N3_1 | ecosystem: Environmental > Terrestrial > Soil > Palsa > Peat permafrost | place: Sweden... | reverse complement strand
TGATCAGATCACCCATGTTTGCTCGGGGGCAGAAGATTTAAACGTGATCAATACTTGCGTCAGTTCATTTCAAAGCGCCGGCGGTTGGACTCCTGATCAGATCACCCATGTTTGCTCGGGGGCAGAAGATTTAAACGTGATCAATACTTGCGTCAGTTCATTTCAAGGCGCCGGTGGTTGGACTCCTGATCAGATCACCCGCGTTTGTTCGGGAGCAAGAGATCTAAGCGCGATCAATACCTGCGTTAGTTCGTTTCAAAGCGCCGGTGGTTGGACTCCCGATCAGATCACCCAAGTTTGCCGTAAATAAGATCCGAACTCGTTACTCTGGGGCCTAGAGGCCTAATATCATTCCAATTTTAATAACTTGACTGAAAGAGTCTTCTATTATAAATTCCAGCCCTTGTTTGAGGAGATTTAAATATGAGCCTAAGAATTTTTAAAAAAGCCGTTCTCAGTATCGTGATCCTTGCCGCCGCTTCCCTTCCAGTACGCCAGATCTGGGCGGACGGAATGGGCCCCGTTGGTGGAGCAGAAGGTCTAAACGGAACCGATAATGCGCCAAGCGCTCCTGCCAATCTCACCCCTGGCGAGAGCTCACCTCAAGAAAACATGGAAGTGAACTTACCCGAAAGTTTAAAAGACATCGATGAAGCGACTCTTCAAAAGAGCGCCATTACACAAGCCGATGCGATCAAGCAGATCCCAGGCGAACTTCGTGCACAAGGCGTTCAAGTAAGCCCTGAGCAAGAAGCCCAGATCAATCAAGTTTCCGATAAATTGAACGCCGACGCGAACAAGCCAGGCTTGAAGAAGCGCATGATGTCGGACCTCAAGAAGTCCAAAAAAGAAGGCGAAAAAGGCGGAATTGTTGTGCTGAAAGGTATCGGCTGGGGCGGCGAAGCCGCACTCGGAATCAGCCTTGCTCCGCTCTCGTTCGGAACCGACCTGGTTTCCTCGATGATCACTGGAAAAGGTGTTTTCACCTCCGGCCAAAACGGACTTCCAGCACTCGTTGGCGAGATCGGCGGAATTACGACTTTGTATTATACCGTCATCGCGCTCGACGCGATCGGCGTCACGTTCGAAGGACCTTTCCTTGCGAGCGGGATGATCGCTGTCGTGATTAACCAGTTCGTCTGTCCGGACAACCTCAACAGCAAGAACACTGATCTTAAGAACTACTGCGAAGTGAACGCGAAGATCATGAAAACTCTCTGGGGTGGTAGCGCCAAAGGCGGCGAAAAGCTCGGCGCTGAAGCGCACAAAGGAATCATGATCAGCGGTCGCTGGATGATCAAACCTCTACGTCACCTGAAGAAACAAGCTTCTCCTACTCCGGCGCCTTCAGCATCTTCGTCACCAGAACCATCACAAGAAATCGGTAAAAAATAGGGTCTTGCGCTTCCTTCTGAGAATTGGTTTAACCGGGCCATGACTAATCTCATGACCAATTCGGGAAAGCCGTTAGCGGGAAAGAAAGCACTCATTCTGGGCGTCGCAAACGAAAGAAGCTTAGGCTGGGCCATTGCCCAGAAGCTTCATGAGCAAGGTTGCGAGCTCGCTTTCAACTACTTGGGCGAATCCCTAGAACGTCGCGTGAGACCGCTGGCCGAAAGCGTCGGGGCTACCATTATCGAACCTTGCAACGTCTCGGATGACGCGCAAATCGACGCCATTTTCGAAAAAATTAAACAGAAATGGGGACACCTCGATTTCTTAATTCACTCCCTAGCCTTTGCTAACCGCGAAGACCTGGATCGCCGTTTCGTGGAAACCTCCCGCGAAGGGTTCCGAACTGCACTCGACATCAGCGCTTACAGTCTTGTCGCTGTTGCAAAACGCGCCGAACCTTTGATGGAAGGCAGAACTGGTGCAATTATCACCATGTCTTATCATGGCGCTGACAAAGTCGTTCCGAACTACAACGTGATGGGTGTTGCTAAAGCTGCCCTCGAAGCTTGCGTTCGTTACCTCGCCTACGACATGGGCCCGAAGAAGATTTGCGTGAACGCTATTTCCGCAGGACCTGTGAAAACTTTAGCTGCTGCAGGGATCCGTGATTTCCGCGAAATGCTGAAAACCGCTGAAGAAAAAACCCCGCTCAAGGAGACGATCACGCAAGAAGATGTCGGACATCTCGGCGCGTTCTTGTGTGGTCCGGGCGGAAGACACATCACCGGAACGGTCATGTACGTGGATAGTGGCGCAAGCATCATGGCATAACCTGGGCATAATCTGGCCATGACCCGGTCGGGATAACTCCGGGCGCAACACCGGAGTGCATGACTCAACTGATTTACTAAAATCAGAGCGTCAAAGGTCCCAACGCAACATTTTTAAAAGTCTACAAAACAATTTCGAATTTTATTGCGCCTTAGTTTAAAAACGCGCTATAACCCCTCCTGTAGCAGGTTTTCCATGGGTGCCCACTTCCCCCCACACACTGAAGAGGCGCCCGTGGTGATAAAGGACTCGGAGGGTTAAATCCTCCGGGTCCTTTATAATTTCTGGGGTACAATTTTTACCCACCTTTCATTATCACTCTCTTGTCATTTTGTTGCTGCTCCGGGCATTGAGAATTCTAATCGGAACGCCGATAAGAGAAGGATGAAGCCGGTTGCACTTCTCTCACTCGTGATGTTGTTTACCCCCTTACTTTCTCAAGCCTCTCTCGGAGGCGTGGAAAGTTCTGTTCAACAGGATCAAGTCGACTTTCACGATTCTAAAACTAATTTTTATCGACATCCCACTTACCACATTCATGAGATCACACACGATCGTCTGGCCATTCGCGAGTTCGTTACTCTCGATGGAAAAGTTTTTGCAGTTGCTTGGAAGGGGCCCGCTCATCCCGATCTGTCAGCGATTCTCGGAGCGCACTTTCAAGATTACAAAACAGCGATGGAACAATCTCGTGGTCAAAGACGAGGTCGTGCTCCAGTCAGCGCTCATAGTAATGGACTGCGTATTGAAGTGGGCGGTCACATCCGTTCAATTTATGGTCGCGTTTGGATTCCTAATTTATTGCCTGGGGGCTTCGACCTGAGTGAGATTCAATGAAGAGATCAAATAATATCCTCCGCTGGGCAATCGCCCTCTCGAGCCTCGCTTTGCTTTCTGCGTGTGGTTCGGACAATTCTAACAATGCAGATGTCCCCGCAGGATCGTACGGTCCTTTTACTGCTACCGTTACTGGAGCCAACACCATGCCGATCACGCTTGCGACGCCAGGTATTCCCGGCGCGTATGTGAATGAGCCTACGGTTTCCGTCAAGATCTGCGTTCCCAACACGACTAATTGCCAAACCATCAATAACGTTCTTCTCGATACTGGAAGTTTCGGCCTTCGTATTTTTCAATCGCTCGTCTCGATCCCAATCACCACCGAAACGACAAGCGTGCCGACAATGCTTCCGAGTCCCTCACCTTCTGATACGGGCGCCGGAACAGTCGCGGAGTGCGCACAATTTGGAACCGGAATGGACTGGGGCCCTGTTGCAACTGCCGATGTCTATCTTGGAAGCGAGTCTGTCGCGAGCATCGCCGGCGCTGGTGTTCCTGTTCAACTCATCAATGCGGGATTTGGAACTGTTCCTTCGGTTTGTATCGCTCCCGATACCGATCCAGTTTCGGCAGGCTATAACGGAATTCTGGGTGTAGGTCAGTTCGCATCGGATTGCGCTGGATCAAATTGTTCTGCATTTTTAGGATATGAGCCTTACTACAAATGCGATGCTTCCGGATGCAGCAACATCGACACCGCAAACTCCGCTGACGCCGCATTTACGACTGCAATGCAAGTGACGAATCCTGCAACCGTCTTCGCCTCGGGAGCCGAGATGAATGCGAACGGACTTGCCGTGGTTCTTCCCGCAGTTCCAGCAGGTGGCGCGACGGTCGTCACCGGGACTCTGATTTTCGGTATCGGAACCTCCTCAAACAATTCAGCTTCTGGAACAGTCACTATTCAAGCCGATGCCAACGGCTACATGCTCACCCAGTTCAATGGAGAAACGCTCGATGGATTCATCGATAGCGGCTCTAACGGACTCTACTTCCCAGGAACTTCCTCTCTTCCTGATTGTGGCGATGCACACGGATTTTTCTGCTCCAATCCAATTCAACAACTGAATGCCACTATGGCAAGCGTGTCTGGAAGCGGCGCCGCTTCCATCGGATTCGAAGTTGTGAATGCAGATGGTCTTTTCAATTCGGGTTTCAGTGCATTTCCGACCCTGGCGGGAGGAAGCGCTCAGGACCAATTTGATTGGGGCCTTCCGTTCTTTTACGGTCGCACTGTCTACGTAGGTTTCAATGGAAAGTCCTCGAGCTTAGGAACCGGGCCTTACTGGGCTTTCTAGTTTAATATCCGAATGTCTTCCCCGCTCCTCGCTCAGCTTCGTAAGGAACTCATCAAGATCGGCGATCCAAAAAAAGCCCCGGTCATGCAAAACTATATGAAATCAGAGATGCCCTATCACGGGGTACAGACACCTGATCTTCAAAAACTTTGCCGACAAATTTTCTCTGAAATCGAATTCTCAACTTCTCAGAAGTGGAAGACCCAGATCCTGGATCTTTGGAGAAACGCTCGATTTCGTGAAGAGCGATATGCTGCCTTACACCTCGCCGCTCACAAAAGCTCACGTCCCTTTCAAACATTAAGTTCGATGAAGGTCTATGAAGAGATGGTGATCACAGGTGCTTGGTGGGATTATGTAGATGTCATCGCCTCTCATCGCGTGGGCCTCATCCTCCGAGAGCATCCCAAAGAAATGAAATCCAAGATGCTCACTTGGAGCAAATCACCGAATCTCTGGAAAAGACGAACTTCCATTATTTGTCAGTTGGGCTTCAAGCTCGATACCGACTTGAATCTTCTGTACGCGTGCATCGAACCTTCTCTAGGCTCAAAGGAATTCTTTTTAAATAAGGCCATTGGCTGGGCTCTTCGCCAGTACGCTTGGTCAGACCCAAAAGAAGTGATTCGTTACGTAAAAAGAAATCAGACACGACTAAGTCCACTCAGTCAGCGCGAAGCTCTCAAGAATATTTAATTGATGGCTCTAACAGCTAGCCTGCGCGATAAATCCGTATCGCATCCAGAACCATCTTTGTGAAAACCGGTCCGATCACGAAGTACGGGATGACTGCTAAAGAACCAATCCAAAAAAGACAAAGATTTGAAAGTGAGATCCACAGGTGCTTGAGCCAGTTGGATGTCTTCGCCATTCGGTAACTCTTCAGCATCATGATCGCAACTATCCAACCGAGTTCTATATACCCGAGCTGCGCTCTTTTGGGATGGGTCGCAAAAGCCGTGACGTCCTGAAGAAATTCTGGATTTTGAATGACCTGCACATATCGCTTCACTGATGGCTGGCCGAGAAAATTCTGAATGGCTGCGAGATCCGGACCTCCGGGTTGACCGCCTTGTAGTCCTCCGGCCTGCACTCCCTGATAAACAACTTGGCCAGTATCGCCAGGCGCGCCGTTTACTGAATTTAGTGGATTAGCACCATTGATCGGAGCTGCTCCGTTCGCTCCGCTGCCTGCCACCGCGTTTGCCATTCCGCTGATAGATTTAGTTGCTTCATCGTAGGCTTTTTGGAGATCCCGTTGAGTTTGCTGGACATCGTCCACAGCATCTTGTGCTTGCACTGCTGTAACAGTAGTTGGCCCGGGCATGAACTCAATCATACCCGAGCCAAAGCCGAGTTACTAGTTGGGAGATCTCTCTACGAGTAGAGGTAACTTAGGCCGCTACACCTTTAGTCTTAAGGGACTTAAGTTCCGTCGCTTTTTTGGCGATTCTCACTTGATTGCGTCCGCTCGACTTCGCTTCATAGAGGGCGAGGTCTGCCGAGTTCAAAAGTTGAGTTGCGTAATCACGAGACCGGAGACAAGGCGAGTCGCTCAGCGAGTCTGAGTTGCCCGAATTGAAAGGAGAGAGAGAGGATCGGTAATCAATCGCTACGCCAATGCTCAACGTACACTTCAGCTTTTCGTTGTCGCCGTGTAGTCGCTCAGTCTGTTTTCGGATTAACTCAGCCACACCCGAGATTTCCGATGACGAGCCTTTCACTACAACGGCGAACTCTTCCCCACCAATACGGCCAACGATACAACTAGGGGACTCGAATTGCTTGAGCAAGGTAGCGACGTTACGAATCACTTCGTCTCCGGTCGCGTGTCCATGGGTGTCGTTCACGCGCTTGAAGTGATCAATATCGATCATGAGCACACCGCTCGCTTCATTCATGCGCTGACACCCGTCTAAAAGAGCTTCCCACTTCTGAAAAAACGATCGACGACGAAGAAGCCCAGTTAAGTCGTCAATATTAGCAGCACCTTCAATTTTGCGGAGAACCTGGAGCACTTGGCTATAACTCTCTTCGAGGTCGGTAACTTCACCGTGGAGTTGAGAGAGGAGGTGGCGAATTTCCTCGAGATGAGTTTCCATGTGCTCCTGGTCCATAAAAGGTTCTCCGGCTTTTGGATCTCGCCGATTCTCACCAGACACCATGTCTGATTCGTTTGCGGCGTTACGGTTCTAAGTAATTTCACGTTCGGTGCCAAATTTGACGCGAGTGATTTCAAGGAGTTAGAGGCCGCAGGGTCAATGCGCACAATGTGTCTGCGGCGACACATTGGTGCATTTCGGACCGGAGAATTTGCAAAAGAGGAACTAAAGGGCCGAAGGGGTAGGGTCTTAAGCGCTATAGTTCCTTTTTTGCGAACTAAAGCTGGGAACGCGACGTTACTTCAGTGAGAAGAAGTCGACGGCGAGACTGGCGAACAATTTGTTCCGACCGAGTTACTCTCGTTGGGAACGCAGGGGTGCACCCACTCCATCGCGCAGACTTCGTGGGACTGATCAAAGATAAACCAGTGGTAGTTTCGGCCTGAGGCGACTCCGGTCCCTCGAGTATCTGAATAACCTTCCGCAGTAGTAGTAACGCCCGAAGAAGTCACCAACGCCTGGCCCGGTTTCAATCGACGAATCACAGCGACATCTGTCAGTCCGAAAGCGTAGGGAACATCTGCTCCTGGCTTTCCATTGGCGTAACCGAAAATGGGTGCGGCGACCTCTAGTGAATTAATCACAGTCTCCGCCGGATCACCGATCTCATGCCATCCTCCGCCACTCGGGGCATTCATGCTCCGTTCCGCGTCGATGTTTCTTCCATCAAAACAAATGTACGCCATCTTAAACGGGGATTTTGGCGGAAGAATCACGGTTGTATCGCCATTTCCAACGGCGGTCGCCTGGCCTAAGAAGTCATTGTGGATCCCAACAACAGGCGTGTAATGAGACGCATTCAAATCCTGAGCGAACTTCTTCTTCGTCAAAAGATCAAAAGGGATCTCTTGCGTGACTCCTAGAGATTGGACGCTGACCTGTTCAGGATCTAGAAGGTTTCCTTTTCCTAAAGACTGCTTGTCGTCTGAACTTTTTAACAAAACCTTCGCGAGTAGATCTGGCGCGGAGACGACGACGCCCCGAAAATCGATTGGAAAGACTTCCGCAAATCCAGGTGGCTGAAAATACGCCACGTGATTTTGGTAAAGATCGCCCCACTCCATCGACGCATCGCCCGCGGCCCATGCGACTTCATAAGTGCCTGGCGATATCTCGCGAGTATCTTTGAAGAGCTTCGTTTGTTGAACGCCCTTCAGCAGGTACGTCAGCTTTCCTGAGAGAGAAAGATCGAGCTTGGACATTTTTTGAAAACGAATTCGTAGCTCATGAGAACCATTCGTGAAAGTAATCCAGCTCGCCACCACTGGCGGCGATGCGGTACCGAAACTAATCGAAGCATTCGTTTGCCCGTCGCCGTAGGGACGAATATCGCTGTAGAGCATTTTGACAGGGACGGAAACTAAGACATCTAGCGCGCCGGCTTCAGCGTAGCCCGCTGCAAGGGCGTCGCTCACCGCATTGGCTAGAACTGCTTCAGGTTTCCAAAGTGACGGGTTTTGACCACCCCAGAGCTGATCTTTTGACCAGGCTGTATCGCGTGCTTTTCCGGGCGCATTCAAAGCAGAAGGCTTGCGATGAGCATTTTTGGAGTTCCAATACTTGGACCAAGCTGAGGGCTTTTTCGCGGTCGTCGACTTCGCTTGGACTTCAGTAGCGCAACCGAGTGAAGAGCAAATCATCGGCGCCTGAAGCAGTAGGGAAATCAAAATAAGATTGGGGAAAACAGGGGTTGGCCCAGGCATGAACTTAATCATACCCGAGCCGCGTGACGCTTTAATCTTAATTTACGCGCTACGGTTTTTGCCGAGCTGCATAAAGTGCCTCATCTGCATTTGCCCAAATGCTAGATTTTCCAATGAATCTACCTCACGATAAGAAGATGACCGAATCCGATCAGGGAATGTTTACGAGAGGCATCTACGATTTCGACGATCCTTCTGGAAGTTTAATGGCGGTTCGAATTCCGCCCGCTGGAGCCGCCGATCTTTATGATGGCACTCGCATACTTGTCAAACCGACGCAAACTGCACTTTTTATTTACAACGGTCAAATCACTGATGCGCTCGGACCCGGAAATCACCTCGTTCATACCGAAAACTTCCCGGTTCTCACTCGTCTAGCAAATTGGCGGTTTGGAATGGAAAGCCCGCTCAAATGCGAGATCTGGTTTCTTTCATCCGCGGACTTTCTTGGACGGAGATGGGGAACCGGACAGCCGAGCCTAGTAAGCCTTTCAGATATTGGAAGCATCCCTATTCGCGGATACGGCAATTATAACGTCAAAATCGATGATGCGAAGAAGTTCTACTTAAAGGTTATTGGTTCCCGCACCGCGATCGACATTTCGGAACTAGATGATTTGATACAAGGACAGATTCTTCAAAGTTTTCCGGAGGCGCTCAAGCTTCTCAAAGTCGCAAAAGACTTGAATTCAATGCAGGATAAAATTTCAGAGAAATTAGAGGACCTCGTTAATACGAAGCTCGATCAATTCGGACTGGAGCTTGAAGACACACAAGTTCTTTCTCTCACTCCGCCTTCAGAGATTTTGCAGGCGCTCGATGAAAAAGTAGCGATGAATCTTATTGGTGATCAAAAAGAATATTTGCTCTACAAAATGGCCAATCGAATGGATCACCTCAAAGAAGGCTCGCCGGGCTCGGATCCCACCCAAGTCATGATGGCAATGATGCTCGGCAAGGGCCTAGGAGGTCTTGATTCGAGAGAAAAAGAAGAAGCGCCGCCTAATACTTTATTGGGAAAGAGCTGTCCAAGCTGCCATCAGCTCAGCGCTGCTCAAGCAAAGTTTTGCGCACATTGTGGGGTTAAACTAGAAACATGAGTTCTCAAATTCTTTGTCCTAGCTGCGGAGCTATCAGCGGACCTTCTGTCGGAATCTGCCCCTTCTGTAAATCCTCGCTGAACCTCCATGAAGGAGTACAAAGCGGAAGCTCAGACCTAGCGGTTCAGGCCATCCAAAAAAGTTACTTAGAGGGTCGCATCTCTGAAGCTTATGCATTAGCTAATCAAGCCGACTCTGTTGAGCATCAGAAAGACCCCGAGTATCTCAAACTTTTTGCTATGATTTTGCTCGAACTGGAAGGGCCCGAAGGAAAGATCTCAGGCCTACTAGGTAAAGCCCATTTGGTTGCGCCCGATAATACCGACATCATGGATTATCTTGAGCTGATTGAAGCCAAAACGACGCTGACCCACGCGCCTGGCAGCGACGGAGAAAATCGCTTGAAGGCTCTCCTTCGACGATCTCCTCAAAACGTCCATGCCTTGTTTCTTCTTGGCTCTCACCTCTTTTGGACTCAGGGTGAGCAGATACAATCGATGAAGCTCTTGGAAAAGGCAGTTCAGATTCGTCCAAAGTTTCTTCGAGCATGGGGATGCTTAGGCAGTATTTATAAAAAGATCGGAAATCTCCCTTTGGCATCAAGAGCATTCAACACCTGCCTCGCGCTGGAAACCGATCCTGAAATGAAGAAGTTCTTCAAAGAACAAGCCAAATAAAAAAGGAAGGCCGGATTTCTCCGGCCTTCCAGTTATACGCAGAACTACTTTGACAGTTACTAACCGGTGCGGCCTACCATGTAACTTTTATGCAGAAGTCTGCAAACAGGTACGGCCTACCTTTTTATGCTGCTTCCGAACCGGTGTCGTCGGTTCCAGTATCTGGCACAGAGGTAAGACCAGTTTCGGTCTTAGTACCAGGAGCACGGAACTGCTCGGCAACGATTGCGTGGCGGCGCAAGAGACGCAGAAAGTTACTGCGGTCAAGCTTAGCCAAGCGTGCGGCTGCTGACACGTTTCCATGAGTACGCTCGAGAGCGTTCATCAAGAATTCGCGTTCAAACGAATCGCACCATTTCTTTTTCAATTCGGTGTACGTCGCTTCATCGCCACCTTCGATCACGGTCAAGTTAGGAGCGCCCATGGTGGAAGTACCAGTCGTCGTTCCAGTAGTTGGAAGCGCGATGGTCTTCGCTGTCACAGGTCCCGTACCTTCCCAGATGAGAGCAGTACGTTCAACAGCGTTGAGAAGCTCACGAACGTTACCTGGCCAGGTGTAGTGGGTCATTGCTTCTTCGGCATCTGGAGTGAAGCCGCCGAAGGTTTTTGCACGAGACTGGAAGGCGCGTTCCGCAAACTGCTTTGCCATTGGAACGATATCATCCGAACGCTCACGAAGGGATGGAATGTCCACCACTACGCGGCTCAAGCGATGATAGAGATCGTCGCGGAACTTTCCGTCAGAGACACGAGATTGAAGATTGCGATTGGTAGCAGCAACCACACGTACATCACTCTCGATATCCTGGGTTCCGCCAACGCGACGGAAGATTTTTTCTTGAAGAACGCGAAGGAGTTTAGCCTGAAGCTTCACATCCATCTCGCCGATCTCGTCCAAAAAGAGCGTGCCGCCCTTAGCGAGTTCGAAGAGTCCGCGTTTCATGGTGTTTGCACCGGTGAAAGCACCACGCTCATGTCCGAACAACTCGGAGTCCAAGAGCTGCTCATTGAAGTTTGCGCAGTTCACTGCAACCCATGGGCCCTTGCCGCGACGGGAGCCGGCATGAACCATGCGAGCGATGCCTTCTTTACCAGTACCGCTTTCGCCTAAGATCAATACGCTTGGATCTTCAGCACCGCCGCGCATTGCCTCGCGACGAAGAACGTTCAACCACTCGTTGGTCTTAGCCATCGAAGCGGACTTTGAAACGTACCAGTACTTGTCTTCTGCTTTACCTTCCACGCGTTGAACGCGGGCTTCTAAGCGAGAAACGAGATCGCCGTTTTCACGCTCGAGTTGATACTCGCGCATGCAACGAGCGACAGCGTGATTGAGCTCATCAAGATCAAATGGCTTTTCGAGATAATCTGCAGCGCCTTGGCGAAGAGCCTTCACTGCAACTTCTTTCTCACCGTGACCGGTAATGACGATCACTTTCAAATTTTTATATTTTTCCTTCGCCCAGTCCATCAAGGCAAACCCATCGCGACCTGGCATACGCAAGTCAGTGATCAAAACACCAACTTCGCCACCGGTCTCAAATTGAGCCTGAGCTTCGTCTGCGTTTGAAGCGACACCGATGTCATACGACTCCCGGGTCAATCGGGTTTTTAACAAATTACGAATCGTATCTTCATCATCAACAATTAATACACGTGCCTTCATAGATCCTCCGATCAGTTAAGCTAGTTCCCTGAAATCCACTGGAATCCTGATGACGAAAGCCGCTCCTTTTCCAAGCTCACTTTCGACAACGATAGATCCCTGCAACTTCGACAAAATTCCATAACTTAGGCTGAGACCTAAGCCCATTCCCTTACCGACTTCCTTCGTGGTAAAAAAAGGATTAAAAACTTTTGTGAGCGTGCGCTCGTTCATCCCGAGGCCATCGTCTTTAAATACAATTTCAACGAAATCTCCGGCCGGACGGGTCTGAATCTGAATCGATCCTCTTCCGCGACCAGAGGCTTCGATCGCATCGCGTGCATTGGTCGCGAGATTGATGAAGACCTGCTCAAGCTGGAGAGGATTTGCATAAACCAAAGGAACATCTTTTCCAAAATTGCGATCGACCACAATTCCGCGCGAAGCAAACTGACGGCCGAGCATCTTCATTGCTTCTTCGACAGCGTGATGAATGTCCGTCATTTCGTGCTTCTCAGTCGACTTACGAGTGAAGGAACGCAAGTAACCGATGATCGCTGCCATCTTGTCGACGTTCGATACTATCTCTTTCAAACTTGCTTCGACTTCAGGTCCATGCTGATGGGTGACGACGATCGGAATTGCGATCGACTGAAGTTCCTGTGCGTAACCACGAATTCCTTGAAGGGGCTGATTGAGCTCGTGAGCGATACCCGCAGCAAGCTCTCCGAGAGCTGCCATCTTTCCAGACTGAACCAAAGTTTCTTGCATCGCTTGAAGTTCGGCGTTCTTCTTTTCGAGCTGTAAATACGCATTGCGAAGCTCGGTATGCTTCGTGATCAATTCGCGCTCCATTTGCTTCTTAGCCGTCACATCGCGAAGGAGTGCGAGAGTCAAAGTCGAGGCACCGCTTGAGATCGAACGAACGTTCATGTCGACGAAACGGTTATAGCCGTCTTTACGTGCGACCACGACGTCTTCATAGGTACCCGACGCTGCAAACATCTCTACTGTCAGTGGACGCCCATGATGGTGAGCACTTTTCTTGCTGTGGGGAGGAATCAGCATTTCGATTGAGTTTCCAACAAGCTCAGCTTTCATATGTCCAGTGAGGTCTTCGATCGCTTGGTTAGCGCCGTCGATCACACCGTTCGGAAGAATGGTCATAATCGCGTCCGATGCCTGATCAAAAATAGCCTGATACTTGGAATGAAGTTCGGGCGCACCCGAGACAGAAGAGACAGCAGTAATCAATGAAGGAGCGATTTCTCCTCCTTCGGTCGGCGACACGACTCTTAAACGCTTCGTTTTAGCGATAGGCATTTAAGAAAGCTCCTGCTCTTTCCATATCTTTTGCGAGATCGGCTTCGATCTGGGGAATGTCGTTTGGAGAAATCCCAAGCGGCATCAACATGTCCGCCGTGATCTCACCTTTCGAACAGTCTCCGGACTTCCCAATCCCATTCTTCACACAAAGGGTATTTGCGAGACGAACAATTTGAATCATCGGCTTCATTGAAGCCAAGATGCTGTCCATCTTGCTGGTATCAAAATGATGGTAACGAATGCTCAGGCGAATCACTTGGGGAAGACCCCACTTCGTCGCAATGACTTCACCGAGATAAGAATGCCCTGGCAAATCCCATTCGCGCTCGACATCGAAGAACGAACACTCGCGCTTTGCGGTTTCAGCGACGATCGAGCCCAGACGGTCGGGATCGATCTCGTGAAGAACGAGTTTTCCGATATCGTGCAAGAGGCCGCAGGTGAATGCTTCCTCAGGTTTTGAGAGCTTCAAGCGTTTCGCGAGAAGCTCACTGCAAACTGCGGTGCCGAGGGCGTGTCTCCAGAAGTCGAGCATTGAAAAATGTTCGCTCGTCTTTCCTTGGAAAACCTCGAACACCGATAAACTCAGCACGAGTTGCGCTAGGGTGTTGAAACCCAAGAACGCAAGCGCGCGCTGAACGTCCGCTACTCCCCCCGGAATGGCGTAGTAAGAAGAATTTACGAGTCGCAAGATCTTCGCGACCAAAACTTGGTCTTTTTTCAAAACTTCCGCGATATCCGCACTGGAAGAATTGGGGTCGTTGATTAACTCATTGACCTTCATCGCGACCATTGGAAGGGTCGGAATGTCGTGGAGCTTTGCTAGAAGCTCGGAGTAATCGGAATTGCTCTTTTTTTGTGCTGCTGATGATGTTCCCATGACAAATGTCTTTTCGGACACATGAGTCAGAAGCATGAGGGCATTTAACAGTCCCTTATAAGCTCACGAAACCTCTAGGGATTATTTCAATTATTTGACGGTGCCGGAACAAACCCTTGCTGATTTTTGGGCACGATCGGACTGATGTCGGTATCGGATAAGGGACGCCATTTAATGGCTATCCCCTGGACGAGAATCTGCCCTTCTTGGCCTTCGTCCGAGCATTCTGGGGTCTTGTAGAGCTTATTACTGCCATCTTCAAAGAAGACAATGCTCCGCACTTCAATGACAGCGTCACCCGATTGCTTCTTAGCCTGCTTCACCAGGTCGCGGACTGCCTTATTGAAGTAGTTTCGGCAGAGCTCTTTTTCGTCATGGACGGGGTCGAGCGAATTGAAGTCCATACGGGAACGAACCATCCCGAGCTTCTCGTAAGGACGCCCCTTCACGTCGCCATAGTAGGCCGTCTCATTGGGAAACGAAACCTTGTCCATCTTCGGCTCTGGCAGAGTGGTGCAAGCAGAGAAGGCCAAAAGCATGGAGGAAGCAGCGAGAAGAAGGCGCATCATTTTATTAATATAATGCTTTTTACGGCTCGTTGTATTCGTAAATCTCATTCTTAAAGTTACGCAGTGTCCACTTCTTACCTTCGTGCTTCACAACGTAATTTGGAATGAGAGGAATCTTTCCGCCGCCACCAGGAGCATCGATCACATAATGCGGAACAGCCATACCGCTGGTCCAACCACGAAGTTTTTCGATAATGTTTAGCCCGGTCTCAACCGGGGTCCGGAAATGGCTAATTCCTTGAGCCATGTCGCATTGGAAAATGTAGTACGGACGAACACGCATCATCAGAAGTTTGTGATTGAGCTCCTTCACAATTTCTGGAGTGTCGTTGACACCCTTGAGAAGAACCATCTGATTGTTGATCATGCAACCCGCGTTCGCGAGTTTTGCGCACGTATCAAACGCTTCTTGCGTACATTCTTTCGGATGATTGAAATGCGTATGAACGATCACCGGATGATACTTCGTGAGCATCGCTGCAAAGCTATCTGTCACGCGATGGGGAAGAGTCACAAGATTACGGGTTCCGATACGGAAGACCTGAATGTGATCCATTCCACGAATACGCGAAAGGATGTACTCGAGACGATCGTCTGAGTTCGAAAGCGGATCTCCGCCTGAGATGATCACGTCACGAATTTCTTTGTGCTCTTCAATGTACGCAAGACTTTGTTCCAACTGCGCGTTCGCTGCAGAAGAGGACGGGTCAGAAACTTTGCGTTTGCGCGTGCAGTGACGGCAGTACACAGGGCAGTTGTGAGTCGTGTAGAAAAGAACGCGGTCAGGATAACGATGAGTGATCCCTGGAACAGGCATGTCTTTTTCTTCGCCGAGTGGATCTTCAAGATCGTTCGGCATAATATTCAACTCGCCCCTCTTAGGGACAGATTGAAGACGGATTGGACAGTTCGGATCATCGCCATCGATCAACGAGGCGTAGTAAGGAGTGATGCCCATGTTGAACATCTCGTGAGACGCCGCAAAAGCTTCGCGCTCTTCGTCAGTGACCTTGATCACCTTCTCAAGCACGTCCATCGACTTGATGCGCTTCTGTTGCTGCCAGATCCAGTTGTTCCAATCCTTGTCGGGAACGTCTTTCCAGATCTCAGGACGAACAGACGGCTTGAAGAAGCGCTCTCTGATCGTATTTTTCACGATGATGTTAAATGCCATGCGACCCCCAAAAAA
>Ga0302315_10002985_pt1 | contig 15633 bp, 5 predicted proteins | sample III_Palsa_N3_1_FD_200532 | JGI IMG/M metagenome (GOLD analysis project Ga0302315, IMG submission 200532) | Peat permafrost microbial communities from Stordalen Mire near Abisko, Sweden - III_Palsa_N3_1 | ecosystem: Environmental > Terrestrial > Soil > Palsa > Peat permafrost | place: Sweden... | reverse complement strand
TGAACAAAAACTGCTACTACCACTATTGCCAACACATTCCCGAACACTCACATCATATCTACACATCTGCACATTCGCACATCTTCACACCCATTTATTATTGATCGCCAATTTCACCGCCTGTGCTTTTGAACAGATATGCAGCTTGCTGTATATCTTCGTGATATGGTTCCTTACCGTAAAGGGGCTAAGGAATGTTTTCTCCGCAATTTGCTTGTAATTTAAGCCGCTAACCATGCCCTTCAGTATTTCTATTTCGCGGTCGGATAAAACAGCCTCTCCCGGAATTTCAGCGTCCGCTTGTTTCTCAGGCGTCCCGGCAAGCAATTTCAGCGTTTTGCGGGCGATACTTGCCGACATCGGCGCCCCGCTTTTATCAACTACTTCTTTAATAGCGTCAAAAACAGCATCGGCCGATTCATCCTTTAATAAATAACCACGGGCGCCGGCTTTTATGGCTTCGAATAATTTATCGTCGTCACCCACCACGGTAAACATGATATATTCAACCTCCGGGTACAGCAAATTACCGTCCCTTACTGCTGCTATGCCGTCAGAAACCGGCATTTCAATATCCATTATTACCACCCGGGGGCGTTTGGCGGACGGCAGGTTTTTCATTTTCAACAAGTAATCCGAACCGTTACGGGCTGTAAAAATAATTTTTACCCCGCCGAAAGCCTGAAGTTCGGCTGTTAACTGGTCAAGTACCTTAGGGTTGTCGTCAACAACCGCTATTTTATAAACCATGGTTAAAGTTAGACTAACAATTGGTATAAAAAATAGAGCATATGCACCTATTTTTTATAAATATTTACCGATGTTCCAAGCCCGCGCTTGGTATCGATTGAAAACAGGCACTGAATTTCATCGGCGCGGTACCTCATATTCTCCAGCCCATAATGACCGTTGAGCATGATTTTGCTTTTATTAAATCCGGCCCCGTTATCGGATAAACTGATCTTATATTTACCGTTTTCGGCTACTATCGCAATTTTAAGGATGGTGGCGCCTGCATATTTCATGGTATTGGTAAGGGCCTCCTGGCATATCCTGAAAAGGTTCAAAGCCTCGGTCGAGCTTAATATTACCGATGCATTATCGTCGCTTTCGGTCAGGTCCATCACGATACCCGGATACGATGCGAGTTTCTTTTGAACAAACGCTTTCACATTATCCGAAAACTCCTCCAGCGTGATCTCTTCTTTATTCAACGCCCATATCGTTTCGCGCAGGATATCCATCACCTCAACCGAGCTCTCCCGAACCGACACAAGTTTTTGGCTTTTTTCCTCGTCGGTTGTGCCGTGTAAGGGGTGTATCAGCTCCTTAATGCTTTTAGTCATCAGGCTTAGCTGTGTGCCCATGTTATCGTGCAGGTCGCGGGATATGCGCTCCCGTTCCGATTGTATTTTTTGCTGCAATTCAAATACCCGCAGCTTCTTTTTATACACGCTTTTTTGTATCATAAAAATAACCAATGCGATAACCCCTACACCCGCCATCGCTTCCATGAAAATAAACCAGCCGCGCTGCCATAAAGGCGGGATAATATTTATAGAGATCATTTGGGGTGTGCTCCAAACCCCATCGCTGTTAGCAGCCTTTATTTTAAAAACATAATGGCCCGGCCTAAGCCCGGCATACCTTGCAAAGCGCATATTACCGCTGTTTATCCATTTTGTATCGATCCCGGCCATGTTGTAAGCGTAGGCGTTTTTGAGCGGCTCGGTAAATTCAGTCATTGTAAATTCAAAGCTCAGGCTGTTATCCGAATAAGGCAGTGTGATGGAGTGGACATTCCAATAAGCGCTTCCCGCAGCATTATAGGGCTCCTCGGATAACAAAATACTGGTGACCCTGGGCTTGGGCGCGTGGGAATTTTCAAGGATATCGCGCGGAAAAAAAGACGTGGTACCGTAAATGCCGCCAAAAAACAATTCGCCGTCATCAGCCTTAAAGGCAGCGCCCGAATTAAACTCCGCCGACTGAAGGCCGTCTTCCGCCCCAAAATGACTGAAAGTTTTTGTTTTAGCATAAAATACGCTAAGGCCCTTGTTATGGCTAAACCACATATTGCCGTCATTATCCTTTAAAATACCATAAATGTGGCCATTCGATAAACCGTTGTCTTCGGTATAAGTATGAATGAGCTGCTGTTTGGCGTTCAACAGATAGATACCGGCGTTGGTCCCCAGCCACATATTGCCCGCATTATCCTGGTTAATGGTTTTTATTTCGGTACGCAGGGGCAGCGGCACGGCTGTCCACACGCTGTCTTTTTGTATAAATAACCCCTTGTAGGTACCTATCCATAAATTACCGGCATGGTCACGAAAACAGCAGGAAAGGTTTTCGCCTGCAAACTGACGCACCACCGCCGGGTAAAATTCACCCCCGCTATCGCGGTTAAAACTCAGCAGGTATTCGCCGGTGTTCATCAGCCAGCTATTTTTACCGCTCTTAAAAACAAACTGGCGCAGGTTAGCCCGGCTCCAGTATTTGTCGAACATTTGTTGGCACCGGACACTGAATAATTGTACTTTCCCGGTTTGCCGGTTAAAAACAAAAAACTTGTTGCTGCCGGCGTTGACCGGGCTCATGGCCACCATCAGCGATTGGTCTTTCGAAATCGGGCTCGATACGATTGCCATATTTAATAAAGACGGCATGTTTTTGTTCAGCACCACATTTTGCCGAAAGCCGGCATTGCGCGAAAAGATATCCAACCCGTTTATGGAGTTGCCGATGTATAGTTGATCACCGCTGACATAGATGCTGTTAACGCTGTTGTTTGTGGCCGGTGAGCGATATAATCTGAATTTTTTGAACGGGTAGGCCAGCTTGTATAAGCCGTCGCCGTTCGACCCGATCCATAAATTACCCGACCAATCGGTATACGCGCACGACGCGGTAAGCGCGCGCGACGCTTCGCCGCCGGTATTACTGATGTGTTTGGTGATGGTATTGCTGCGGGTATTAAAGAAAGAAATGCCGTTTTGCGAAGAACAAAGCATTGCCACGGTGTCGGATAGCTTTGTAACCGCATTGATGGCAGGATCGGCGCCATTCACCGCCAGGTTAATATGCTTAATAGTTAAATTGTGTTTGTCCAGTAATACCAGGCCGCCGGGCTCCACGCCCAACACCAGGCCGGCATTCATATTTACCAGCTGGTCAAAAGTGACCGTTATTCTTTTGGCGCGCCGGGTTTGCAGGTCGTAAACAAAAAACAATTCATTGGCGGCAACCCACAGCTTTCCGTCTTCTATAAAACCATGGTACCAGCTGTGGTTTTCTTCAACCCTGGCATAGCCGGGAATGGGTAGCTTATCGATTTTATGGTTTTGCTTATTGATGCGCACCAGCCCGTAATTACATAGCCCGGCGTATATATACTGCCCGTCCTCGCCCAAAAAGTCGTTATCGGCCGATACTACGTCGCGCGGTTCATAGGAGAGCAGGTTGCTGAAATTATCGGCGCCTGAATTATAAAGGCTGATACCGTTATGGGCTATTACCCAGAAATGCTTATCCCTATCGATAAAGAAGTGATATCCCTTGCTGCTGCCGATGCTGGCGGCATCCCTGCTGCTGTGGCGATAACTTTTAAAGCTATAGCCATCAAACCTGCATAGCCCGTCACTGGTGCCGGCCCATAAAAAACCGTTTTCATCCTGGGTAATATCGCTTATGGTGCTCTGGGACAGGCCGTCGTTTACCGAGTAATGGGTAAAGCGGTTGTTTTGCTGTGCGGAAACACGGGTGGCGGCAGCAAAAAACAGGCAAAATATCCAATAACGAATAGGGGGTATCGAAGCCCGGCACGTACTCCTGCCGTTATTATTCATTCGTTCTGTGTTCCTGGATCTGCATTAAAAAAGGGAGCATATGCTCTATTGTGAAACAAATATTACAGGCCTACTTTTAGGCAGCAATTAATACCCCTCTAAAGATAGCAATAAGATTTGACCGGTAAAATTTATCCGTAACTTTTTGATTATCATTTTATTAATTAATATGACATAAATTAATTAATAAACACAATCAAACAACAAGTATGCTGCGAACCACTCCAGCTTTTGGATAGCCAGGAGCAGCCGGAAAAGATTTGAAAACTATAATAGATACCCTGTGTACGCGGGGCTTACTAAAACGAACCCCAAGGACGCAGAACGTCAACAAAAGAAATAAAAAAATTAAGACCACGCACCTCCTAATTAAACTTTAACAATATGACAACCCTTTACTTGAAGCAGCTTACTTTATCCCGCGCCAGGCCATTTGCAGCCGCGCCTGTTTTAGCCTTGTTTGTTTTGATGCTTTTGCCCGGAAAACTATTTAGCCAGGCACCATCGATCAGCTACAGCAACCCGAATACCTACACAATAGGCGCGACAATTCCACCGCTAACGCCAACCAGCAGCGGTGTGGCCGCACAGGCTTACAACCCTGCCCCGGTTACTCTCAGCTCTGGCTTTAACGGTCCGACCAGCGTTGCCGTCGACGCTGCCGGCAACGTATATGTCGCTGACCACAATAGCAATACCGTTTATGAGATCCCGGCGGGGAATGGTACACCTATTGCGCTCAGCTCGGGTTTCAGTAGCCTTGCGTGTATCGCTGTGGACGCTGCCGGCAACGTATATGTTACTGATAACAACAACAGTGCGGTGACGGAGATCCCGGCAGGAAATGGCACCCCTATTACCATCGGCTCGGGTTTCTATAACCCTAACGGTGTCGCTGTGGATGCAGCCGGCAACGTGTATGTTGCAGATAGTTACAATGCTGCCGTTAAAATGATCCCGGCAGGCAATGGCACTCCTATTACCCTCGGCTCGGGTTTTGAGTCCCCTGCCAGTATCGCTGTGGATGCAGCCGGCAACGTATATGTTGGCGATACATACTACACTGTCATTTATGAGATTCCGGCAGGCAATGGTACACCTATTGCCCTCGGCTCGGGTTTTAACGACCCGACCGGTTTGGCTGTGGACGCTGCCGGCAATGTATACGTTGCTGATACCTACAACCAAGCCGTTAAAGAGATCCCGGCAGGCAATGGCACACTCATTACCCTCGGCTCGGGTTTTGGCTATCCCACTGGAATTGCAGTGGACGCAGCCGGCAACGTATATGTTGCTGATGGCAATGTTAAAGATATCCTTCCCACCGGCGGCTATTATACAGGCCCGTTTTTACCGGCAGGCCTAATTATTAACACTACCACGGGTGTAATCAGCGGTACCCCAACAAAAATTACCACGGCAGCAAATTATACTGTTACAGGTTATAACAGCGCCGGCGTAAATGCTTCGGCCACAGTGAATATCACGGTAGGTCCGCCACCGCCAATCCTTAGCTACACCAGTCCGCATTCTTATTTAACAGGCACGGCCATTACCCCGCTTACACCTACGGGCAGCGGCGTGGCCGCGCAGGCTTACAATCCTGTCCCGGTTATCCTCGGCTCGGGTTTTAGGTTCCCGAACGGTGTGGCTGTAGATGCTGCCGGCAATGTGTACGTGGCCGACAGGGGCAACAATCAAATAAAAAAGATCCCGGTCGGGAATGGCACCCCTGTGATAATCGGCCCGGGTTTTAGCGCAGCATCCGGTGTAGCTGTTGATGCAGCAGGCAATCTTTATATTGCCGATCAGGGAAACAGTTTTATAACAGAGATCCCGGCCGGTAATGGCACACCGTTTACCCTTGGCTCAGGTTTCAATCTACCTTACAGCGTGGCTGTAGACGCTGCCGGCAACGTTTATGTAGCAGACCTGGGAGACACGAATATAAAAGAAATACCGGCGGGCAACGGCGCCCCTGTTACCCTCGGCTCGGGTTTCGATGAACCTTCCGGTGTAGCTGTTGATGCTGCCGGCAATGTATATATAGCGGATGAAGGCAATAACGCGGTAAAAGAAATACCGGCGGGTAACGGCACGCCGGTTACGCTTGGCTCAGGTTTTAGCCAACCTTCCAGCGTGGCTGTAGACGCTGCCGGCAACGTTTATGTAGCAGACCTGGGAGACACGAATATAATTGAAATACCGGCGGGCAACGGCGCCCCTGTTGCCCTCGGCTCGGGTTTCGATGAACCTGTCGGTGTAGCTGTGGATGCTAAGGGTAATGTATATGTTGGTGATCTGCTTAACAGCGCCGTAAAAGAGATACTTCCATTAGGCGGTTATTATACAGGCCCGTTTTTACCGGCCGGTTTACTTATTAACACCACCACGGGTGTTATCAGCGGTACACCGACTGCAATAACTGCCGCAGCAAACTATACGGTTACCGCTTATAACAGTGCCGGTGTAAGCGCTGCGGCTACTGTGAATATCTCGGCAGCACTACCGCTGCCGATGCTTAGCTATACGAGCCCGCATGCCTATACTGCCGGTATAGCAATAACTGCACTTTTGCCGACAACCAGCGGCGTGGCCGCACAGGCTTATAACCCCAACCCGGTTACCCTCGGCTCAGGTTTTAGTTTTCCGCAGGGTGTGGCTGTAGATGCTGCCGGCAATGTGTACGTGGCCGACAGGGGCAACCAACAAATAAAAAAGATCCCGGTCGGGAATGGCACCCCTGTGATAATCGGCCCGGGTTTTAGCGAAGCAACCGGTGTAGCTGTTGATGCAGCCGGCAATGTTTATATAGCCGATCAGGGAAGCAGTGTTATAACAGAGATCCCGGCCGGTAATGGCACACCGTTTACCCTTGGCTCAGGTTTTAACGCCCCTTCCGGCGTGGCTGTGGATGCCGCCGGCAATGTATATGTAGCTGATTATGGCAATAACGCCGTAAAAGAAATACCGGCGGGCAACGGCACACCTGTTATACTTGGCTCGGGTTTTAGCAACCCAAACAGTGTAGCTGTTGATGCTGCAGGCAATGTATATGTCGCGAATGAAGGCAATAACGCCGTAACAGAAATACCAACGGGCAACGGCACGCCAGTTACGCTTGGCTCAGGTTTCAACCTACCTTGCAGCGTGGCTGTAGACGCTGCCGGCAACGTATATGTAGCAGACCTGGGAGACACGAATATAAAAGAAATACCGGCGGGCAACGGCGCCCCTGTTACCCTCGGCTCGGGTTTCAATGAACCTGTCGGTGTAGCTGTGGATGCTAAGGGTAATGTATATGTTGGTGATCAGCTTAACAACGCCGTAAAAAAGATACTTCCTTTGGGCGGTTATTATACAGGCCCGTTTTTACCAGCCGGCTTAGTTATCAACACCACCACAGGTGTAATCAGCGGCACACCGACTGCAATAACTGCTTCAGCAAACTATACGGTTACGGCTTATAACAGTGCCGGTGTAAGCGCTTCGGCCATCGTAAATATCGCGGTAGCCCTGCCTGCTGCTATCGCCTATAAAAGCCCGCAAACTTATACAGAAAACGCAGCGATAACCCAGTTGTCACCTTCAGGCAGCGGTGTGGCTGCGGTGAGCTACAGCGGCAACCCTGTTGTCGAAGGCTCGGGCTTCAGCGGTCCGACCGGGGTAGCGGTAGACAGACAGGGAAACGTGTACGTAGCCGACAGGGGTAACAAACTAATAAAAAAGATCCCTGCAGGCAATGGAGCCCCGGTTATCATAAGCTCCGGCTTTAACCAGCCCTATGGCGTGGCGGTTGACGCGGCGGGCGACGTATACGTGGCCGATTATGGCGCCAGCGCGGTATATAAAGTGGCGGCAGGCAGCAATAGCCGGCTTACGATAGGCTCCGGCTTCAAAACCCCCACAGGGGTAGCTATAGATGCTTTTGGAAATGTTTATGTGGCTGATTATGGCAACAACGCGGTAAAGGAAGTTCCGGCAGGCAGCAATACCCCGCAAACGATAGGGACCGGTTTTAACGACCCGGCCGGAATAGCGGTAGATGCACAGGGAAATGTATATGTAGGCGACAGGGGCAATAATGCCGTAAAAAAGATACCCGCCGGCAACGGAACCCCGGTTGTCATCGCCTCCGGCTTCAATAATCCATTCGGCGTGGCGGTTGACGCTTCAGGGAATGTGTATGTCGGCGACTTCGGCAATAATGAGGTGAAGATGATCAAGGCCGGGAGCAATACCCCTGTTATTATAGGATCGGGCTTCAGTAACCCGGACGGCGTAGCGGTAGATGGCGCCGGTAATGTATATGCAGCAGATAATGCCAATAATGCCATTAAGCAAATACAGCCGGCCGGCGGCTATTATATCGGGCCATTTCTGCCTGCCGGTTTATATTTTAACAATACCACGGGTATTCTTAGCGGCACACCAACCGTTTTAAGCCCGGCAACAAGTTATACTATTACCGGATATAACGCTCTCGGGGGCAGCGCGGCGACCATAAGCTTAATGGTTACCAATATTATACCCAGCCTAAGCTACAATACCCCGCAAACCTTTACGGGGGGCACCGCAATTACCCCCCTGTCGCCCTCGAGCAGTGGAGTAGCAACGCCCGGCTACAGCAACATACCCGTTCTTGTGGGTTCGGGTTTTAGCGGACCGACCGGCGTGGCAGCCGATGCTTCAGGAAACCTGTACGTGGCCGACAGGGGCAACAGGCAGGTAAAAAAGATCCCCGCAGGCAATGGAACCCCAACGACCATCAGTTCCGGCTTTAACACCCCTTACGGCGTCGCGGTAGATGCCCTGGGCGACGTATATGTAGCGGATTATGGCGCCAGCGCGGTGTACGAGATCCCGGCTGGCAGCAATACGCGGGTAACGATAGGCTCCGGTTTCAGCCGCCCGACAGGGGTAGCCATTGATGCGGCGGGTGATGTGTATGTAGCAGATTACGGCAACAATGCGGTAAAGAAGATCGCTGCCGGTACCAGTACGCCGGTCGCAATAGGCTCGGGCTTTAGCGAGCCGGCCGGCATTGCCGTAGACGCAGCGGGAGATGTGTACGTTGGCGACAGGGGTAACAATGCGGTAAAAATGATCCCTGCGGGCAGCAATAGCCCGGTCATCATCGGCTCCGGCTTCAATAATCCATTTGGCGTGGCGATTGACGCCTCAGGCAATGTATATGTTGGCGATTTTAACAATAACGAGGTGAAGATGATCCCGGCGGGAAGCAATACGCCGGTTATTATTGGAGCCGGCTTCAGTGATCCGGACGGAGTTGCTGTAGATGGCGCCGGTAATATATATGTGGCCGATTTTGGCAATAATGCCATCAAACAAATTAAACCGACGGGCGGCTTTTATATCGGGCCTTTATTACCTGTCGGCTTAGCTTTTAATAATTCTACCGGAGTGGTCAGCGGCACACCAACTACAGCAAGCCCATCAACTAATTATACCGTTACAGCTTACAATGGTATCGGCGCCGCCAGTGCCGCATTAAATATCACGGTTACCGGTACGCCGCCGGCTGTCAGTTACAGTAGCCCGCAGTCCTTCGTCGAAGGCACGGCCATAACACAGCTGAGCCCAACAAGCAGCAACGTAGCAGCTCCCGGGTACAACAGCATCCCGTCTGTTTTAGGCGCCGGCTTTAGCGGCCCCACCGGTGTAGCTATAGACGCCGCAGGAAATATATACGTGGCCGACAGGGTGAATAAAGTGGTCAAGAAGATCCCGGCCGGCACCAATACGGCGCAAACAATAAACACGAGCTTCGCGGCCCCTTATGGAATAGCCGTTGATGCGGCCGGCGATATATATGTGGCCGATTACAGCGCCAATGCTTTATATAAGGTTCCGGGAGGCAATGGAACGCGGGTAACTATTGGCTCGGGATTCAGCCATCCGACAGGGGTTGCCATAGATGCGGCCGGTGACGTCTTCGTGGCCGATTATGGCAACAATGCGGTAAAGGAGATTCCCGCCGGCAGCAATACGCCGCAGGTAATAGGCTCGGGATTCAGCGAGCCGGCCGGCATTGCGGTAGATGCACAGGGAAACATATATGTGGGCGACAGGGGCCACAACGCCGTTAAAATGATTCCCGCGGGAAGCACTGTCCCGCAGCTCATAGGTTCCGGTTTCAACAATCCATTTGGCGTGGCTGTCGACGCTTCGGGCAATGTATATGTCGGCGATTTTAGCAATAACCAGGTAAAGATGATCCCTGCTGGAAGCACTGTTCCGGTTGTTATAGGGTCGGGATTCAGTAATCCCGACGGGGTAGCCGTGGACGGCGCCGGCAACGTATATGTGGCCGATAATGGCAATAACGCCGTAAAGCAAGTAAAACCGGTTGGGGGCTTTTATATCAATGCACTGCCCCCCGGCTTTAGCTTTAATAACACGACGGGAGCCGTCAGCGGAACACCAACAGTGTCAACCCCGGCAACTAATTATACCGTAACGGCTTATAACAGTCTCGGCGCCGGCACGGCGACGCTGACAATAGGAGTCTATTCGGACAATGCAAACCTATCTAACCTGACATTAAGCAGCGGCCCGCTGGCGCCTGTGTTTGCCACAGGCACAACCAACTATACGGCAAGTGTAACAAGCAATGTCAGCTCCGTTACGGTAACGCCGGTTACGAGCGATCCGACGGCAACCGTACTTGTGAACGGGACAAGCGTAACGTCAGGAACTGCTTCGGCGGCCCAGCCTTTGGTCGCAGGGGCTAATACCATCACCACCCTGGTTACCGCGCAGACCGGCCGCGTCAATACCTATACCATCACAGTGACCCAGGCGGGGTCCGCACCGGCTGCATTCAGGCCCGTAAATTACGCAAGCCTGACCGACAGCGCGTCGATGGCAAATGACGGCATAGTGGTGCACCAGGGCGTTTCGCCCAATGGCGACGGCATCAACGACTTTTTGGTGATAGACGGCATAACCCAGTATCCTGAAAACCATTTAATGATCATTAATCGCAACGGGGCGCTGGTTTACCAGTCAAAAGGTTATGACAACACCAACGGCGTATTTGACGGCCATTCCAATGTAAATGGAAAGATGCAGCAACCGGGCACTTATTTTTACGCGCTGGATTATAGTGTGAATGGTGTATTAAAACACCGGACCGGATATATTGTGCTGAAGTATTAGTGGGTAGAGATTAGAGGTTAGTTGATTAGAGATTAGTTAGAATTTCTCCTAATCACTAACCTCTGGTCTCTAATCTCTCACTTAAGTTATCCGCCAGCTGGCGGACGTCAGTCGCAGTTTCTCTCGGCCCCCGGCAGGTATCGATATCCGACATCCGAAAGCCGACTTTCGTCTTTCCGACATCCGAACTTCCCGACATCCGACTTTCCGACCTTCCGGACTTTCCGACTTTCCGACTTTCGGACTTCCGGACTTCCGGACTTCCGGACTTCCGGGCTTCCGGACTTTTCGACTTTCCGACTTCCGGACTTTTCGACTTTCCGACTTTCGGACTTCCGGACTTTCCGACTTTCCGACTTCCGGACTTTCGGACTAATCTCTAATCTCCCAATAAATAATTTCTAATTTAGTAGGGTGAATTTAATGCCTGCTAACCATACCTGGTTCCGGAGTTTTTACCTGATTATTTTTTGTTGCTTTATTACAGCATGCAACAATTCCGTAAAACATGCAGCTGCTAAAAAAGAAGCAGACTTGTATGTATTAACTGACAATATTACAGCTATAGGCGACCCGCGAAAAGTATTGCCTTATATCGATTCGGTTTTCAATGCGCAGAAAAGCAAAACTCCATACCTGAGGGCCGGGCGCTTGATGGCCTATGCAAACTATTATTACCGGATAGGCCTCTACCCAAAAGGGGTCCCCTATATAGATTCGGCTACCGCTATACTTGATGTACAAAATTTAAATGATACCAGTTGGACCGAGCCCTACTGTTCGGCCTACAATTTAAAAGGAAGCATCTTAAACGGGATGAGCAACTACAAGCTGGCAATGGACAGCTATTTTAAGGTAAAAGAGTTCGCAGAAAAAGCAGATAATGCCTGCCGGATAATGAATCAGGTAAATAATTCGATCGGGCATATTTTATATAAACAGCAAAAATATGAAGATGCAAAAAAATATTTCAAGATGGCGCTCCGGCAACTGCTGGGCTGCAGCGCCATTAAATATAAAGTAAACGCCGAGCAGGAGCTGTTGGATAATATTGCACTCTGTTTCAGTAAACAAAACAACGCAGATAGCGGGCTGGCTTACTATCGTAAAGCATTATATGAAATCGCAAAGCGTCCGAACAATTTTAGCGCCGACCCCATGGTGAACAAAGACTCGAGGGAAACAGCACAGGGAATAGTTTATGGCAACATAGCCCAGATACTAGTGAAGCAAAATAAACTGGATAGCGCCGAATTGTTATTTAAGCGAAATATCGCGTTAAATGGCATTCGGTTCAAAGCCGCCCGCAAGGATGCCCAGCTATCACAAATGTACCTTGCCGATTTATATAATTTAAGACAGCAGTATCCCAAGATGAAATTGATGCTTGCCGATCTCCGGCAAAATCTCGATACCTTGAAGAATGACAAAGTTGAACTAGGCTGGCGAAGGTTGATGGCGGAATATTATAGTAAAAATAATTTGCCTTTGGAGCAAATAAAATATTACAACGGCTATATTTCATTAAAGGATTCGCTTGACGAGGCACAAATGGCGGTTAATGAAGCTGATATAACCCAGGAATTTAAAGCACAAAGCGCCCAGCTGGAAATAAAGCTCCTTCAAAAAGATAATCAGTTAAGTCATTTGTATTTATGGATAACCATTTGGCTTTCACTAATGGCCCTGATCATTGTTGCCCTCGTTTACTATTATTACCGGCAGGGCAAAAAGAACATCCGGACACTCACGATGCTTAACAGCGAGATTGGAGAACAAAAGGACAAGCTTGAATTTGCAGTGGTCGAACTTGAAAAAAGCAATACGGATAAAGAACGCATCTTAAGAGTTGTGGCACATGATCTGCGCGACCCGATAGGAGGCGCCGCAACACTCATCAATACCGTGATTAACGAAGTTATGCCAGATGAATACGAAAAGCAAAGTTTAAACCTTGTGGAAAAAACCCTGGCCAATTCTCTTATGCTCATTAACGAGCTTGTAGAACTCGATCTTGGCAAAGAACATATCCTGCTAAATAAAGAATTGACCGACATTAATGAAACAGTAAAACACTGTGCCGCCCTTATGCAATTAATTGCAGCAAAAAAAAGCCAGAAAGTGCAATCCTCGACCTTATCCAAGCCATTGAATGTTTACATTGATAGCGACAAGATAGAGCGAATGTTAAATAACCTTATCGGTAACGCCATTAAGTTTAGTCCTGCCGGCGAGACCATCGGCATTGAACTTGAACGAAAAGACAAAGCCGTTTTAATTGCAGTGAAGGATAACGGAATAGGCGTCCCGTCCCAATTGCAAACGGAAGTATTTAATACTTTAGGCGCCACAAGGCGCGCGGGCACTGCCGGCGAAAAATCATTCGGCCTTGGGCTTTCCATCTGCAGACAAATAGCTGAAGCGCATAATGGCAGAATTTGGGTGCAAAGTGAACCAGGAAGCGGCAGCAATTTTTACGTGGAATTGCCTCTATGAAACAATATTTAACTGCTGTTTCAAATTTTTGATATAAGTCTCGGTGATACCATACGTGTGCCGGCCAACGATCGCTTCAAAATCGATGATCTTCTCGATGTACTTACTATGGAGGACTTCTGCACGATTGATTTGAACAAAATTATTTTTCAATGTTTCCGGGATAATGTGTTGTATGGTTCGCTGCAGCGAGCTTCTGATCAGGTAGGTGCTGTTATCGCTGGTGATAATTGGTGATAATATTGGTGTGGTTTATTTCAGACCGAAGACACACCACATTTTCCCATTCTACCCGGATGTACTTATTCCCAACTTTCACAAAAAAACTCTCCGGTGAGGAAAGCCTGGCTTTGATCGGATGCTCAGCCGTAAAGTGATGAATAGCGCTCTGTATGCTGATGTACAACGAAGCGGGATTAAAGGGTTTGGTTAAAAATGCCGACGGCCGGGCTGCGGCAGTTTCGTCTATTATGCCATCGTGTATGGAGCTTGTGATAAAAATAAATGGTTTCTTTCGGGTTTCGCCGATAAGCTTGCCGAGCTCAATACCGCTGTTTTTGCCGTTCAGGTTAATATCGAGCAACGCGACATCAAAATTGGCGGAACGGATGGCTGTGAGCGCGTCTTCGATGTTGTAAGCATGGTGGGTAACCTTATAGCCGAACTGGTCGAGATGATACAGTATTTGCTGCATCCAGGTTTCTTCATCTTCAATTACCAGCACGGAGATATCGCTTTGCATCGGTTTAACTCGTTTACGCGGATAAATGTACCTAAAATCCTTCTATCACTCAATTTGCCTGCTTTATCATCAAAAAAAAGGGCTTCGCAATCAATTAAAATTTTCGTGAACAACCAAGCCTTAAATTCAAAAGGAATTTGACAGGGGGAATGCCTGTCCGCGTCATCCTAAATGAAAATTAAAAGCATTTCCCGTACCATCCAAAATATTAGCGATATGAAAACAAACAACCAGGCGTCATTCAAAACAGCCGATCCAAAAAAAAATAAAAAGGATGCTTCTTTAAGAGATGTGAGTTTTCTTACGGCAATGCTATGTATAGCTACATTGCCGGCGGGGTTGTTTGCGCAGGCGCCATCTATCAGCTACGGCGGTCCGCAAAGCTATAACATAAACACTGCTATAACAGCCCTGTCGCCAACAAACAGTGGAGGAACAGTATCAGCCCCTGGTTATAGCAGCAGTAAGTCGACGTTATTTTCCGGCGGCAGTTATTTCGGACCGCTTGCGCAGGATGCTTCAGGTAATTTCTATATGTTTGATTATTCCAATTCAAATGATAAAACATTAGTCAAGTTATCTCCAACAGGCACTAATCCTGTTGTATTATTGACATACCTCAACAGCCCGGAAGATATCGCTGTTGATGCCAGTGGAAATGTATTTGCGCTTGATGGTTCAACGCTATATAAAATTACTTCTGGTGGGACTTCAAGTACGGTCGGTACCTTTAACAACGCTAACGGGATTGGAATCGATGCTGCTGACAATGTTTACGTAGCGACCTATGGCAGTTCCGTTCCCTACATTATCGAAGTGCCTGCGGCCGGTGGCAACAACATCCACCTTGGTTCAGGGCTTTCTTATATGACCGATGTAGCGGTAGACGCCAGTGGAAATGTGTATGTGTGCAATGATGGCAATGCCTCGATAATGGAAATTCCGGCAGGCGGGGGAACTCCGGTTACCATTGCCTCCGGTTTTACCACCTATGGTACATCCGACCTGTCAAAGATAATCGTCGATCCGGCGGGCAACATATTTTTCTCAGAGACTAATGGACAAAAGGTCTCCGAAATTCCTGCAGGCTCCAACACGCCGGTGCTAATAGGGTCGGGATATTTTGCGCCTGGAGGATTGGCATTGGATGCTTCGGGTAACTTGTATGTAAGTGATAACGGAACGGTTTACGAAATTGCGCCGACCGGGGGATATTACATCAGCCCGGCTTTACCGGCCGGTTTGAGCATAAGCGCGACAACGGGGATTATCAGCGGTACGCCGTCTGCCACAGCAGCGGCTGCCAACTATACCGTAACCGCGTTTAACGCCTCAGGACCCGGTACGGCTACGGTTAACATC
>Ga0302315_10002981_pt1 | contig 15641 bp, 11 predicted proteins | sample III_Palsa_N3_1_FD_200532 | JGI IMG/M metagenome (GOLD analysis project Ga0302315, IMG submission 200532) | Peat permafrost microbial communities from Stordalen Mire near Abisko, Sweden - III_Palsa_N3_1 | ecosystem: Environmental > Terrestrial > Soil > Palsa > Peat permafrost | place: Sweden... | reverse complement strand
GATTTTTTAGGAAAATCGGCCTTTTTTCCGACAAGTCAGAGATGGTATTCAGACTTCGCGCTTTCCCATTAACATTTCGTTTTCTTGCGGCGACCGTCGTTATTGGGACTCTTGCATTGTCTGCTTCGGCTGGCGTTACTCCTTCCATTTTGTGCATCGACAATTCGCTCGGTGCAGTACTCGACGGTGCCAAGGTCGATGTCTGGCGAAGTATTCGTTCGAGCAAGAATTATAAACCGATCAGTGATTTTTTACTGTCGGCCGACTCTCCAATTTCACCTGTTCAAGAGTCAGATCACCTTGAGGGGATAGGGGTCTTGCATCTTTTGACTGATTTAAAAACAGGTTCATCTGTTATTCAACGTCTCGATCCAAAAACAGGTGCGTCCGAAGTTCTTTTCGATACGCAGACATTGCCGAGGTCGAACGCCTGGGGTCGAGTGGAATCCGTTTCGATTTCACCAGATCGAAAGAATCTGATCATCCATTATCGCAACTATGGTGTTGGGATGCCTCCGTTTGAAGAAATCCACCGTCCCTTGAGTTTACTATCGGGCGAAAGCGGAGCAGTGTCCGTCTCGGCGGACCCGGTATTTCGCAATTACAGAAGTATAGGCGCGGTCTTTCACGCGCCTGAAGGGGATTATGATCTTCGAAACTACGGATTAAATGCTTCGACCGATCTTGTTTTTATCGGACACGACGGCACCGAGAAACTCTTAGATAGCAGTTTTGCGCAGGACAAGAATGGAAGAACAACGATATTTAATGTCCTGACGTCACCCAACAAAAAGTACTTCGTGATTCAATCCTATCGAGATGGCTCGATCGATCGTTTTCAATTTAAAATCTACGATCGTGAAACTGGTCAGTTTGGACAGACGTTTGAATCGGATGGGAAGGAAGTGACGTGGCTCGACGACTCAACGATGAGTTATAGGGCTTATTCCGAAAAAGACACTGGCCAAATGGTTTCCGTAAATTTGGATCCGTCGGCTAAGCCTCCAATTTTAAATTCTGAGAATCATGAGTCCGGTATCAATATCCCAGACCTTGGACGGCAGATTGGAAAAATAGGCAATAATCTTTTCTATTTCACAAAGTCTGATAACGGTGATCTGGCTAGTTTGAAAATGATTGATGGCGCTCAGGTTGATCCCCAATCCTCGGTCCCTCTTCAGGGAAAAGCTCTCTACTCAAGCGATGGTTCCCTCGTCATCGACGGGGCGTTTCAGCGTGGTGACTACCTCTTTCTTCGGTTGAAAGCAGGCGCACAACACATCCGTAAAATTTTCGATTCCAAGGGCCAAGAACTCGGTGATTTGGTTATTCCGAGCTGCTGCTCCTTGACTTACGCTGGCTGGATTGATCCCGGAAAGACACTCGCACTGAAGTTCTCAAGCGTTGTGCCAGGTCGTGTTGATGTTACTTACAACCTCGCGTCGAAAACGTTCGATCCCCCAAACTTTGAACACAAGCTTATGACTCAGAACGGGGTTACTTATGTTTCTGAGGTCGTCAACGTGAAGAGTCGTGACGGAACCCTCATTCCGATGCGTCTGAGTCATCGTAAAGATCTGATCGCCAATGGAACTCTCCCAACCTACATGAATGTCTACGGTGGATTTGGCGAAGAGAACTCGGGGTTCACTCCCAATTACAACGAAATGAAATATCGCTTCATGAACCAAGGGGGAGTGCTTGCGTCTCCCGCGCTTCGTGGAGGTGGCGAATTCGGTGAGAAATGGCACCAGGCCGGGATGGTTTTGAATAAAGTGAAAACTTACGAAGACACTGCCGCCGCCGCTCAGTACTTAATAGATCACCATATTTCTGGACCGAAGAAAATTATTTTAACCGGAGCCTCGAACGGAGGATTGGTGTCCGCAGAAGCGGGTCTCAAGTATCCGGGTCTTTTTGGCTTAGTCATTCCGGAAAATGGACCATACGACCTCGCCAACGCCGAGACTTTAGACCCTCAAACGAAGGGTGCTTATTACGAGTATGGATCGAACTCGGTGCCCGCAGAAAAGCAAAACAAGATCGATTATTCTCCACTCGAAAAAGCGAAAAGTCCGCCTGCCGATGCACCAGCATTTTTTATTGTGAATGGTGAAAAGGACTCGCGAGTGAACCCGATTCACTCCACTGAGTTTTTTGAAACCTTGAAACAGAATTCAGCCCATCCGGAAACAGTGCAGATGTTGAAAACTCCGTTCTCCGGACATTTTAATTACTCTGACGGAAATGTTATTGGCTGGAGCACCGAGAGTGCGATCTGGACGAAGATTTACGATTATCTCGGCTGGCAGTTCAAATAAAAAAGGCCCGCTTCCCGGAGGAAGCAGGCCCTTCTTAAATTGATTCAAAACTAGAAAAATTATTTTCCGCCGAGAGCAGCAGGAAGAGCTTTCTTAGCCAAGCGGGTCAAGCGGCTGATCTTGCGAGCAGCGCGACCTTTTGGAATCGAACCTTTGCTTGCAGCTTTGCTGAGGGCCTTAACAGCGCTCTTGTAAGCAGCCTGAGCTTTGCTCATGTCCTTGTTCTTAACAGCATCGAGAGCTTGTCTAAGAGCGGTACGAGTTGCGCTGCGAACTACGGTGTTGCGCGCTTGGCGTTTGTCAGCCTGTTTCGCACGCTTTGTGGATTTGCGGGTATTTGCCATGACGATCTTCTTTCTTACTCACCAGCGGGTTTAATAAATTGCCGGTTCGCCTAGTGTCATACTGAAATAAGCCTGAAACTTCAAGAGCTAATGACGCGACCCCTCTGCCAAAAAGGTAGGCCGTACCTGTTTGCATTCCTGCAAACAGGTACGGCCTACCTTTTTGGGCCTGGGGGTTGCAGTGGCGTGCGGCAATGCTTCGTGTGGGCGAAAATACTGAATGGTTAGTGACGGATCAGAAGGGTGCCTTTGCGATGGGCACGGCTAGCGGTGTGCGATCGCGCAAATATCACGGCTTTTACCTCGGTATTCCGGGCCGAGCTGAAACTGCCTTTCTGGCCGATTTTGAACTTCAGATCAATGGGCAGCGGATCTGGCCACATCGTTACGGGGCGGGGCATTCCAATACACCGGCCAATACTTTGGCCGACGTGTCGGTTATTGATCCGACGCAGGTTCCCGGAGTTCACTTCGAATCAACGGCGCGTGGCCCCAGCTGGCAATTTCCCGTAAGTGGCGGAACCTTGAGTTTCCATGTGCGCTCGGGCCGAACGGGTAGTCGGTCGGGCAATCAGTCCTCGGGTATTCGGTTGATTTGGAAATGGGCGGGCCTGGAGCCGGTTCGCTTCAGTCTTCGGCCGATGTTTGCGATGAGGCCACTTCACGAAAATGGGGGCCGTCCTTGGCACCTCGAAAAAGAAGGCGAGATCTTTCGGATTATCACCGCCGATCAAGTCGTCGCCAAAGAAATTTTCTGTGCGTGGTCCGCGCCGGTTCGCTGGACCCCGGAGCCTTTGTGGTATCGGAACTTCTTTTATGCCGAAGAGCAGGCGCGAGGATACACTGCGAACGAGGACTTATTTACCGATGGCCACTTTGATTTTGATCTACAGCCGGGGCAGCAAATCGGCTGGTCCCTAGCCACTCAAGATGAAGAGCTCAGCCTTGGTAGCGATGCCAAAGGCGGCGATCTCGAAGAAAGTGCTCATGAAAATTGTCTTCGCGCACATGACTTTGTTTTGCGAGACCCCGCAGGGATTGTCGCAGGTTTCCCTTGGTTTGGAGAATGGGGTAGAGACACCTTCGTTTCTCTTCCAGGGCTTGTCGTTGCGAGACTTGATGGTGGAGATTCCAAAACCGAAGTACGCGAGTGGGCTTACGAAATTCTGACTCGTTGGGGTGCGTGGATTGAGCGCGTGGGGATGATCCCGAACATGATGGAGCAGGATGGATCCCATCAGTGGGAATCCGCCGATGGAGCACTTTGGTGGTGTCATTCTTTGGCTTCGCTTTGGGTGCTGACCATCGATGATGCCGAACTTTTCCCAGATTTGGAAGATCGCTTCTCTCGAATTTTAGGTGCCGCAATTCGAGCCATCAACGATGGACGACATCTCTTTTTAAAGAAAAACGATCACGGCCTTTTAGAAGTGACCGAGGCTCACACGACTTGGATGGACGCTAAGGTGGATGGCGCTGCGGTGACTTCGCGCATGGGTGTGCTTCCGGAGATTAATGCCCTTTGGTTCCAAGCTAAGATCCTTCATTTTCTTTGGACGGGTGATGGAGAGTTCACCGAGATCGAAAGTTTAGGTCATGCCGTACTTCTCGCTAAAGAGTCCGACCGACCTAACGAAATTTTTCTTCATAGCTTGCCCCTGGCTCCGTCGTTTGTGCTTCAGGACTGGGAGTCGCTTCGCGCAGATTTGAAAAATGCCCGCCGGAAATTTTTAACTCCCGTTGGACTTCGTTCACTTTCACCGAAGAGTATGGATTATATCGGACACTGTGTAGGTCATCAGCGTGAACGCGACCAGGCTTATCATCAAGGAAGCGTCTGGGGTTGGCTTGCTGGCCACTATGAGATGGCGGAGAGTCGTTCGCCTGAAGTGCTGAGTGGCAGAGAGCTGCCACAAGCAGAGAGTTTATTTGGTCACGGAGAGTTTCCTATTCGAGGCCATATTCCCGAAATATTTGATGGTGATCCTCCACATCTTCCTCGTGGGACGCCTGCACAGGCCTGGAGCCTTGCTTGCAGCGTCGAGAGTCAAGTACGCAAAAGTCGTCAACTGGACCGAAAGCTGACGAAAGTATTAGCAAAACGTTGGTCGCGTGCGGGTAGCACCGCCGAACAGCCCGAGAGGAAAACCTTCCGTGAAAGTCGGTCGAAAACTTAGAGTTCTCATGTTGGGCTGGGAATATCCGCCCCGATTGGCCGGAGGTTTGGGGAAAGCCTGCCAAGGCCTATCGGTTGCGATGGCGAAGCGAGAGACACAAGTCTTTTTCGTTCTGCCAACTTTTCCAGAGCATGTGCATGAATCTCATTTGGAAGTCATGGGCGCGCGCGAAGTCTTGATCGAAGCAGGCTATGATCTCAGCCAGGAATCTTTTTCGTCACATTCTGTATCCGATTCTATGGGCCGTTCTACGACTCGCGGGTTGAACCGCGGTCTTGGAGCTGTCTCAGCAGGAGCAGGAAGCTCGTTTGAGTTCCTGAGATCTGAGGCTCAGCTGTTTCCATATGGCGCCGCTCCCGATGGAAAAATCACGGATCGTCTTGAGAAGATCATGAGTTCCGAAGTGATTCATGAATTTGGAACCGGCGACGAAATCGGCGATCTTGCGAGAAACCAGGTCACTGAAACCATCTTTAATCAAGAGTATGGGCGAGCCCAGGCGCAGATCACAAAATCGAAGAAATCCAAAATCACCAAAATTTATGAGGGAACCACGACAAAGGTCGCGCCCAAGACAGCTCAAGGAGCTCCTGAAAAGAGCCTGAAAAAAACCGGGGAGATCTACGGAAAAAATCTTTGGAGTGAGATCGAAAAGTATACTCAGCACGTGAGGCAGCTTTCGGAGACTCACGAGGTTGACGTTATTCACGCACATGACTGGATGACTTTTCCTGCGGCGTTCGAATTTCAAAGAGTGACGGGAGTTCCAGTTTTTCTTCACGTCCACGCCACCGAATACGATCGAAGTGGTGACAATCTCAATAATGAAGTCTTTCGCATCGAGAGAGAAGGTTTTAAGAAGGCCACTCACATTTTCGCGGTTAGTAAATACACCGCAGGGATTATCGAACGTCTCTACGGGGTTCATCGAAAGAAGATCAGTATTGCTTACAATGCGCCTGATGATGCCGAGAAGTCTGCTCTCGCTCCGCCGACGGCGTCCAATGCGAAAACATTTCGCGAATCGAGCCAGGTCATCTTTCTGGGACGTCTAACTTTTCAAAAGGGACCCGACCACTTCTTGAAAGCAGCAGCCCTCGTTCTTCAAGCAAGACCCGAAGCCAAGTTCGTTTTTTGCGGAACGGGTGACATGCTCGACAAGCTTCGCTCGCAAGCGCATCGCTTGGGGATTGAGCCAAGTGTTCACTTTGCGGGATTCGTCGATCCTAGTCAGGTCGATGAAATCCTGATCCATTCGAAAGTGCTCGTCATGCCGAGTGTTTCGGAACCTTTTGGGCTGGTGGCCCTTGAGGCTCTTCGATGTGGCATTCCCGTTATTCTGTCCAAGCAATCGGGAGTGAGAGAAGTGCTTCACCGTGCCCTTCAAGTCGATTTTTGGGATCACGAAAAGTTAGCCGATCAGATTATCGCAGCTCTCACTCTTCCAAAACTCTCACTTCAGCTTGTCGAAGAGGGGATGGACCAAATCCAGAAGCTCAGTTGGGATGGGACCGCCGAAAAAGTGATTGATATCTACCGCTCCTACATCGGGAGCACTTACTCGCAATCTATTGAAGGAGCGCATGGCCACTGATCTTTGTTTCTACTTCCAAGTACATCAACCCTGGAGACTCCGACACTACCGCTTCCTTGAAGTCGGTAAGAATCACTCGTATTTTGACGAAGAAAAGAACGCGGCCATCTTAAGAAAAGTTGCGGAGAAGTGTTACATCCCGATGAACAATCTGCTTCATGAACTCATCACCGAGCACGCGGGAAAGTTTAAGGTCTCTTTTGCGATCACGGGGACTCTCCTCAGTCAGATGGAGGCGTATGCTCCTGATGTGATTGCTTCTTTTAAAAGGCTCTACGACACGGGACAAGTGGAACTACTTTCGGAGACGGCGTATCATTCGCTTTCGGCACTCTACAACCCAGAAGAGTTTCGCGCACAGGTAATCCTTCATCGAGAAATGATCACTCGCCTGATCGGTCCTCCGGCCAACGTCTTTCGAAACACCGAGCTCATCACCAGTGATGCAATCGCAAAGCTTGTCTCCGAAATGGGATTTGCTGGAATGCTGATGGAAGGGGCCGATCACATCTTGAGATGGAAGAGTCCTCTGTTTAAATACCGGATGGCTGCAGCTCCGAATCTTGTAGCTTTGATGAAAAATTATCGCCTGAGTGACGACATCGCCTTCCGGTTCTCGGATCGGGGTTGGTCTCAGTGGCCCCTGACCTCTGAGAAGTTTGCTGACTGGGTCAAGATGATTGAGCTTGAGAATCCGGTTTCAGCACGTGGCGGATCTCCGTTCATCGGCCTCTTCATGGATTACGAAACTTTTGGGGAGCACCAATGGGCAAGCACTGGGATCTTTGACTTCATGCGAGCTCTTCCAGGTAAGCTTCTCGCGCAAGAGGGAACTCGGTTTGTGTTTCCTTCAGAAGCCGTCGCGCGGGCTCAATCAGAAGACACCTCCTTTCAAATCGAAGCTCCAGTTCCATTCTCTTGGGCAGACGTGGATCGAAGTCTTACCGCTTGGCAGGGCAATCCGATTCAAGACGCCTCGCTGCGCGCCATCTACCGTCTTCATGATCCAGTGATGAGGAAGGCTGCGGAGTTAAGAGCCGAAGAGCGAAGCGATGAGGCTGAAAGTCTAATAGAAACTTGGCGGCGTCTGACAACGAGCGATCACTTTTACTATATGTGTACGAAGTATTTTGCGGATGGTGATGTCCATAAGTATTTCAGTCCTTACGAATCTCCTTACGACGCTCACATTATTTTTATGAATGTGATTGCCGATTTGGAAAAAACCTGTGGAGTGCAAGCGAGTGAGCGCATCGGAGCCTAAGCAATCTGAAATTCAGATGGGGAACGGAACCCTGCTTGCGACGTTTAGTCAAACGGGCGAGATTGACCAGGTTTATGCTCCAAGCATCGACGCTTTGCAGGCGCGCCTGGGAACTTTTCGGACGTCGGTTATTTTCCCGTCTAAAGAAGCCCATCGTGAACCCGAGCTTGTTCCGCTGACTTCTGAGTTCTTTCAAATTCGCGTACAACTCCTGCCGGGTTCGCAGACATTGATTGCCGAGTATCACCATCTACATCGGCCACTCAGACTTCTCAGAAAACTCGGCCTTCATCCTACGGAGCCGATTATTCTGGATTCTTGGCGAGTCATGGATGAAGACGTCGGTCTCTTTCACGAATCCATTCCTTGGATGGGTGGAAGTACGTTCGCGCATTGTTCTCTCTATCACCCTGTCTTCAATGCTTTGGTTCATCATCGAGGTCGTCGCTGGCTCGGCGTCGTTGTTCGAGGGGACACGCAATGGGTGAGAGTAGGGCACGTCTCAGAAGAGGCTCGTTACAAGATGTGGAGCGGCGAGAAAATATTCGCACCGATCTCTGCGCAAGACCTCACCGGATTTCCGGCTGGATCGGCGAGGTCGGGTTGGGACCAAGTGGTGCAAGGTCCGGCGACTTATGGCGCCTTAGCCACGAGACCTCAGAAAGAAATCGAATTCTCGATCATTTGCGCGGAGAGCGAAAACCATCTGAGCAAATTGATTGATGTTGTGGCGCCGTTGAGCGCTAAAAGATTTTTTGAAATCAGTGAAGGCTGGGCTGAAAAGCGAGTGGAGCCCGCGAAGCCTTGGCTCGATCGAATCCGAAACAGCCACGTCCGTGCGATGTGTGAACGGTCGATTGACGTTCTTCATGCTTTGCAGGACGCGAGATCTGGCGCGTTAATGGCTGCTGCCGAAGTGGATCCGTTTTCGAAGCTCTCGGGTGGATATGGTTTTAGTTGGCCACGTGATGGCGCTTACTTAGCTTCCGCGCTTGGAGCTTTCGGATTCCATAGTCGGGTTGAACATTACTTAAAGTTTCTCACCGAAACACAGGACGTTTCGGGTGCTTGGTGGCAGAGGTATTTGGCGTCGGGACATGCAGGTCCAAGTTGGGGCCGCATTCAGATTGATGAACCCGCGAGCGCGATTTTGGCGGCTTTTCAGCACTACATTCGAACCAAAGATCTTCTATGGCTTGAGAAGTACTGGCCAACTGTGGAGAGCGGACTGTATTTCTTAAAAACGTTTCATTCTGAGAAGGATCACCCGATGGGTTTGCCATCTCACGATCTCTGGGAAGAGCGAATGGGAGTGCATGCCTATTCATTATCAGTAGTTGCGCAGGCTTTCATGGCGGGGGCCTTTCTTGCAAGAGAGAGAATAGATCGAGATGCTCAACGAGAGTATCATCGAGAAAGCCGACGATTAACTCGTATTCTGAAAGAACGCTTCATGCTTCCCGATGGAAACATGTTGAGGTCTTTTATCGTCAACAGTTTTGATTATGCGCGCGGTGGAGGAAATTGGGATGGTCTTGTTGATACATCTTTGCTCGGCCTGATTTCACCCCTGCGAATGCTGCGCCCAGAAGATCCTCATGTGAAGCGATTAGTAAAGTTGATCCATGAGAAGCTCTGGGCGCGTCCTATTGGTGGCGTCTATCGCTACGAGTTCGATGCCTACCGAGGTGGCAATCCTTGGATTCTCACCACACTCTGGCTTGGGCAAGTGGAACTCTCCCTCGGCAACATCGTAGAAGCTCGCGAATGCTTTCAGTGGGCGACCTCCAAAGCAACTTCGCTCGGCATGCTTGCCGAACAGGTCAGTCGTGAGACCGGTAAGCCTTTTTGGGTGATGCCGTTGGGTTGGTCTCATGCCATGTACCTTCTTTTTGTCCGGGACGTACTTGATCGTGGACTTGAGGGCCAAATCTGGGAAAATGGTCTCTGATAAGGGAGACGCCTGTGGAATCCGAAGTCGAATGCCCATTTTGCGGCGAAACTTTTTCAGCCGTGATCGATTGTTCGGAAGATTCTCAATCTTACGTCGAAGACTGTTACGTCTGCTGTCGCCCTATCGTCTTCTCTGTCGTGTGCTCTGACGGAGAACTCATATCGGTGGGCACTTCGCGCGAGTAGTTCGTTTTTTTGATTTTTTATTTTAATAAAATACTGCAGCTTCCGGCGGCCTGGCGTACTGAATCGACTCGAGTATAGATATCGACTTCTACGCACTCAAGATCATCTGGAGTCTTTATTTGATTGCACTCTTCGGCGATAGATTTCGGGGATTCTGGAGCGCCGCCATTGAAGCCGACAGCCCAAACCAAACAGGTAACCCCGTAATCGCTGGTTTGCGCTATTTTGCACGCTGCTTGAGCGGTCGCGAGATCAGCGTTTGCCTGCACCTGAACCTGCATGGTGCAGTCGTTGAGAATCATGTCAGTGCCAAAGCTCATGCATGGAAGCACTGAACTCAATGCGAATAGGGCCGCTACTTTTCCGATCGCTAATCTCTTATTCATTTTCGATCCCTCAGGGGCTCATAGATATAACCGAAGGCAAGAATTGTCAAACCGAAATAGTCAGGTATTGATATTTCAAAATCATTGGGTTTTTGGGCGGTTTTGCCGGTAATGAAGTGTGGAAAAGAGCTCTATTTTTTCAGGTGTAAACGACATACCTTTTCGACAGGTGTTCACAATGATTTCGAAGACTCAAGCAAAGCGCATCTGGCTCAACAGTCAACGACTCGATGAAAAGACTCCCTTCGGTGAGGGGCCCGACGCTGTGAGAAAAGCGGTGGAGCATTTAGGTTATGTTCAGATCGACACGATTCATGTGATCGAACGCAGCCATCACCATATTTTGTATAATCGCATCCCGAGTTACCATCGCGAAGATCTTCGAAGGGCGCAAGCCCAGGAAAAATCAGTCTTTGAGTATTGGACTCACGCGCTTTCTTACGTTCCGGTCAAGGACTACGCTTTCTACGTCAGGGATATGAAGGACTTTCGAAAAGATCCCTGGTCATGGTTCGGGGAGGTTTCACCAAGCGACATCAAGAAAGTGCTTCAAACGATTCGAAAAGACGGAGCTCTTTCAATTCGCGATATTGAAGACGAAGTCGAGGTTGAAAAAAATCATCCGTGGGCGAGTCGTAAACCCTCTAAAAAAGCGCTCCAACATGCGTTTTTAGATGGTCGTTTGACCGTGAGTGAACGACTTGGAATGCTCAAGAAGTATGAAATCACCGAGAGGCACTTCGCCTGGAAAAGTAATCCCAAGCCCGCGAGTGAACGGGAAATTTTGAATTACCTCCTTGACCGGGCCCTTCGATCTCAAGGACTCGTGAATTTGGATTCGATTTGTTACATGGATGCGAAGCGAAAACCGGCCATCAAGAAACTGATTGAATCGAGAATGAAAAAAGGAAGTCTCGTCGAGGTTCAACTGGAGGATGCCAAGGGTTCCTATTGGACAGAGCCCGAGGTTTTAGAAAGACGCTTCTCAACGGATGAGTCGCTCACGCATTTACTTTCACCGTTTGACCCGCTGACGATTCAGCGAAAGAGATTAGAAACTTTCTTTGGCTACGAGCACCGTTTTGAGGCTTATTTTCCGAAGGAAAAGCGGAAGTTCGGATATTTTGCCCTCCCGATCCTTTCTGGAGACCAAATCGTCGGGTCAATCGATTTAAAAACTGATCGGCAACGCGGTCGTCTTTTGATTCAGAAATGGACCTGGATGAAGGGTTTTAAATCCCAAGCTTTGAAAGAAGAAATCGAAAAAGAGCTGGATCGATTCGAGAGATTTCAGCTCGCTAAGTGATTTTTTCAATACAACTGTCTAAGTTTTGGCCAGGTCTCCGAGTTCCTCCTTCAATGTGCGTGGGTTGAGAAGCGGCATTCGTCTTGCTTTTGAGGCGCCGCCGACGACGAAGGAGTTCCATGAAACTACGATTTATCCAATTATGTGCCATGACCTGTATAATGACGACGACGTTTCCGACGTTTGCTCTTTCGGCGGCGAGTAGCTCTTCCGATACACTGCCAGATGCACCAGGGGTCGCACTTCAAAGGCCTTCTTCGGATCAAATCTCCATACTCAATTCTCGTCTGACAGAATTAAAGAAAGCAGCTGACGACGATCGTAGCCAGGCAGATGTTACGGATAAGGATCTGCAATCACCTGGTGACTGTGGTTTGAAACTGACGAAAAAGCAGTGCCTTGAAAAGGAACTTTCTCAGGCACAGGCTGCAGCCCAATATGTGAGTGACGAGGGACGTTCCGAGCTCAACCTTGAGATGAATGCTTTTCAAGCTCAACTTGGTGCTGCGGACCACATGAGACAAACAGCTGATGCCTTGACCCAGACGTCCGAAGTACTTGAGCAGATGCTGAGAGCCGATGACTTTTCTTACAAAGAACAATTTAGCGTGATTTGGAAATCTTTTCTGAACTCGTGGAAGTATATGATCAAAGCGGGCCCTCTCGTCGCCATCATGAGTGGGGGAGCCGGGTACGGAGCTGCCGAACTTTCGCCACTGGATTCCACCTCAAAAAAATTCTTCGATCAGAGTTCAAACCAGTGGCCATCCGCTGCGCTGGAAGTGGGAACCCTTTGTGGTTATGGTCTCTGTCTCCTCCCCATCGCTCTCGTGGGCTTTATCACGAAGGATCCTCAAGTTCTCAAGGCAACCGATGCTTTGGCAGTAGGGACCGCCGACACCGAAATTATCGGAGAGGCGTTAAAGGAAACTATTCGCGCACCCCGTCCTGACCCCGAACCTGCAGGCTCTTTTGATCCTTATGGAACGCCATCTCTTCATGCAGCCGAAACCGGGATGATGGCCACCGTGATCTGCCATTATTTCAATAAGAAGTTCTGCGCACTCGGGATCCTCGTTGCCGCTGGAGTCGGCCTCTCGCGCGCGGCTGGCGGAAAGCATTTTCCATCTCAGCTGTTCTTGGGTTACGGCGTTGGCGTCATGGCAGGTATGGCGGCTGATGCCTCGGTCGATCAAGTTGTCGCCGATGAGGACGCAAAAAATGTGTCATTGCTGCGCCAATTCCTGTCCGGAGACGTGACGACGAAAAACGGTGAAGAGATTCAGTTCGGACCAGAGATGGACCCTGATGCCCACCACGTCGATGCACAGGTGACGTTTAGCTGGGGGAAAAAGAAACCCTAACTCCCTAACTCGTCTTCCTATCTTTTCTCCCTATCTCCTCAGGCGCCCCACGTACGCCGCTGTTCCCGCCGAAAGATCTGCGAAGCGCCGCGAGTAGCCTTCGGCTTTGAGACGGTCCATCTCGGCTTCTGTAAAATACTGGTACTTGTCCCGGATGGAGACCGGAGTATCGATGAATTCGATGTTGGGTTTCGTGCCGAGAGCTGCGAAGACTGCGTGAGCAAGATCCAAGAAAGTCTGCGCGTGGCCCGTGCCGAGATTGAAAATCCCGCGCTTGATCGGTTTCTTCGCTGCAAAGTGGAGAACTTCGATGACGTCTTCAACAGCGATGAAGTCGCGCTTTTGTTCGCCGTGACCGATGCCTTCTTTGTGGCTCTTAAAGAGTTTCATCCCGCTGGTTTGTCGGATTTGATCGTAGGCGTGAAGAATCACGCTGGCCATCTTACCTTTGTGGCGCTCGCCAAATCCATACACGTTAAAAAATTTGAAGCCCGACCAAAACTCAGGAGCAGATCCGCTCTTTTCTTGCGCGAGTGCCCAGACATCAAAAATCTGTTTGGAGTCGCCATAAGCGTTCAAAGGTTTGAGCTTGGGAATGGCTGCTTCGTCATCGGCATACCCGTGCTCGCCCGCGCCATAAGTGGCAGCGCTACTGGCGTAGACGAAAGGGATTTTCTTTTCGATGCAATAATTCCAAAGTTTCTGGGAGTACTCGACGTTCACCTTGCGAAGGTATTCGACGTCGGTTTCCATCGTGTCGGCGCAAGCGCCGAGATGGATCACAGCAGCAGGTGTGGCGAGAGAGGGGAGTTTCGCAAACAATTCGTCGCGATCGATGATTTGGCCGAACTGAATTCCGTGATGCTCCGTGCGCTCATCAAAAAAGGCTTTCGTGTCCACGCTGATCGCGGCGATGCCCCGCTGATTCAGCGACTCGACAAACCTTGCACCGATGAAGCCTGCGGCTCCTGTGACCAAATAGACTTTATTCATACACTTTGTTCATACGGTGACCTGAGCTCCTTCTGCTTTGTACTCCCCAAACGCACGCGGCGCAAGAAGTCCAAAAGTGATGCAGATGGCGCCAGAAGCCACGGCAACGGTCTGGGTTCCAATACGATCAGCGAGATAGCCCACGAGCAAGCTCCCGATCGGAGTCGCACCAAAGAAAGTCATCGTATAAATGCTCATCACACGGCCACGCATCGGATCAGTGACGATGCTTTGAATGACCGAATTCAAGATCGGAAAAGTACCCATCATGAAAAAACCGATCAGGTACATGGCCAGAATCGAGAGCCAGGTCACGGTTGAAAACCCGAGTAAAACAAAGGCTCCGCCCATGAGCCAGATGTAGGTAAAGATTTTTCGGTAAATATCTTCTGCGGGACCCGCGTTGCCAAGAATGATTGCGCCCATGATCGCACCGAGCCCAGCGGCTCCGGACAACCAGGCGAACGTGCCGGAATCGCCATGAAGAGTTTCCTTCGCAACAACGGGCAGAAGAACGGAGTAGGAAAAGCCCACAAAGGCAATGAACGTCGCAAGCACCATGAAGCGTAAGATTAGAGGCGATTTTTTGAGATACTCGATCGCGTCGCCCAGGTGATTCCAGGACTGCATGAGCTGGATTTTCTTCTTCGTCACTTGAAGATCCATTTTATAAAGACAGTAAACGACGGCGAGGTAGCTCAATCCGTTGAGAACAAAGCACCAGCCCTCACCGAGTGGAACGAGAAGAATGCCGCCGAGGGCAGGCCCTAAGATGCGTGAGCTATTGGTTGTTGCGGCGTTCAGAGAAATGGCGCTGTTGAGATCTTTCTTGCCGACGAGATCGACGGAAAAAGCGTGGCGGGTGGTGATTTCAAAAGCGTTGAGAACGCCGAGCATCGCTGAGAGCACCGCGATTTGCCAGACTTGAACGGCATTGGCGAATACGAGCCCCGCAAGCGCAAACGATTGGAGCATCCCGATGATCTGAACCCACATCAAGATGCGCTTTCGGTCGAGATGATCAGCGATGACGCCTGCGAACGGGCTCGCAAAAAACGCAGGAACTTGGCTGCAAAACGTAATAACACCGAGCCAGTAGGCGGAATGGGTGAGCCGATAGACAAGCCAAGCTTGAACCATCAGCTGCATCCCATTGCCAACGACTGAAATCAACTGCCCGCCGAAGTAGAGGCGGTAGTTACGATTATCTAATGCTCGGAAATTCACTTCAACCCGTTAATTCAGAGGTATCTAAAAGTCAGTTAACTTTCAGAACGCCCTTCATCATTGGGTAGTGACCAGGGAACGTGCAGATGTACGGATAGTCGCCTGCGGTTACTGGTGCGGTGAAAGTGATCGTGTCCGTTTCGCCTGGTTTCGTGAGTTTGGTGTGCGCGATGATGTTCGCGTTGTCAGGAATAAAATCTTTTGCGGCTCCTGCCGTGATCCCAGCGAGTGAGACTTCTTGTTCAGAACCTGGCTTCACGAGAACCCAGTCATGCTGCATGGCAGGTGAGGTCGCTTTGTTCGTCAAAGTGAGCTTCACGGTGCCACCTGCTGGAGCTGTGAGATTGGTGGTGTTGTAAGCCATTGTGTCACCAACGGTTTCAATGTTGAGCTCAGTTTCGTTGTTACAAGCTGCAAACATGGACAAAGCAGTGAGAGCGCAAGCCGCTGCGAAAATTCGCATTTTCATGGTGATCCTTTTCATAGGCTGGTTCATAGGGTGTTTCTAGGTTTTAACGATGGGACT
>Ga0302315_10002980_pt1 | contig 15641 bp, 12 predicted proteins | sample III_Palsa_N3_1_FD_200532 | JGI IMG/M metagenome (GOLD analysis project Ga0302315, IMG submission 200532) | Peat permafrost microbial communities from Stordalen Mire near Abisko, Sweden - III_Palsa_N3_1 | ecosystem: Environmental > Terrestrial > Soil > Palsa > Peat permafrost | place: Sweden... | reverse complement strand
AAGATGCCGTGCAATGCTATCGCCGCCTGTTGAAAACCAGCCCGGCCCCTGCCCTTACTCACGATACCCTGGGTGCGCTGCTTTGTGAATTGGGACGATTTGCCGAGGCTGAGATTGAATTCCGGCAGGCCCTGGCAATTGATCCGCAGTTTATCCAGGCGCATATCAATCTCGGTTTCGTCGCCGGCAACTTGGCTCGATGGGACGAAGCAGAAATGAAGTACCGCCAGGTACTTGAACTGGATCCTAACTTCGCCGAAGCGCACAGGCGGCTCGGCGATTTGCTTGGCCGCATCCCCAGTCGCGCTTCCGAAGCGATCGTGTATCTTGAACGGGCGATTGCGCTCAACCCTGAAGACGCGGGATCCGTGGTGACGCTTGGAAATGTCTTGATGGCGGAAAATCGCGTCGAGGAAAGCCGTGCAATGTTTCGCCGCGCACAGCAAATCCAACCCTTGATTACCTGGCCAAGCAAGAAAAATAAAGTCGATTTTTCAGTTCTTCTTCTTGACGCCCCAGGCGCCGGTTCCACGCCGGTGACCTATCTGGTCAGTCAGGCCGCCTATGACTGTCATTTCGTCGGTATTTTGCCGGATTTCACCTACGACATGGACCTCCTACTCTCGAAAGCCGACGTAGTCGTGAACATGATCGCCGATGCCGACAACGGCAATGAGGTTCTTCCGCTGGCGCTGGCGCTCGCTGAACGCCTGGATCGCCCTACGATCAACCATCCGCGTAAAATCATGACCACGGACCGGCAGTCCATTGCCGGAAAACTCGCCGGCATTGCGCTGTGCCGCATTCCTAAAACGGTGCGACTTCCAGCCGCTTCCTTGACCGGGGCGGCCTTGCAGGAACAGCTCGAACAACTCACGATGCCGCTATTGATACGCTGCGCCGGCACCCACGGTGGCGACGATTTTGAAAAAATCACCGAAGTTGATGCGATTGACTCATTCGTGTCGCGCCATCCAGATGCCATGTTTTACTTAAGCGAGTTTGTGGATTATCGCTCGGCCGACGGCTACTACCGCAAATACCGGATGATCTGCATCAACGGACAGATCTTGCCGTATCACCTCGCCATTCATAACGACTGGATGGTCCACCATTTCCGCACCGACATGGCAAACCAAGCTTGGATGCGAGAAGAAGAGGAAGCGTTCCTGAAAAATCCGCACGGCATATTCAACCAGGAGCATTTTGCCGCGTTTCAAAAAATGGCAACTGCTATCGGTTTGGATTACTGCGGCATCGATTGTTCGCTGGATCGAGACGGCAACATTGTGGTATTCGAAGCCAATGCCACGATGCTGGTTCATGATGAAAAGAATACGCCCTTTGCGTACAAGAATCCTTACGTTGCGAAAATCAAGGAGGCGTTTGATACCCTGTTGATCAGGATGGCGACGCAGAAACAGGCAGAAGCACTAAATCAAAATTGAGAGCGCAGACCAACCGATCAATAACCCGATCACTTCAGTCGCCCGGCTTTTTTCAACTTGAATCGACATACCGTAACATGTTATAAATGGGATAATTCGAAGGTGATGTCCGGTGCAAATAGTGATTGAATTAAGGCAAAGCTGAATAAGTGTAGCGTGTAGCGAGCACAAAAATTTTGAACTAATAAGGAATCCGTTATGCATCAGAACAGTAAATTACTATTCGGCCAACATGCTGAAAAATATATTTTTGAAGGAGCAAAAGTTCTGGAGATAGGTCCAGACAATTTTCCTTCCACCTACCAATCTCTGTGCACGAAGAAAACGGCAACGTGGGATAGCTTGGATATCTATCAAAGTCCCAAATTAACCTACAGCACAACCAATCCGTACTCGTTTCCTATCCCTGAAAATACCTACGATATTGTGATTTCCGGCCAGGTCATCGAGCATGTCCAAAAGGTCTGGGTATGGATGAAAGAAATTGCGCGCGTCATGGCGCCTGGAGGCTTGGTGATTACCATCGCCCCTGCAAGTTGGCCTTATCATGAACACCCGGTCGATTGCTGGCGTATCTATCCCGAGGGAATGAAAGCGCTTTCCGAGGATGCAGGACTTACCGTAGTAGAGTGTTTATGGGGTACTCTGGAAAAGCCGGAATTTAAGCATGCCATTCCCGGACGCTCCGCGAATGAACAAGATCCGAACTACAGAAGCATCACGGAGCAATTGGCGGTATCGCACAATTTCCCGGTAGAAAAATCTTTTGATACCATCTGTGTTGCACGCAAGCCGATTCCAGGTTAAAACTGAAATCTCCCACCTGAGGTGGGGGTCTGATCAGTTGTGCTGACTGCGCGAATGCGGCGGGAAAATTGCTGATCGCGTGGCCATGCACAGCTATGAGTTTTTTCGATGCATGTTCCGCTGCTCAAATGCCCATGCATGCGCAACAATGTCATGCAGATCGGTATAACGGGGCGACCATCCAAGCACCTTGCGCGCTTTGTCTGAATTCGCCACCAATACCGCAGGGTCGCCGGCGCGCCGATCCATGTAATTCAGCGCCAATGGTTTGCCGGTTACCGTCTTCACAGCGGCAATCACTTCGGCCACCGAAAATCCTTTGCCGTTGCCCAAATTAAATCGGTTTGATTGGCCGTTTTGCGTAAGATAATCTAACGCAAGAAAATGCGCTTCGCACAGGTCGGATACATGAATATAATCGCGGATGCAGGTACCGTCTGCGGTTGGATAGTCGGTGCCAAATACGGAAGCGCGATCCCTGCGCCCGGACGCTAACTGCAGCAGAATGGGGATCAGGTGAGTCTCGGGCTCATGACGCTCGCCCAATTCGCCGGCAGGGTCGGCCCCTGCCGCGTTGAAATAGCGCAAACAAATCGATTTCAACCCGTACGCCGAATCGTAATCCTCGAGGATCTGCTCGACCATCCATTTGCTACGGCCATATGGATTGATCGGTTGCTTTTGATGCGCCTCATCGAGCGGGCTATAGAGCGGTTCGCCGAAAATGGCGGCGGTCGATGAAAAGATAAAACGCGTCACATCCGCTTTCAGCATTTCTTCGAGTAAGACAAGTGTGGCCGCGAGATTATTGCTGTAATACTTCTCGGGCTTCGCAACCGATTCTCCGACCTGGATAAACGAAGCGAAATGCATGACGGCACTAATCGGATAGCGCGAGAACAGCGCTTTCAGTGCAGCGCGGTCATTGATGTCGCCTTCAACGAAAGTGCCACCCACGACTGCATCGCGAAAACCGGTAACCAAGCTATCGAATACGATCACACTGCTCCCGGCGGAAAGCAGCCGCTTTACCATGTGCGATCCAATATAGCCGGCACCACCGATTACAAGAATACTCATTTTATCGCCAGAACTGAAAACCCGATGAAAACCAAGCGACGACAACACGGTCATTTGGCACTTCTGCTATTGTATGACCCAATCAAGCAATCAAGTTGATAAATTGGAGTCTTTTCCTGCATCGATTGTTAAGCGAATATAGCATAATGCTTGCAGAGTACCGATGCATCACGTGTTGCCGTTTTGCAAATCACGAGCGAGCAAAAGCAGCGCACCCCGCTTCGCGAAACACAACTTAACCACAATAAGTCACGCCAATCAAACCGGGCTACCTCGTATGACTCTAGCGACATTCAAGATCAATATAAATGGCGAACTCAGCGATTTCAATTTTCGTCCGGACTCCATCGGCGACAAAGGTGTTTTGCAACAGATCTTCGTCAATGAAGACTATCGGATCACACACTGGCCGCAAGGGAGAGCCCTCCTTTCCTACTATAAGACCAGGCAGGAAAGAGACGAGAAGGCGCTGATCGTCGATGCGGGCGCAAATATCGGGGCTAGTGCCGTGTATTTTTCAAGACTGTACCCCGCTTCTTTTGTTCTTGCCGTAGAGCCTGAAGAAAATAACCTTAACCTGATGCGCATCAATGTCGAGAAGCTCGATAACGTCAAAGTATTCAAAGCTGCCATCGGCTGTGAACACCGGGTGATGTATTTAAATGATCCCGGCCAAAGCGATTGGGCATTCCGGGTGGAAGAAAAGGGCAACGTGGCTGTCGATGTCTTGTCACCTGCTGAATTGATATCGTCGGTCAAAGATCAGAATCTGTATCCGTTTATTTGCAAGATCGATATTGAAGGAGGGGAGGGAAATTTATTCCAGAAAAATATCGAATGGGTCGATTCATTCCCGTTAATAGTGATAGAGCTACACGATTGGATGCTGCCGTTTCAGGACACGTCGCGCAGTTTTATAAAAGCGATCGCAGCATATGATTTCGACGTCGTGCACCGGGGCGAAAATGTGTTTTGTTTCAATAAACGCATTCTTGCGCCGTAATTTACAAACTGGGAGCCGGAATGGACTTTATCGGATTGACGATGGTCAAGAACGAAGAAGACATCATTGAACAATTCGTTCGCCATAATTTGGCATATTTTAAAAAGATCTATGTTTTCGATCATTCTTCATCCGACAACACGGTGAAGATTCTAAATCAACTTTGCGCCGAAGGCCTGCCCATCGTACAGGTGTTCGATCATTCGAAGTCGTTTTCCATTGGTTACGCACAGACAGAAATCATGACTAGTATCCTGCGGTTGGCGATACAGGATAACGGGGCCGCAGTCTACTTTCCCATTGATGCCGATGAATTCATGTATCCGAACGTCAGCGCTGACGAATTGAAACGACAGATCGATATTCTGGCCCCTAATACAGCCCTGAATATTCCATGGCTCGCGATGGCCTTTCCAGACAATGCGGACGAGCGCCTATTTTCCGATGCGCCGAAATCATTTGAATTACTGGAACGTTGGCGCGACAACCCGCCGCATGACAATCCCCGGGATAAAATGGCGATCAAAGTCACCAATCCTGAAATCGGCAATCAACTTACCTTGATGCAAGGCAATCACAACGTTCTTTCAAACGGTGCCTGGGTACAAAAAGATTATTCTTGCGATTCCATTCGATACATCCACGTTCCGGTACGTTCACCGGAACAGGCTTTTCGAAAATTTGTATGTGGATGGCTATCCAATGTTCAAAAGTTTGGCCGTAATTCCGGCTTCGGGATCCATTGGAAAAATGCCTTCGATCTGATTTGCGAAGACGATGGACACGTCAGCACGCATCTTGCCTATTTGCTCAACTGCATTTATACCGATCCGGCGGAAATCGACAAGGATTTCGAAATGGTTGACGCAAAATCCATTTTCAAATACGAGCTTGCTTATGGAGACATGCGCAAGAAGGGGCTCGGCGTCATACTGCGTAACGTGGAGTCCGACTTTGAGACCCTGTTTACGAAGTTATCGCAGAAAACATAGCCCTGCCGCCTCAGGAAACATTCTCGCCACGAAGCGAACCGAAGTCCGCATTATGAAGGAAGCACTCCTTGGTTCTACTCAAATGTTCAGGGTGCGAGAATCCTTTTATTGAAGCAGAATATATTCTCGCCACGGTACACGATGTCGAAATCATAGCTGGAGATCGCTTTAAAAAAGGTGCGCGAGCTGCCTTGGAAAGGCAGCATCCAATCATGTAATTCGATGACGATCATTGGAAAGGAATCGACCCACTCGAAATCCTTCTTGAACAAATCGCTCTCCCCGCCTTCAATGTCAATCTTGAAAATGAATGGGAAAGTAGATTGATTCTTGACCGACGATATCAATTCAGCCGGAGACATGACTTTGACTGCCAAGTTGCCCTTTTCCACGACACGAAAACCCACGTCGCTCAAACCTGGATCTTGCAAGAACATTTCGCCGTTCTCACATCCGATTGCGGCCTGAAATACTTTGACGTTGAGTTTGTCGACATTGACATTCAATAACGCAACATTGCTTTTCTCCGGCTCCACGGCGAGAACTAGCGAGGAGGGATAATTTTTTGCGAAATAAACGGCGCTGGAGCCGATATTCGCGCCGGCATCGATGATTAAAGCAGTCTCTCCATTGGCCTGTCGTTTTTGATAGTAGTCGATCAGTAACTTTCCCTGCCCCCAGTGGCTGACACGATAATCTTCGTCCATGAAAATCTGCTTCAGCACGCCCCGATCACCGATGGAATCCCGGCGGAAATAAAATTCAATTTCTTCGCCATTTACACTGCTTTTGAAGCTTTCCAATTTCATGGTTGAACTTTCTTGATATAAGAGTAATCGAGGTGACTACGCGAGGTGATTACGTTCAGCTAGCTGGGCTACTATGCCAGCATGTCGTCAACCGCGCGCAGGAAAACCTTCTCACCAAAATCTTGCAAATAAAATTCACGCGCACGCGTCACACGCTGCTGATGGTTTTCGCACGCAATATTCAACTTTTCAAGCAACTCCGGCATGGAGCGCCAACCGAGATCCAGGTCGGCAAAAAGCTCTGTATGCTGTAAAAGCGGCGGCCTGTCGTCGTCGGCATAAAAGACAATAGGATACCCGCATCCTTGCACCTCGATTGACCCCCGCACTCCCGCCACCGGAAACGAATTGAGAAATACGTGTGCGTCGAGTTCTTTCAGCGTATCCCATAATGACGGTACCGAAGGAATATAGGTAAAACGCGCCGCATCAATGCCGCGTTCGCGTAGCGTACGCACGATCACTTCGGGGGCATCCCCATTCAGGGTACCAATGTGCCAATAGTGTCCGTGTGTGGCCGCCAGGATATCTGCAATGACAACATTGTAGGCAAATGGCCCTTCGAATTTGTATTTGGTGGCCGAACCGGCCGTTACGATATTCATTGCACCCGGTTTTGGGATCGAAAATGTCTTCATGCCGCGATCTTCCACGTACAACGGCAGCACAATCGAATCGCGATGCAGGTACTTCGAACAAATGTGCTGTATATGGTGCGTGAAATCGACATGCACATAATCGTCGAGCGTACCGCCAAGCGAAGGGTTGTGATCGCAGTGATGCATGAAGATTTTTTTCACCGAACGCGGCAAACTGACCGCCGCGACATAGGGAATCGGGTCCGGATGATGCGCCATGAACATCACGCTAGCCGGCCGTACCGCACGGAAAATGGTTTGCAACTCCCGAACTTTCTCGAACATGCTCTTCTTTTGCAGCCGATAGACCATGGCCTTTGGCATTCGGTCAGTCGCAGTTTCGACTGTTCCCTTGCCGGATTGATATTGACCGAATAGATCGGTTAGCACCACGACCGCGCCGCCCATCGCTTGCACGAGATCGGCTGTGACCAGCGAATGACCACCTGAATTGTAAAACTCGGAAAGAATCAGCATGCGCGCCGTGCCGGGCGTCCATTCAGCGAGGTTTTGCGGGTCGTCGTGCATGATTTCGCCAAGCTGCTGCAGTAAACGGTCGAATCCCTCAAGATAGAGCGTATGTCCAAATACGTAGGGTATCCTATAAAAGGAGTCCACGCCCTGTGCGATCGCAAACAGAGCTTGCTCGAATTCGGATTGCGCAATCTTCTTGGCAATATCTGGCTCAATTTCGCTGTGATACAGATTGAGTATCGGCAGATCATCCATGCTGCGTTCTCTTTCATGCCGCCATTAATTAGTTTGCATATTATCAATCCAAAGAGCGTTTCTCAATCGATCGAAGATGTCGTAAAACCAGTGTCTATTCGTCAGTGAAAGAAGCCCCAGAGAAACATGAGCAAACGTGTGGACTATTACGCAATGCCTCTTTCAATTACCGCGCAGCTTGTCGCGCAACGCAGCAAATGCAGTCAAATATTGCGGAAATCCCTGTTCGCGAATCGCGATCTTCAACGCATCGCTCATCACTGCATCCAACTTGTTTTCGCCCAGCTTGCTGGCTGACCAGGCACAGGAAAAAGTATTGTAGCAATGTGATTTCCATTTGGTGTCGATCGTCAGCAACAAAGAGACGATGCGTTCCATCAAGAAGACCTTGCGCTCGATGCCGTTATACGTGGTGGCGTGATTGACCATCTGTCGCAGTGCGCTATCGGCGCCCTCGGAAATTGCAAACAACTTCTCGTTGATGTCCAACCAGGCCCGCCAAAAAACAGGACGTGCGACAAAGTAATTGCTGAATACAATTTGCCGGGAATCCATCACCAACGGACCGAGCTTCAACGACATGCCGATCGAAGACAGAAACGCCTCGCAAGCAGGTATGAATCCGGGATCAAATACCTCATTTTGCTCAAACACGTTCAGGAAAAAGGCGCCCATATCAGGTTGCGGGCTAAACGTGACGAGGTCCGTGCCGGCTGGCGCCGAGCGGATGAAATCAAGCGCTTGGGCATGATCCAACCCGGTCTTTTCCAGGAAGCGCGGCGAAAAAAAACCGTAATAGCAATCCTCGGACAACGCTTGCGTCAGCAGAAATTTCCTGATCGGCCAATATTCGCGCCAATCCTTGCGCGTGCCGTCAAGGTTATCCATGACCAGATAGCCGGGAGGGATATTTTCGAGCGTCTGTTGAGAATAAACAATTTGGAAAAGCTTGATGTCAGGCATAGGTGTCGGAGATGGTGGTAAACAAATCGCTATGGAGAACTCCAGTAGAACGCATCCAGTGCAGTTCCGTCAAGTCATGCCTGTGCGGCAGCAATCCGGCCGGCTGATGGCGGCGGCGCTAATCGTTCAAATCCGGTCAAAATAGGGGATGTACCATTGCGACATGGCGGCAATATCAACTTCGGACGATAACGGCAGCCACAACGCCAGTTTTTTACTTTCCCAGGCAATATCGGTGTTTTGCGACAACCACCGATACGAAGCGGTATTCAGGCTTTCGTTAATCACAATTTTCTTGTGACGCCGTCGTATCGACTCCCAAAGATCATTGAAGCCACTCTCGCTACCGACCATTTCGTAGAGTATGCCTGTGCCCCCAGTACGCCCCAGCAAGGCATAACTTGACGATTCCCCGTCATCCGACCAAAGCAGAACCTCCACGCTTTCTGCTGGGATCGGCTGCTGCGAATAGTCCAGCGCTTGTCGATGCACGTAGGCATCCAGCCATTGCACGCGTATATCGTCGATTTCACGATCATTGCTCATTGCCAATGGCACTGCCCTCACCGAATCCAGGGCTTCACCGCTACCCACTCCTGAACCGCAACTGCCGAACATCCCTATGTCGGCAGCAACCCAGTGCAGTCGCTCATAGAATCCAGATTGGGTGCTCCACAACACGGCGAACTCTGCACCTGTACCTCGCTAGGTTTGTGCGACCCATTGCAGCAATGCGCCGCCGATACCTTTGCCCCGTCTTTGTGGATCGGTATACACGCCGCCGACCATTGCACCTTGCCAGCTCCGTCCCGGCTGCTGCCATTCGAAGCGTTTGCACAGACATGCCGCAATGAGTTGGCCGTTTTCCTCAGCCAGGAAAATGTTTCCTGCATTGGCGGCGCAGTAGGTCGATGGATAACGCGATGCAAGTGAAGTCTTTCGTCCTTTGCTCAAGACGAATTCCTGGTCCAGCATGGCAAATAAGCGCTCAAGCTCTGCCGGTTGGGCTACGCGATGGCTTATCGTCATGGGGACGCCTTTGAAATGATAGGACTACCAACCGCTACTGACACATTGTGCCACACGCTCCAACTCTTGCTCACCCAGCCACCAACCGCACGGAATGCTGATGTTGTCTGCATCGAAAGACGCGGTGCCCGGCAAATCAACCTGGCCGTCGCCGAAACAACTGAAACCGTCATTGCGCAGATGCAAGCGTTGCGCCCCGATGCCATGGCTTAGCAGCTTGCGGATCAAATCGTCACGACGTTCAGCCAGCAGGGAATAGGTCCAGTAAGCGGATACGCTTTGTTGGTCGCGCTTAAGCCGGCGCAAGCCAGGCACGTCAGCAAGCGCTGTTTCATAATAGCGGCCGCTGCGACGATGCCCAGCCACGATACGATCGGCTTCCGGCAATGCCGCCAACCCGATGGTGGCGGCAATCTCATTCATTGGCATATTAAAACCAGCCAAGGGGATGTCGAAGTGCGGGTTGAGATCGCCATTAGGCAGACGCAATGCACTGGATTCAATGCCGAAACGGCGCAGGCGACGCGCAAGTTTGAGTTCGGAGAGGTCAGCTGCCAGCAATAACGCCCCTTCGCCGGTATTGACATGCTTGGTGGCATAGAACGAATAGACAGTGAAATCAGCCTTTCCGCCCAGACGGCACCCGTTGCTTTCCGCACCGAAAGCCTCGGTCGCATCCTCGACCACCTTCAGCCCATGTTGCTTGGCTAAACGCAGTGTTGCATCCAATTCTGCGACGTCGCCCGACCAGTGATAGATCAGGATCGCCTTGGTTTTTTCCGAAATCAGGCCGGCAATATGATCGGCAGTCGGCATGCCGGTGTTCGGATCGATATCGCACCAGATTGGGCGGGCGAACAGATTTGCGATCGGCATGATCGTCGCAGAACACGCCAATGCCGAAACAATCACTTCGTCGCCAGGTCGCACGCCCGCAAGGTATAAGGCCAGCATCAAGGCGGAAGACGGGTCATTGAGCGCAACTGCTTCAGGTGCACCCAGCCAATCCGCACAGCGTGCTTCAAAGGCTGCAACTTGCGGCCCGCAAGCCAAGCGCCCGCTTTGGAGCACAGGCTGGAGCAACGCAGGCACGCCTTCCGGCATAAACACCTTGAATAGAGGAATGGCTGGCGGCCCGCTAGCGTTGGGGGTGCCCATTACCAGCCTTGTCGAATCACGTCAGCAATATACGCGCGTTGACTTTCGCTTACCCACCAGCCACAAGGAATATGCACCATGCTGTCGAAAAACACATCCACACCCGGCAAATCACATCGACTGGACGCAAACAAGGAATGGCGGTCGTTGCGCTTATGGGCTTGCGAATTGCCAATGCCATGCGCTGTCAGGTGACGCGAAAAGTTATCGCGGTCTTCCACCAGCACCGTGTAAAACCAATATGACGGTTCCGCTTTCGCATCCCAATGGCACACCTGAAGTCCATCGATGCCCTGCAGCACTGCATCAAAATAGCGACCATTGGCGATATGGACGTCAATCACGTCATCAATATAATCAAGCTGGGCCAAGCCGATGGTGGCGGTCACATTATTCATGTGGTACTTGTAGCCGATGCTGGCGACATCGACCTCGGTGCGCGACGCCGCGCGATCGATGCCGAACCAGCGAAATTTCCGCCCTTCGGCCAGTAATTTCTCCATATCGGGGGCGTCGTTGCATACCAGCATCCCGCCATCGACGGTAGTCATATGCTTGATCGCCTGCAACGAAAACATCACGAACTCTGAATGCGTGCCGATTGCCCGACCGGCGTAGCGGGCGCCCATCGCATGCGCAGCGTCTTCAATGACTGGAATGCCTCGCTGTGCAGCAACGGCGCGAATGGCATCAATCGCCACCGGAATACCGCCGTAGTGCACCGCCATGATGGCGCGGGTGCGATCCGTGATCTTGGTCGCTAACGATTGCGCGTCCATATTGCCGTTGGCAGGATCGACATCGGCCCACACGATTTTGGCGCCGGCGTGAAGAATTGCCATATTGGTGGGTTCGGCGGTCATTGGCGTCGAAATGACTTCATCGCCTGCTTGCACACCCGCCAAAACCAATGCGCCGTGTAAAGCGGCGGTGCCGGAGTTGTAGGAAAGAATCCCTGGGCGACCGATCTTTGCGCCAAAGCGGCGTTCGAATTCAAGGACTTGCACCCCTTCAGAAATTTGTCCGCTATACAGTACCTCTTCCAGGCGTGGCATCAGCACATCGCGCGGCGGCAAGAATACCTTGAACAACGGAATATTTTGCGCTGTATCCTTCTGAGTCGGCAAATCAGAAATTCGAGAATTCGCCACCAGGCATCTCCATCGTTTCAAATTCATGGTCCGCACGCACAATCAAACTCTTGATTTGTTCCTTGCCGACGACGCTGTCGAACGAACTGTATTCGTTATCAATATGGTCAAAATTGGCCCTGGTCCACCAGGGATGGATTTTATAATAGTCACCCATGTCTTCGGTGCGAACCAACTCTTCCTCGGTCAGCATGATTTCATTCAACTTCTCGCCCGGCAACAATCCGATGATGTCGTATTCGAGCGGTTTGCCAAATTCTTCACTGCAAATTTCCGCCAAGTCGAGAATGCGCGCAGCGGGCGCCTTGCGCACGAAAATCTCGCCGCCCTGCTGCTCTGCAGCCGCATACATGACCAGGTCAATCGCATCGTTCAGGGTCAGCAGGAAGCGCGTCATGCGTTCGTCGGTAATCGACAGGCGCTGTTTCGACGCGAGCAAACGTCGAAACAGGGGGATTACCGATCCGCGCGAGCGCAGTACGTTACCGTAGCGCACGCAGGCAAAACGAGTCCCCTGATTCAAGCGAGATTGATTGCCTTTCAAGACTATCCGCTCCTGCAGCGCTTTGGTCATTCCCATCACGTTGACTGGTTTGACTGCCTTGTCGGTGCTGACCATGACAAACTTTTCGAGCTTGTTGCGCAGCGCAGCATCGACCACATTCTGCGCACCAATCACATTGGTGTGGATAGCTTCGTGGGGGAAATTTTCGCAGGCAGGCACTTGCTTGAGCGCGGCGGCATGAAACATGATGTCGATGCCGCTCATCGCCTCGTCCAGGCGGTCACGATTGCGCACATCGCCAATGACAAACGAGAGATTACTGCGCCCACGATAGAACACCCGCATATCATGCTGCTTTTTTTCATCGCGGCTGAGAACACGCACTTCCTTGGCGCCCAAATCGAGCAGCCGTCGCACGATAAAATTGCCGAAAGAGCCTGTTCCACCCGAAACCAGCACTGATTTCTGCGAATAATCCATTATTCCGATCCCTTTTATTTTAATCGGCCCAATAATTTGGGATGTCCCATCAGTTGAATTGCCAACCACTATTGATACGGTATATTACAGTATATATATCACCCTCAATGAGGTGGTCAAATCCAGAAGAGATGCTTCGCCGTGCACCTGTTTCGGGTTTGGCCTAAAGGTTAATCGACGACAATAAATCCCCGGCTTACGTTCGGCTTGCATTGTTTCGGCCGCAAATAGTTATAATCGCCACTTAACAGTTCCTATCACAGCTCTTATCTTGTCATCTTAGATGAACCCCGAATCTGCGCAGGTATTGCCAGTCAACGTCGCGCTGCAGCAAGCGATCGCCGATCATCAGGCGGGTCGACTGGAAGCTGCTGAGCAAGTTTACCACGCCATTTTGCACAGACAACCGGGGCAATCCGACGCCAACCATAATCTTGGTGTGCTGAAAGTACAAATTGGACGACCTGAAGAAGGCTTGCCCTACTTTAAGGCGGCGCTGGAAATCGATTCGTCCCGCGAGCAGTATTCCCTATCCTATGCAAACGCACTATTAGCAGTTGGTCAAGCCGATGAAGCGATTGATGTCCTCCACGCTGCGATGCAACTTGGCATCAAATCCGAGGCTATGCGATCAATGCGGGAAAGGGCCGAAGCTGCTCTAATGGCGAAAAGCAATGCCGATTCTTGCCATGCACATTTCCATCGTGGCAACTCCCTACGCGATCTTGGGCAGCTTGATGGTGCAATCGCCAGCTTCAAACAAGCGATAGCGCTGAAACCGGATTACGCCGATGCGTACAACAATCTCGGCAATGTCTTGCGCGATCGCGGCCAAATCGGCGATGCAGTTGCAAGCTTTCACAAGGCGCTGGAGATCAATCCGGAATACGCTGCCGCACATTACAATCTTGGCAATGCATTGCGAGTGCTGCGCCGATTTGAAGAAGCGGCAGCAAGTTACCGAAGCGCGCTGGCGTTCAAGCTCGACCTTGCCGAGGTGCACAATAACCTGGGAATCACCCTGCGAGACCTTGGGCAACCAGCAGATGCAGTGGCAAGTTATAGACGTGCGCTGTCGCTGGCACCCAATTACGCCGAAGCGCACAGCAATCTGGGGGTGGCATTGCGCGACCTCAGGCAACTTGATGAATCGATCGCAAGTTCTCGTCGCGCACTGGCGCTTAACCCTGGTTACGCCGATGCGCACTACAATCTTGGCGTTTCCCTGGCAAATCTTGGGCAATTGGGCGACGCCGTGACTAGCTACCGGCAAGCGCTCGCAATCAAGCCGGGTTTTCCTGAAGCACACAATAATCTCGGCAATGCGCTAGCCGACCAGGGCCAACTTGACGAAGCAATCGCATGCTATCGCCAGGCGCTCGCGATCAAGCCTGATTTTCCGGTTGCGCGCAGCAACCTGCTATTCCAGCTAAATTATCTGTCCGAGCAGCCCGCTGCAATGCTGCTGAACGAGGCCAGGCATTTTGGCGAATTGGTGGCGCAACGGGCACCCCCCCATACAGAATGGCCCAATCTACGCGATCCGCATCGCTGCTTGCGCGTGGGCCTGGTTTCCAGTGATTTACGCGACCATCCGGTCGGTTACTTTATCGAGGGAATTCTGGCCGAGATCGCATCCCAAGCACCAGCAAACCTGGAATTCATTGCCTACGACAACCATAGTCCGGCCAACATGGGCTCCACCAAATTGACCGAGCGAATCAAGGCTTGCTGCAGCCATTGGCGCGCGACGACTGATATGTCCGACGAGGAATTGGCGCAGCAAATTCGCGCCGACGAAATCGATATTTTGATCGATCTATCGGGACACACAGCCGACAATCGCCTGCCGGTGTTCGCTTGGAAGCCGGCCCCGGTGCAAGTCAGTTGGCTTGGATATTTCGCCACTACCGGCCTTGCGGCGATCGATTACCTGATTGCCGACCCCTGGACCATGCTGGAATCGGAAGAGGCCCATTTTACTGAAAAAATCTGGCGGCTACCCGAAACACGTCTGTGCTTTACCCAGCCGGATGAGGTGGTTGACGTATCCCCCCTGCCGGCGCTGGAAAACGGTTACTTCACCTTCGGCTGCTTCAACACCCTGACCAAGATGAACGATTCCGTGGTCGCATTGTGGGCCAAGGTATTGCAAGCCGTGCCGAATAGCCGCCTATTCCTCAAGGCGAAGCAACTCGACGAAGAGGCCGCAATCGCTAATGTGAAGCGGCGATTCGCCGCGCACAACATCGATGGCACGCGATTAATGCTGGAGGGACCTGCCCGGCGTTCCGACTATCTGGCCTCTTATCATCGGGTAGACATTGCACTCGACCCCTTTCCTTTTCCCGGCGGAGCCACCAGCGCCGAGGCACTATGGATGGGGGTACCGGTGCTATCCTTGAGCGGTAAGCGATTTCTTTCTCGCCAAGGTGTCGGCTTGTTGATGAACGCCGGTCTGCCGGAATGGATTGCCGCCGATGAAGACGATTATGTGGCGCGCGCAATTTCGCATGCAGGAGACTTGCAACGTTTAGCGGCTTTGCGCAAGAGAATGCGGCAACAGGTATTGAAATCACCGCTGTTTGATGCCCACCGCTTTGCTGTCCATTTCGAAGCAGGCTTGCGCACCATGTGGACGACTTGGTGCGATCAACACCGCCGTCCGGATGGCAATTAAACGAAAGCAATATTATTCTATCCGTCATGGAAAAAACCGGTCGTAACGATCCTTGCCCCTGTGGCAGCGGGAAAAAGTACAAACAATGCTGTTTGCCGGGTGAAACTCCTGCGGCTAAACCACAGGCAAAAGCGCAGAAAGAAGCACTCACCACCTCGCAAATGGCACG
>Ga0302315_10002976_pt1 | contig 15652 bp, 9 predicted proteins | sample III_Palsa_N3_1_FD_200532 | JGI IMG/M metagenome (GOLD analysis project Ga0302315, IMG submission 200532) | Peat permafrost microbial communities from Stordalen Mire near Abisko, Sweden - III_Palsa_N3_1 | ecosystem: Environmental > Terrestrial > Soil > Palsa > Peat permafrost | place: Sweden... | reverse complement strand
ATGCCCATTCTGCCCAACCCGATCATTCCTATTTCCATGTCATTCCCTTCGTTTGCTTAGAGTTGGGCGGCGAATACTTCAGCAACACCCCGCTCAATGTGAAAGCTGCACTAACTACCTTGGATGCCTAAACAGAGTATGCCGGGCGGTCGTCAATTTGGGGGCGACGATGCGTTGCTTGAGCATTTTCCCCAGCAATTACAGCCCATTCCCGCTGTGAGCAAAATGACACAGCGTATGTCGCTCGACGAGACCATACTTTCAGTAGATCTGTTGGCGACGTTCCATCGTGAAATCGCGCCTTTACAAGATGAATTGCCTATCGACGTGGCGAGAACTGTAGAGAACCAGCTCGTACACAGAAGATGTGTGCCATGAAGCCGTCGACCACTCAACGAACCTCATTGAAGCCACCCACAGAAATAGGAGAGCGTCTATCGTGAATCCAACGACAGAAGAACCCCAAACCAAGAGTGGCTCAAAAGCCGATGCGCAACCTAACCCAAATGGCGATCCGAAGCCTGATGCTAAAGAAGATTTGAAGCCAGACACAAAGCCAACATCGAAAGACGATTTGAAGTCGATACCGATGGCGGATCTACAGGCCAAGCTCCAGTCTTCTCCGAATGGCCTGACGCAGGCCGAGGCTGCGAAACGGCTGACGACGGATGGCCCCAATGCACTCAAGGTTGAGAAGACCAATGCGTTCCTAAAGTTTGTGACCTACTTCTGGGGACCGATTCCATGGATGATCGAGGCGGCCGTTATCCTTTCGGGGGTCGTACGGCACTGGTTAGACTTCTTCATTATCCTGGCGCTTCTTTTCTCAAATGCGCTGGTGGCGTTCTGGGAAGAACACCAGGCGGGAAATGAGATTGCTGCTCTCAAGGCGAAGCTGGCGAACGACGCCCGCGTTTTGCGGGACGGCAAGTGGGTGACTCCAAAGGCGAGTGAACTGGTCGCTGGAGACGTGATTCGCCTGCGGCTTGGAGACATTGTTCCTGCGGACGCGCGGCTGTTGGACGGGGACCCAGTCGAGATTGATCAATCGGCATTGACAGGTGAATCGCTTCCGGTCACCCGCAAGTCGGGGGAGGCAGTTTTCTCTGGTTCGATTATGCGGCAGGGCGAGATCGACGCTATGGTCTACGCCACCGGTACGCGCACATACTTCGGCAAGACCGCAGAGCTCGTTCAGCAGGCGCACACAGTTAGCCACTTCCAGCGGGCTGTCCTGAAGATCGGCGACTACCTGATTGTTCTCGCCGTCGCTCTTGTGGCGATTATTCTCGCGGTCTCGCTGCTGCGTCACAATCCCGTTCTGGATACGCTGGAGTTCTGTCTCGTTCTGCTGGTCGCGTCGATCCCCGTAGCAATGCCAACTGTTCTCTCTGTAACGATGGCGGTCGGCGCACGCCTGCTGGCGAAGAGCCAGGCAATCGTTACCCGGCTTTCGGCAATTGAGGAGTTGGCCGGCGTCGACGTTCTTTGTTCGGACAAGACCGGTACCCTGACGCAAAACAAGCTGTCACTCGGCGATCCATTTACGGTGAACAACATTCCCGCCGATCAAGTCATCGTATGGGCGGCGCTCGCATCACGTGCGGAAGACAAGGACACCATTGATCTCGCGGTAATTGGCGGGGTTAAGGATGCGAATACGCTGAAGGCGTTTCAGGTTTTGCACTACACGCCCTTTGACCCAGTCCATAAGCGCACGGAGGCGACAGTAAAGAGCGGCGACGGCAAGCAGTTCTTCGTCTCGAAGGGAGCCCCCCAGGTCATCCTTGCGATGTCCAAGAATGCCGATGCGGTGAAACCTGCCGTAGAAAAGGCCGTGAATGAATTTGCGGGCCGCGGCTTCCGCTCACTCGGTGTCTGCCGTGCGGATGAGGAGGGCAACTGGCAGTTTGCTGGCGTCATCCCGATGTTTGACCCACCACGTGAACAAGCCAAAGCGACCATCGCAAGTGCCAGACAGATGGGCCTCAGCATCAAGATGGTGACCGGTGACCAGGCGGCTATCGCTCGCGAGACCAGTAAGCAATTGGGACTGGGCACCAACATCGTCGATGCGCACGCTCTGGGAGACACCAAACAGCAGCCCAGCTCGCAGACCATCGAGGCAATCGAAAAGGCGGATGGTTTCGCGGAGGTCTTTCCCGAACACAAATATTTCATCATTGAGGCACTGCAGAAGAGCGGTCATATCGTCGGTATGACCGGCGACGGCGTCAACGATGCGCCCGCGCTGAAAAAGGCAGACTGTGGCATCGCTGTCTCGGGCGCAACGGATGCGGCTCGCGCGGCGGCCTCCATTGTCTTATTGGCCCCCGGGCTCTCGGTCATCATCGACGCGATCAAGGAGAGCCGGAAGATATTCCAGCGGATGAACAGTTACTCCATGTATCGCATCGCGGAGACGCTACGTGTGGTTCTGTTTATGACAGTGGCCATACTTTGGTTCAATTTCTACCCTGTTACCGCCGTAATGATCGTGATGATTGCTCTGCTTAATGATGGAGCAATTCTTTCGATCGCATATGACAATGTTCGCTATAGCAACAAGCCTGAGGCTTGGAACATGCGGCGCGTGCTGGGCGTTTCTACCGTGCTGGGTGTCGTTGGCGTCGTCTCAGCCTTCCTGCTCTTTTGGCTTGGCGAACGTGTCTTCCATATGGACAGAGCGCATGTGCAGACACTGATGTATTTGAAACTGTCTGTCGCTGGACATCTCACTATCTTCCTGACACGGACGCGGGGTCCTTTCTGGACGATCAAGCCTGCGAAAGTTCTATGGATGGCCGTACTCGGAACGCAGATCATCGCTACACTCATCGCTGTATACGGTCTCTTCATGACGCCGCTCGGCTGGAAATATGCAGGCATTGTTTGGGCCTATGCGATCATCTGGGCCCTCTTCACCGATCGCCTCAAGCTGCTGGCTTACCGCATCCTCGATCCCTCAGCCTTGCCACTGCTGGCAAAGAAGCAGATCGACCTCGGGCCTGAGATATCCAAAGAGGCGTATGAGCTCTTCCAGCAGCGGGTGCGCGGAGAAAGCCAGCAAGACCAAGACTGGCTTGAGGCGGAACGCCTCATTCAGTTAAAGCACTCAGACCTTCCGAAGGTTTCGTAGCGTGCGAAGAAAGCGATTTCTCCTATGAAGATTGATCCCAGAGCTGGTCAACTTGCAGTTGCCAGCGATCTCATCGATGTGCCGAAGCTAATCGCGGCATACTACGAGGAGCGGCCCGATCCAGGCACCCCGGGGCAGCGCGTTGTCTTCGGCACGTCGGGACATCGAGGCTCCTCTTTCGAGAAGACGTTCAATGAGTGGCACATCCTGGCGATAACGCAGGCTATTTGTCTCTATCGAAAGCAGCAAAAGATCAACGGGCCGCTATTCCTCGGAATCGACACCCACGCGTTGTCGCAACCGGCGGCGGACAGCGCACTTGAGGTGCTTGCCGCTAATGGCATTGATGTGATGCTGGCGGGACGCGAGGAATATACCCCGACCCCCGTGATCTCGCACGCCATTCTTACCTACAATCACGGACGTTCTGCGGGGCTTGCTGACGGCATCGTTATTACGCCTTCGCACAACCCTCCCGACACCGGGGGCTTCAAGTACAACCCTCCCCACGGAGGTCCGGCAGAAGAGAAAATCACTGCATGGATTGAAGAGCAGGCCAACCAGTTCCTTGTGGATGGCCTGAGGAGCGTCCAGCGAATCTCTCTCGATAAGGCGCTAGCAGCATCAACTACGCATCGCCACGATTTTATGACGGCCTATGTAGACGATCTTCACAACGTTGTCGATATGAACGCAATTCGGGCATCGGGCATCAGCGTAGGAGTGAATCCACTCGGCGGAGCGGGCATGCATTATTGGGAGCCGATCGCAAAGCGATATGGCTTGAATCTGAAGGTGGTGAATGAGACCGTCGACCCCACATTCCGGTTCATGACGTTGGATTGGGACGGCAAGATTCGCATGGACCCTTCCTCGGAATACGCCATGCGGCCGTTAATTGCCATGAAGGATAAGTTCGATCTCACCTTTGCATGCGACACGGATCATGACCGCCACGGCATCGTAACCCGAAGCGTTGGATTGGTGCCACCCAATCACTATCTGGCGGTATGCGTTGACTACCTATTCACGCATCGTCCCAAATGGACAAAGGAGATGGCCGTCGGTAAGACCGTGGTCAGTAGCAGCATGATCGATCGTGTTGCCGCCCACCGAGGTAGAAAGCTTTACGAGGTTCCTGTCGGCTTTAAATACTTCGTTGACGGTCTGCTTCACAGCAGTCTTGGATTTGCGGGTGAGGAGAGCGCAGGCTCTTCCTTTGTTCGAATGGATGGTTCCGTCTGGACCACGGACAAGGATGGCATCATCGCCGCGCTCTTAGCCGCAGAGATTACTGCGATCTGCAAGAAGGACCCCGGCGAACTCTATGCAGAACTCACCGCAGAGCTTGGCGAGTCGCACTACCGCAGGTCCGAAGCCGCTGCGACCAATGAGCAGAAGGCGGCTCTGGAACACATCACCGCAAACGATATTCACGCGGCCGACCTCGCAGGGGAGAAGCCGGTAACGATCATGACCACAGCCGCTGGAGATGGCAATTCCATCGGCGGCATCAAGGTTGCCGCCGCAAACGGATGGTTCGCCGCTCGGCCATCGGGTACCGAAGCCATTTACAAGATCTATGCGGAAAGTTTCAGTGGAGAAGAGCATCTAGCCCTTATCGAGGCCGAAGCGCAGACCGTGGCAAACCAGGCATTCGCATCTGCGGCGCCAGCAACTATGAAACCAGAGCTGCAGGAGACAAAGTGAGCGATCTGAAATCCAGCGACCCAGGTGAGAAGTCCCCAGCGGCAAAAGCTGGGCAGCCTTTAGGGGTTGATGCACTGAACGAGTTGGCGTTGAATCTGCATTGGTCTTGGAACCACATGGCGGATGCGCTTTGGGAAGCTCTGGACAGCTATCTGTGGCAGACCACGCAGAACCCTTGGGTGATCCTTCAAACGGTTTCGGAAGACAAGGTCAACGCTCTTCTGGCGACGCCAGACTTTCAGGAACTCCTGTCCGCGTTGCTACAGCACAAGCGCAAATTCTTCTCGGCTGATGCTTGGTTTCAGAAGACGGGTCCCGGAGCACCACTCTCAGCGATTGCCTATTTCAGCATGGAGTTCATGCTGACCGAAGCCCTGCCCATTTACTCTGGCGGCCTCGGAAATGTCGCGGGCGACCAGATGAAGGCGGCGAGCGACCTTGGTGTCCCGGTCGTCGGAGTCGGTTTGCTGTGGGGGCAGGGCTACTTCCGCCAGGATTTCGACGCCGATGGCAATCAACGCGTGCTCTATCCCGTCAACGATCCAGGACAGCTGCCTATTCAGCCGCTTCGGCGCGCGAACGGAGAGTGGTTGCGTATCCAGATTCAACTCCCGGGTGCGATGATCTGGCTTCGCTGCTGGCAGGTGCTCGTTGGGAGAACGAAGCTTTTTCTGTTGGACACGAATGACTTCGCCAATACCGCCGCTCATCGCGGGATCACGAGCGAGTTGTATGGCGGCGATGCCGAGATGCGGCTGAAACAAGAGATCGTTCTGGGTATTGGCGGTTGGCGTCTGCTCCGAGAGCTGGGGCTGAATCCCGAGGTTTGCCACCTCAACGAAGGTCATGCGGCGTTCGCTGTGCTGGAACGCGCTCGATACTACATGGCAGATCATCGCGTTCCCTTTGAAGTAGCGCTAACAATTACCAGGGCAGGGAACCTATTTACAACCCATACGGCTGTCCCAGCCGGATTTGATCGGTTCGATCAGGAACTCTGCTGGAAATATCTCGGTCACTATGCGAAGGACGAACTTGCAACTTCCATGGAGAAGCTTCTCGCCTTGGGAAGACAAAACCATGAAGATCCCTCGGAACCTTTCAACATGGCCTATCTTGCGCTTCGCGGCAGCGGCCAGGTCAGCGGTGTCAGCAAGCTTCACGGTGAAGTGAGTAGGCAGATCTTTCAACCACTATTCCCGCGATGGCCTCAGGCGGAAGTCCCTGTCGGTTCCGTAACTAACGGGATTCATGTGCCGACATGGGATTCGGCCGAAGCAGATGGCCTCTGGACCAAGGTATGCGGGGCAGATCGTTGGCGGGGTGATCGTCCACTCGCTGATGATGTCCGCCGGTTGACCGACGTGGAGTTATGGCATATGCGCACTGGAGCACGGAAGGCGATGCTGACTCAGGTGCGTGATCGCTATGCGCGTCAGCTCTCAGCCGAAGGCGCTTCTCATGTCGATGTAGCCGAAATCTTCAAGGAAAACGTCCTTACGGTTGGGTTTGCGCGCCGCTTCGCAACCTATAAGCGACCTGATCTATTGCTGCACAACCCTGAGCGACTCATTCGCTTACTTACGGACGCAAAGCGTCCTTTGCAACTGATCCTCGCCGGCAAGGCTCATCCCGAGGACACGCCGGGACAGGCTCTGATCAAGCGCTGGAACGACTTCATCAAACGTCCTGAGGTTCGCGGTCGTGTTGTTTTTCTCAGTGACTACGACATGCAGATGGCGCAGGAATTGGTGAAGGGTATGGACCTTTGGATCAACACCCCGCGGCGACCGTGGGAGGCCTGTGGGACAAGCGGAATGAAGGTGCTTGCTAACGGAGGGTTGAACATCTCCGAACTGGACGGCTGGTGGGCAGAAGCCTTCACCCCTGAGGTCGGTTGGGCCATCGGCGACGGAAGGGAACACGGCGACGACGCTGCCTGGGATACTTCTGAAGTAGAAAGTCTCTACGCATTGTTAGAGCAGCAGGTTGTCCCCGAATTCTACGACCGAGACACACAAGGGCTGCCTTCCAGATGGCTTGGACGCGTCCGCGAAAGCATGGCGACGCTCACCCCCGAGTTCTCAGCGAGCCGGGCGATCCGTGAATATACAAACGATCATTACCTCCCAGCCGCCGCAGGATACAAAGCACGCGCCGAGAACGATGGCAAGGTGGGCTTAGATTTGGTGCAGTGGCAGCGCAGTATCGCCGAGCAGTGGAGCACGCTCAGTTTCGGGAACGTCACCAATGAGACAAAGGATGGTCAACACTGGTTCTATATCGCCGTCGTCCCCGGAGGACTCCATCCGGATCAATTCAGAGTGGAGCTTTATGCCGCCCCGACGGGAGAGAGTGGGGCCAAACCCGAAATTCTGCCTGCATGTAAGCCTTTGGCGGGGCCGTCTGGCACTATCCTCTACTCCATTTGCTGCCCAGCAAAGCGTCCTGTTGACGACTATACGGCACGCCTCATTCCATCGCACGGCGGCGCTTCCGTCCCGCTCGAAGCCGGGCAGATTCTCTGGCAGCGATGAAAGACGCAAAGGACAACAGCGGTCGCCCCTACCCGTTAGGCGCGACGGTTGGCCCGGACGGAACGAATTTCAGCATTTTCTCGGCGAGCGCCTCTGCTATGCAACTGGTCTTGTTCGACTACGCCGATGATCGTGCTGCCGTCCGCACCGTCACCCTCGATCCGGTGCGCAATCGTACCTCACATTACTGGCATATCTTTCTCCCTGGAATCAAGCAAGGACAGCTGTATGGGTATCGCGCAAACGGCCCTCGCGATCCTGCAGCCGGCCAGCGTTTCGATCCTCAGAAGGTCCTGATCGATCCTTACGGCAAAGCAGTTTCAGTCGGCTCCAATTACAGCCGCGCCGCAGCCTGCTTGCCCGGTGACAATGCTTCGACCTCGATGAAGAGTGTGGTCGCAGATCTCTCACTGTTTGATTGGGAGGACGACAAGCCAATCAACCGTCTCTTCCGGGATACGGTCATCTATGAAATGCATGTCGCCGGTTTCACCCGCAATCCATCATCCGGCGTTACCGCCGCCAACCGCGGAACATATCTGGGCGTCGTGGAGAAGATTCCCTATCTTCAGTCGCTTGGGATCACAGCCGTCGAGTTGCTTCCCGTATTCCAATTCGATTCTGCGGACGCACCGTCTGGGCTGGCCAACTACTGGGGTTACGATCCAATCTCTTTCTTTGCTCCACACCTTGCATATAGCACCAACACTGGTGATCCGATCGCCTGCCTCGGTGAGTTTCGCACTATGGTGAAGGCGTTACATCGTGCCGGCATCGAAGTCATCCTCGATGTGGTGTACAACCATACCGCCGAAGGCGATGAGCGTGGCCCAACACTTTGCTTTCGAGGGCTGGAAAACAACTTCTACTACATCCTTGAGGACGACCGCGCACACTATGCAGACTTCACCGGGACTGGTAATACTCTGAAGTCGAATCACTCCGTTGTAAAGCGTCTCATCCTCGATAGTCTGCGGTATTGGGTCTCAGAGATGCACGTGGACGGGTTTCGCTTCGATCTTGCTTCTATCTTTTCTCGGAGCGATTCTGGAGAGCCCGAGCTCAATGCACCCATCATCTGGGAGATCGATTCTGACCCCGTATTGGCTGGCACGAAGCTGATCGCGGAGGCATGGGATTCCGGGGGGCTATACCAGGTGGGAAGCTTTGGCCGGGACAAGTGGAAGGAATGGAATGGTGCGTATCGCGATGACGTCAAAGGATTTCTCAAAGCTGATACGAATACTGCGTGGAAGCTTCACGAGCGAGTCATCGGCAGCCCGGACATCTACAGGAGTGGACATCGCCCCACTGGTCAGAGCATCAACTATGTCACCTGCCACGATGGCTTCACCCTCAACGACCTGGTCTCATTCAACTCAAAGCATAATGATGGAAACCGGAGCCAGAACAGCGATGGAACAGATGTTAACTTGAGCTGGAACTGCGGTGCAGAAGGCCCTTCGACAAACTCTGATGTGGAACAGCTCCGCGTCCGGCAGATCAAGAACTTCTTCGCGCTGACACTACTTTCGGTCGGTACTCCGATGCTACTGATGGGTGACGAGGTAAGGCGAACCCAGCAAGGCAACAACAACGCATACTGTCTTGACAATGAAGTGAGCTGGTTCGATTGGGAGTTGTGCAAGACCAACGCCGAGATCCTCCGTTTCGTCCAGGAGTTGATTCGCCTTCGCCTGCATTTCGATCAGGGGACGAGCGGCAACGCTATCCCGCTCGAGGATTACCTCAGCAACGCTCAGATCAAATGGCATGGAACGTCGCTCGACAAACCCGATTGGGGAAGCGACTCACACTCAATCGCCATGGCGTTTCATAACCATGCTCTGAACAACGTGCGCTACATCGCGATCAACTCCTATTGGAACGCCTTGGAGTTCGAACTTCCACCACTGCCGGAATCGTCTTCGCGATGGATTCGCATGATAGACACGTCCCTTGGATCGCCGGATGACATCGCTGACGTGGAGAGGGGGCCGGAGGTAATGGGTTCTACTTATGCTGTCAATCCGCATTCAATCGTTATGCTTCATTTCGCCTCGCCCGGCACTGGTTCGGCTTCCATGTGAGCAACTTGATACAGCAAGCATTGCCCCAACCGAAGAGAATTATGATGATGTCTCGCAGGAGCGTTCCATGATTGAGCAACTCAGAGAAAGTCGCGGAGCGGCTTTTGGATTCAAAGTGGTTGGAAAGCTCACCGCAGATGATGTTACCCATCTCTCACAGCATATTGCGAATGTTATCGCCGTAAACAAGAAACCTATTGGGCTCCTGGCCGATTTATCGGAGATGCATGGAGCAACTTGGGCTGCGCGGTGGGAGGAGATGCGCTTCCTGCAACGCCAGACCGATCACATCGCCCGGATGGCGGTCATCTGCAACGACCAATGGCAGGAGATCTCCGAGATGATCCTCGTTGCCACGTCCTTCATGCAAGCCGAAACGGCCTATTACTATCTTTCAGAGATTCATCATGCGTGGCATTGGGTCAGGATGAATGCGATGGATAAGAGTATGCCGATCCGGGTCATGTATCCCGGAAGAGGACTGTTTCAGGACTATACCCCCGAATACGTAGGCCTCTAATTGCTGAGAATTTCGTGCAGCCGCGATCGACGATTGGTCAAATAATGGACTATATCTGCCTGATGCACCCGGACGTTCACAGTGCTGCTCCGGGCATTTGTCCGAAATGCGGCATGACGCTCGAACCTTTGACGGTCACCGTCGACGAGACGAATCCCGAACGGGACAGCATGACGCGCCGGTTCTGGGTGAGTGCTGCATTAACCCTGCCGCTCTTAGCCATCATGGTCTCGGATATTGTTCCCGACCATGTCTTGCGGCACCTCTTGAAAGGGCGACTGCTCGGTTGGTTCGAGTTCGCTATCGCGACACCCGTCGTCCTTTGGGGAGGGTGGCCGTTCTTCCAGCGAGGTTGGGCGTCCATCATCAGCCGCAACCTGAATATGTTCACGCTGATCTCTATCGGCGCTGGGTCCGCGTACCTCTACAGCATCGCGGCTATAGCGCTGCCAAAACTCCTTCCTCCATCATTTCGAGATGTGTCGGGTCAACTCGGCCTCTACTTCGAGTCAGCAGCCGTCATTACCGTTCTGGTTCTCCTCGGCCAGGTCCTGGAACTCAGGGCTCGGAGCCAAACTAGCGGCGCTATCAAAGCACTCCTCGGGCTTGCGCCGAAGACAGCGCGCCGCATCGCCGCGGACGGTACCGAGCAGGACGTGGATCTGAGTAGTATCCAGGTCGGGGACAAACTCCGTGTCCGCCCAGGCGAAAAAGTCCCGACTGATGGCGTGGTGATTGAGGGCAACAGCTCCGTCGATGAATCCATGGTCAGCGGCGAACCTATCCCGGTTGAAAAGATGGTCGATGCCAAGGTGACCGGAGGAACGATCAATGGGACGGGCAGCTTTGTCATGAGGACTGAGCGCGTTGGGGCCGACACTGTGCTTGCCCAGATCGTCACGATGGTGAGCCAGGCTCAGCGTAGCCGCGCCCCTATCCAAAGACTTGCAGACGTGGTGGCTTCTTACTTTGTGCCAGCGGTTCTCATTTCGGCAGTGATCACTTTTGCGGTATGGGCAGTCTACGGACCGCAGCCGCACTACGCTCATGCGATGGTCAATGCAGTTGCCGTGCTCATCATTGCCTGTCCTTGCGCCCTTGGGCTGGCAACGCCCATGGCGATTATGGTTGGAACCGGCAGGGGTGCCGGAGAAGGCGTGCTCATCAGCAATGCTGAGGCTCTCGAAACTCTGGAGAAGGTAGACACGCTCGTTGTTGATAAGACCGGCACGTTGACTGAAGGTAAGCCGAAGCTGACAGAGCTGATCCCTGTCGAAGGTGTTAAAGACAGCGACTTGTTGCAGGTGGCAGCCAGCCTTGAACGGGCAAGCGAACATCCTCTTGCCGCGGCGATCCTGACGGCAGCCAGGGAGAAATCCATTGAGCTAGTTGCAATTGAAGGCTTTCAATCTGTAACAGGCAAAGGTGTCAAAGGAACTTTGAATGGCAACCAAGTTGCCGTGGGAAATCTGGTACTGATGACGGACCTCGGGACTTCTCCTGAATCATTGCGAACCCAAGCAGAGACCCTCCAGAAAGATGGCCGTACTGTCATGTATATCGCGCTGGGAGGGAAGTTTGCCGGCCTGATCGCCGTGGCCGACCCAATCAAAGACTCAACGGCCGAAGCCATCGAAGAGTTGAAGCACGAGGGCATCAAGGTAATCATGGTCACAGGCGACAACCATCAGACCGCTGAGGCAGTTGCACGGATGCTTGGCATCGAGTTCGAAGCAGATGTGCTGCCCGACAAAAAAGCAGCGGTCGTGAAGAAGCTGCAGGATGCTGGCGCAATCGTTGCAATGGCTGGTGACGGAGTGAATGATGCCCCAGCCCTGGCGCAGGCCCATGTCGGGATTGCGATGGGGACCGGAACCGACGTTGCGATGAAGACAGGCGGAATTACGCTGGTGAAAGGGGACCTTCGCGGCATTCTGAAGGCCCGTCGACTCAGCCACCTGACGATGAACAACATCCGCGAGAATCTGTTCTTTGCGTTCTTCTATAACGCCCTCGGCGTCCCGTTAGCGGCGGGCGTTCTCTATCCCGCCTTTGGGCTGCTCTTGAACCCCATGATCGCAGCGGCCGCTATGAGTTTCAGCTCAGTTTCAGTGATCCTCAATGCGCTGCGGCTGAAATCCGTGAAGCTTTAGCTTTGGGGCTTTCCATCTGCATGCGTTCTGACGGACACGTCTCGGCAATCGGACGGGGCCCCGGTTACGTTAGTTGCATCTCCGCTTCTCTTTCAAGAACGCTTGCGTTGACGATGGCGAGAAACTCGTTGGCCTTGAGGCTGGCACCTCCGATAAGCAAGCCGTCCATACCCTGTTGACTGAGGAATGCGGCTGCGTTTTCAGGCTCAACGCTGCCGCCGTATTGAACGGTCAACTGCTGGGCCCAGTCCTCTCCCACGACCTGAGTGAGTTTTGCCCGAATCAGTAGCTGCGCATCGTGTGCCTGTTGGGGAGTGGCGTGGTGTTCCTGGCTGCCTATAGCCCAGACCGGTTCGTAGGCGATACTCAGACGGGGCAGTATCTGGAGTGGGACACCGGCTAATGCCGAGGTCAATTGACGATCAAGGACAGATTCCGTTTGTTTGCCTTGACGCTCTTCCAGCGTCTCGCCCACGCATAAGATCACGTGCAACCCCGAGGCGAGCGCGCACACTACCTTCTGGTTGATAAACACGTCGGATTCATTGAGGATGTGTCTCCGCTCACTGTGGCCCAAAATGACGTATTTGCAGCCGAGGTCCAAGAGCATTGTCGGGCTTACCTCGCCAGTAAACGCGCCCTCGCCATCCGGATACATGTTTTGTGCGCCTAGTTCGACCCTGCTACCTTCCAGAATGTCTCGAACAGACGATAAGTACGGAAATGGTGGGCAAAGGATGACCGTTACCTGACTGGCAGGGTTTATCCCATTCACAATCCCGTTGGCCAAATTCTTCGCTTCATAGGCAGTCGTGTGCATCTTCCAATTACCAACGATGAATGTCTGACGTGTGTCCGTTTTCAATTTGCGCTCCCAGCGTAGACATTAGAAGCCATGGTGGATGTTGCGCTTTCGCGATGATTCGCCTCCACTCCCGCGTCGTATTTGCCGCAGTGAGCAGCTCGATCACATTTGGCGCGATGGTAGAGAGCTTCCTGCGCCGGAATCACGTTTGCCTTTTTGCCATGCCAGATTTCCAAGGCCGGCTCCTGAATGGCCCGGCCAAAGGAGAACGACAACTCCCAGGGAAGGCGTGACTTGTACCGAACGTTCATCGCATTAAGACGGGCCGAGGCAAGTTCGCCGGATTGACCGCCCGACAAGAAGACAACTCCCGGAACGGCGGCAGGAACCGAGCGCAGTAGACAGCCAACGGTTACGTCGGCTACTTCCTCGACCGTGTTCTGCCTCGGACACGCGGTGCCAGGAAGCACCATGTTTGGTTTCAGGATCATTCCTTCGAGCTTCACTCGTTGTGAGTAAAGCTCTCGAAATACGGTAAGCAAAACTCTCTCGGTTACTTCGGAGCAAACGTCCAGGGTATGATCTCCCTCCATCAGTACCTCCGGTTCCACGACTGGAACAAGGCCTGCCTCTTGGCACAGCCCGGCATAGCGGGCCAGCGCGTGCGCGTTGGCCTCGATACATCCACGGCTCGGAATCCCATTGCCAATAACGAAGACCGCTCGCCACTTCGCGAAACGTGCGCCCATCTGTAGATATTCTGCTAGACGAGCGCGCAAGCCATCCAAGCCTTCTGTGACCTTCTCGCCCGGAAAGGCGGCCAGCTCCTTAGCCCCAAGATCGACTTTGATCCCCGGAATGATTCCGAGTGCTGCGATGGCTTTGGCAAAAGGAGTGCTATCGTCCTTCTTCTGCCGAATGGTCTCGTCATAGAGGATTGCGCCGCTGATTGACTCGTTGAGACCTGGCGTATTGACAATCAGTTGCCGGTATTGCCGGTGGGCCTCCGCGGTCTGCGAAATGCCCCATTGTGCGAACCGCTTATTGCAGGTTCCCGTACTCTCGTCGATCGCCAGAAGACCCTTGCCATCGGCGACCATCACCTTGGCGATTGCTTCAAGAGTCTGCATGTTCACTTTGTGGCGCTCCATTTCCAGTTCCTAATCTCCGGCATGTCTTCGCCGTGAGCGTCGATGTAGTGTTTGTGCTCGATGAGCTTGTCCTGCATCTGCTGTTTCAGATAGTCGCCCTTGGAGCCAAGATTTGGTACCCGATCGACCACGTCCATTACAAGATGAAAACGGTCCAGGTCATTTTGAACGCGCATGTCGAACGGGGTTGTGATCGTTCCTTCTTCCTTGTAGCCACGCACATGCAGGTTGCGATTAGTCCTGGCATACGTAAGCCGATGGATCAGCCAGGGATACCCATGAAATCCGAAGATAATGTGTTTGTCTTTCGTGAAGAGCGAATCGTAAGCCAGCTCCGTCAAGCCGTGGGGATGCTCGGTGCTGGGTTGCAGCTTCATCAAATCGACGACGTTAACGACGCGTATCTTCAAGTCGGAAAGATGTTCACGAAGAATCGAGACCGCGGCAAGGATTTCAAGCGTCGGCGTGTCTCCACAACAGGCCATCACGACGTCAGGCTCGCTTTCCTGATCGTTGCTGGCCCATTGCCAGATTCCAACCCCCTCTGTGCAATGCACCACTGCCTGGTCCATCGTCAGCCATTGTGGAAGTGCATGTTTTCCTGCGACGACCACATTGACATAGTTCCGGCTGCGGAGGCAGTGATCGAAGACGGACAAGAGGCAGTTGGCATCGGCTGGGAGGTAACAGCGCACAATATCAGCCTTCTTATTGATGACATGGTCGAGGAAGCCTGGGTCTTGATGCGTGAATCCGTTATGGTCCTGTTGCCAGACATGCGAAGCCAGCAGATAGTTCAGTGACGAAATGTCGCGTCGCCAAGGCAGTTCCCGGCATACTTTGAGCCACTTCGCATGTTGGCTGAACATCGAATCCACGATGCGAATGAAAGCCTCATAACTATTGAATAGTCCGTGCCTGCCAGTTAGAAGATAGCCCTCCAACCAACCCTCGCATTGGTTCTCGCTCAGCATTGAATCCAACACGCGGCCCTCTGGCGCGAGAAACTCATCGTTGCTGAATTCACGCGCATCCCACTGGCGGTTGGTGACCTCAAAGACCGCCTGGAGAAGATTCGAGACTGTCTCATCGGGGCCAAACACGCGAAAGTTTCGTTTGTCCTGATTCAGTTTGGCAACATCCCGCAGGAACGAGCCCAGCACGAGCGTATCCTCCACCTCAACCGCTCCTGGCGACTTCACGGTCACCGCGTGAACGTGGAAGTCGGGCATTTCGAGATCGCGGAGCAAAATGCCGCCATTGGCGTGTGGGTTGGCTCCCATCCGACGGTTACCTTTTGGTGCCAATTCTGCCAGTTCTGCAATGAGCCGGCCTTTCTCGTCGAAGAGTTCCTCTGCCCTGTAGCTCTTCATCCAGGCTTCCAAAAGCTTTACATGATCGGGATGCTGAGGATCGACGAGCAGAGGCACCTGATGCGCTCGAAACGTTCCCTCAATCTGCAAACCATCAACAACCTTTGGGCCCGTCCAGCCCTTGGGCGATTTGAGGACGATCATTGGCCAGCGTGGCCGGGTCGTGTCATTGTT
>Ga0302315_10002975_pt1 | contig 15657 bp, 21 predicted proteins | sample III_Palsa_N3_1_FD_200532 | JGI IMG/M metagenome (GOLD analysis project Ga0302315, IMG submission 200532) | Peat permafrost microbial communities from Stordalen Mire near Abisko, Sweden - III_Palsa_N3_1 | ecosystem: Environmental > Terrestrial > Soil > Palsa > Peat permafrost | place: Sweden... | reverse complement strand
ATTAATGTAATTGGGGCATCTCTTAAACCTTGGTATTATTGTTACCACCTATTCTCTTATAATTCTGCTTTTGTATCTAACGTTGGTTATTATGTATATTTGGGAAAGGCAGATTTCTTTGATTTAACCAATCCAGCCGAAATAACTAAACCTGTTAAATTACATCTCATATAATCACAATTATGCCGCTAAAAAAGGAATTAATATTTATTGACGGCAAAGATAGAACAGATGGTTCGGCGCCGTTATTCTTGCCTTCCGGCGTTTCCAGTGCGGCATGCGGCTTGTCCGTTTCCTCAAACGTTTTTACTTCGTGTTGCAGCTTGTCCTGGGATAGCGCATCCTTATCTGTCTCCGCTGGCTTTTCAGCAGGCAATTTGTCTTCCTCTTTCATGACAATAATATTAATGAGACCATACAGCCCATTGCGGGGATTTACTTAACTTTTTTGTCGTCCAGCTTTTTTTCAATTGTTTTGCGCTGGTTCGAACCAATTGATTTTTTCGCGGCCTCTACCTTTTTTGCAGAAGTGCCTTCTTTTTTCGCTTCGTATTTTAGTTCGTGATGCTGCTCCGATACGGAGTTGCGTTCCACTTTTGATCCTCTTGTGCTCATTGGTATTTCTTTAGTGATTTTTAGAAATAATAAATTTCATTCCAACAGGTTTTGTCGGCATTATTTTAGCTATCAACAAATTAAAATCTACCAATGAGCTGGACCTGTCCAAAATGTGATGGTGAATTGCCTTCGAAAGACTACCGGCATTATTGCGCGCGGGTTAGCCTCGACAGCTTGTTCGAGGGGCGGTCGCCGGAACTGGTGCTGGCATTCTATAAAATATTGGCTGAGGTGGCCGACTGGCCAAAGGTATGGTGGGTGTCACTCCTAATTGTATCGTTTTCACCCGCCGGGTTGGTTTCCTGATCATCCGGCCTATGAAAAAGTGGCTGGATATCAAATTTTATTCAGCGATGACCTATCCGGAAAAACCGGTGATTAAAAGTGTGGCTGCGGGTAAGAAGTTTGCCAATCATATCCGTATTGATTCGTTGGATGATATCCGCCCCGGCCTTTTTGTTTACATCCGCGACTCTTATAACTTACCTTAATGTTTGAGCAATAACCTATGATCAATCCGAGGATGTATTTAATTTTATAGGAGCGGCGATTAATTCGTGCCATTTGATTAATTGTTTTAAACAACTTTTCAAAAATTTAAAACTTATGATGTGAAGTAGTAGTTAATATATTATAAAGAAAAATGATATGAATTTTTACAGACATAATTGGTTCTACGTTGGCGTTCTCTTTGTCGCCCTCGCTTTTTTCATGGGTTTTTTTGGCAATGATTTTAGTGCCATTCAAGTCATCCTGATCTATAGTTTATGGCGATGCTGGTACATCAGTTCGAAGAATACGCTACACCAGGCGGATTCCCCGGTGTGGGAAACATCGGAATGTTTGGTGAAAGAAAGGCACCTGAACGCTACCCGCTTAATGCCAATCAAGTGTTGATCAGCAATGTTTTACTGACCTATCCATTTTATATCATTCCCATTTTTTTTCCCGATCTCATCTGGCTCGGGCTGATACAAGTTGGACAAGGAATGTTCCAAATCACTAATCATGGCATTGTGACAAATTTAAAAATGAAGACGCTTTATAATCCCGGTCTTGGCACCTGTATTTTATTGCAGTGGCCGGTTGGGATTTACTATATCTGGTTTGTTAACAGCCATCATCTTGCCAGTACTGCAGATTATATAATTGGTTTTGTAGGTGCCGGATTATCGCTTGTCCTGCTTTGGTTCGGGCCTATCCGAGTTTTCCGGGACCGGAATTCTAAATACCCTTTCTCAGAATCGGAAATGTTTAAATTCCGCCCGGACATTTTAAGGCGAATGCTGAAATCGTAAGCATAAAGAAATTATATCAATCATGCATACAGAAAGGAATTACATTCTTTCTGTATGCATGAGATTTATTATTGACTTCTTCTGCCTGTATGCGCCGCGATAAATTCGCTATGACCTTTCAGCCGCGCCTCGGTGGTTCCAAAAGTTAATTCGTGCTTACCCGACTTTAATTGTTCAAAAATGGATTCCACAAAATCGCTAACCTCTGGGTGTCCGTTGTGCAAACCTACGCCGCCCAAATCTGTATTCAGGGCAGGTGGTATCATTTCGATCACCTCAATTTCATGATCCTTTAATAACTGCCGCATTGCTACGGTAAAAGACCGCATAAACGCCTTTGTAGAACAATACACGGGCACTTTTGATACAGGTGTAAAGGCCAGGCCCGATGTTACATTAATGATGGTATTAAGCGATAGCAAATTAACGAACATGGAATTCAGGTGAACGGGTGCCAGTATATTTGTATTTACTTCCAGGCTGGCCTTTTCATAAAAGTTTTCTTCGGTAATATGCATCCAGTGCTGAACGCCTGCATTATTTATGAGGACGTTCAGGTCGCCGTGGTTTTCTTTCACCCATTCATATAAGGCAATCCGGTCCGGTTCTAATGATAGATCACAAACTTTGGTGATCACGCCGGGCAAGCGATCAGCTACCTGCTGCAAAACATCTGCACGACGCCCGCAGATGATAACTGTATTGTTTTCCCTCACAAATCTTTCGGTTAAGCCCAGTCCGATGCCGGTAGCACCGCCGGTAATTAGTATTTTATTGTTTGATAAATTCATGATTATCTTTTAAGTAGTTTTTCGATAATTTAAGATAGCAAGTGTATTCAACAAAATGGCGAAGCCAATAAGGTAAAGCAATTCGAATTTTACTTCGGCAAAGCCACTGCCTTTAAGCACGATCAGCCGCACTACACTGATGAAATGCGTGACTGGCGTAAAGTTCGAAATTTGCCTTGCCCAGCCAGGCATACTATCAGTACTGGTAAAAAAGCCGCTCATCAGCATGAAGATCATCATAAAGAAAAAAGCAACGAACATAGCCTGCAGCTGCGTGTCAGCAAAGGTAGAGATCAACAGTCCCAAGCCAAGCAAGGCGATCAAATAGATGGCAGCGAACAGGTAGAGGAGTAATAAGCTGCCTTGCGGGAAAATACCGTAAACGACATACATGACAATTAGCCCAACCGTAAACACGATCATCCCGACGATCCAGAACGGGATAAGCTTGCCTAAAATAAACTCCCATTTTTTAATGGGCGTTACATTGATCTGCTCAATGGTGCCGATCTCTTTTTCCCGCACAATATTCAGCGCGGTAATAAAGCCGCCAATCAGTGTCAGCAGCAGTACCAAAATACCGGGAACCATGTAATATTTATACTCTGCCCGGGGGTTGTACCAGTTGGTGCTTTTTACATTGATAGCTATTGCCGGTGAACCAGTGCTGTTTGGTGATTTGATATTGACATCAAGATTGCTGTTAAAATCGGCGATTACCGCCATCAGGTAACCGCCTCCTATAGTTGATTTGGTGCCATTGATAGCATCTGCTGAAATGTTTATATGCTGATTGCCCTCACGTATTAAATTGCGTTCAAAACCCGGTGGTATCTCCAGTACCAGGTCTGCCTTTCCATTCTCGATCAGTTTCAATCCTTCCTGATAAGAACCAGGTGCGCCTACAATTATAAAATAACCCGATGAACCGATCTGGTTGATCAGTTTTTCCGAATAAGTGCTGTGGTCGTGATCCACATAGGCTATGTTAACGTTTTTTACTTCGAAGTTGGCCGCCAATGGCATAATGATGAGCTGAATTATCGGCGTGACAAACATCATGGCCAGGATGGTTTTATCGCGGAAGATCTGGCGGAACTCCTTTTGTAATATAAATCGCAATACATTCATGATAGCCTGATCTTAAAGTTTCTTAATGCCAGCGTTAACAAGGCGGTTGCCATCCCTACGAGGATCAGCGTTTCTTTCCAGATATAGCTGAACCCGAGCCCTTTTAGCATCACTGCTTTAACAATATCGTAATAATACCGCGAGGGGATAATGTGTGAAATTATACGGAATACCAATGGCATGTTTTCCAACGGGAACATAAAACCGGTGAGCAGCATGGTGGGCAGCATCATACCCATCATCGATATGAGCATAGCCGTTTGCTGGGAGTTGGTTAAGTTAGAAATGAGCAGACCTAACGAAAGACAGGTGATGATAAACAGGATACTCTCGGCGAAAAGTAAAATGAGGCTGCCCTTGATTTGCACGTCCAGCAGAAACACTGACAGCAACAGAATGATGACAAAATTGATCAGCGAAAGCACCAGGTAGGGGATCGCTTTAGCAACTAATACCATGATGGGTTTAAAGGGGGAGACTAATAATATCTCCATGGTACCCAGTTCTTTTTCTTTTACTACGGATACTGAAGTAAGTGCGGTACTCACAATCATAAAAATAAGCGCGATCACACCGGGGATGAAGTTCAGCGAACCGTTCTGTTCCTCGTTATACAATTGCCGCACCTCCGGAATGATTTGGTAGGCATTAACGGCGTTTGGGTTGAGCTGCTGCTGATAGCTGGCAATAATATTAGTAAGGTAGCTGGTCAGGATAGTGGCGGTATTCGGGTCAGATGCATCGGCAATGATCTGCACATCGGCCTTGCCCGAATGGTAAAGATCAGCACCAAAATTGGCCGGGAATATTAAGGCGCACTTCACCGTGCCTGCCTTAAACATATGCTCGATGTCCGCATAGCTTTTGGCAGGTTCCTTCATTTTGAAATAACTGCTGGTATTTATCTTATCCACGATCTGCTGCGAGTTGATGTCGTGTGCGTTATCCATTACCGTAATGCCGATATTCTTCACTTCGCTGCTTAGCGCAAATCCAAAAAGTACGATTTGTACAATGGGCAGCCCAAACAGGATGAGCAGCGTTCTGCGGTCGCGGAACACATGGTAAAATTCCTTGCGGATAAAGGCTAATAGTTGTTTCATTTAATCTCCAGATCTTTTAGCGCCGCGCGCCAGTTGATAAAAAACATCATCCATGGAATGGGTATTGAATCGTTCCTTTAACTTGGCAGGTGTATCCATGGCTTCTACCCGTCCGTCTACCATCACGGTAATGCGGTTACAATATTCTGCTTCGTCCATATAATGGGTGGTTACAAACACGGTGATGCCATCCGCGGCTGCCTGGTAAATCATATCCCAAAACTGGCGCCGCGTAAGGGGATCTACCCCGCCGGTTGGTTCATCTAAGAATACGATCTTCGGGCGGTGAAAGATCGCCACCGAAAAAGCCAGCTTCTGCTTCCAGCCCAGCGGCAGTTCGCCTACCAGCTTTTTAGCTTCTTTCTCCAGCCCGAGAGTTGACACCAATTCCTGGCTCCTGGTTTTAATTTCCGGACGGGAAACGCCGTAAACACCGCCATAGAATTCAATATTTTCCAATATGGTCAGGTTGTCGTACAACGAAAACTTCTGGCTCATATAGCCGATATTTCTTTTGATCTGTTCCTGTTGCTTGTATACATCGAAACCGGCTACTGTAGCTTCGCCTGAAGTGGGATAGGAGAGGCCGCATAAGATACGCATAACTGTAGTTTTACCGGCGCCGTTAGCGCCAAGAAAACCAAATATCTCGCCCTGGTTCACGTCGAAGGTGATCTTGTCAACCGCCTTAAAGTCCCCAAATTGCTTGGTTAGTTCCTTGCAGGTAATTGCTTTATCGGCCATTTGGTGCCTCCTTTACTTTTTTTATATCGGATTCAAGTTGCTGTTCGCGCATAAGCCGTATGAAACTATCTTCTATAGTTGCCATTGTTTTCTTCACTTCCAACCCTTCGTGGTGGTATTTAGCGGCCAATGACAGTACCTGCTTTTCATCGGTACTATCGTTTTTTAGCGTAAGGTGTAAATATTCGCCAAAGGCATAACAGCTTTCAACGGCTTCATCAGTTCGCAGATCCTGTAGTAATTGATAAATACCGGCAGCCTTGACAGCGAATAATGGTTTGGGATAGCTTTGCACGATGGCCTCAGGCTTATCTACCGACATGATTTTGCCGCCTTGCATCAAGGCGATGCGGTCACATAGTTTTGCTTCATCCATATAAGGCGTAGATACCAGAATACTGATGTTTTGCTTTTTTAACTTTGCCAGCATTTCCCAGAATTCCTTGCGCGAAACTACGTCAACGCCGGTGGTCGGTTCATCCAAAAACAAAACCGTTGGTTTATGAATGAGTGCGCAACAAAGCGCCAGCTTTTGCTTCATACCGCCCGATAGCTTACCCGCGCGACGATTGCTAAACGGTTTGATCTGCTCGTAAATATCTTTGATCAGGTCATAGTTTTCCTGGATCGTGGTGCCGAATATAGTAGCAAAAAAGTTGAGGTTTTCCTCCACCGTCAAATCCTGGTATAAGGAGAAGCGGCCAGGCATATAACCCACTTGGTTGCGAATCGCGCGGTAATCTTTCACCACATCGCAGCCCTCCACGGTAGCCGACCCCTCGTCGGCTAACAACAAGGTTGTCAGAATACGAAAGATCGAGGTCTTTCCGGCGCCGTCAGGGCCGATCAGACCGAACAGTTCGCCTTTCTCCACGTCGAAGGACACATTCTCGACCGCTTTTACGTCGCCGTAATTTTTACTGATATGTTGCAAGGATACTGAAGGCATCATTTCAGGGTTTTGACCAGATCACTTCACCATACATCCCGATCTTTAAATAACCATCGTTCTTCACCCGAACTTTCACCGCATATACCAGGTCGGCCCTTTCGTCCTTGGTCTGGATAGTTTTTGGAGAAAATTCAGATTTGTCCGAAATCCAGGTGATCTGCCCATCATAATACTTATAGTTCTTTTCTCCCTGGTCAATACGCGTTTTTACCTGCTGACCAATCTTTATCTCCGGCAGCTGTGTGCCTGTTACGTAGGCCCTTAATGTAAGGGTATCGGTATTAGCTATTTTATACAACGGTTTACCGATGGTTTGCATTTCTCCCTCGAGCGCATACTTTACCAATACAACACCCGTGATCGGGTTAATGACCTGACCTTTATTGATCTGATCCTGGTATTGAGCGGCAGTTTTTTCCAGCGGTCCGCGTTCGCTCAGGATACTGCGGTTCTGCATATTGGTATTGAATGTATTCAGTTTGAGTTGTTGCCGCGTTACAGCTATCTGTTTGCGCATTTGATCCAGCGACGCATTAGCATCATCCAACTGCTTGCGGGTTGCCGCATCTGCCTTTACCAGGTTAGCTGTACGGTCGCGTTCGCGTATCTGCTGGTCCAGTTGTGATTCCTGTACCGCTAGTTGCCTGCGCACCAGTTCGGCCTGGTCCTGAGGGCTGCTGGTCTTTTCGTTTAATGCTGCTATTGAGGCCTCCGTTTGCTGTTTTTGAAGCAGGACGTTGCTGATATCTATTTGGCCCACTTTATCCCCGGCTTTTAACAACTGGCCTTCCTGTACGCTAAACGACAGCAACTGGCCATTCTGTTGTGCAGATACGATCACTTCATCCGCCTCGAAATTACCGGAGGCATCAAAATCATTTTTATGACTGCATGCGCTAAGCAGCAGCGCTATGGTTAAAAAGTATATGGAACGTTTCATAGTATTAATTGCCTGATTTATAAAGTTGATTGTATTGTGCCTGTAATAATTGTATATGGTGCAGTATGAGGTTTTGCTTAGCCAGATTTTCAGCATTGAGCTGCTGAATATATTCATGCGTGGTGATCACGCCGTTCTCCAATTGAGCCGCGGACGATTTAGTGACCGATTCACGAAGGGCTATGGTTTGCTCATCCTGCCTGATCAGGCTGACATACATTTTAACCTGTTCGTCCTGTTGCGCCAGATCTATTTTGGTGTTTAGCAAAAACGTTGTCTTGTCTGCATCTACCGACTCCCGGTTCAACGCCAATATCTTTTTTCGGTTGCCTAAAGTGTACAAGCTACCCAATGCCCAATTTAACCTGAATCCGGTGACATACCATGATCCTGCCTCGTTATCAATAATGTTTAAGGTCGGCTGGCCGTAAGCACCCTGAAAAAAAGCGCTGAGCTTGGGCATGTAATCGGATTGGAGTTGTTTTTGCTGCGCGTCGTAAACACTCTTTTGCAGGTCATAAGCTTTTAATTCCGGCCGGTTAATATCACCGGTATTAATTGCGGCCTCAGGCATCTGCAGTTGGGAAGATGAGGTCACTTCCTTGCCGATTAACAGCGAAAGCATCCGAAGATAAGCGGAGAGGTTCGCCGTGTATTTGGTGGTTGCCATATCCGTGTTCATCACTTCTGCCTGTAACTCATTCACATTGCTTTGAAAAGCGGTACCATTTTTATAGGCCGACTGTGTTTTTTGTGCCTGGGTTTGCAGGTTGCCCTTATTCAGTTCGTTTTGTTTGATCTGTGCATCCGCCAGCAAAGCCGAAAAGAAAATATTGTTAACCCGGTCCTTTAAAGCATAAAGGCTTACTTCCAGGTTTTGTTGCTGTAAGCCGGCGTTTGCTTTTGTAAGCTCGTTCTGTTCATGCGTGGCACCGCCGTCTATAATCTGCTGGTCAATCTCTCCCTGTATTTTATACTGGTCCTTACTGATCGTGGGCAATGAAGCACCGGGTATATTGCTCAATGCAGCAGGGAAACTGATTGTTTGGGATTGATAGGTTGCCTGCCCGGAAAAGGACACCTGGGGCAAATATCCTTTGCTGGCATTTTCAAGTGTAAGCTGCGAGGTTTGATTTATCAGGCCCATTTTTTGGATAGTCGGGTAATTCTGCCGCGCCAGGCGGTAGCACTCGTCTAGGGTCAGCTTTTCCTGTGCTTGTAAGTGGGCAGCACATAGGAAAAATGAGAGGAGTATCAGGTATTTATAAGTTGTCATATCGTTTTAAACACTTGTTCAATTTATGGGCAAAAAATTTTAACTGTTAATAATTGCTTCAATCCAAACCGGGATTAGTTTTTTTCGGGCTTCCATCATATCGCGGAATCCTTCTCCCGCGATATCGATACTACCAAATAGCTTTTGCCCCAGAAACGGAAAAACGATCATCCCCATCAGGTTCATCATCAGTTGTATCGGGTTAAACTTAATTCTATTTTCTAACTGCAGTGCGAAGATCTGTTTGGCAAAATGCGACCGCTGGATCAATTCGCGCCTGGATGCTACAGCTGGTATTTTGCTTGAACCTGAAAGTACTTCGTTCACCAGAAATTTCGGGAAATCCGGATTCTCCAGCAGTAGTTCAATATAATGTCCGGCAATAAAACCTACCTTATCATTCAAAGACAGCAGTTCATTGTTCATTATAGGACCAACCTTTTCGAAAAGTTGGTTCATGTTTTCGGCCATGATATGCTCGAAAAGTTTTTCCTTGCTTCGGAAATAGTAATTTACCAGCGAAAGGTTGATATCCGCTTCAGCAGCTATATCCCTTACTTTGGTGGCCTCATAACCCCGCTGGGTAAATATTTTCTTGGCAGCAGTCAATATCTTTTCCTCGGTGGAAGCATCTAAATTTTTGATATTTTCTGTTTTAATGGCCATTGTCTTTGACAAAAATAGTATTATATATTAAATTGAACAAGTGTTTTAAAACTTGTTCAATTTAATATATAATTCCCAATTAACCTTAGTATAAAAACAGGACTTTAGATGGCGGCAGAAAAACCATCGTGCTGCACGAGCCGGTTGCCTCCATTTTGAAATGGGCCTTTGAGGAATTAAGCTTTGGTCAAAATACGGTGGCCGAAATGTGGCGGCAGGCAAAGCAAAAAGGATTGGGCTGTAGTAAAAATAACTTTTGGAATGCTTTACGTAACCCGGTCTATATTGGTAAGATCGTTATCCCAAAATTGAAAGAGGAAGAAAGCTATGTGGTAGACGGGCTGCATGATCCATTGATCAAAGCAAGTGTGTTTTACGAGGTTCAGGACGTGCTGGAAGGCCGCAAAAGAAAAATAAAGACCAAGGTCGTAACGCAGGATATGTTAGCCTTAAAGGGCTTTATTACTTGTCCCACCTGCGGTAAGACCCTGACAGGAAGCGCCTCAAAAGGAAGGAAGTCTTACTATCATATTACCACTGTAATGCGGAATGTGGTTTCAGGACAAGGGCCGAAGAGGCCAACAGCCTGTTTGAAGAACATCTGAAAGATTTTACATTAAACCCTGATGCAGCGGTGTTATTCAAAGATGTTATTCTCGATGTGTACAAGAATGAACATCTATCAACCGGTACCAGTAGGAAACAATATATTGACCGTATCACTGCTTCAAATAATAAAATCACCAAGGCAAGGGAGCTACTACTAAACGACGATATAGAGGCGGCTGATTTCAGGGCGGTAAAGATGGAGGCTGAGCGGGAAATAGTGGTTCTTGAAAGCAAAATAAGCGACTTAAGGAGCAATAATACCAGTGTAGGGGAAATTGAGAGAATACTCGATTCCGCGCTTATCAAGCTTACTTCCCTGGATAGAATGTACAGTAAATCAGATCGTTTGGCAAAGAGGAAATTGATTGGTTCGATATACCCCGAAAAGTTCACTTTTGACGAATTGATAGTTCGAACCGCCAAACAGAGTGAGTTATTTAAGTTTATATACCTGATTAACAGTAAGTTATTTGGAAATAAAAAAGGGACAAACGATATGATTTCTCGTCTGTCCCAAGAGGTGATCCCGCTGGGATTCGAACCCAGGACCCCAACATTAAAAGTGTTATGCTCTACCAGCTGAGCTACGGAATCAACTTTAAACGTTTCCGTTTTAAGTGGTGCAAATATAGGACTATTAGCCTTTGCTTGCAAGTGTTATTTTAAATTATTTTCAAGTAAATAATAAGCACTTCATTGTCAAGTTTCTACGGTTTGTAAATAGCTATTTTACCATCATTGCCTGCTAATAAAACTAAATTACCATGCTTTGCCCTGCGGCAAACGTTAAAACTTTCAGCATCAATTTTGCTCCAGGTTATGCCACCATCAGTACTAATATTTGATCCGGGAGTACCTGTTGACAGTAATTCCTTACCATTAATATATTCAACGCATGATTGATAACCAGTAGGGGAAACCTTGGATACATGCCAGATTTTACCATCATCGTTTGAATAACATGCTGTTGAATCGCTATTTTTATCATGCTGATAATCACCGCCAACCACCACCATGTTTTGCCCGGAAATTGCAACAGAAAATGCGCCCTTGCTTGCTTGGCCTTTATAAATGGGAACTTGATGATGTATCCAACCACTTTTTTGTTTAGAAATGTCAACTTCAGCAAAAGAACCACCGGTAGTAATAATGATGTTATTATTATCTAAAACACGCAGGCAGGTACTACTTGCAGCAAAAGCAGCTTCATTTGGTAATGCAACCGGGTTATTATCGTATTTACTCCAGGTTTCACCACTATCATTGGTTTCAAGTAGCAAGAATTTATTATTGATAGGATCACCTAAAACAAAGCCATTGTTGGTATTTGCAAAGCCCATAGCATCCAGAAAATATGCCGAATCAACATTTTTATACTTAAGCTGCCAGCTAATTCCGCCATCAATGGTTTTTAATATAACTGCAGGTGTGCCCGAACTCATAATAATCGCTTCTTTATCAGAAAAAGCTTCAATACTTCTGAAATCAGAAGTTTCATAACCTTTTACCTGTTGCCATACCCAGGTTTTGCCACCATTTTTTGTAATAGCAACATGCCCCTTGCTGCCGCTTACCCAAGCTGTTTTATCGTCTATAACACACATTCCTCTAATACTTGTAGGTTGCCCTTGCTGTACTAAAGTGATGTGTTGTGCTTTTAGTATAGATGATGTAAAAAGCAATGCTAGCAGCGATAATATTTTAATTTGTTTAATTGACATACCGATATGGTTATTTCCGAAATTAAGCCTTCAGCCAATAAGTTACAAACAGCTACCAATATTTATATTTTTTGAGATGCTTTTTGCTTGAAAAAAGTATATTTGCAACCCTGTATAAATTTAGGCGAAAGTTTAAAGTTTATGCTCGAATGCCCGGATGGCGAAATTGGTAAACGTTGCGGTCTCAGAAGCCGTTGAGAATTGTCTCTTGAGAGTTCGAGTCTCTCTTCGGGCACATCCATTAAAAAGGAAAAGTCTTTAGTAAAAGTTTAGCAAGAACTTAAACTAAAGACTTTTAACCTATTAAAGCCCGGGTGGCGAAATTGGTAGACGCACCATCTTGAGGGGGTGGCATTCGCAAGGATGTGTGAGTTCGAATCTCATCCCGGGCACTCAATTACTTCCGATTAATAAAAAATCAATATCTTCAGCCTAATGTTAAAACCCGGCATAACCCGTTTTTTATTGGCTGCATTTGTAATCTTTTTTCATATCAGCAAATTCTTCTTCCTGGGGCGGTTTGCTGTTTGCAGCTTTTTTATTTTAAGCGGTTATTGGATAACCTTGATGTTTGAGAAGAAGTATTCGCTTAAAGAAAATCCCTTAAAAACTTTTTATATAAGTAGGGTTTGGCGGCTGTTCCCCATTTTTTATGCGTTTACCATTATCGGCTTTTTTGTTTGGTGGCTAACGGATAGGAGTGTACCTTCAGTTATAAATAGTTTGCATGGCATAGATAGTGCAGTATTTTGGCTGTCTAATACGGTGTTGTTTACTTATTATAGTCTACCTAAGGTTACTATACTGGTGCCTGCCTGGTCGTTAGATATTGAAATGCAGTTTTATATTCTGTTCCCGCTGCTCTTTTATATCGGTTATAAAAACTATAAACGGCTTAACTATATTTTCCTTGCAACGCTACTATCGTTTGTTTACGTATCGGTATGCTATTCAAACCTATGGGTGAAAAATTCCATGCTCGTGTACCTTTATTTATTTGTTTTCGGGATGATCATTTATTTTCGGAAACTTCAATTTAAGTCGATCACCGAAAAGATTTGCATCATAATTGCATTAATTATCACAGCGCTTCAATATGTATTTCCATATTCCATCCATCATTATAAAGATGAAGCATCGGTTTATTACATCATGTTGAGCTTTGTGTTGGTCGCCTTATTTGTGCCAACGCTTGCTAATTCTGTAAGAAGAACATCTGATAAAAATGACCGCTTTTGGGGTGAGATGTCATTCTTGGTTTACTTATCTCATTGGGTATGGATAAAACCTTATGGTTTCTTTTCAGAAGGGACATCTACACTAGTCCATACTATTTATCTGTTGTTGTTTTTTGCCGTAACTTTTTTATCGTCGCTAATCATTTACAAACTAATCGACAGGCCGATGGAAAAACTTCGTCACCAATGGATCAACAAACAACCATAATATTTAAACGGCAGCTTTGGCTACGTTTTGATAATACCATTCTAACAGGTAAACGCCATCGCTCCAGGTCAATTGGCCATCCGCAGCCACTTGAGCAACGAGTATAGAAAGATTGTGCAGAAAAGCGCTTTGAATATCGCCATCTAATCCTTGCAGCACTTTTATGGCACATGCTGTAATCTGCGCTGGATCAGTAAGAGTGCCGCAGCTATCTGCTAATTTTAGTTCGGTTAAGATCTCCGGTATTTTGGCTCGGAGCAGATTTACGATATCTTCGCCAATGCCATCCGGAATAATTGCGGCCAGTACATCCGCCTCGGGGCTATCAACAAAAGTTTTAATCGCTTCGGTTACTGTTACGCCGATGTGAATGGCTGTTTTTAATTCTGATGGAAAGCCATCGAACAGGGTTTTAATGCCTGCCCATATTTTTGTAAGGAATGTTGTTAGACTCATGATTTTGGGGTTAATTGTTTATATTTTATTTCCTGAATTTGTTGCTGAAGAATATTCACTTCGCTTTCGAGAACTTTCAGGCGTATCTCGTTTACGCGTTCAGTTGTTTCTTGTTTATTGCGGAGTTCCGACATGCCATCTTTTAGATTGAAGTAAGTAGTCATTACTGAAGCCACTATACTTGCTGTGCTCACCACAGTTACAATTATGTTTTTAATGGTGATGCCTTTTAGCTCCTGGTGTTCAATTGCTGTCATGGGTGTTTTAGGTATAGTTTATCAATCGTTTTTGCCATACTTTGCCCCACTCTGCATATCCGGCATCTTTGCGATAACTGGCTTCTCTTTCAGCATTAATCTCGGCATTAATTTCAACTGGTGGAAGAGTATTTAAAGCATTTAATGTTGCCAGGCCTATCTTTTTATCTACAACTAAAAGCTTTGTAGTTGACTTGACTGCAACTATCACATAGTTACATGCCATCTGCATAAATTTGCGAGCCATGCCTTCGCCCTGATTAACTGAGCAATCGAATAAATTATTAGCCAGTTGCTGGTCGGTTACCTGATCAAGACTTACCGTATCCCAGTAACTTGCCTTATAAAAGTGTTCAATATTAGTTTGTAGGGACAGATTTTGCGAGAGCAACACATTCATTTTACTGATACTTAAACCGGGATTGCTTTTTTTGATCGTATCGATGATAGGCCAGCCGTTCCATTGCGGGTTTGCACCCCGGTCAATGCCCCGGTAGGTTTCTTTTTCACCGATGCCGGGATTATAACCACCCTCATTACCGAGGATGGTTATTTTGTACGCTTTAATAAAATCAGCCATATATTAGTTTGATACCGGGGTTTTGATAGATGCCGGGGTGAAGAAGTTTTTGCTGATATAAGCGGTACCAGCCCCCAAGGCAACGGTGCCGATGAGTTCCCAATTAAAGCTTAGCGAACCGGCTTGCAAACTGGTTTGGATTGTAGCTATAACGGCGCTGCCTACGGCTACAATAAGGCCTTTTGCCAGGTCCTTTAAATCAATGCTGTACAGATCTGATGTTTTCATGTGTTATTGTTTAATATTTATTATAAATTATGAGAGGATATGTTATTATGCTTTTGCATATTTGGGAATACAGAATAATTAAGCCATTCCCCTGAATGTTTGAACGGATAAAAGCCTTAAAAAGCAAGCTATTTGCTGACATTACTACCATTCCTAAAATACTTCAACCAACGCATTTAACAGGGCTTGATGGTTTGCGTGGTATAGCTATTATCCTGGTGATACTTAGTCACGTGTTTATGAATTCCCCATACACTAAGTCATTTATCGGTGCTATCGGGGTTTGGACCTTTTTTGTAATTAGCGGGTTTTTAATAACCACCTTGCTTCTTAAAGAAAAAGTTGAAACAGGCGGGATAGCACTAAAGAAGTTTTATTTACGGCGGGTTTTTAGGATTTTACCTGTAGCTTACCTCTTTCTTACCGTGTTGGCAATACTTAACTATTACCAGCACTTGGGTGTAAAGCCAATATCTTTTACATCCGCAGCTTTATTCATACAAAATATACCCGGATTTTATAACTGGTATGTTGAGCATTATTGGAGCCTGTCGGTCGAAGAGCAATTTTATCTCGTGTTCCCTTTTTTATTAGCTTATGATGTAAACAAGTATTTAAAGGTTATTATATTTTTGATAATTGCTGTGCCGGTAATTGAATATGTTGGTTTTAACTATCCCGGTATGTCTCAAATTCATGTATTACATGTAATTATATTTGTAATCATAAATTTGTTAGGCAATAGCGTTTTTATACTTATTGGCTCGTTAATGTCTATCCTGTTGTTTAAGGGGTTTATAATTATAAAAGATTCTATTTTTACCCGTGCTTTAAGCCTTAT
>Ga0302315_10002971_pt1 | contig 15665 bp, 9 predicted proteins | sample III_Palsa_N3_1_FD_200532 | JGI IMG/M metagenome (GOLD analysis project Ga0302315, IMG submission 200532) | Peat permafrost microbial communities from Stordalen Mire near Abisko, Sweden - III_Palsa_N3_1 | ecosystem: Environmental > Terrestrial > Soil > Palsa > Peat permafrost | place: Sweden... | reverse complement strand
GATGGCCTGTCAGCTACTGCAGTAAATGAAAACTCGTTTTATTTGTTAGAAATTTTAATACCGATGTTACGTGGTGCAGGTTTAAGTATTGCGCCGCTTTGTCTCATTGAACAGGGAAGAGTAGCCATTGGCGACGATATTGGTCATTTTTTAAAAGCAAAAATATCTGTATTACTGATTGGGGAAAGACCAGGATTGAGTGCAGCCGACAGTATGGGAGCCTATCTTACTTACGCACCTAAACCAGGCTTAACTGATGAATCACGCAATTGTATATCAAATATAAGGCCGCAAGGTTTAACACATAAACCTGCGGCCGAGAAAATATTTTACTTCATAAGCGAAGCGCTTAAAAGAAAGCTGACCGGTATTGGACTAAAAGATAATGCAGGGCTAATTCAGTAATGTATTATCGCCTATTTTGATTTTAAGCTATCGATATAACCGTTAAAGGAAATAGGATCGCGGTTGGTACTGGTTACGCGCAGCGTTGCATAACCATTTGCAGATATGGAAAGATACATCTGCTGAACGCTTCGCCAGTTGGATATATTGGTATCCTTTGGCTTAATAGTAATTTCCCAGCCTCCTTTTTTACTGGGTTTGCTGTCATAACTAAAATCAGCAGTTTTAAATTTAATGCCGCCTTCATTAGTATAAATGTCATTTGGCGCTGTATAGGCTCGACCAAAGTAAGGTAAAAAAGCCGTAATGGTATCTTTCTTAACTACCAGATCGTAATCAGATGTAAGGTTTTTTTGCCCTCCCCGCATTGGCAGGGCGTAATCTGCTTTGAAAACGTAATGAACACTATCAATCATTTTTTTTACGGCGGCCTCTTTTGCTGCCTGTTTCTGTTGTTTGGTAGTTTGTGCAGCAGCAATATTTAGAGCGCAGAAAATGATGGCTGACGCAAGGAGTAATTTAACTAAAGTTTTCATGACGAATGGTTTATTAAATATAGACGAATTGCTGGGCCACAAATCTTAATACTAAGTTAAAGCTTTTAAATAAAAAAAGCCACTCTAAAAAAGAGCGGCTTTCTGTTTATAGCGAACGGGAATAATTATTCTTTAAACACTATCCTCATCTATTTAAATTAAATTAACGCTACGGTTTACAAACTCGGTAAGCTCGGCACCGGTTAACAAACCCTGCGAAAGCAGGGCCAGATCAAAAGCCTGCTTTGATAGCTTAGCCTGCAATTCTTCGTTTTCTTCGTTTAATATGCGGCTTATCAATTTGTGGTTACCGTTTACTATAACTTTATAGTTATCGGGCATTGAGCCATAAAAACCCATTCCACCACCCATAGCGGCCATTTCTTTCATGCGGCGCATAAACTCGTCCATGGTCACTGTAACTGGTAACTCATCCGGATTTAAACTTTCCAACTCAACTTTGTAAGCCGGTTTGTTAATGGCCTTATTAAAAATATCTTTTACTTTTGTAGCTTGTTCTTCTGTTAAAACATGCTCAAGCGCATCCTCTTTTTTAATTAACTTATCAGCCACATCTGCGTCGACACGTTTAAACGAGGTTTTCTCCAGTTTTTGCTCTAAATGACCGATGAAGTGATTGTCGATAGGAGAGTTCATCAACAAAACATCATATCCTTTTTTGTTGGCCGATTGTATGAATGCATCCTGTTTTGCCGGATCGTTTGTATAAATGTAAACCAACTGACCATCTTTATCAGTTTGCTCGGGCGCAACTTTTTCCTTGTATTCGTTTAAAGTATAGTTTTCGTTTTTGGTGTTGTTCAGTAAAACAAAATCTTTGGCTTTATCATAAAACTTGTCTTCGCTAACCATTCCGTATTTAACAAACAAACCGATGTCGGTCCATTTTTCTTCAAACGCTTTACGGTCACTTTTAAATAGTTCGGCCAATTTATCAGCTACCTTTTTGGTGATATAGCTGTTTATCTTTTTAACGTTACCATCGGCCTGTAAAAAACTGCGGGATACGTTAAGCGGGATATCAGGCGAATCGATAACACCATGCAGCAACATTAAAAATTCAGGAACTATATCTTTTACCTCGTCAGTAATAAATACCTGGCGCGAGAAAAGTTTGATCTTATTTTTCTGAACCTCAAAATCATTTTTAAGTTTCGGGAAGTACAGAACACCGGTTAAATTAAACGGATAATCAACATTCAGGTGAATCCAAAACAATGGATCTTCTGAGAAGGGATAAAGCTGTTTATAGAAGTCAAGATAATCCTCATCTTTTAAATCATTTGGCGATTTTGTCCAGATCGGATTAGTTTCGTTGATAATGTTATCAGTTTCAACTGATTTGTATTTGGTTTTGCCTTCTTCATCAACTCCGTCCTCTTCTTCCTGTGTGGTTGTACCAAATTTGATAGGTACTGGTAAAAACTTGCAGTATTTATCTAATATTTCCTGTAAGCGATATTTACTTAAAAACTCTTCAGAGTCTTTGTTGATATGCAGCGTAATTTCAGTACCGCGTTCGGCTAAATTACCTTCGCTGATTTCAAATTCAGTACTGCCATCGCAACTCCAATGAGCCGGTTCAGCACCTTCCTGGTATGATAAAGTGTCAATTTCAACTTTGTCAGCAACCATGAATGCCGAGTAAAAGCCTAAGCCAAAACGACCGATAATTTCATTGGCGTCTTTTGATTCCTTAAACTTATCCATAAACTCAGTCGCGCCGGAAAAAGCGATCTGGTTGATATACTTTTTAATTTCTTCGGCTGTCATACCTAAACCATTGTCAGAAATGGTAATGGTTTTTGCCTCTTCGTCAAAAGCAACTTCTACCCGAAGGTCGCCCAAATCGCCATTATACTGACCTAAAGAGCTTAATCGCTTTATTTTTTGGGTAGCATCCACCGCATTTGATACCAGTTCGCGCAAAAAGATCTCGTGATCAGAATACAAAAACTTCTTAATGATGGGGAAAATGTTTTCGGTATGGATTGAAATCGTGCCTTTTTCTTGCATAATTCTTTTGATTGATTGGAGTTAACGTTTTAGTGTTACATTCAACCATCAAGGCTTGTTCCAAATAAGGTTAAGTTGACAAATTGACAGGCTTGCCGCAACTTAAGTTACACAACTATTTAATTGCTGTTAAAAAGGCATCCAGCAAAGTAACCAATGACTGCTTTGTTTCTAAATCTATAATTTCTCCATCAGTATCCAATTTTGAGCGGATGTAAGAGATAAGCAATGTAGCGTTTGGAATTAACTGAGCATCAATTGCACCTAAAGTCTTAATTAATGCTTCGTGCGCATGTTGACCTCCGGTTGAAGCGGTAATCAAAGCAGTTGGTTTGCCAGAGAATGAACCACTCGATACTGTCCAGTCTAACGCATTTTTAAACTGACCTGGAACGCCAAATGCATATTCAGGCGTGCAAATAATAATGCCATCTGCATCCTTTATAAGCTTACGGAAATCTACAACTGCATTCGCTACTGATACATGATCATTTCCAGGATCAAATGGTGGTATAAAAGCCATTTGATCATAAATGTTATAACTAAAATCCGCTGGAATAATGGTACGTAAATAACGCAGTATAGAATGATTGGATGAGCCTGCTCTGAGGCTTCCTGAGATGGCCAATATATTTTTCAATGGTACGCTGTTGCAGATGAATACTGGTTAAAAGTATTTATAAAAATATATTTAGCCCAACCAGCCTAACGTTTTTACAAAGCGATGAACAAACTTAATTTGAAGTACTAAACTGTAAAATAAACGCCGAACCCATGCCACTTGTAGATTGTACCTGGATATTGCCTTTATGCAACAGCATAATCTGCTTGCATAAGCTTAAGCCAATACCACTGCCGCTTTTGCGTGTGCTAAAAAATGGGATAAAAATTTTATCCAGCAATTCGGGTGGCATCCCCATGCCATTATCAACCACTTTAACCAAAATTTTGTTGTTCTGCGTTTCTGCGGTTAGTGTAAGGCGCGGTTCCTCTCTGTCTTTTACTGCCTCAACAGCATTTACCATTAAATTAATCATTACCTGTTCAATCAGGTTAATATCGGCCTCAATAACAAGAGTGGGATCGCGCAGTATAATTTCAAGCTCGATATGTTTTTTCTCTAAAGTGGGTCTCATCAAGCTGTTCAGTGTTTCGAACAGGTTACGTACCAGTATTTTGGTTAAGTCGAGCTTGGTTATTTTGTTCAGATTTCTGTAGCTCTCGGTAAATTTGAGTAAGCCCTCACTTCTTCGTTTTATGGTATCGATACCCAGTTCAAGGTCCTCCAACTGGCTACTCATAGGGCTGTTGGCAATTTCAGGACTTTTTAAACGGTTTTTTAAAGTATCAGCCAATGACGAAATCGGCGCAACGGAGTTCATAATCTCGTGAGTCATTACATTCAACAGTTTTTGCCATGCTTTTGACTCTGTTTCATCTAATGCCTCGCTTACATTCTGAAAAGCCACCAGCTTATAAATTTTGTCTTCGCTGCGCATCACACTGGCAGTAACCAAAATTTTTACCAATTGTTGATTACGGGTAAGCGTTATAATTTTAGCATCACCGGGTTTTAGTTTGATGATCTCATTGTATAATATCTCTTCCCTTTTTTCCAGGGAGTGGATGGTTTTTAAGTAGGGTACGCCGATAAGATTTTTAAAGGCTTCATTTATCCATCCGGTTTCGCCGTTTTCCTGCTCGTATGATAGGATACCAGTATCAACCAGTTCCAGTATTTTTTGTAAATAGTGATATTGTGTTTCGCGTTCGCGGCTTATCAATTTAAATGTGGTATTTATCTCATTAAAACCCTTACGCAATGGTTTAAGCTCATTCGGGGCCTTACGAACATCAAAATGCCTCGAAAAATCGCGATAGTGGATAGATTCAACAAATTGGCTCACTTCATCCTGCGCTTTTTTCTGAAAACGGATCAAGTCTATCACCTCATAAACCGATAAACTAACAGTAATAACCAGGAAAGCATATAACCCCTTTACCACCAATATGGAGGTAGCAGTTAAAGTGATAAACATTAGTACCACCCGCAGCACCAGCCGCCATTCATAGCGTTTAAATATCATACTTACTTAATCTGCGGTATAGTGCGGTACGTGTTAGTCCCAGCTCTTTAGCGGCGCGGGTAATATTGCCGTTATGTTTCTCAATCACCTTTAAAATAGCATTTTTTTCCATAATGCTCAGCGGCACATTATCGTCATCCACTGCCACATCTGCCGATGTTTCCAAAATGGAAAATATAAGATCATCCGGTCTTAAAATATGATCGTCGGCCATTATCACCGCTCTTTCAATGGTATATTGCAGCTCGCGCACATTGCCCGGATAATTATATGATTTTAGCTTTTGTAAGGCGGGTGTATCAAAATCCATTGTTGGCTTTAAGTATTTTGAAGCATACAATTTTGCAAAATGTTTTGCCAGTATTACGATATCGTCGTTACGTTTACGCAGTGGCGGCATATTTATTTCAACGGTATTAATCCGGTAAATAAGATCCTTTCTAAAGCGGTTTTCGTTGGCCAGTTCACTAAGCGGTACGTTCGTAGCGCAAATTAGCCTGATGTCAACATCCACAGCTTTGTTAGTGCCCAAGCGGGTTACCTGGCGGTTTTGTAAAACGGTTAATAATTTGGCTTGTTGCTGCAGAGAGATATTACCAATTTCATCCAAAAATAATGTCCCACCTTGCGCTTCTTCAAAGCGGCCAACCCGGTCTTCCCGCGCATCGGTATAAGCTCCCTTTTTATGACCAAAAAGTTCGCTTTCGAACAAGCTATCTGTCAAGGCGCCCACATCTACTTTAACAAAGGGCTTGTCCGCGCGCAGTGAACGTTCATGAATGGCCTTTGCCATTAAATCCTTACCAGTGCCGTTTTCACCTAAAATTAAAATATTGGCGTCGGTAGGAGCAATCTTATTTACTTTATGAAAAATATCCTGCATTACATCCGCTTCCCCAAGAATGGCGGTATCGCTATTGCTCTTTGATGCAGATTTAGTTGGTTTAACGCCCTCTTTTTTATCTAAAAGCTCTTTTATGGTATCAATAAGCTTTTCATTATGCCATGGTTTAACGATAAAATCATTTGCTCCTTCCTTTAACGAGCGTACAGCCAGGTCAATATCGCCATAGGCAGTAATCATTATTACACAAACGTCGGGCTTCCACTCTTTAACTTTGCGCAGCCAGTATAAACCCTCATTGCCGGTATTTATGGCACTGTTAAAATTCATATCCAGCAAAACCAGGTCAACCTGATTGCGTTGCAGCAGCCAATTCAAATTTTCCGGATTTTTTTCCGTAATAACCTCACTTGCTTCCGTTTTTAATAAAAGCTTTACGGCGGTTAATACATCCGGATCATCGTCAACAATAAGAACAGTAGCTTTTTTTAATATCATTATTTTTTAGTTCGAGGGTGATGGAACGCGTGCAAATAAATCGTTGTTAATTTAAAATTTACCATACACACCCAATAATACCATTATTATCAATTATTATCCAAATGTTTATAAATTTATGGTAAATCATAACCCATAAACTATTGATTGTATTATCAATTTTTATGCTAAAAGTATAAAGAATACGGATAGCACGCTATAAATCATTCGCTATTAACTATTAAGCTGGATGTATTAACAAATGGTTGGAGTAATAAAGGCAAAATACCCAAAAAACATTGTATCATAACCGTACACTTGTTGTAACAGAAGCGTACGCCCTGTTTTGTTAAATTGGGTTTAATTTATTGAAATACAGCTATTTAATTTGTGGCATGTGTTTTTGTAACTAATTATCAAAATATAAAATAACTACAGTGGACAGAATAATTGAAAAAAAGACCTGGAATACTAAACGGATACTAACAATTGCCGGTATAGCAGCACTTGTATTACTTATTGCCGGGGCCATTTACTCTACATCGGGCAAAAGTAAGCTTGATGTTGATACCGAACGATTAACTATCAGCACCATAACAAAAGGACCTTTTCAAGAAAATATTCCGGTTAATGGTGTAGTAATGCCTTTGACTACTATTTACCTGGATGCAACAGACGGAGGAAGGGTAGAACAAAAATTTGTTGAAGACGGAACCAAACTTAAAGCAGGAGACCCGATTATAAAATTATCAAATACAGATTTGGAATTAAGATTGGCTGATGAACAAACTGCCGTTTACAATGCCGAAACGCAGATGCAGATTTCTCATAACGCTGCACAACAAAATACCATATCCAAACTAAATTCGATGGCGGATGTGGATGTGGCTTTTAAAGAAGCGGAACGGATTTACAAACTTGATAAAGATTTATACAGCAAAAAGGCAATTGGCATGCAAGAATATCAAACCGCAGTTAACCAATATGACTACCAGCTAAAGCGCAAAAAACTGGCCATGCAGATTCTGGTACAGGATACCGTATTGGTGAAACAACAAGCGCTGCAGGCACAAGAGCAATATGCTCAAATGAAACAGACATTGGATTTGTTGAAGAAAAAAGTAAACGATTTGACGGTAACAGCACCTGTTGCGGGTCAATTAACTTCATTTGATTCAGAGATTGGCCAGGATAAAAAATCAGGCGATCCTTTAGGTCAAATTGACGTGCAGTCGGGCTTTAAGGTTAGGGTTAGTGTTGAAGAGCATTACTTATCAAGGGTTTTTACAGGTTTAACAGGCGACTTTCAGTTTGCAGACAAAACCTATAAGTTGATTATAAAAAAGGTATTTACGCAGGTAACTAATGGTCAGTTTCAGGTAGATATGGCCTTTGTAGGAGCTACACCAACAGGAATTAGAAAAGGACAGACCTTACAGGTAAGGCTTTTCTTAAGTGATGCAACACAGGCACTGTTATTACCCAAAGGAGGATTTTATCAGCAAACCGGCGGTAACTGGATATTTAAAGTAAGTGACGATGGAAGTAAAGCTTATAAGGTTGATATACAGATAAACAGGCAGAGCCCTGATTACTATGAATTAACATCTGGCTTAAAAGAGGGTGATAAAGTAATTACATCGAGCTACGAAACCTACGGTGACATACAGGAACTGGTATTAAAGAAGTGACACCTGTAAAACAATAAATGAAACTAATTAACTCAAACTATAAACCAAAGAATAAAATTACCCCCTCAAAGGGACAATTTAGGAGGCACAAATGATAAAAATTACAAATCTTGAGAAATTTTACCGCACAGAAGAGGTAGAAACCATTGCTTTAAATAAGCTTTCAATAGAAGTTAAAACCGGCGAGTTTGTGGCTATAATGGGCCCGTCAGGTTGTGGAAAATCAACATTGCTTAACATTTTAGGCATGCTGGATGATCCGGATGAAGGAAGCTATGTATTTAACGGCGTAGAGGTAGCGCATTTTAATGAGCGTAAGCGCGCCGATTTGCGCAAGCACAACATAGGTTTTGTATTTCAGAGCTTTAACCTTATTGATGAATTAACCGTGTTTGAAAACGTTGAGCTTCCATTGATCTATACCGGGGTACCTGCATCAGAAAGAGTTAAACGGGTAGAAGAAGTGCTCGATAAGATGCAGATTATGCATCGCCGCAATCACTATCCGCAGCAGTTATCAGGTGGTCAGCAGCAGCGTGTTGCTATTGCAAGGGCTGTAGTTAACAAACCCAAATTGATACTAGCGGATGAGCCAACCGGTAACCTGGATTCAAGTAACGGTAATGACGTAATGGAATTACTGACCGACTTGAACGAACAGGGGACAACTATTATAATGGTAACTCACTCTGAACATGATGCCCGTTACAGTCACCGTATAATCCGTTTACTGGATGGACAAACCGTGATGGAAAACATCATGATTTAAAATTGCATAGTATTTAGCCCAAAGTCCGAAGCTGCATAATTTGCCAATTATAGAATCAGCGCCTCAAGACTCCGGACTAAAAAATAGTTTATATAAGTTAATTAAGTGCCTCTGCTAACCCACTCCAAAAATTGGAGGGGTTAGCTTGAGTGGAAGTTTATTGCAATAAATTACACTCCCATTTTTATTGTAAGTAATTGATTTATTGAGTTAAATGATGTTATTAAACATATTGCGATGATTAAAAATTACCTCAAAACCGCCTGGAGAAGCCTGTTGAAAAACAAGGTTTTTTCTTTGATTAATATTATGGGGCTGTCATTAGGTATGGCAGCGTGTTTATTGATATTACAATACGTAAATTTTGAATTGAGCTATGATCATTTCAATGATAACGCCTCCGATATTTACCGCGTTGTAAATGACCGATATCAGAACAACAAACTGATACAGCATGGTACTATTACCTACTCGGCAGTTAGTAAGGCAATGAAGGATGATTATCCTGAGGTAGCTAATTATACAAGACTTTTGCCAACCGGCAACCAAATTCTTACCTATAACGATAAGAAGATACCTAAAGAAGGGTCAATAGCAGTTGATAATTCGTTCTTCGCTATGTTTTCTTATCCTTTTTTGGCAGGCGATAGCAAAACTGCTTTGAAGGAACCTAATACAGTTGTTTTGTCGGAAAAATTGGCTCGTAAACTATTCGATATACATAACAACAATTTTGATCCTTACATCGGGAAAATGATCACGGTATCGCAGGATACCTTTCCCTCGAAGGTTGTTGGCATAATGAAAGATGTTCCTGAAAACTCCCTGCTGCAATTTGATATGATATTATCATATCAAACCATTATACACAGCTATGGTAATAAACAAGCCGACTATGATTTTACTGATTCTGACTACTGGCATTATATTCAACTAAAGCCGGGAACAGATTATAAAGCCTTTAATGCAAAACTTGGAGCGTTTAGCCAACGACATTTTCAGGGCAATAAGGTTTCCGGTAGCGTGGAGAAATTTTATCTGCAGCCTTTGTTAAACGCTCATTTATATTCAGATACGGAATACGAAATTGGGCAAACCGGCAGTTCAAACGTAGTTTGGGGATTGCTAATTATTGCTTTGTTTATTATCGGAATTGCCTGGGTAAATTATATTAACCTGGCCACCGCCCGCTCAGTTGAAAGGGAGAAAGAAGTGGGGGTACGTAAGGTTACAGGTGCAACCCGTGGCCAACTGATACGGCAGTTTTTAACAGAGTCGTTCCTCATCAATGTTATTGCATTGATTATTGCTCTTGTTATGGTTTATCTGGCGCAAGGCATTTTTAATGATCTGGTTCAGCATGAGCTTTCGTTTGCTTACCTGTTTAAAAAGGGATTGGGTGGTTATTTAATCACTATTAGCCTCATCGCCATTATTCTGGCCGGCATATTTATTTCGGGCTTTTATCCGGCTTTTGTTTTATCTTCTTTCAAACCGATACTGGTATTAAAAGGCCGGTTCAGCAGTTCAAAAAAAGGTGCTGTTTTACGTAAAGGCTTGGTTATTGGTCAGTTTGCCATAACTGTTGTGCTCATTACCGGATCATTTGTGGTGTACAGGCAAATAAAGTTCATGAACAGTCAGAAACTGGGAATCAATATCGATCAGGTGTTGGTTATCAATGGGCCTTCGGTAGTAAAACAAGATACCACTTTTGTAACGCGAACCAGAGCATTTGTTAATGAAATGGATCAAATTCCGGGTGTGAAAAATGCCGCTACATCATTTTGGGTACCCGGTAATGAAATGGGCCGGAACTTTGGTGTAAGGGCATTTGATGGAGATCCAAATACACGATATACCATGCGCTTTGATGGTGTGAGCGCCGACTATCTGAAAACTTATAATATGCAACTGGTGGCCGGAAGAAACTTTGTTGAAACCGACTACAATTCTGATTTCCAGAAATTACACAGTGTTATTTTAAACCAAAACGCGGTAAAAACGCTTGGGTTTTCGTCGCCGGCCAGCGCTATTGGCCACAGCATAATGAATGGAAACAAAAAGTGGGATATAGTTGGCGTAGTTGCTGATTTTCATCAGAAATCATTGCGCTACACCATTGAGCCAACTTTACTTGAGCCGGTATTAAATATTCAAAGTCAAATATCAATAAAGATTGATGCCAAAAATGTAGAAGCAACTGTTGCCGCTGTTAAAGCAAAATATATGAACTTTTTTCCCGGCAACCTTTTCGACTATGGTTTTTTGGATGAACAGTTTAATGCACAATACAAAAACGATGAGTTATTTGGCAAGGCGTTCAGCATATTTGGCAGCTTCGCTATTTTTATAGCCTGTCTCGGTCTTTTAGGCCTATCCCTTTTTGCCACGCTGCAACGCACAAAAGAAATAGGCGTACGCAAAGTGCTTGGAGCCTCTATTTTCAATATTGTATTATTGTTATCAAAGGATTTTATAAAGCTGGTGCTTATAGCTATAGCAATTGCAATACCTATAGCCTGGTGGAGATTGGATAGCTGGCTGCAGGACTTTGCCTATCGTATCAATATTAGCTGGTGGATCTTCGGCTTGTCTGGCGTTGTGGCAATTGCGGTAGCGTTGGCTACTATCAGTTTCCAGGCAATAAAGGCAGCTGGTGCAAACCCTGTAAAGAGTCTGAGAAGCGAATAGGTGAAAGACTCAGGTAAACAATTAACCTAATGAACCAATAACATGATCAAAAATTATTTAAAAACGGCGTATCGTAGCCTTTTAAAAAACAAAGGCTTCACCATTTTAAATGTGTTGGGGTTATCTGTGGGGCTTGCAACCTGTTTACTCATTGTATTTTACGTAGTTGATGAATTAAGCTACGACCGGTTCAACACCAAGACCGACAGAATATATCGTATCTCAACAGATGCCAAGCTGAACGGCAATGCAGGTATATATGCAACATCCGAAGTAACATGGAATAACATACTGAAAACAAGTTTTCCTCAGGTGGAAAAGGTAGCTAGGTTGATAGATAAAGATGGATTATTCCTTTCGCCTCAAAAATTCTACATTAAAAAGAATAATGCTGATATTTTAGAGCGCAAGGTAGTTTTTACCGAATCATCAATATTTGATGTTTTTACACTGCCGATGATTGACGGTAAGCCGGCGCACGCGCTCGACGAACCTAATACCGCAGTAATTACCGAAAGCACCGCAAAAAAATACTTTAACAAAGTTGATGTTACCGGGCTTACACTCACCATAAATGATACCAATACTTATAAAATAACCGGGGTAATTAAAGATATACCGAAACAATCGCATTTCCACTACGACTTTTTTCTATCTTTTTCGTCACGGCCTGAGAGTAAAGCCACCGGTTGGGGATATGCAGGTTTGCATAATTATTTACTGCTAAAACCTGGTACCAATGTTGCCAAACTGGAAAAAGCGCTTACTGATATCGATATTAAAAACTCCTACAATCCATCAACGTGGACAACCGGCGACAACCATCTGCGCATGTTTTTAAAGCCACTGGTCGATATTCATCTTCGCGATATTGATGCACAATATCCGTTGGAAAAAGGCGGTAACATCCAGCATGTGTATATATTTTCGTTGATTGCCATATTTATATTGCTCATTGCCTGCGTTAACTTTATGAACCTTTCAACCGCCCGGTCGTCCAACCGTGCAAAAGAAGTTGGGGTGCGTAAAGTATTGGGCTCAGCACGTAAGTACCTTGTGGCCCAATTTTTAACCGAATCGGTTTTGATTACATTGCTGTCTGCTATTGTCGCCGTAGCTTTGGCATTTATGTTGCTACCATTATTTAATCAAATGGCAGATAAACAGCTGGTTGTTACCTCGCAAACAATTGTCTGGTTAATTCCTTCTTTGCTTATCATTGTTTTAGTAGTAGGCTTTCTGGCAGGCTCTTACCCTGCGCTTTATCTTTCATCGTTTCAACCCATAGCTGTATTGAAAGGGAAAATTTCTGCGGGATTTAAAGGAGGCTTTTTGAGGAGCTTTTTGGTAGTCTTCCAGTTTTCTATTTCTATATTCCTTATCATCGGTACACTGGTAATTTATAACCAGTTGAGCTATATTCAAAATAAGAACCTTGGCTTTGATCGCAACCAGGTACTAGTTATCAAAAATACCAATACATTAGGCAAGCAGGCAAAGATCCTGAAAAATGAGCTCAAACAACTGCCGGGCGTATCAAACGCCACGATGTCATCTTATCAGCCAACCGGAGATGAAAGTCTTAAAACGGGTCTTTTTCCGCACAGAAAAATTGATATTAAAGAAGATATTTTAACAGAATTCTGGTCGGTAGATGAAGATTATATCAATACTATGGGCCTTCACCTTATCGGCGGGCGCAACTTCTCAAAAGATATGTCGTCAGATACCGCCGCGATGATCGTAAATGAAGCATTTGCACGGAAGTACGGACAGCTTGATCCGTTAAATAAAGATGTTTTTCGTGATTCATTTGGCTTACAGCAATATCATATTATCGGTGTGGTAAAGGATTTCAACTTCGCCTCTTTAAAAGATAATATAGGGCCATTGGCTATGGTGTATGATACCGATAATGGCGCCATCAGTGTGAAAATTCATTCAGCAAACCTAACCGCTTTAATGTCGCAGATTGAAAACAGATGGAAAGGTTTGTCACCAGGCCAGCCGTTTACCTATTCTTTTATGGATCAGGATTTTGATGCAACCTATCGCGTTGAGCAGCGTTTTGGGTCAATGTTTATATCATTTAGTACGCTGGCTATAATTATCGCCTGCCTCGGCTTATTTGGTTTAGCAGCCTACGCGGCCGAACAGCGCACCAAAGAAATCGGCATCCGCAAGGTTTTGGGCGCCAATATATCAACCATAGTGGGTATGCTTTCAATGGATTTTATAAAACTGGTGTTGATCTCCATTTTAATTGCAACGCCATTAGCCTGGTGGGTAATGCAAAAATGGCTGCAGGATTTTGCCTATCGCACCACTATACAATGGTACATTTTGGCTGCTGCAGGGTTTACTGCAATTATAATAGCATTTATTACCATCAGTTTTCAATCAATAAAAGCTGCTTTGAGTAACCCTATTAATAGTCTGCGAAGTGAATAATAGATAAAAAGAAGTTACCGGCCCATATCAATAAACGAAGGAGACATTAGCATGATAAAGAACTATTTGAAAATTGCGTTTCGCAACTTAAAAAAGGACAGGCAGTTTACCTTATTAAACGTTATTGGACTTTCTGCCGGAATAGCCTGTACTTTATTGATTTATTTGTGGGTACGTGACGAGGTGAGTTACGATAAGTTTTTTGATAATGATAACCAGGTTTACCAGATAATGGAACACCGCAAAACGGCTGGCGAAGTTAAACTTTGGGACGAGTCATCGGGATTAGTTAGTCCTACATTGGTAATGCAAGACCCGGAAGTACTCTACGCATCGCCATTGGCACCGCCAGACTGGTTTCAGAAATTCACGCTTACTGTTAGCGATAAAAATATCAAGGCGGTGGGGCAGTATGCGGGTAAAGACTACTTCAATATTTTCTCTTTCAAAATGCTTCAAGGTGACCGGAGTAAAGTGCTCGCCGATAGAAATTCAATTGTAATATCTGATGAACTGGCTGAAAAACTCTTTAATACTACCGAAAACGTCATAGGTAAGGCTATTAAATTTCAGCACGATAAAGATTTCTTTGTTTCCGGCATTTTTCAGAAAGTGCCGACCCATTCGTCGCAGCAATTTGATTTTGTGTTGTCTTTTGATTACCTGGCCCATTCAGCGGGACAAGAATGGGTAGATACCTGGAATAATGCAGGTCCGCATAATTTTGTATTGCTGAAAAAGGGAACAGACATTAAAGCCTTCGATGCGAAAATTTCGCGCATGGTTGAAAAATACAGCGGCGATACTACCCGCAGCATATTTGCCACGAAATTTTCAGACAATTATTTGCAAAATACTTTTAATCATGGATCGCGCGTAGGTGGTAAATCCGACTATGTGAAACTGTTTTCATTAATCGCAATTTTCATCTTGATTATAGCCTGTATCAACTTTATGAACCTGTCTACCGCTAAAGCAGCAGGCAGGATGAAGGAAGTGGGCATCAAAAAAGTAGTTGGCGCCGGGCGCGGCCAGCTTATTACCCAATTTCTTTCGGAGTCGTTATTACTGGCATTGTTTACCACACTGATTGCCGTTGGCATTGTTTGGTTGCTGTTGCCTCAATTTAACCAGTTAACCGGCAAAAGCCTCGAACTAACTTTCGATGTTCAGCTAATTTTAACTTTGTTGGGAATTGTATTATTTACTGGGATAGTTTCTGGCAGTTATCCGGCGTTATATCTATCCAAATTCAATCCTTTAACTATTTTAAAAGGAAAGCTCAAATCTTCTGTTTCCGAAATTATTGCACGCAAAGGGCTTGTGGTATTTCAATTTACCCTGTCTGTAATGCTTATTGTTACGGTATTGGTAATTTATAAACAGGTTCAATTTATTCAATCAACATCACTAGGTTTTAATAAAGATAATGTTGTTCGTTTTGATTCTGAAGGAAAACTACAGGGAAACGAAGAACAATTTGCGGCTGAGTTGCGAAATATTCCGGGTGTAGTGAACGCCAGTTACACCCAACATAATATTGTTGGTCGCAACTACGGTACCGCTGTGGTAAGCTGGGATGGCGATACCAGACAGGATGTTTATTTTGAAGGTTTTTATAGTGGGTATAGTTTTATTGAAACATTAGGTATGAAAATGGCCGCTGGTCGATCT
>Ga0302315_10002968_pt1 | contig 15672 bp, 3 predicted proteins | sample III_Palsa_N3_1_FD_200532 | JGI IMG/M metagenome (GOLD analysis project Ga0302315, IMG submission 200532) | Peat permafrost microbial communities from Stordalen Mire near Abisko, Sweden - III_Palsa_N3_1 | ecosystem: Environmental > Terrestrial > Soil > Palsa > Peat permafrost | place: Sweden... | reverse complement strand
TGTCGTTAAAATTCATTGTCTGGTTGATTTGGTACCAGTGGACGTGTCCGTCTCCGAAGCACCAGTTAGTGCCGCCGGTGTGATTGTCAGCAACCTGGTTTTTTTGACTGCCATTAGGCTGCGTCATCTCGTTCCGCTGAAATACAAAGAGACCGGGTTCCCACACGTTCACGTCCTGACACGGACTATCAACGCATCCACCTGTTGCATTAGAGTTCAAGCCCGCTTCAGTAAGCCAAATGGTTGAGGAAGGATATGGAATTTGAGAATCGGTCATGTTCTTGACATCAACTCCATCATGGCCATTGATCATAATCGCCGAATTAGTGTCGGCCTGAGGAGTGCTGCTGCCATCCTCATTGTACTGCATGATTGGTATGTACGTGCGTGCAATGTCCATCTGATCGGTGCTAGAGTACGCATTTTTAAATGTTGTCCCGTATGGATCGTCAGGACAATTGAAAACGGCCAGGCTCTTAACATAGGGATATATTGCATAAGCCCAACTAGATTGAGTTGTGTAAGGACGAGCGTCTGCGCCTCCCGTGTCGTCGGTAGCAGAAAGCCCATGACCTATGGTAACTGATGGCCAAGCTTCATCATAATCTTGCACATATTGGATCATGGCCAAATTAATCTGCTTCATATTGCTCAGACACTGCGTCTGCCGGGCCTTTTCTCGAACTTTGGCAAAAACAGGAAATAGTATAGCAGCCAGAATCGCTATAATAGCGATCACAACGAGTAACTCGATAAGTGTAAAACCTAATTTAGATTCGGTCACGGAATGCGAGACTCGATTAATGCTTTTCATCTCATTTGCTCCTTTTCACGTCGATTAATGGATTCAGCTTATACTGAATGGACGGCTGCCGTCGATTCTCCGATACGTAATGTTGCTGGAAGCGTAATATGACTTACTTCTGCGGATTTGCTGTCAATTTGCTTGAACAGCAGTTCCAGTGCTGTGTATCCCACGTCTTTTGCGGGTACTTCCACTGTTGTGAGGCGCGGGGTGAAATAATCGTAGGGCTCGATTCCGTCGTAGCCTACGATGCTGACGTCTTCCGGAACGCGTATGCCCGCGCTCTGCAATTCCTCGATAGCGCCGATGGCGGCAGGGTCGTTCTGGACGACGATGGCTGTGCACCTGCTCTCTTTCCAATCGGTACGAAGCCATTCGCGGATGGTTCGCCGCCCCTGTTCGACGAACTCAGCTTTAGAATCGGCACTGTTGGCTCGCGGACGTAGCTGGCGTACCCACGCAAGATGTGGCTCTATCCCGTATTCAGTCATGGCCTGCCGATATCCAATGAGGCGATCTTCCACGAGGTGCTGATAGCCTGAGACAAGGTGGCCTATGCGCCTGTGTCCAAGAGACAGCAGGTGCCGGGTGGCATCTTTAGCCCCCTGGGTGTCGTCAGGCCGAACGCAGCTCAGCTCCTCGATGGGCGTAAGCATCGACACACACGGCAAGCCTTGCGGAAGCCGCGCATAAGTCGCATAAAGATCGTCTTCGTTTTCGCTAAGGAGCAGTCCGTCTACCCTCTCAAGGACGCTGTTTTCGACGTGCTCGTTCACAAGCAAAAGCTGAAGTTTGTGTTCCAGAGCGGATTCCTGAATGCCGCTCATCAGGTGCGACCAAAAAAGAGATACTCGTGTCTCAGAAAAACCGCCGCCGGCAAGCGCAATCACACCACTGACGCTGCGCTGCTTCGGATACGCGACAAACACGCCGCGGCCTTGTTCGCGCACGATTAGACCGTCGCGCTCCAGCATCTCATGGACCTTTTCGACGGTCCCCCGGCTAACCTGATGCTGATTTCTCAACTCAACAAAAGACGGCAGCTGGTCGCCCGGCTTCAGGCGGCCCTCTTTAACCTGCCTGCGCAGGTCCTGCGCAAGACGCACATACTTCGCTGTTGATGGGTCTCTGTCTACTGTTGTACTCATGATGTTAACTTTATCTTGCTATCACAGCTTCCGTCCGTGCTGGAACAATCGGCAGGCAGAATAAACTATGCTAGCACAGTACATACATATTAACACAGATTTTTTTGAGTGTCAAATTTCCATTTATCTGCCCCCAAATCCAAAGACAACCACCCCTCGTGTTGCAGGCAGGGTTATCGACTTAACAGGTTTTCCGTTCAGGAGGAAGGTGTACCCGTAGACGTAGGTGGCGGCTGGAATAGGCTGGCCATTGCTTCCCAGGTAGTCTTGCATGGTGACTACTTGGGTTTCGTTTGTGAACTTCTGTGGGTTGCGCCAGTCGCTGAGGCTCTGGGTGAAGCTTTGAGTAGAACCGTCGGTGTAGTTGACGATGAAGGTCTGGTTTGTCAGTATGCCTCCGGCAGCCGTGGCGATCATGTTGAGGTTGGTGTATGTTCCCGCGGGCAGTGTGACGGTGAGGTTGCTATAGGTGTCTGCGACATTTGGCGGACCGAAGTTTATGGCTGTGCCGTTGAATGTAGCTGAAGCGCCGAGCAGATTTGCCTCGTAGGCGTTGCCGTAGCTGTCGGCGCCGCCGTTTATAATCGGGGTGCCGGTGGTGAAAACGGCATTTGTATTAAACGGGGTAGCCGCGATGGCAGTCACAACCGAGGAGGCCGAGGTACGTGTTAGACCTGCGCTGTCGGTTGCTTTCGCGGTCAGTACATACGTGCCGGGCACTGTGTTCCAGTTCACGGCGTAGGGTCCACTGCCGTTTACGGTGCCAATCAGCTGCGTTCCTGCCGTCGTTGTCGTCTGATAGAAATCAACCTTGCTGATGGATTTCCCTGACGCGGGCTGTGCAGTTGCGGATATAGTGAGACTGGGCGCAACGTTGGAATTACTGGCGGGAGTCGTAATCTGTACGGTTGGGCTCATCCCCGCTCCATCGAAGATGCTCTCTATCGTCGGGTTGTCGGGATCGTTGAACCAGCCGCGGAACATCAGGAAGTCTCCGTGGCTGCATCCGTACTGGAAGTTTGATGTCGTGCTGGTGAGTGTGGCTCCGGTGGAGCTGTTGTCGGGCGCATAAACGGCGCTGAAGGCTCCGGGATAAGTGTCGTAGACCGTCGTTGGCGTCTCGGACGCTGGGACGCCGTCGGCCTCGAACGAGTCGAACTTGCCCGAAAACGAGTAGAAGCGCGTCGTTGCTTCTTCAGGCATTAGTAGCACTTGAGGATAGTCCCCCGCTGCCTGCGCAAAGGGCGACGGGTCGTAGACATTGCCTGTGGGATCGACCGTGGTATCGACATAATAGAGGGTCGTGCCCCAGCGGTTGTTGGCGTATTGGATCTTTCCTTCAAGGGTTGCGTCTATATTGGTCGATTCGTTTTGGTTCCACTGGCCGGTGCTCTGGTTACAGTTCTGCGGCCGGATACAGACCCCAATCTTCAGGCCGGCGCTCTTAAGGATGTTAAAGAAGGCGTCGATCGTCTTGCCGTTTCCGTCTCCATTGTCATACTCCATTTCCGGCGCCATGGTTGGCTCCAGTCTGGGGTCACCGACATAACTCACATTCGGCTGCGGATATTGCTGGCCTTCGCAGTCCCAGACTACCACTCCCTGTGCGTTCATGCCCTGAAGAACCTGGACATCCTCCTGAGCGCGCTCTATCATACGTTGCCTGAAGGTGTTAAGGCCCGACGTTGTGGTGACGTCTACTGTTGTGTCGTTGTCAAACCAGCCCCGGGGATTGGTCGTGGGATGCGGAGGAGGCGAGGTCAGAAACTCCGTGCCAACCATGCGGCGGTCGCTCCACTGCAGGCTGAAGGGATAGAAAGCTGAGTACTTCTGATAGATATTGCTCGCAGTGCTTTCGGCGCTCCCGGATGCTCCGAAGCGAAAAGACAGCTTCATGTTGATCGTTGCCCCTGGGGCGACGTTGTAAAATCTGGCCGTGAAGGGGTAAGAGTTGGTGCCCCAGGCTCCTGGGACCGTGACCGCAACACCGTCATTTACGTTTTCATTGCAGAAGTCCACCACAGCCGAACCGTAATCCATGCCGATAACCGGAGGCCGCCAGTTCGGATGGGCTATAACCACCATGCCGCCGATGGGAGAATAGTTCTCGTCGGAAACGATGCAGTTGGGCGCATTGGGATAGGTAAGCTGCGCCAGATTGAGGTGCGCCTCGGTGATAGTGCTTGCGGAAGTATTGGTGAAGCTCACATTCATAAGTAGCGTACTGCCGGATTGACTGTAGGTACAGCTCGTTGTGCCAAAGGACCAGATCTGACTGATTGTGTTTCCGTTCAGCGAGGAACTCACCGGCGACCAACTGTTGAAGCCGGTGATTGATGGAGTGAAATCGGGGGTGGAGTCGATAAATCGGATAGTCCCATTGTCGCTGCTCGCAAGAAGGCTTACACCGTTATATGACAGTGCTGAGAGACCCGAGCTTGAGAGGCCGTACGATAACTGAGCGGTCGCCGCATGTACGGACGACGCTAGCAGGATGGCGGTTAGTCCGACACCAAGAAGCTTATGCATAACGATACTCCATTTTTACGCAATTGACCCGAACGTGTAGCCCCTGGCTTGAGACTATGTGGCATGGTTTCGATGGGTAAGAAAAGAGACCAGCGGATTGTGAGGTCCGCTGGTCCCGAGTGTCTAGTGTCCGCCGAACCCGAAGGCTACGACGTACCGTGTAGACGGCAGCGTAATGCTTGCCGCAGTCTTTCCGTTCAATGTGAACGTGTATCCGTAAACGTACGTCCCACCAGCTACGGCCGCGCCGCTGCTGTTCAAATAGTCCGCCATGGTGACTACATTAGTCTCATTGGCAAACCCCTGGGGATTGCGCCAGTCGCTCAGGTTCTGAGTGAAAGACTGGCTTGTACCGTCTGTGTAGTTTACGGTGAAGGTCTGACCTTCCAGGATACCGCCTACCGCAGTGGCGAACACATTAAGCGTCGTCGTAATCCCTGCGGGTAGTCCAACCGTCTCGTTGCTGAACGCATCGGGAACGTTGGGAGCGCCGAAGGTGATCGTGCTGGAATTGTACGTTGCCGTAGTTCCAAGCAGGCTCGCCTCGTACGCATTGGTGTAGCTGTCCGCTCCGCCGTTAACCGTTGGGGTTCCAAGCGTGAAGATGGCATTCACGTTGTAGGAGCTCGGGCTGAACCCAAACGCGATCACTTGACGGGTGTTGGGCATCGAGATGCTCGCTACGGACTTGCCGTTCAGGTTGAACGTATAGCCGTAGATGCACGTAGTACCGCTCGTCGCCGTACCGCTCGTATTGAGGTAGTTCGGCATAGATAGTACGGTGGTCTCACCGGCGAAGCCCTGTGGGTTTCGCCAGTCGCTCATGTTGATCGTGAACGATTGGCTTGAGCCGTCGGTGTAGTTGACGGTGAAGACCTGGTTGGTGACGATGCCGCCTACCGCGGTTGCCAGCATGTTAAGCTGCGTGTAGTTTCCTGCAGGCAGGGCTACTGTCTGGCTGGTATAGGCGTCCGGGGCGTTAACCGGACCGAAGGTAAACGCGCTGTTGTTGTAGCCGATGGTCTTACCTACGAGCGTGGAGTTGTAGGCGTTGCCGTAGCTGTCTGCTCCGCCGTTGGTTACGGTGGTGCCGGGAGTGAAGATCGCGTAGACGTTATTGCCGCTGTTGGCAGCCGCTACGGTGATCACCAGGGTGGCCGATCCCGTTCCGCCGGCGTTTGTGGCGCTGATGGTCACGTTGCTCGTGGCCGCCGTGGTGGGCGTGCCGGTGATCGCGCCGGTCGAGGTGTTGACCGACAGGCCGTCGGGGAGGCCGGTGGCGTTGTAGCTGGTAGGCGTGTTGGTCGCCGTGATCGAGTAGGTGAAGGTCGCTCCTGCAGTTGCCGAAGCACTGAGCGAGCTGTTGATCACGGGAGCGGAGCCTCCAGCCGCAGCGATCGTAATGGAGAGCGTCGCGGCTCCGGTGCCACCGGCGTTTGTGGCGCCGATTGTAACCGAAGAGGTTCCAGAGGCCGTTGGGGTGCCGGAGATTACGCCAGTGGACGTATTTACCGACAGGCCGGCGGGTAGGCCGCTTGCGCTGTAGCTCGTTGGAGAATTGGTCGCGGTTATGCTGTAGCTGAACGCTGTGCTCACAGTGCCGCTCGCCGTGAGCGTGCTGTTGATGACGGGCTTGGCCGGATTGACCGTCAGAGCAAGCGTTGCAGATCCGGTGCCGCCAGCGTTTGTGGCGCTGATGGTGACCGAGGAGCTTCCAGAGGCCGTTGGGGTGCCGGAGATTACGCCTGTGGTCGTATTAACCGATAGTCCAGCGGGAAGTCCCGTCGCGCTGTAGCTGGTTGGTGAGTTAGACGCTGCGATTGTGTAAGAGAACGCAGTGCCAACGGTTCCTGTTGCTGTCAGTGAGCTTGTGATGACGGGAACGGGATTGGTCGATATTGCGAGATCGGCGGACTGAATGGTTACCTGTCCGCTTACCGCTACCCACTGTACTGTGAGAGTTTGACCGGCGCTGCCTGCCTTGTACGTCAGCGTGTACTCGGAGTTGCTGCTGCTTCCCAGAGTGGCGCTCGTGTAGGTGGGCGCAGAACCGTCGGAGAGGCTTGCGGTTAGATAGCCGCTTGCCCCGCTATTAGTACCTGCATAGACCTTTAGCACTCGGGTTGTGGAGTCCGCGGGAGCCGTGATCGTGAAGGCGTTGTTTCCACCAGGCGAGTAATAAAACCCGGTAGCCTGAGCCTGGCCGTTCCAGTTGGAGGAACCGTCAGTCCACAGGTAGCTGATAGCGTTGCTGCCATACGTGAAGCACGTCGGGCCAGCGGACCAGCCGATCAAAGAAGTTACGTTCTTATGATCGTCGTTGCCCGAGCCTTCGGATCCCCAGTGAGCCCAGTCGGCCGTGCCTTCCGTGGTCAGGTTGACAGTGGAGGCGGGAGCGCCTACGGAGCCGTTTAGCTGACCTGTGAGGGCTGCGTCGATCGTAATGACCAGGGTAGCAGTTCCAGTACCGCCAGCGTTATGTGCGCCGATGGTTACGTTGGACGTTCCGGTTGTGCCCGAGGGTGTTCCAGTAATCGCACCCGTCGATGTATTGATGGACAGCCCGGCGGGAAGGCCAGATGCGCTGTAGCTGATTGGGCTGTTCGATCCCGTTATCTGGTATGTAAAGGCAGATCCCAGGTAGCCGGTCGCAGTCAGAGTACTCGTGATGGCAGGGACGGGCGGGTTAATGGTTAGGGCGAGTGTCGCCGTTCCTGTTCCGCCGCCGTTGGTCGCACCGATAGTGACCGAGGAAGTACCGGCGGTAGTCGGCGTTCCGGAAATCACACCAGTTGATGTGTTGATTGACAGACCTCCTGGAAGGCCGGTCGCATTGTAGCTCGTCGGGCTGTGTGTGGCCGTGATCGTGTAGGAGTACGCAATCCCGACTGTACCGGACGATGTCAGCGAACTGTTGACAACCGGCGCTGGCGGAGGGGCAGCGATGGTGAGGGCCAGAGTAGCCGTCCCCGTACCTGCGCTGTTCGTGGCGCTTAAGGCGACACTGAAGCTGCCGTTTACAGTGGGCGTCCCGGAGATCAAGCCACTGGTCGTATTGACCGTAACTCCGGCCGGAAGTCCCGTCGCGTTGTAACTGGTTGGACTTCCTGTGCCGCTGATTTGATAGGAGAACGCCTGGTTCTGTGTACCGCTTGCTGTGAGCGAACTATTGATGGTTGGCTTGGCCAGAGCGATGGTGATCGTAAGCGCTCCGGTAGCCGTTCCCCCTGCATTGGTTGCTGTGACTGTTACAGATGATGTTCCAGCCGTGGTTGGAGTGCCTGAGATTACCCCCGTAGTTGTATTGATGGTGAGGCCGGCGGAAAGGCCGATCGCGCCAAATCCGGTCGGGCTGTTGGACGCCGTTACGGTGAAGGAGAAAGCTACACCCGTCGTTCCGCTTGCCGTGGATGCACTGGTGATGGCGGGCAGCGCGGGGCTGATGGCGATCGTCAGGGCAAAGTTGGCGCTCGTGCCGACGCTGTTCGTGGCCGTGAGCGTCGCCGTTGAAGTTCCGGTCGCTGTGGGCGTTCCGGAAATTACGCCGGTGCTTGTGTTGATCGATACCCCGGCGGGCAAGCCCGTCGCCGCATAGCTTGTTGGGCTGTGGGCCGCGGTGATCTGATAAGAGAACGAGGATCCGACATTTCCGCTGGCCGAAGAGGCGCTGTTAATGGCCGGGGCCTGCGGCGTCGTTACCTGGTACTCGTAAGCGCCGATGTCGTAGGCGCTGTTCACCAGTCTTGGGTTGCCCAGATAGTCGATGGTGGGCATGGCTGGCGTGACGGTGCCGATATTGGCCGCGTCGATAGCCGGAGAACCGGCGATCAGCGAATAGTCGCCGCCCGCGGCGTTGTTGAACAAGGTCGTGAGCGGGTTGCTCACCAGGAACGACCCTGTGTCGAACCCGAGCGCCTGCCATTGGGCGAGCGTATCGGTTGTGCCGAAGTTCTGCTGGAACGTCGCTCCGCTCTGGTAGATGTTGTCCTTGTACATCGCCGTATTAAACGTGTTCGAGGACCAGGTTTCCATGGCCAAACCAGTCGTCAGCATGATGTTGCCGTAGATCTGCTGGTTGGTGGCCGTGAGAGAGCCCTCATTGGCCAGGGCTATCGCCGTGGTGTTTGTAGGGGCGGTCGATCCCAGAACGATCGTATTGAAGCGGAAGATATTGCCGTCTCCACGGCTGCAGATGGCTGTGTGGTACCAGTTGGGTTCCGTGCAGCCGATCATCACCATATTTTCGAAGACGCAGTTGGTGCTATTGGCGTCGAGTTCTCCGATAGGTCCGGAGATATTCATGCCGTTGATGACGACTCCGCTCCCGTCGGTGTCAACTCTCTCGTTGTAGACCTGACCACCGGTTACGATGACGGTTGCATATCCCGCTCCGTCGAAGGAGCAGAAGTCTCCGTCTCCGTTGCCGCCGGTTACGTCGATGGCTTGCAGGTTGTTGACTAAGACAGAGCCGAGCGACGCGCCGTGGTCGACGAAGGCTTCGTATTCGAAGTCCTGCGGGTTCCATGTATCTCCCGAATGGATGGAGGTGCAGTTGTTGTAGACCGATGTTTCGGTGCCGTTCGCACCCTGGCTGCCAAAGGAGACGTAGGTGGTATAGCCCTGGTCGACATTGGGTTCGGGATAGCCCCCAACACAGTTGCTGAACGTTACCCCGTTGACATCGATGGCGGCAAATGCGTGGCGTCCGTTTCGGTAGGCCTCGCAGCTGTCCACCAGAATATCCAAGCCGCTGCTGGGCGGATTTCCTTCTAGACGTATGCCGTAGCCGAGGCTGGGATTAACCTGAGATGCGGTTTCGTCCACAATGATATTTCGGAACACCAGGTAGCTGCTGTAGTTGCCGGTCGCCTGCGACCCGTTGCAGATGACGTTGTCGCGGACGCAGACATCGTATTGCTTGCCGTCGGTACGGGGGTCGTCGCCCGTGGCTGTGCTTATGGTCAGCGTGCCGCCGCTCCACTTCCAGCAGTTGGGCGTGTTGGTTGGATCGCGAACCACAGCTCCGGTGCCGCCGGAACCGCCCGACCAGATGTCGATCAGGAACTGCTGGTTGGCGAGGACGTCGTTGACCTGAGTTGCGTAGCTTAGCGTGTAGACGTTGCTGCCTTGAGGCTGCCACGCAGAATCGTTTACAGGGATCTGGTTGCTGCCCCAGAATGTTGGCTTGGCGCCGGTTCCGTAGTCGGCGAAGGTAATCGGGTTGCCGGGCCGGCCGCTGACGGTTGGGTTAAGCACTTCGTGCCAGTTTCCGCCGCGCTGGAAGAGGACCGTATCGCCTGGTCCAAGGGCCGCGCTGTTCACCATGGCAAGTGTTTGCCAGGGTGTGGAGGTAGACGTTCCGTTATTGCTGTCGCTGCCGGAGTTGCTTACGTAGTAGGTATGTGTAACGTGCTGTGTAAATGTTAAATAGTTCGTATTGAACTCGCCCACGGGAGTTTCAATGACATACGTTATCTTGTGCGCCCCGGCTGAAATGGCGACTGAACTGATCGTCGTCGTCGCGTATGAGTTCCAGCTTCCGGTGGCAGCCAGGTTGATGGAGCCGGTTACATTAACGCCGTCCACGTCAATATGGATAAATCGGCCGGAGGCTCCGGTGCCGTCCTGGTTGGCGGTAGCGGCGCGGATGCCGATGTCGAACGATCCGCCTGTAGTAAAGTTCGTGGTATAGACGAAGTAGTCTCCTGGGACTATATTGACGCCAACGGCGTAACCCGTACCGGGATCCGGACAGGTGCTGATTGGCACGGGTGTGTTTCGATAAGAAGTGCTGGCCGGACTGACGGGATTGGCGACACTGTAGGCGTCACCAGCGCTCCCCGCGTCAAAATTCACTGCATCGACTTCTGTTCCTGGCTCGCTAAAGGGCGTGCCCAGGTACGGCGTGCTTGCCGAACAGACCGTTGCAGCGAACAGACTCGTAAGAACCCCCAAGTAAGTGAGTATCCTTGCAAATTGTGTTCGCACGATGTTTTCCTTTTGTTGTGTACTCGGCACAGATTGTGTCTCGACTTCTCTGGTGCCACTCCAGTAGCCCTGTAGTGGAGTGTCCGGATCCAAATCCCAGACCACCCCTAACCCCTCCACTTCGTAAAGGGGGACCGGAACAGACACTCCGCTCCAGGACTACCGGAGTGGCACCTGGAGCGGACAATTAAGGTCTAGTGTCCGCCGAACCCGAAGGCTACGACGTACCGTGTGGACGGAAGGGTTATGCTAGCAGCGGTCTTTCCGTTCAGAGTGAACGTGTAGCCGTAGACATACACCTGCGGGGTTTCCACGGCCCCGGCAGAGTTCAGACGGTTCGCCATTGTGACTACCGGAGTCTCACCGGAATACTCCGAGTCTCCGGCCCAGTCGCTCAGGCTTTGCGTGAACGTCTGAGTTGTGCCGTCCGTGTAGTTCACGGTGAATGTCTGGTTCTCAAGGGTGCCTCCGACTGCGGTTGCGAAGACATTCAGGGTGGTCGTGATCCCGGCGGGAAGGCCAACAGTCTCGTTGCTGAACGCATCGGGAACGTTGGCAGGTCCGAAGGTGATCGTGCTGCCGTTAAACGTGGCCGTAGTACCAATTAGACTCGCCTCGTAGGCGTTGCTGTAGGTATCCGCACCTCCATTAGTGAGCGCCGTGCCGAGTGTGAATATGGCATTCACATTGTAAGCGCCGGGGCTGAACCCGAAGACGATTACTCCACGGTTGTTGGGGATCGTAATGCTCTGCACGGACTTGCCGTTCAGGGCGAACGTGTAGCCATAGATGTAGCTGGTCGGAGTTTCCACGGCTCCCGTACTCGACAGACGGTTCGCCATGGTCAGAACCTTGGTTTCACCGGCAAATCCCTGCGGATTTACCCAGTCGCTCAGGCTCTGGGTGAAGGTCTGACTCGTGCCGTCGGTGTAGTTCACGATGAACGTTTGACTGTTCTGAACTCCCCCAACTCCGGTCGCCAGCATGTTGAGCTGCGTGTAGTTGCCTGCAGGCAGACTGATCGTCTCGCTTGTGTAGGCATCCGGGGCGTTCGCGGGACCGAAGGTGAACGAGCTGTTGTTGTAGCCAACCGTCTTACCGACCAGACTGGCCTCATAGGCGTTGCTGTAGCTGTCCGCACCGCCGTTCGTTACCGTGCTTCCCAGGTTGAAGATCGCGTAGACATTCGGCCCCGTCCCGGCAGTGCTGACGGTGATTACCAGAGTGGCGGAACCTGTGCCTCCAGCGTTTGTAGCGCTTATGGTGACGCTACTCGTGCCCGCGGTGGTGGGAGTGCCGGAGATTACGCCCGTGGACGTATTGACCGACAGGCCGGCGGGAAGGCCGGTCGCGTTGTAGCTCGTTGGACTGTTCGTCGCCGTGATGGTGTACGTGAATGACGTACTAACCGCACCGCTCGCCGTAAGCGTGCTGTTGACCACCGGCGCGGACGGAGCCCCGGCGTTGATCGTCAGGCTAAGCGCTGCGCTTCCGGTGCCGCCGGCGTTTGTGGCGCCGATGGTGACAGAAGACGTTGCTGCCGTTGTTGGTGTCCCAGAGATTACGCCACTAGACGTATTGACCGACAGGCCGGCGGGCAAGCCCGTCGCGCTATAGCTGGTGGGCGAGTTGGACGCCGCGATCGTGTAGCTGAACGCGGAGCCAACCGTGCCGGTTGCAGTGAGCGTGCTGGTGATGACCGGTGATGCCGGATTGACAGTCAGTGCGAGAGTGGCCGACCCGGTGCCGTTCGCGTTTGTGGCGCTGATGGTCACCGAGCTAGTTCCGGCCGTGGTAGGCGTGCCGGAGATCACCCCAGTAGACGTATTGACCGACAGGCCGGAGGGCAAGCCCGAAGCAGCGTAGCTCGTGGGAGAGTTGCTTCCTACGATTGTATAGGCGAATGCCGTACCTACTTTGCCTGTTGCCGTTAGTGCGCTGGTGACGACCGGCGCGGGGTTGGTCGATACCGCCAGATCGGCGGACTGTATGGTCACCTGTCCAGACACCGCGACCCAGAGTACGGTAAGTGTCTGGCCCGCACTGCCTGCCTTGTAGGTGAGGGTGTACTCGGAGTTCGCGCTGCTGCCCAGGGTTGCGCTGGTGTAGGTGGGGGCTGATCCGTCGGAGAGTGTCGCGGTCAGATAGCCTGTTCCACTGTTGGTCCCGGCGTAGATCTTAAGCACGCGGGTTGTGGAATCCGCGGGAGCCGTGATCGTGAAGGCGTTATTTCCCGAGCCATTCGAGAAATAGAAGCCGGTCGCCTGCGGTGTTCCGTTCCAGTTGGAGGAACCGTCGGTCCACAGGTAGCTAATCGCGTTGCTGCCGTAGGTGAAAGGCGTGGGTCCGGCGGACCAGCCGATCAGCGAGGTTACGTTTTTATGATCGTCGTTGCCCGAACCTTCGGAGCCCCAGTGAGCCCAGTCGGCCGTACCTTCCGTGGTGAGATTCACCTCGGAGGCGGGAGTTCCGACCGTGCCGTTCAACTGCCCCGTTAGAGCCGCCTTGATCGTGATCACCAGAGTGGCCGAACCTGTGCCGCCGGCGTTTGTCGCGCCGATGGTTACGTTCGACGTTCCCGTCGTGCCCGACGGAGTTCCGGAGATCGCACCGGTTGATGTGTTGATAGACAATCCCGCGGGAAGCCCGGACGCGCTGTAGCTGGTTGGACTATTCGACGCCGTGATCTGATAGGTAAACGGCGATGCGAGGTAGCCGGTCGCCGCGAGCGTGCTGGTAATCGCCGGAACGGGCGGATATACGGTCAGTGTCAACGTAGCCGATCCTGTACCGCCGCCGTTCGTTGCACTGATGGTGACCGACGAAGCGCCGGTGCTTGCAGGCGTTCCGGAAATGACGCCGGTGGATGTATTGACCGAAAGTCCCGCCGGCAGACCCGTTGCGTTGTAGCTTACCGGGCTGTTGGTTGCGGTGATCGTGTAGGAGTACGTTGATCCCGTGTAGCCCGAGGAGGTAAGCGAGCTGTTAATCACAGGCGCTGGAGGCGGAGCTGCGATAGTCAAGGCCAGAGTAGCGGTGCCGGTTCCTGCGCTGTTTACGGCGCTGAGTGCGACACTGTAGCTTCCATGGACCGATGGAGTGCCGGAGATCAAGCCGGTCGACGTATTGACCGTCACGCCTGTGGGCAATCCCGTTGCGTTGTAGCTGGTCGGAGTGCCGGTCGCCGTGATCTGGTAGGAGAACGCTTCGTTCTGCGTGCCGCCGACCGTTAAAGAGCTTGTGATCGTCGGCTTGGCCAGAGCGATGGTGATTGTTAGTGTCGCGTTGCCCGTTCCCGCGCTGTTAGTCGCGGATACGGTGGCGCTCGAAGTTCCCGCCGTCGTCGGAGTTCCTGAAATTACCCCGGTGGACGAGTTGATGGACAACCCGGCAGGCAGCCCGGACGCGCTGAACGAAGTGGGCGTATTGGACCCCGTCACAGTGAACGAGAACGCAGCGCCTGTAGTTCCGCTAGCGGTCGACGCGCTGGTAATGACGGGAGGTCCTGTCTGAATGGTTATCGTCAGTGAGAAGTTCGGGCTTGTGCCTGAACTATTCGTTGCTGTAACGGTTGCTGTTGTCGTTCCAAGGGTTGTTGGTGTTCCTGAAATGACACCTGTGCTGGTATTGATCGATAGGCCCGCGGGTAAACCGGTGGCCGCATAGCTCGTTGGAGTGTTCGTTGCGGTTATAGCGTACGTGAAGGCGCTGCCCACCGCGCCGGTCGCTGTCGACGAGCTGTAGATGTAAGGAGTCGAGGCGCTTCCGGTGCTTCCGTACTGGTAAGCACCCGCATCGTTCGAGGAGCCGTCCGGTCGGGCCGTATTGGTGATATCCGTGCTCGGATACGCGACGGACAGAGGAACTTCATGGATCGCTGGAGATCCCGACGCGAGTTCGTAATTGTTGCCAGCGGCATTCACAAAGCCGGCGCTTGAGGCCGCGGCGTAGAACAGGTTGTCTTCGCTGGTTGCCGGAGGATTGTCTGCGAACTCCCCCCCGGAATTAACGACCAGGTTGCCGGCAAACGTTTCGGTGCTGCTGTGGCTTAAAACCGTCGCATCGCCGGAGTTCGCATTGTTGATTATGGTGTTAAACCGAATGATATTGTTGGCGCCGTCGTCTTCGATGGCGGCGGAATAGAGCCAGTAGCCGACATTGAAGTTGTACAGCAGCATGTTTTCGAGGGTTGTGTTGCTGCTTTCCATGTCGATGGTGGCTGTTGCATCGTTGGTGCTCGTGCCTCCCGGTCCGATCATGGTCAGTCCGTTGACCACAATTCCGGTTCCCTGGAGGTAAAGCTGGTTGTTCTGCTGGACGCCGCCGTTTATCTTGAGTATGGCCGGAGTTCCTGCGGAGACCGAGTCTGAATTGTTGAGGGTCCAGTGCGCGCCTGCGCCCCCGGCTGAGCTGCTCAGAGCCTGGCAGTTGTTAAGGATAACGGAGCCGACATTGCTTCCGTGCGTGGTAAAGAACTCGTAGCCCGTGTCTTCGTACTGGCTGGGCATTGTATCCTGCATGTTGTCGCCCACGCAGTTGTTGTAGACGGAGGTCTGGTTGGCCAGCCCGGTGCTGCTGTCGCCGTAGGAGACATAGGCGCTGTAGCCGCCAAACTGGTCCTGGTTCGGCATGGGGTATTCGGCAAGGCATCCATTAAGGACGACCTGCGTGGAGTTAATAACCCCGAAGTTGTGCTTGCCGCAGCGGTAGGATTCAATGTTATTGAGGGTAACGTCGGTGCCGTTCATAATGCGGACGCCATATCCGCTGTTGGGGTCGCCGGATTCATTAACCGCAAGATTGGTAAAAACGTAATGACTGTTGAGGACGTACGTATTCGGATTGCCGTTGCAGATAAGGTCAGATCGGACCGATCCCTGGTAAAGGTTGCCGTCCGTGTTGGGATCTGTGGAAACGTTGATCTGCAAGACGCCGTTGCTCCAGTAGAACGAGTTCGCAATGCCCGAAACCGGTTGATTTGCATTCGGGTTGGCCACAATGAGGGCAACGCCATTCACATACGCGCAGTTGATCTGCGTCGCACTGGGGCACTGCCATACCGTTCCGCTGACATTAGTAAAGCTTGAGTTGGCCAGAGTAATGCTGCCCCAGAACATGGGCTTGTTGCCGGAGCCATAGTCCGCAAACGTAATCGGGTTGCCGGCTGCGCCGCTTCCCCCCTGCGGGTTCAGCGATTCATAC
>Ga0302315_10002960_pt1 | contig 15694 bp, 10 predicted proteins | sample III_Palsa_N3_1_FD_200532 | JGI IMG/M metagenome (GOLD analysis project Ga0302315, IMG submission 200532) | Peat permafrost microbial communities from Stordalen Mire near Abisko, Sweden - III_Palsa_N3_1 | ecosystem: Environmental > Terrestrial > Soil > Palsa > Peat permafrost | place: Sweden... | reverse complement strand
TGATTGTTTATACGGTCTTTGCCGAGTGCATCACGCGCGGCAGCCAGCTGGTTACCGATAACGCAAATTACGTCACGAAAGTGATCTTCCCACTCGAAATACTGCCATGGGTTTCAAGCTTGACGGCTCTGTACCATGCGTTGGCCAGTCTGGTGGTGCTCGCGTTGTTTTCGCTTATTTTCACCGGCCACATCGCGGCGACTTTCCTGCTGTTTCCGGTGGTTCTCCTGCCGCTCATACTGATATCGACGGCTGCAGGCTGGTTGCTGTCATCGCTGGGTGTCTATGTGCGCGATGTAGGTCAGATATCCGGTGTTCTCGTGCTGGCGATGCTCTACACGTCGGGCGTGTTTTTCCCGATCGAGCAGATGAAGCCCGGCGTGCAGGCCATCATGCGGATGAATCCTTTGACTGCACTGATCATCCAGGCGCGTGATGTTCTGCTCTGGGGGACATGGCCGGACTGGTCGGGACTGGCTTTGTACACGGGAGTAGCGTGCATCGCCTGCTGGCTGGCGTACGCGTGGTTTCAACGAACCCGGACGGGATTTATTGATGTCCTCTGAAATTGTGAAGCCGGCGCATTCGGCGCCGTTGATTCGGGCTACTGGCATCGGGAAGCGCTATCTCAGCTATGACCAGCCGCACCACCGCCTGATGCAGATGATGGGCAGGAAGACCTATGCCAAGGAGTTTTGGGCACTGCGCGATTTTGATCTGGAAGTCTGGCCGGGCGAGACAATCGGCATCATCGGCAAGAACGGTTCTGGCAAATCGACACTGCTGCAGATCATTTGCGGGTTGATCATGCCGACGACCGGCGAGATCGAGGTCAATGCCCGAGTTGCCGGTTTGCTTGAACTTGGCGCGGGCTTCAATCCCGAGTTTACCGGGTTGGAAAACGTCTATTTGAAGGCTGGCCTACTCGGCATGGGGCGTGCTCAGGTCGACGCGAAACTCGATGCGATTCTGGCCTTTGCAGAGATAGGCCATTTCGTCCACCAACCGGTCAAGACCTATTCCAGTGGCATGTTCGTGAGGCTGGCATTCGCGGTAGCGGTAGCGGTTGAACCCGATGTTTTGGTCGTCGACGAAGCGCTGGCGGTGGGAGACGCCTATTTTCAGCGGAAGTGCCACCGCAGAATTCAAGAGATGCAGGAGGCAGGTAGCACCTTACTTCTGGTAACCCATTCCACCGATGTTGTGGAGCGCATGTGTGGACGTGGCGTAGTCGTCAACGCTGGCAGCAAACTTTACGACGGGCCAGTGCGCGGTGCCATTTCCAACTACCTGAAATTGATTTTCGGGTCGCACATCAGTGAGCCGGCGGGCGTCAAGGCCGCGGCAGTGATGCTGTCGGGCGAGACAGCTGATGAAGCGGTTGCAGCACTTCTTGAATCGGGTGACGAGGACGCGCTTTCACAACGAGCGGGGTACAACAGGGACGAAATCCGCGTAGGCAACGGTCAGGCGCTGGTCGCCGACCTGCATGTAGTTGGCCAGTCCGGCGTACCCATGCTTTTACCGGGACAGTCGACCGAAATTCTAGTCAAGTACGTATTCAATCAAGCGCTAAGCCGCATCATTTTCGGCATGCAACTACGCACTGCCGAAGGCGAGTTGGTCTATAGCACCAATACGTTTCTGGAAAGCGGCCGGCTCTTTAAGTACGAAGCAGGCACCGTCGCAATAATCCGTTGGCGGTTCAGCGCGCATCTGATTCCCAAGCAATATTTGATGATGTTCGGTATTTCGCAGTTCGACGATCTTGGTCAGGACACGATCGCGATTGATCGTCGTTCCGACGTCATGATTCTGGCTATTCTGGGCGATACCGGTGGGGCTCAGGGCATTGCCAATTTGCAGGCGAAGTTCGAGGTCGAATCGACTGCCCTGGCTGGCGGCGTCGAGTAATTTCCGGTGTAGGTATCCGCTGCAATGACTGCATGATTGTGTCTATTGAGGCTCTAAATTGCGTACTACTTTGAATATCCACGATCCCCTGTTCATCACGTCACCGAATGGCGGCGGGTTGTTGTATGCGCACAGGCATTTACTCATCCCCCTGACTGATGAGGATGCCACAGGGCTGGCGCCCATGGCGGATGGTCTTCTGTGGTGCGTCCAAACCGCTGCGGAGCCATTATTGCGCGAGGTTCGGCAGGGTGAATTCAAGGCTGTTGAGGTCGCCAAAAGCCCGATGGATCTGCATGACGTACTGGTCCACCCGACGGGCACGTACGTGGTGTTTACCGAAACCAATCAGGTTGCACGTCTGGACGACGCTTACAGAGTGCAAGAGATCTGGCGTTTTGGAGAGCAGCCCGATAGCGCGCACGTCAACTGCATAGCCGTCTACGATGGGCGCTTGGTCGCGTCGATGTTTGGTTCGTTCGCCACCCATAGAGGCTATAAGGGTGAAACGCGACGAGCTGGGAAGGTTGTGGATGTCCGCACGGGTGAAACCTTGATAGACGGACTGTCTCAGCCACATTCTCTGGTCGTCGTGGACGAGCATTTGTGGCTATGCAGTTCCGAAGATCGTGCTGTACACGTCTACGACCGAAACTTTCAGCTCGAGCGACAGATATCACTTCCCGGATATACCCGCGGACTGGCGGTTGGCCAAGACTCGGTCTACGTGGGCATCAGTCGCAGCCGGAACATCGTCGCTGGCGAGGTCGGTCAGTTCGAGTCAGCGGTTGTTGCGGTGCTGGATCGCCAGTCGCTTGATGTTTTCGGTTATCTGCCGATCCCTTGGAACGAAATTTATGACATCCGCCTGGCTCCAGCGCCGGACATCGTTGCGGACGTCATGGCGTCGACATGGATACACGAGCGCCAGATAGCTCAAAACAATCGCGCTAGCGATCTGGAGCGGGCTTCACAGGAGCGGCTCTTGCTGTTGCAGCAGGCCAGTGAGGAAAAAGCCGCGCTCTTGCAACACGCTAATGAGGAAAAGGCGGCGCTGATGCAGCAGGCCAGTGAAGAGCGGGCGGCGCTATTGCAACAGGCCAGTGAGGAGAATGCGGCACTGCTACGGCAGGCTGGAGAGCAGAAGGCGTCGCTGTTGCAGCAGGCTAGTGAGGAAAAGGCGGCGCTGATGCAGCAGGCCACTAATGAAAAGGCGTCGCTGTTGCAGCAGGCAGGCGACGAGATACGTCACATGCAGCAGGAGGTGATATCTGCTCGCGAAGCGACGCAGGCCGCAGTTCAACGCGCCGAGCTGCTGCAAACAGAAGTCATCGAGTTTCGCGGTGAACTTGTCAAGCGAGACGCGCGAATCCACTTACTGGAACTGGTCAGCCAAGAACTACATTTGATCAAGTCCAGCCGATCCTGGCGCTGGACGCGCGCCATGCGATTTCTCACGCGCACGATTCAGCACCGTGGCCTAAGCAAGGATGACCGGATGAAGCTGCCATTTTTTCAGCGCTTGCAACCGTCTCACCAGGCCACGACGGAGCAACCAGTCGCGCCTTCCTTGGCAGCCCGTGCAATGGCCGACGCTGAAGTCGTTACAGCGGGGCAAGTCGTCCCAACGAGAGACGTGACGCTTGCGCCATCTGTTGAAAACCTTCGCGATTTTTTCGTCTGGGCAGTGATTGATTGGCATTTTCGGATTCAGCGGCCTCAGCATCTTTCGCGAGAACTGGCGCTGGCGGGTCATCGGGTCTTCTATATTTCGAATCACTTTAACGATCATCCGGAACCTGGCTTCACTCTGGAAGCTCTGGATACCGCGGGGCGCCTTTTTCAGGTGCATTTGCATGTACTAGGCAGCCCTGCGATCTATCACGCGTCGCCCAGCAAGGCAGCGCAGGCACAGCTGCAAGAAGGCGTTGCCATGCTGCTTGAATGGGCGAACAGCCGCGCTTGCATCTCGCTGATCCAGCATCCGTATTGGCTTGAGACAGCGCAGATCCTGCCCAATCAACGGACCGTCTACGATTGCATGGACCACCATGGTGGGTTCGCCGACAACTCCGAGGAGGTCTTGGCTCGGGAGCACGAGCTGATGCGGGAGGCCGATCTGCTCGTGGTGACTTCCGATTGGCTCGACCACGAATCAGGCAAGTACAACTCGCATCGCCTGATGATACGAAATGCCTGTCAGTACGAACATTTTGCCACCCGGCCGGCAAGCGTGTTCAAGGATGATCATGACCGCAAGGTAATCGGTTACTACGGGGCCATCGCGGAGTGGTTTGATCTGGAATTGCTGGAGAAAGTCGCCCGCCGTTTCAGCGACTGTCTGGTGCTCCTCGTTGGCGCCGACACCTGCGGGGCAAGGCAGACTCTCTCGACGCTGGACAACGTCTTATTCATTGGTGAGGTGCCTTACGCCAACCTGCCTTACTACCTTGAGGCGTTCGACGTATGTCTGCTGCCATTCCAGATCATTCCGCTGACCTTGGCCACCAATCCGGTGAAGATCTACGAATATCTGAGTGCCGGCAAGGAAGTGGTGTCGATTGCCCTGCCTGAAATCAAACAGTTCGGCGATCTCGTTCGAACGGGTGCCGATCATGCGACTTTTCTGACCGCTCTCGGCGAGGCCTTGCACGCGGCGCCTGATGCGCAGGAAATAGCACGTCGTCGCCAATTCGCCAACGAGCAGACGTGGTCGCATCGTGTACAGGATCTGGTGCATGGTATCGAAAATTTGTCGGAACCCCGTGTCAGTGTCGTGGTGGTCACTTACAACAACCTCGATCTGACCCGGGCTTGTCTGCATAGTCTTGAGCAGTACAGTGACTACGCCAATCTGGAGGTTATTGTCGTTGACAATGCGTCCGCCGATGACACACCCAACTACCTGAGAACATGGGCAGAGCAAAAGCGCGATCGTCACATCTTGCTCAACGAGGAAAATCTCGGCTTCGCGGCGGCGAACAATCAAGGCTTGGCGCTGGCGAGCGGCGACTATCTGGTGATGCTCAACAACGATACTTATGTGACGCCCGGCTGGATCTCGACCATGGTTCGGCATTTGCGCTGCAACGAGAACCTCGGAATGCTTGGTCCGGTGACCAACAACATCGGCAACGAGGCGCGCATCGATATCGACTACGAGACTATGGATGAGATGCTCAAAGTCGCTGCGCAGTACACCCATCGGCATGCGGGCAAACTGACTGCATTGAAGACGGCAGCTTTTTTCTGCGTGATGCTGCGTCGAGAAGTGTACGAAAAGGTTGGTCCGTTAGACGAAGCATTTGGCATCGGTTTTTTTGAGGACGACGATTACTGTCGGCGCGTCGAGCAGGCGGGCTGGCGCATAGCCTGCGCTGACGATGTTTTCGTTCATCACAATTTGTCCGCGTCGTTCAACAAGCTCAAACAAGAAACCCGGCAGCTGTTATTCGAGCGTAACAAGGCGACCTATGAGGCAAAGTGGGGCGCCTGGGTACCCCACAAGTACCGCGACAGTTAAAGCTCTGCAATCAACCATTGCGCCAATGAAAACTGAGAAATTCGACGTTATGAAAGACAAGAAGCATGTGCTGTGCATCGTCGGCACCCGGCCCGAAGGAATAAAGATGGCGCCGCTGATCCAGGCGCTGAAAGCGGAGTCATGGGCTCATGTGACGGTATTGGCCACGGCGCAGCACCGCGACTTGCTGGACCAGGTATTGTCGCTGTTCGACATTCAGCCTGATGTGGACCTGAATATCATGCGAGCGAACCAGGCACTCCCTGAACTCACGGCCCGACTGATTACGGCCCTGGATGAGAAATTCGTAGAGCTGACACCGGATGTCGTTCTCGCGCAAGGCGATACGACCACGGTGATGACGGCGGCTCTGGTCGCTTTTTATCGACGTATTCCGTTTGGGCACGTCGAGGCGGGTCTGCGTACCCACGATTTGGACAATCCCTTTCCGGAGGAAATGAATCGGCTGGTCGCCGGCCATCTTGCGCGGTGGCATTTCGTTCCGACAGATCGTTCACGCCAGAATCTTCTGAGAGAGGGCGTTTCCGACAGCGCGATTCACGTTACTGGCAATACGGTTATTGACGCTTTGCTTCAAGTGGCGGCCGCCGACTGGCCGCTGGATGTTCCCCTTGATCCAGAGCGCAGGCTGATCCTGGTCACAGCACATCGACGTGAAAATTTCGGCGAGCCCTTCCGCGCCGTCTGCCGCGCAATCCGCACGCTGGTGGATCGCTATTCCGATGTTGAGGTGCTGTACCCGGTGCACCCGAACCCCAACGTAATTGAGGTCGCGCATGAGCTGCTGGGTGGGCATCCACGCATCCGCCTGTGCAGTCCTTTGGACTATGCGCCATTCGTGGAAGCGCAAAAGCGGGCCTATCTGATTCTTACTGATTCCGGTGGCGTGCAGGAGGAAGCTCCGGCATTGGGTAAACCCGTATTGGTCATGCGCTCCGAGACAGAACGCCCCGAAGCGGTGGATGAGGGAGTAGTGCGCCTCGTTGGTACGGATGAGGCGCGGATTGTGGCCGAAGCTTCGCGGCTGTTGGACGATCCCGACGCCTACCGTCAGATGGCTCGCGGCGTATCTCCGTATGGCGACGGGAACGCTTCGCAGCGTATCGTTGGCGTACTGCGGGAGGCGCTGTGTGTAACGCCGTCGATCGCGAAAACCGCGCCATGAATGGACTGAAGGGGCACCCGTCACCGTGGGGTCCTTAAGATCTGAGCGTTGGCGAAGGAAGGTATCGAGCGCGACTCGAACGCTGCGCTTTGTCATAGACAGAGCGCGCCTCCAGGCTTCCGATCTGCGCGCCCGCTGGTACGGACGTTCGTCGGTTTTGGTGCCGAGGGTTACGCAGCGCCACGCCGAAGTATTTCCACAGACAACTGCTTTTCCCGTCGTCAACGAGCATGTTGCCTTTAGCTTCGAGGCGGCGCCCCACGTCAGCATCGTGATTCCGGTCTACAACCACCTGGAACAAACGATCCGCTGCCTGCATTCACTGGCAGCCGTGGGAGCGTTCTGTACGTTTGAAATCATTGTTGTCGATGACGGCTCAAGCGACGAATCGGCTGAATGGTTAAGAGCCTGCGCCAATGTTCGTCTCCACTGCATGCCGGACAACACGGGATTCGTCGGTGCCTGTAATGCCGGCGCGGCTTTGGCGTTGGGAAAGTATTTGGTGTTTCTGAACAACGATACCCAGGTCAAAGCTGGTTGGCTCGATGCATTGATCGGCACTTTCCAAACCGAGCCAACGTGCGGTCTCGTTGGTGCCAAACTGATATATCCCGATGGTAGTCTGCAAGAGGCGGGCGGGATTGTGTTCGCCGATGGCAGCGCCTGCAACTACGGCCGTGGCGGCGATCCGGCTGACCCTCGCTATGATTTTTTGCGTGAAGTCGACTACTGCTCGGGTGCTTGCATCGCGCTTCCAACCTCACTGTTCCGATCGCTTGGCTGTTTCGATGCTCTTTACGCACCGGCTTATTACGAAGACACCGACCTTGCCTTCCGTGTGCGCGAGGCAGGTTTTCAAGTTGTCTACCAGCCCCGCGCGGAGGTTGTGCATTTCGAGGGCAAAACTTCCGGTACGGATGTTTACAGCGGGATTAAACGCTTTCAGAACATAAATCGGGAAAAATTCGTGGTTAAGCATCGGCGGGTGCTGTCTGGTCAGCCGCGATCTGAGGATTTCGCGATTTCACCCGAGCGCTGTGCGATCCATCGCTGCGGCCGGAGTGTGTTGGTAGTTGATGCAGAGTATCCGCGTGCGGATCGTGATTCCGGCTCGCTGCGAATGTTCAACATGCTGATGCTCCTGCGCGAGCTTGGTTGTCACGTGCAGTTCTGGGCGAGCGCTGCCACTGATCGTGATGACTATGCGCGCGCGCTCGAACAGCACGGTATCCAGCTCATCGTAGCGCCATCGCGAACGCGCGCGTTACGTTGGTGGTACGCGCATGGCAAAAGCCTGAACGTCGTGTTCCTGTCGCGTCTACCCGTTGCGCTGGGTTCAATCCGGCTGGCAAGTCGGTACGCGGCCCAGGCCACTTTGGTTTTCGATACGGTTGATCTGCATTTTTTGCGCGTAGCACGTGGAGCGGCCATGCGCGGCGACAGTGCCGAGGCGGCTTGGGCTGAGGAGCTGCGTAAGAGCGAGCTGGATCTGATGCGCACGGCTGATCTGACTCTGGTGGTGAGTGAATACGAACGGGCTCTCCTGCGCGAGCTGACTCCGACGGTTGCCGTGCAGGTGCTTTCCAACGTCCACCCTGTTCATGGCCGGCAGTCGCCATTTGCTGAACGGAAAGGCTTGCTATTCCTGGGGAATTTCGAGCATGAGCCGAATGTTGACGCGGCGCACTGGCTGGTAGAAGAGATCATGCCGCGATTGCGTGCGCGTTTGCCCGGCGTGATCCTGCACATTGTCGGCTATGCAGGGACCGAGGCATTGGCGGGCTGTGCTGGCTTGGATGTACTTGTGCATGGATTTGTCTCTGATCTTGAGCCAGTACTGCGCGGTGTGAAACTTGCGGTGGCTCCTTTGCGGTACGGAGCTGGTGTAAAGGGAAAAATCAACATGGCTATGAGTCACGGCGTACCCGTGGTCACAACTCCGGTCGGTGCGGAAGGCATGGCTCTGATCAATCGGCAGGATGCAATGATTGCTGACGGTTGCGATGCGTTTGTCGACGCCATCGTTGAGTTATACGACAGCGAAAAGTTGTGGTTGACCCTGTCCGACCATGGGTTGGAAAACGTTCGTCAGCATTTCTCGGCGGATTCGGCGCGCCTGGCGCTTAGGCGCATCCTTGCCATGAATGCCGAATCTCATGCGCCAGATACTGCGCAGCGCTGAGTGTATCTGTGCGTTCTATCCCATGGCCTTCAGTCTTGTAGCTGAAATTGATAGGACTTGCGGATTGACGTAAGTGTCGCCAACGACGCGTACCGTTTCGGTACCATCTTTCTTCAAATGTGCAACTGGCCGCATTCCTCACGAGTTGGCTCAAGTCCGTAACGATTGCCAGCGCGCGTGGCCCGTTTAGAAAAAGAGTGTGTGGATTGTTCTACTGGGAAGAAAAGGGCCGGCAATGCTATTTCAAGCCCAGAATGCTGCTAATGGTGTGTCAATAGGGCAAGATCTTGTGTACAACCGTGAAAATGGCTCCGTAAATGCTTGGCGCCCGCTTCCCACTGAGTCGCGCCTTAGGCAATTCAGATTGACAAATGAAGGTACTCTTTCCAACTACTTGCGTGGAGAAATACTGATGCAGGACTGCCGCATCGCCGTGTTGATACCCTGCTATAACGAAGAAGCAACCGTTACGCAGGTAATACATGCATTTCAGGCGGCGCTCCCTAATGCACGCATCTATGTGTACGACAATAATTCCACCGATGACACAAAGGAGCGGGCCCGATCGGTGCTTGGCGCCATTGTGCGTGAGGAATTCCAGCAGGGAAAAGGTGCTGTTGTGCGCCGGATGTTCCGTGACGTGGAGGCAGATTTCTACGTCGTGGTGGACGGTGACCAGACCTACGACGCAAAGATTGCGCCGAAAATGCTGGAGATGGCCATAGGTGGGAGGCTCGATCTCGTCAACTGTGTGCGCAAGGAAACCGAAGCCGAGGCGTATAGAACAGGCCACCGACTGGGTAATCAGATGTTGACAGGTGCAGTCCGCCTAATTTTTGGCGACAGGGTTCAGGACATGCTTTCGGGGTACAAGGTTTTTTCAAGACGCTATGTAAAATCGTTTCCCGCGTCATCAATTGGCTTCGGTATTGAAACCGAATTGACGGTGCATGCGCTTGAATTGCAGATGCCTGTTGGGCACCTCTCTGGTGCATACGGCGGGCGCCCCGAAGGTTCTGTCAGCAAGCTAAGCACTTACAAAGACGGTGTCAGAATACTGTTGCTGATCGGCCAACTTTTCAAGCACGAACGTCCGATGACGTTTTTTGGTGCGATCGCGGCTCTTCTGGCGCTTCTATCCTTGGCGCTGGGTCTTCCATTGTTCGAAGACTACTTTAAGACCGGAATGGTGCCGAGATTTCCTACCGCCATCCTTGCAACCGGTATCATGTTGTTGAGCACACTGAGCTTAGTGACTGGCTTGGTTCTCGATACCGTGACACGCGGAAGGCGCGAACTCAAGACACTGACCTATCTCTCCATTCCTTTTTTTGACGACGGCAGATGAGTCGCAAATTGGCCCCGTGGCGGAGAGATGGAAGGGTAACCCCCGCTTTTAACTGACTCCAAAAGTGGAGCTAAGCGGCAAGTTGGAGTTACCAGGATTTCGTGGACACCTATTTAGTGCACACCCGATCGGCGACCTCGGTGCGCCGCTTCAAACTCAATCGGACTGACACCACCAAGATAGCTATGCCTGCGTACCGGCTTGTAAAACTCTTCGATGTAATCGGGCACGTCCATAACGGCACTCTCCCCATCAGCGTATATATGCTTTTTGATACGTTCCTTTTTAAGGCTACTGAAGAAAGATTCAGCGACCGCATTGTCCCAACAGTTCCCCCGACGACTCATGCTTGGTTCGAGATGGTGACTCTTGCAAAAGCGCAACCAGGCATCGCTGCCGTATTGACTTCCTTGATCAGAATGAATCACTGCCTTACGTGGTCGCCGGCTTCGAATTGCATTCATAAGCGCTTCCAGAACTAACTCTCGGTGGAACGTCGGCTTCGCTGCCCATCCAACGATTTTTCGCGAAAAGAGATCGATGACAACGGCCAGATAGAGCCAGCCCTGCCACGTGCGAATGTATGTGATATCTGTCATCCACGCCTCGTTGGGCCGTGACACCGTGAACTGGCGTTGCAACACGTTGGGGATCAGTACGTGAGGTTTCGCAACCGTAATATTACGTGTGCGATAGCCATGAAGCGCGCGCAAGCCGTTCTCTCGCATCAAGCGCGCCACGTGATGCTTGCTGCACGTTTCTCCACGTTCTCGTAGATCTTGAAACACTCGTGGCGCGCCGTAGATGCCGTGACTTGCTGTGAACGAAGCGCGGATCAATTGAAGTAGCCGCGCATCTTCCTGACCTCGATCAGATACGGGATGATCCAGCCACGCGTGGTAGCCGGCTCGGGCGACGCAAAGAATCCGGCACATCACTTGGATGCTGAATTCATCGCGATGTGCCTCGATGAATTTATACGTCTTCCTGATTTTAGAGGGCGTCTTGCCTACCGACATGATGACTATCTCCAGCCGCGGGCTAAGACTCTAAATCTATGTTCGCAGAAAGCTGGTAACTCCACGTGACCCACGGGATTTCCTTCTGGCGTAAAACGTCGCCGAGCTGATTCCGTGCTCGCAGCACAGCTCCGGTACGGATGTGCCAGCCTCCGCTTGCTTGAACACGGCCAGGATCTGGCTGTCGGTGAATCGCGATTTCTTCATGGAACCTCCGCGGGAAAGACTAAGAGAAAATTCAACTTCTGGCGTCAGCTAACTGGCGGGGGGATTACCGAAGGAACTCTCATGCGATTGACAATAGGTCGGGCAACAGGTGGGACAAGATCAGGTTGATACGACGTTCGCTGCTGAAATACTTGCGAGTGAAGCCAGGGACCATCCGGCCTAGTTTCTTACGTCATTGACTTTTGTCAGTACCTGAAATGTACCGTTTAACGGACGGGAGCTGTACCAAGCTACCTGCCTTGGCCTGACGTAGGCTGCTGGCCGACTGCGGTAGGTAGGCTTGGCAGGTAATGATGTCGGTGCTGTACTTGCAATGAAAATATATTGAGATGTTCATTGCGCAAAACACGCGTGAGATCGCGACGGCTCTCGATAGGCCAAAAACAGACTGATACCTCTTGCAGACAATTACTGGTATCGGCCGGGTTACTGGCAAGTGCGTCTATTTGCTTGGCCATTTCACTGTAATAGGCCCGCAGAAACGGTCGTTGCTTCCAAGAATTATGGGACACCGGTACCTGCAGCAGCAGCAAAGCCAGACACCCAGCGACGGGCCACACAACGAATGTCACACGGCGCGAGCGAAGCGCTTCGGACGAGGGCTTATACGTTGCGGACCACATCAGCAAAAGTGCAAGTAGATGCTGTGAATAAAGAAGCACATAACGTTGCTGATATAGATATTCGTTTCCACGGCTGGCCACCCTACCGTAGATAATCCCAGCAACCCATGCGTACGAAAGCGCCATCAGACAAACAGCCACAAAGATTGGAAGGCTGTATTTGCTTCGCAGCGCACGCGACCAAAACCAGATATGTGTGCAAAGCAGGATGATTGCCACCATGGCAGCCACCGCGCTCCAAATACCTCCGCTCACTTGCTCAGGTATGTTGCTGTAATAAACTGGAAGAATTAACGGTAAAGCGATCCATTGCCACCACCCGCCGTTGCTGAAACGATCGATCAGCAACCCAAGATGACCCGGTACCGACATCGTTACACCAGTCACGGGCGCGTAGCTGTAACCGATACGCACCACCAGAATACAGCCCGCGACTACGGCCAGTAATTTCCAAGTAGACAACCGACGCTGCTCCGGATCGCTGAACTGGGCGAGCAGCAGAACAAGCACCGCAACTGCAACTGCTATAAGGGCGCTATCGTCACTGGTGATTCCTAAGACCAAAGTGGCAATACTGAGCCAGATATACCGTTCGTTTCGATGTGCATGCCATACCGCAAGCATGAAAAGCAGAATGATCAGATTGGTGATGTTCTCAAGAGCGACCAAAGGCCATGTCCAGACGACGCCATATCCGTTCAGCGAAAAAAGTATCGCGCACATCACTGCCCATGCCAGATAGTGGATCGCAAAGGCCTTCTTCCCTGGAACGGATAACCGATAAAAGATGATCGCACTCAACATTGCGGCGATTACGCCGGCAACGGCGTCTACCGTAAAGTCCAGGTCGAAATATCGCCATTCGAACAGCATGATCAGTTTGAATAACGGCTGCGCGTGATCAAGTTCAGCACGCTTTACGAAAAAGTCAGCGAAACTAAGATGTCCCTCAATAGCGTGTCTAAGAAATACGTCCAAGAAATACCAGGAGTCTGACTGGATCACAGGATTCGAGCAGCGGAGCACAAAGACAACCGCATTGATAAACGCAACCGTCGCAACAAGCCAAGCAGCTATCTTCAATGAATTCGGCTCCACCAGACGCCGTAAACCTTCGCTGTGAGCTTTTCGGACTTGTGACATTACAGTTCTCGCAAAAAAGTTAGAGACGGCGGTCGGCTTAGGCTTGCTTGAGCAAGGCCAGGATCTAGCTGTCGGTGAATCGCGATTTCTTCATAGAACTTCCTCGGGAAAGACTACGAGAAAATTCCACTTCTGGCGTCGGGTAATTGGCAGGGGATTACCGCCAGCTCGCCGGGTGCTGATCTAAGGGCTTGCCAAATTCTTCGGTGAGCAAGTCCTGTGATCACTATCAAGCCAAAACACGCGAGAGAAAAACAATCATTGAGTAGAGAAAGTTCGGGTCAACTATTAATGATCACAATGGGCGTTTCTTACCACTAAGCCCACTTTTGGGTCGCAAGAAAATGCAAACGATTCAGAGAAAACGTGTGCTTCTATCCAGACCCTAATGCAGGGCGATTGCTCAATTTCGATAACGCCCCACGCATCGATAGAATGATTTTTGGTGTGAAAATTTTCAGCCTGCACGCACGATGAGCCGCGAAAGCAGGTAAGTGACAGGTAGCGTCAATACGATGACCAATGCAGGGGCTAGCCATTCAGGTATCTTCAACATGATGACAAACACCTTAATCAGGACGACCCCGAAAACAAATTGAACAAGATATACCAATGGGTAGTACATCGCTGAACGTGCGCGCATTGGTTCTCGGAATACAAAAACGGCATTGAAGACATAGGACACGGCGATGCCGAAAACATAGGCGATCGAGTAGGCAATTTCGTATCTTAGCCAAATCAGCAGGAGCAGATAGGTGCAGTAAGCAACGATCGTGTTGAGAGCGCCGACGATCAGAAATCGGAATATCTCAGCGGCCCGCTTCGGCATCGCAGAGCGAAGCTTGGACGGAATGGGTATTAGACCTAATAACGGTTTGTTGGTCATTGAGTTGGCTCGGGCTTATAGTGCCTCTGATTTGTTTTTGTTCGCCCGTCAACGACGTAAACCGGACGACGGAACGTTGCGCCCATCAAGCGGCCAACATATTCGCCGACTACGCCCAAAATTAGCAGCTGTATGCCACAGGCAAATAAGACTGCCGACATCAGTGAGGCATAGCCAGGGTTAACTATGCTTCCCGACAATCTCCCGTAAATGACATAAAGCAAATAGAGAAAGCTGACACCCGCTAGAGATGCGCCGCTATATGTAGCGACGCGCAGAGGTAGGTAAGAGAACGTAACGAAAATGTTGGTCGCGTGGGAGATAAGTTTTGGCAACGTATAAGTGCTCTCTCCATGTTGACGCTGCTCATGGGGAACACTGACAGCCTTGGCTGATGACGTTAACCAGGACAACATGCCATCAATGTAGGGTCGGTTCAGTCCGAAGCCGTCAAGTTGCTTGGCTAATGGCGCGTGTATCGCACGGAACGAACAATAATCTTCATTGAGATCCGGGAACGCGCGTTTGAGGATTCGGCGCATAAGTTCCGAACTAAGATTTCGGTAAGAAGCGTGCGTGCGTCGCTCGAAGACTCCGTATACAAGGGGATAATCCTCGTTACCCGCGGCAAGCATCGCCGGGATTGATTCGGGTGGGTGCTCAAGATCATCGTCCATCGTGATGATCCAGTCGCCGTTCGAATTGGCTATCCCGCATATCGTTGCTGCGTGCTGGCCGAAATTTCTTCCAAGACGGAGTCCCCTGACGTGTGGGTTTATTTCGGCAATCGAGCGAATGATTCCCCATGCTTCCTTTTGTCCGCGATCGTCGACAAGCAGGATTTCATAGCTGAAATTTGCCTCACGCATGACGGACGATACACGCTCGCACAGGACTTCGAGAGCAGCACTGCCACCGTAAACGGGCACGACAACAGAGACTTTTAGAGAGCCGTACAAAGATTCGGAATCAACGTTCAATTCATCCATGGTGAAACCCTTATACGGTGTTTGTATTAATGATTTGCCAAGTACCTTCGACACCAGTCAAGTTGGTGTGTAGTACTTACGAATGACTTTTTCGATGTAGCCATCGCCCAGATCTATGCCGAGGCGCTGGGCGACCTCTTGCGCTTTGGCCGAATCGATTCGCATCGGCGCGCCTTTATCTTCTACGGAATAGCGCGCGACTTTCCCTAAGATACGCTCGAAGATCGCCACGATACTAAGCATCCCCATAGACCGGGCTGCCGCGATGGAAAAAAGCTTTGCTTCTGAAAAATATTCTGTAATGATCGAATTCCCGATATTTACAATATCGTCGATATCTATGAGGTTGCGTTCCGCCCTCGACCAGATATTGAAATGTTCGCCGGACACGATCCGGTCGCGAAGAAAATTGGTGAGCGTATGGGCATTTCTCGTGGCGCCAACGACTTGCGGAAGACGTAGAACCATTCCCTGGCTTGAAGAAAGGACGAGTGCTTCCATATTCTTCTTGTGCTTCATATAAGGAGTCTGCTCTGACGCATCGTCTGCAACGCCACAGCTGCTGAAGTAAACGAGCCGTCCAGCAGGTATTGACAGGCTTTCGATCAAAAGCTCGGCTTCTCGCTTGAAGATGTCAACAGACGTCTCAAGAG
>Ga0302315_10002957_pt1 | contig 15697 bp, 8 predicted proteins | sample III_Palsa_N3_1_FD_200532 | JGI IMG/M metagenome (GOLD analysis project Ga0302315, IMG submission 200532) | Peat permafrost microbial communities from Stordalen Mire near Abisko, Sweden - III_Palsa_N3_1 | ecosystem: Environmental > Terrestrial > Soil > Palsa > Peat permafrost | place: Sweden... | reverse complement strand
TGCGACCGGCAACACAATCAATAACAATTAAACGATTATTAAATGAAATTCCCTAAATACCCAATCATTACCGCTGTCCTGTTCTTTCTTTTGCACCACCCGGCAGCCGGGCAAATTGCCTGGCATATGCAACCCGTCCAGCTCCAAACGCGCTGGGCTAAAAATGTCAGCTCTGCGAGCGCACTAAAAGAATATCCCCGTCCTCAAATGACCCGTATATACTGGACGAACCTTAATGGTTTATGGGATTATGCCATTACCAAAAAGGATTCGGCTGAGCCGTCAAAATTCGATGGCCAAATTTTGGTGCCGTTTCCAATTGAAAGCGCCTTGTCGGGTGTTAAGAAAGCTTTGCAGCCTGACCAGAACTTGTGGTATAAAAGGAAATTCAGCATAAATAATAGCGGCAGAACACTTTTGCACTTTGGGGCGGTAGACTGGCAAACGACCGTCTTTGTCAATGGCAAAGAAGCAGCCGGTCATACGGGTGGTTATTCAGAGTTTACAATGGATATTACCGACATGATAAAAACGGGAGAAAACGAACTGGTGGTCAAAGTCTTTGACCCGACTGACGAAGGGATCGGCCCGCATGGCAAGCAAACGCTTCACCCGGAAAATATTTACTACACTGCTACTTCAGGGATTTGGCAAACCGTGTGGCTGGAAACGGTGCCGCAGCAGTACATTCAAAACCTGACGCTCACGCCGAATGTGGACAGTGCCTATGTTGCGGTAACTGTGCATTCCACCACGAACGAAGCTGTACAATTCATTTACAACAAACAAACATTCGCGGGTAAAACTAACCAGCTTATAAAGCTGCCAGTCAAAGACGCTCATTTATGGACCCCCGATGATCCTTACCTGTATAACCTAACTGTCAAAACCCAAACTGATGAGGTTAAAAGCTATTTCGGTATGCGCAAGATCAGCGTCCAAAAAGACGAAAAAGGGATAGACCGTATCTTTTTAAATAACCAACCTTATTATAATCTCGGTGTACTTGACCAGGGTTTCTGGCCGGATGGTTTGTATACGGCGCCTACCGATGAGGCGCTGGCTTTTGATATTAAAGCCATAAAGGCGATGGGCTTTAATACCATCCGCAAACATATTAAGGTAGAACCGGCGCGCTGGTATTATTGGGCGGATAAACTGGGAATGCTGGTATGGCAAGACCTGGTCAATCCTAACCAGGGCCTGCCGGAAGGTGCCAAACCCGAATTTGAACGGGAGAGCGCAGATGAGATCACTCAATTGCACAACTATCCTTGTATTACCACTTGGGTACTATTTAATGAAAAATGGGGGCAATATGATCAGAAAAGGCTGACTGACTGGCTCAAGGCGGCTGACCCCAGCCGTATCGTCAACGGCCATACTGGTGAACTTCTGTATGTGAATGAACAGTTGCGCAGCCCCTCACCGGACGCTTATGTTGATGCCGATATGACGGACGTGCATAGTTACCCATCGCCGATGATGCCGGTCAAACAAGCCGGCAAGCCGCAGGTAGTAGGTGAATTCGGCGGTATCGGTTTGGCAGTACGAGATCACGAATGGAACCCGTATACCGGTTGGGGCTATATCCAGACCACCGCAGCGCAATTGCCGGGCAAATACGAGGTAATGGTTGAAGAGTTAGAACTGCTGAAAGATAAAGGCCTTTCCGGTTCTATATATACACAGCCATACGATGTCGAAGGGGAGGAAAACGGGCTGATGACCTATGACCGTAAAATCATCAAAATTCCGCTGGAAGAAATGCGCAGGATCAATAGTATCCTGGTGCCTACGGCAAGTAATATTTCGAAGATGGTAATCGAAAATAACGACAAGAGCGATGAAACAGCAATTTATGCAGCACAGTTAAAGTCTTATATCGACGGGAACCGCGACACGGCCTTCTTAAAACAGTTGGCGCTGCTGAGCCTGAAACAGAACGACAAGTTGGGCGGCATGGCGGCGGCTGGTGATTACCTGAGAACCTTAAAAGCGCCCTTGAGCGCGGAACAAATTAATTTCGTGACTGCCTTTACCAAAAGCACCAAAGATCCCGGCTACGTACTGATCAGCAGCGATGAGCAGCAATTTAAGGCTGTGTTAGGAGACCGTCAGCTAACGGTCGACGAAATGAATATGATCTACGCCGGCGAGATCGCACCTGCGCTGGAGGGCAACGATAAACCGGACTGGGAAGCGATCAAAGCTAACACCGCCAAATTCGGCGCGCCCGGTGAAGAAATGTACCTGCGTGCCCGTACTATTGCCGACCTGAACGCGCAGAACTGGACCGATTTGAAAACGACAGGCGAAGCCTACCTGGCTAAGTACGGCGATAACGTCCGTGCTGAAGAAAAGCAGGCTATTCAAAACAATATAGACCAACATTGATGAAAAATACATTTATCTTCCTTATCATGATGCTATTAACCGGCCCTGCCGAGGCGCAAATACCCACCACAGCGGGCTTTACCAAAACTATTGATGGCAAGGCCAGTCATCTCTATATCCTCAAAAACCAAAAAGGCATGGAAGCGGCCATCACTAACTATGGCGGCAGGGTGGTCAGCCTCGTCGTGCCCGATAAAAACGGCCACCCAACCAATGTGGTGCTTGGCTTCGACAATGTCAACGGTTATGTCCATTCCACCGAACCTTATTTCGGCGCGACCATTGGACGTTACTGCAACCGTATCGCAAAAGGAAAGTTTCTGCTGGATGGCAAACCCTGCCAGATTACCATCAACAATGGCCCCAATGCACTCCATGGCGGCAAAAAAGGCTTCCAGTCCGTAGATTGGGAGGCACGGCAAATCAACGAGCATACGCTGGAATTTCATTACCTGTCCAAAGACGGTGAAGAAGGTTTCCCGGGCAATTTGAAGGTCAAAGTTACTTATATGCTGACCCGGGACAATGGCTTGTCGATTTCCTATGAAGCGGTGACCGATAAAATCACCGTGGTGAATTTAACTAACCATGCCTTTTTTAATTTGAATGGCGCAGGGAGCGGCAGTATCGGTGGGCACCGCCTGCGAATCGCTGCTGACCGTTATACGCCCGTTGACAGCACGCTGATCCCGACCGGGGAACTGGCCAATGTAGCGGGTACGCCGTTTGATTTCCGTAAGGGGTTTAGCATCGGCGGCAGGATCAATGATCATAACGAACAATTGCAAAACGGCAAAGGTTATGACCACAACTTCGTATTGAATAAACATAGCCTGAGCACTGCCGTAGCCGATGTGATCGGCGACAAAAGCGGTATTCTGATGCAGGTTTATACCGATCAGCCGGGCCTGCAATTTTATTCGGGCAACTTTATGCAAAGCAAAAACCAGATGCGCGGTTATAAAGATGATTTCCGCACCGCTTTTGCTTTAGAAACGCAGCATTTCCCGGACTCGCCAAATGAGCCAAAGTTCCCGTCCACCGTGTTGAAGCCGGGTCAGGTTTATCGCAGCACAACCAGCTATAAATTTTCAGTAAACAAATAAATTCTTTAAATATTATGGAACAGCACTTTATCATTACGATCAAAGCAGAAAACCGGCCTGGCCTGCTGCATTTGATCACCGGCATCCTTAACCGGAAGCGGGTACCCATCGTCAACTTAACCGCAGCGCCGACTGACATTCATGAAATTGTAATGGTTTCAATGGAAATTGCGATTTCTGAAAAGGCATTATATCCCCTTTTGTACAAACTGGAAAATATTATCGAAGTGTTCGCTGTGGAAGCGATGAATGCTGACCAGGTGATCTGCCAGCGATCTGCTTATTTCAGGTTGCATAAGGAAATTCTGGCCAGCCCGCAGGCAATGGTAATTAGCAGGCACGATGCACAAATTGTCAATCTCTACCCGGATGCAATACTGATTGGCAAATCTGGCAGCGAAGCTGCGATACGCGCTTTGTACAACGCCTTGGAGGGCCCTCACCTATTAGGCTTTAGCCAGACTGGTCTTATCGCTGACAGCAGCCTGATAAGGCACGAAGACATAGAACGAATTAGTAAGCTGGCAGCTTAATGCCGGCAATAGCGGTGAAAAGCATCATAGCCAGACTATTTACAAATTTTCAGCTGAATAAATGGACCAGCTCAGTAGTGAGCTGATTCATGAATCGCAAGGCTCAATGCAAGTACAATGGCTATGTTATCAGAGGTTAACAGGTATTGTTTGATCGATTTGGTCGCGCGGGTGATATGGGTGTTGATCGTGCCGGTGGAGATGCCGAGCAGGCTGCTTACTTCGTCATAGCTCTTGCCGTCGATTTTGCAAAGCGTAAAAACCTGCTTTTGCTGGGCTGGCAGGCGGTCGATGGCCTCGTTGATCCGGGCCTGGGCTTCTTTGGCGTACAGCGCTTCTTCGGTATGTCGGTACAGTTCGCTGCGGCTGAGCGAAAGGGTCTTTTCCAGCCGGGCTTCCCGTGTCAGTTTGCGGAAGTGGTCGTAAACGATCCGCTCGGCGATCTTGTAAAGATAAGCCTTGAAGGATAGCGCCGGGTCGATCAGTTCACGCTTTTCCCATATTTTGACAAACAGGTCCTGCAAAAGTTCCTGCGCAATGACATCGACGCGCACCATGGACAACAGCTTGCGGTAAAGCTGCAGGCTGTATTTTTGATAGAAATAGCTGAACGCCGCCTCGCTGCCGGTTTTCAATTCGGCCAGCAGCAATTGCTCATCTTCGGTATGCGGTACGACTTTCATCGATCTAAGATAAGAAATATTTTATGGACATGTAATTGACAGCTCATTTCAAAGCGTATTAGCGATAAAATAACAGTCATGGAACCTTTGGAATATTTAAGGGCACTATATCCCAAACTGGTTAACGGTAGCTTAACAACAGACGAACTGGCCTGGCTGGAAAACTATTTTAATACCGGCGAGCCCGAAGTGCTGTATGAACTGATCCGGGCGGAGTTAAGCCTGACAGATGAAGTGGCTCCCGCGGCGAATCAGCAGGAACAAACCGTGCTTGATCAAGTATTTGGCCGGGTGCTGTCCGGTATTCATAAAATGGCAAGCGCCCAACCCCGTCGGCTATGGCCGCGATACGCGGCGGCGGCTTCCATTATCCTTGCCCTTTCCGTTGGCGGTTATTTCCTGCTGCATAAACACACTTCGCTGCAAACGGCTCAAAATCGGCAGCATGACTTGTCGCCGGGTACGAATAAGGCCATATTAAAAACGGGCTACGGCCAAACCTTTGTGCTGAATACGGTGCAGAATGGTACCTTACAAAAACAAGGCAACCTGGCGATCAATAAAATATCGGCCGCTCAGCTCACTTACAATGCCGTAGGAATATCCCAAAATCCTGAACAGCAGATCGTCTATGATACGCTGACCAACCCCTGCGGCGGCGCCAATTACAACTTAAAACTGGCCGATGGCACCCGCATCCTGTTAAATGCCGCTACGATCATCCGTTACCCGGAAAACTTTACAGGTAACCAGCGCCAGGTGGAACTGATCAGCGGGGAAGCTTATATAGAAGTTGTGCACAATGCGCAGATGCCTTTCCGGCTGATCACGCATAACCTGGTGGTCAATGATATCGGTACGCATTTCAATATCAGCGCCTACGATGATGATAATTCAATGCGCGCCACGCTGACCGAAGGCAGCATCCGGGTGACCCGTAACGGGGCTTCGGTACTGCTCAAACCAGGACAGGAAATGGTAACTGCTTATCACAACGGGGCAATGACCGTTAAACCGGCGGATATGGAGGAAACCCTGGCCTGGACAAACGGGCTGTTTCATTTTGACCACACGGATCTGCAGACGGTTATGCGCCAGTTAAGCCGCTGGTACAACGTGCAGGTAGTGTACGAAGGACAAGTGCCCAACTATGCCATCAACGGGGAAATTTACCGGAACCTGAAGGCCTCGCAGCTTTTTGAAGGGTTGAACTATTCGAAGGTGAAATTCCGGATCGAGGGAAATAAGATCATTGTAAGCAACAAATGAAAACACCATAAATTAATTATTAAATGATTAAACCCATAAACGATATGAAAAGACCATTACGAACGTAAAGCCGGAGGGCTATTGGTTAAGCCATAAAAAACCGCGGAAGTGTTGCAACCACGACCACGGCTATCATTTGGATTAACCCTTCCTGTCCGCCAACTGGCGGACAGGATAAAAATCATTTGACGAAACGAATTTATTTATTAACCCAAACGGTACAAATGTAATGAAATTTAGTACGCAATGTACGGTCATGCGCAGTGGCGGATGGCTACCCATCAAAAAAATACTCCTGGTTATGAAGCTAACGACATTTTTGCTCGTCATAGCCCTTGTCCCGGCAAGTGCCAGGGAGGCATTCAGCCAGATTTCCCTCAATGCTAAGCACGCTACATTAGCAAGCGTGCTCGGTTCGATCAAGCAGCAGACGGGCTATGTTTTCTTCAGCGGCGATATTGACCTGAACAAGACAATCGTTGATGTCAAAGTAAACAATGTAAGCATTGACGAGGCGCTGGCTGTTTGTTTTAAAGACCTTTCGCTGGAATACAAAATAAAGGAAAAGACGGTATTTATCAAGGAAAAGGAACCCTCTTTTCTCGACAACCTCAAAGATAAGATCAAAGCCGCCATGGCCCAAACTACCGTCAGCGGAAAGGTCACCAATGAACTCGGCGAACCTATGTCCGGCGTCACGGTTAAAGAAAAAGGCACGCAGAATGCAGTAGGCACTGACGCCAAAGGAACTTACAGCCTAACCGTATCCGATGAAAAAGCCATCGTTGAATTTTCTTTTATCGGTTACGAAACACAAGACCTCAAAGCCAAAGATATTCCCAGCGGTTCGGTGATCATCCTGAAATCTGCACCGCAAAACCTCCAGGAGGTCGTGATCAACAAAGGCTTTTACAGTGAAAAGCAGGAACTCTCCACCGGTGACGTCAGCGTAGTGAGCGCAAAAACCATCGAAGAGCAGCCGGTGTCCGATCCGACCTTAGCGCTTATTGCCCAGGTACCAGGTTTAAATATCCAGCAAGCGAGCGGTATTCCAGGTTCATATGCTACGATTAATATCCGTGGCCTGAACAGTATCGCCAATGGCAATAATCCTTATTACGTGGTGGATGGTGTACCATTCAGCTCCACCACACTAACGGATTACAATGGCATACACGGCGGCGCAATAGTTAATAGTCCCTTCAATGCGCTAAATCCTAATGACATCGAGAGTATCGAAGTGTTAAAAGATGCGGATGCTACGGCCATATATGGCTCAAAAGGTGCCAATGGTGTGATCATCATTACCACTAAAAAGGGCAAAGCAGGCGAAACTAAAGTCAATGTCGACCTCAACCAGGGCATTGGGCAGGTTCCGCATTTTATCGATCTGCTCAACTCACAGCAGTACCTGCAAATGCGCCATGAAGCTTTTGCCAATGACGGAATTCCATTTCCTTCACTCGCGAATAATCCACAGGACAATAATTACGACGTGAACGGCGAATGGGACACCACGCGCTATACCAATTGGCAAAAAGTATTGATCGGCAATACGGCGCATTATACCAATGCGCAGGCGAGTATATCGGGCGGTAATGCCAATACCCAGTTCCTGATCGGAGCAGGCTATAATAGGGCGACAACCGTTTTCCCGGGTGATTTCGGCGATAAGAAAGGCTCGCTGCATTTCAGCCTGACCAACACATCATCCAACCAAAAGTTTAAAACTGTGTTGACAGCCAGTTACGTTAACGATAATAATAATGTTCCAAATGAAGACTTAACAAGTAGCATCACATTAGCTCCAGATGCCCCGGCGGTTTACGGTACTAATGGCCTCAACTGGCAGGTGTTGAATGGCACTGCTACCTGGAATAATCCACTGGCCTATACCCTAACCTCGTACAATGCGGTAACCAACAACCTGGTTAGCAACCTGAATTTAAGTTACCAATTAATGCCCGGTCTCTTAATTTCAAGTAGTTTTGGATATAATCATGATGAATTGAACCAGACAAACCTTGTGCCCGCAACGGCTTTTGGACCTCCGGATAATATGAGCCCTTATGCTAATGAGTCTAATTTCGCGACAAATTATAATTCCGGTTGGATCATAGAACCGCAATTGAGTTACCAGCGAAAGATTAGTAAAGGCAATTTGAATGTGCTGGTAGGTGGAACCCTTCAGCAGAATACTACCCAATACTATTCAAATACTGGATTAGGATATACGAATCCGGGCTTGATTAGTAATCCCGAGGCCGCAGACATTTATTTCCTAAGCAATTATCAATATTCTGTTTACCGCTATGAAGCGCTGGTAGCGCGTATCGGTTATACTTGGGATGATAAATATTTGCTAAATCTGACCGCTAACCGGGATGGCAGCAGTCGCTTTGGGCCGGATCACCAGTATGGTAATTTTGGGTCGGTCGGTGCAGGCTGGATATTCTCCAAAGAGAAAGCGGTTACGGACGCGGCGCCCTGGCTGAGCTTTGGTAAGCTGCGGTTCAGTTACGGTACCACCGGCAACGACCAAATCGGCGATTACCAGTACCTGAGTACCTATAGTCCAAATTCAACGACTTACCAGGGAATCAGCGGTTTGAATCCCACCGCTTTGGCCAATCCGAATTTTTCCTGGGAGGTCGATAAAAAATTGGAAGGTGGCTTTGACATGGGTTTCCTGAAAGACAATATTAATGTTTCGTTAAGCTACTATCGTAACCGGACAGCCAACCAGCTGGTCGGATATCCGTTACCATCGGTAACCGGCTTTACCTCAATCGAATATAACCTGCCAGCCGTAGTGCAGAATACGGGTTTTGAAGCAAGTATCCATACTGTTAATATTAAATCGAGCAATTTCAGCTGGACCACCTTGGTGAACTTTACGGCACCGGAGAATAAGCTGGTGTCCTTTCCCGGACTCCCAGGTTCTCCCTATGCGTATCAATATGTTGTCGGCCAATCCTTATATATCCGAGAGGCCTATGACTACACTGGCGTTAACCCCCAGACAGGATTGTATACCTTTAAAACAGCTGATGCTGGAGGCGTGCCATCTTATCCGACAGACATTGCCCATACACCACCCCTTACCCAAAAATTCTATGGCGGTATCGGCAACAATTTCACTTATAAAAGCTTTGGGTTGGATATTTTTATTCAGTTTGTAAAACAGTTAGGGTACAATCCTGAATACTCGTTTTTAAACCAGCCTGGGACCTTTAACTCGAACCAACTGACTTCCGTTTTAGGCGCTTGGCAAAAACCCGGACAAACCGCATCGGTTCAACTATACGGGACAGAAAGCAATACACAAAATCTGTACAGTGCTTATACGCTTAGTAACGCCATGGTGACAGACGCGTCGTTTATCCGGATAAAAAACGTGGAACTGTATTATCGCTTTCCGGCCAGTTGGCAGGGATGGGCAAACATGCAAAACGCCAGGATTTATATCCGGGGACAGAACCTGTTCACCTTTACCGGTTATAAGGGACTTGACCCCGAAAATGCCGCTAATGCGCAACTTGTTCTTCCCTCGCTTCGTGTGATCATGCTGGGCGTTTCCGCATTATTTTAGTTTATAGTTCATTATCAAAAAAAAGAAAATGAAAACAAATCATCAATACCATAGTCAAAGCCCGAAAACGGGGTTCAATCGCTACACATCGCAAGAGAGGCTTATTTCTACTTTCTGTTTTCTGCTTTTCGCGTTAAACTTCAGCGGCTGCAAAAAATTTATCGACGTTCCTCCACCAAAGACCAGTCTTGTAACGGCCGATGTTTTTAACAATAACGGTTCAGCAACCTCCGCGCAATTGGCAATTTATACCAATATGTTCACTAATGAGGAGTCCTGGAATATGGCCCAATCTGTGGGGCTTTACGCGGATGAATTGCAAAACTACAATCCTTATGTTACAGCCGAGCAAACCTATACCAATGCATTAGCAGCGGGTAATTCTACTTGGAGCGGTGGGTACGGTACGTCATCGAATTATTACAGTTACATCTACGCCGCTAACGCAGTAATTAACGGTCTACAAACAACGCCAGGTTGCAGCGTTGCTGTAAAACAGCAATTGACGGGTGAGGCTTATTTTGCCCGCGCCTTCTTTCATTTCTACCTGACTAATATCTTTGGAGAAGTTCCGCTGGTGCTGACCACAAACTATGCGTCAAATAGCAAAATTGCCCGCACGCCGCGCCTGCAGGTATTACAGCAGGTTGTGGCCGATCTCCAAACCGCTAAAGGCCTGCTAAATAACAATTACGTGGATGGAAGCGATACAGCGGTAACTACGGAAAGGGTGAGGCCGACAAAGGCAGCAGCATTGGCCTTACTGGCCCGGACTTATCTCTATTTAGGCGATTACAGTCAGAATAACAGCTATTATCAGCGTGCTGATAGCGCCGCATCAGCCGTTATAGCAAACAGCGAATATAGCCTCTGTCCGTCGTTGAATGCAGTATTCCTGGCAAATAGTACTGAAGCCATTTGGCAACTGCAAACGCCCTCGAACCAAAGTTGGGACACGCCCGATGGCTACGGCTTCATCCTGTTAGGTACACCGTCAACGAATGGTTTTAATGGGTCCACTACGATCAGCAGCCAGTTATTGAGCGCCTTTGAACCGAATGACCAGCGAAAAACGACCTGGATTGGGTCGATAACCGAAGGCGCAAACACTTATTATTTCCCGTATAAATATAAAAACTATACTTATGTAGGTACAGAATATGATATGGTGCTTCGCCTGGGGGAACAATATTTGATCCGTGCGGAGGCGAGGGTTCGGGAAGGAAATATAACCGGAGCACTTTCAGATCTGAATATGATCCGCAACCGGGCAGGTTTGCCCAACTACGCCGGTGCCCAAGACCCAGCTTCGCTGCTAACCGCAATCCTTCACGAACGGCAGGTCGAGCTTTTCACCGAGTGGGGCAGCCGATGGTTCGATCTGGAGAGAGCTGTAATCTCCAAAGAGGCGGTCAATGCCAACACGGTTTTGGGTTCTCCGGGTAACGTATGTGCCTACAAAGGCGGCACCTGGAACAGCGGTACCGACTACCAGTTATTGTGGCCAATTCCCAGAACAGACATCAGCGCCGACCCTAATTTGACTCAAAACCCGGGGTACTGAAAATCGTAAATATATAAGCCAATTCTTATACCAGTGAAGTGATATCACTTCACTGGTTAGATCCTTTATTTCAAAAAATATGCGTATTAACACCTATTTCTTGCTCCTTTGCCTCATAACTGGAAAAGCGTCCACCTGCTTTTCCCAAACTTTACCTATAAAACCTGCAAGGACGATATCCTTTACAACAGATGAAGGCTCTTATATGGATGTCGATCTATCTCCTGATGGGAGAACGATCGTGTTTGATATTTTGGGGGATATCTATACCGTGCCGTCAACTGGTGGCGATGCCGCCCAGTTAACGCGGGGTTTAGCTTATAACCGATATCCGATTTGGTCTCCTGACGGCCGACAAATCGCTTTTATCAGCGATGGTTCCGGGGCGAACCGGTTAAACGTAATGAATGCTGATGGTAGTGGCGAAAGAACGGTGAACCTATCGGGGAAACAAATGTTACATGGCGATGAGCTTTATCAAGATGACGAATTTCCTATGGAGTGCGTTCCTGCCTGGACACCTGATGGACAGTTTATTGCAGTTGAAGATAGTTTATATCATTTGGCGGGTGGAGTCGTAAAACTACCACAGGATATTCGATGCAATGTGCAATTCTCAAAAAATGGAAAATATATTTACTATGATAACACTACTAAGGATAGTACTAAAACTGCAAATTGTTACAGGTATGACCGGCATGACGGTTCTGTAACTCAAATAGGAATCCTACCTACTTATTGGGCTGATTGGTCGAACTATGTTGGCTGGCCCGCAAATCAAAACGTTTCACCGGACGGCAAATGGCTGGCCTACATAGCAGGCGGTAACCCGGGAAGTAATTTACGATTGCATGACCTAAAGACGGGCGAAGATACAATTCTAATAAGAGGTATCGACACCCATAACCGTATTTTCACGGAACACTTCTGCTTTTCCAATGATTCGCGCAGCATCCTTATCGGGTTCGGCGGTAAACTGCACCGGATCGATGTGGCAACTGCGGCTGATCACATTATTCCGTTTCTAGCAAAAGTGAATGCCGATTTAGGGGCTTTTGATTATAACACGTTTAAAGTTAACGACAATGATTCACTGCAGGTGCGAGTAACACATAACGCTAACAGGAGCCCGGACGGTAAAAGCTTGGCATTTATAGCGCTCAACCGTATTTATACCATGTTGATACCTGACGGCACCTCAAAGCAACTGGTCAATCAGCCCATGGTGCAATTTGACCCGGTTTATTCGCCGGATGGGAAATGGATCGCCTATACTACATGGAGCGATACGCAAGGCGGATATGTATGGCGGGTGCCAGCCTTGGGAGGTAAATCGGAGCAATTAACGACCGTTGAGGGAATCTATCGGCATCTGGCTTGGTCGCCGGACGGACATAAGCTAGCGGTCATCGAGGAATCTCAACGGAATGGGCAGCTAAAGATAATTGACCTCATCAAGAAAATAGAATATGAACTTAATGACAGTGTTTCGACGGTATTCAACCAAATCTCGTTTTCGGCAGATGGCTCGCATATCATTACTGTTGCTGACCGGGAAGATTTTCTCCTGCCTATCCAATTGATCTCTATACCTGTAAACGGAGGATTAAAGCAGGTACTGGCAAACATCTCAGAAAATCCAGAAGGTCAACAATTGGTGAACGCGAAAGCTGCTGGTTCCAGTGTCATGCAAATTACCATTTCCCCTGACAATCGCTATATCGTTTACGGGATCAACGAAGATATTTATATAACCCCGGTACCCGGCCTGGCTACGCCGGTAGTGCTCAATAGTAAAGTTGCCTCGGGACTGTCGGTGCGCTTTGCAGTCGGGGGACTTGATCCCAACTGGGAACAAGGTGGCAAGATTTTAAGCTGGTCTTATGGTAACCATTTCTACAGCATCGATCCCGACAAGATCATGGCAACGGCTGTGGCGGCCGCAAAGGATAGCACAGCAAAAGGTGTCGCAGCCCCGAGGTTTTATAAGCTGGGGATTACTCCGAATGAAAGCATTTTTCTAAATGTGAAAGCTCCAAAAGCCTACGGGAAGGGCACCATAGTCCTTCGGGATGCAAGGATTATAACCATTAAGGGTGACGAGGTTATCGAACACGGGACAATGGTTGTCACCAATGGCCGGATAAGTTCAGTTGGCCGGGTAACAAACGTAAACATACCGCTAGGCGCAAAAATATACGATCTTCAAGGAAAGACAATAATGCCAGGACTGGTGGATCTGCATGATCACATCGGTGGAAGGGCGGGTGAATTTCCGCAACAATGGCCACCGTACCTTGCAAACTTGGCTTATGGCGTCACCACTGCACGTGATCCTTCAACGAGTTTTGATGCATTTGGCTATGCCGAGTTATTGCAAACCGGGCAGATGATGGGGCCGCGTCTTTTCGGCGTAGGGTATTCTGTAGGAGAGGGCAAGATTGTGATCAACAGCCCGGAGGAAGCCAAAGAAGCGGTTCAAAAGAGGGCAGAATTAGGCGCTATAGTGATCAAACAATATCTACAGCCAACTCGGCTGCAAAGACAGTGGGTACTCATGGCCTGCGAAGCCTATGGGCTCAATATGACCAATGAAGGCAATTTTGATTGGCGCGGAGAAATGGCGATGATGAAAGACGGCACCACCGGTGTAGAGCATGCGTACGGCTGGGGGAGCGTATATAAGGATGTTATTCAGTTTGTTGCACAGTCTGGAACATGGCATACGCCGACACTTATTGTTGCCGATGGAGGAGGGATACCCGGAGAGCCTTATTTTAGAAGTCAGTTCCGGTTACACCCGGACAAAAAGCTCCCATATTTTACAGGAGAAGCTTATAAGGATGCTTCGCCAAATGACACTGTCATTTCAGACATGGCTTACACGTCATCTATAGAGGCCAAAATTGCGAAAGCAGGCGGTCGCATCGGCATGGGGGCGCATGGAAACGATCGGGGAATTGGCACACATTGGGAGACCTGGGCTTTGCAAATGGGCGGCCTATCTAATATGGAAGCGTTGCGGGAAGCCACGCTCGGCGGTGCTGAAGCGATTGGTATACAGCAGGATTTGGGGTCGCTGGAAGTGGGCAAAATAGCGGATCTGCTCATTTTGGATAAAAACCCGCTCGACGATATTCACAATACCATATCAATCAAATATGTGATGAAGGATGGTATCCTATATAACGGAGATAATCTGGACGAACTATGGCCGGTATATAAAAAATGCCCGGGATGGAAACTGGATAAAAAATATTCATCTAAAGATCAGCAATGAGAAAATTAAGCATCATTTTCCTTATAATAATTGCGAATGGCATCACTGTATTCGCCCAGGATAGTGGCATTCAATTCAGCAGAGATTCAAGCTGGAGGCAAGTATTAGAAAAAGCCAAAGCTGAACATAGATACATTTTTGTCGATTGCTACGCGAGCTGGTGCGGCCCCTGTATGGAAATGGCAACGGACATTTACCCGCTTAAAGAAATCGGCGATATCTATAATAAAGATTTCATATCGGTTAAATTGCAGATGGATAAGACGAACCACGACAGCGAAGAAACTAAAAGCTGGTATGATACTGCAGATGATTTGGGCGGCACTTATTTTATCAATGCTTACCCGACCTTCCTGTTTTTTGACCCGGACGGCAACCCGGTACATAAAGTCACAGGGGCGCTAAACGCCGAACAGTTCATCGCACTGGCCAAAGACGCCCAAAACCCGGACAAACAATATTACAGTCTTATCAAAAACTTCCAGCCCGGTAAACTCGATACGGCGGAGGAAAAAGGGCTTGCCGGGGTATTCATATCATCGGATCAACAATTAGCCGGTAAAATTGCAGCGGATTATTTGTCGAGGTTACCCGTGGACAGGTTAAACAATCCTTATCACCATTACCTGATGCGCGCTCTTTTGGACAATGCTGACATGAAAGCCTGGGCGATTGGCTATGTCACCGGACTTAATAAACAACAGCTATCTCATGAAAATAACTTAAAGCTGGTCACGATATTTTACACCATACCGGAAGTAAAACAAGTTGTAAAAAAATACCTTGATGGCTTACGCGATGAACAGTTGTACACCAAAGTCAATATTGGCTATTTATCGCTTGCTACTGAAACCCCTAATGATAAAAGAGGCTTCGACGTTTTTTACCATCATGCGGCGAAAGTAGATGAGGTGATAAAACAAAAGGGTTTCGCCCATGGCCAAACAGAAGCGGAGATCAAAAAAGTAGAATTTACGCCCTTATTTGATGCCGCGATACAATCGGGGATAACCCCCGATTTCATTGCTATAACAGCTTCCATAGCTAAAAAATACCATGGCGATTTCGCCGAGGTCATCACCATCAGGGGCAAAGTAGATTGGTATAATCATTTGGTTTATGACAAGAAGGAAGATAAATATATGCCTGACCTGATTATTTGCCATATCATCCAGGTAAACCGGTTTCGCTACGATACGGTCAAAGCACTCACCACGTTTGTCAATAACGTTGCTTATGGGGAAATATTCCTGCATAGCGATGATAAATCGCA
>Ga0302315_10002950_pt1 | contig 15709 bp, 11 predicted proteins | sample III_Palsa_N3_1_FD_200532 | JGI IMG/M metagenome (GOLD analysis project Ga0302315, IMG submission 200532) | Peat permafrost microbial communities from Stordalen Mire near Abisko, Sweden - III_Palsa_N3_1 | ecosystem: Environmental > Terrestrial > Soil > Palsa > Peat permafrost | place: Sweden... | reverse complement strand
AGCGGCTCGGCTGCGCATCTGGACCATACTTCGTTTTAGACGGCGGCTCAACCCCCAGCTTCACCCAGGCATCACTGTCCGAATAGTCCAGGTCAAAGGGAGAAAAGTTCGGATCTGTATGACCAACCAGGGCAGGTTTGGTGGGAGAATTGTCCTGACTTGCCAGAAAACACCCGAAGTTCCAGTACGGCAGCTTGTACTTCGCCACCATATCCCAGATATATCCGGCCGGAGATTCCGCAACGTCGTCGTCACCTTTCAGCGACACCGAGACATTACGGTTCTGCCCCTCATAGTCGTAATCCGCCCCACTGATCACTAGCCCGGAGGGGTCGGCCTTATGCCCCGCCCTCGTCTCACCCTCGCGGTAATAGTCCGGCACGGTCCGCTCCACGTAAGGCGACGCGTACCCCGAAGAGCTCCAATTCCACCCGTCCGCACTCACCTCCGCGCAGCAGTAGAAGTTGTCCAAAAGCGCAAACTGCGTGCTGATGGCATGCTCGTTCGGTGTCACATTCGCGCCAAAGAGCGTAAGCAACGAGTCTCCGTTCCCCTGTTTAATATCTCCCAGCACCTGATCGTACGTCCGGTTTTCCTTGATAATATACATCACATGCTTGATCGGCAAAGACTTAAGCAGCGCCATCGCCGACACCTGATCCGGACGCACTACCGAGCTCAACTGATTGTCCGCCAGCACCGGATACAATCCCCTATTAGGATTGGAAAACGTCGACACCGGAACCTCCGAAATCGACCCCTTCAGCAGCGCCAGAACATAGTTCGTCAGATTCCCTTTGCCATTCGCGTTCGGCCCGTCCGGATTAGGGTGACGAGTCTGCGATCCCTTCGCATTCAGCACGAACACGCTCTTCCCATCCGAAGACACCGCCACCGACGTGGGATACCACCCCACCGGCGCATACCCTGTTAACGCAGCCCACGTCCCATCGGCAGAAACCTTAAGCGACGCCACCGCGTTCAAATCCGCCATAGCCACATACAACGTCCGCCCGTCCGGAGAAAGCGCCAGCCCCTCCGGTCCTCCGGCAGGCAGTCCCCGGCTGCTGTCCGGCCGAACCAGCACCGAAGACACCACTTTATTGGTAGACGTGTCCACGCAAGACACCGTGTCGCTGTCCCCATTCGCCACCCACAAATGCGCCCCATCCCCACTAAAAGCCAGCGCATCCGGAGCCGCCCCCGTCGAAATGGAAACCGTCTTCTGCGTTAACGGATCGACCACAGTCAAGCCGCCATTCTCCGCCGACGTCACATACACCGCCCCCGACTTCGGCTGCACAGAAACCGCCAGCGGAAACCCATCCACGGGCACAAACACAATAGGATTCACAGGACCATTCGTAACGACCGCCGGATTCGCAGGCAAAGGCACAATCGCCAGACGATCCGTATGCGTGCACACCGCATACACCACCCCATGCCCCACGGCCAGCCCGCCGATAATGTTCTTATCCTTAGGATCCCCCGAAGGAACCGCAACCTCCCCGGTCCGAGTCAGCTCGGCATTCGGTCCCACGGAAAACACCCCAATCGCATCCAGCGCCCCCTCAGAAGCAAAAAGCGTCTTCCCATCAGTGCTCAGCGCAAGTCCGTAAAAATTGCTTCCTGTGGCGATATACCTCGTCTCCTCACCAGGAGCGGAGCGCTGCTTCTGATCCGCAACAAACTGCATCTCCCGCCCCGTGCTCAGATCCACCACGCCAATCCCCTGCACCCCGCCGCTGCAGTTCACAGCCGCATACCGCCCCCCAGGAAACACCACCATATTCAAAGGCAGCGTCCCAGACACAGAAATCTGCCGCCCCGCCGGAGTAAGCAACTGCCCCGTAGGAAGCATCCGAGACTTCAAAGAATCCGCCCCGGCAGTGCTGAGAGGAAAAAGAAGACAGGCAGCAGCAAGAACTTTAGACAGTGTGTTCATGGTTAGATTCCATTGAAGAAAAACGTATGCGGACGTTGTAAGCCAGTCCTGTTGATGTGGAGTTGGCACTTGGGAGGATTCTACCCTAGTTAGGTGATTTGGTGGTATTACAGAATAGCGTAACTACAGAACAAGATAACGCAGGAGGTCGGGATCTTGCCTTTTCATCGTATACTAAACCAGTAAACACCAATGACACAACCTCAAACCATAACCAAGCCGAACAATAACCTTCGCCAGCCGTTCCTACTTATGCTCGCGGACTACGAAGCCAACGAGCCGGCCAGCGAGAAAATCCGGCAATACGCCCGAGGCCGCCTGGACTTCAGCGCCTACATAGAATCCCTGATGCGTGAAGAACGTGGAGAGAACCTCCCCAAGGAACACGATATGCAAAGAGATGTTAAGCCCTTCACCGTTACATACGGGGACTTATCAGTAGAGGTCGACGCCCCTGGCTGGTACTGCACGAGCTGCGACGAAGCCGTTTTTGTCGGTAAGGACATGGATGCCGCCGAGAAAGCGCGGCTCAGGCTAAAAGCCCAAGCGGAGGATCTCCTGCTCCCGGAAGAAATTCGACGCATCCGCAAGAGGCTGAACCTCAGTCAAGAAGATGCCGGTATCTTGATCGGTGGTGGCCCCAACGCCTTTCATAAATACGAGAACGGGATAGTGCTCCCCTCCCAAGCGATCTCCAACCTCCTACGCTGGCTGGAGGTCGATCCGAAGGGTCTGCAACTCTTTTCAAGCCGTCAAAAGAGTGGAGGCACCGAAAATCGAAAGTTGGTACAGCATGGATCTCACAAAGGAGATGCGGTCACCGTAACAGCGCACTAAACGAGTCCTTCCAATATCGCATTCTAAGGCAGCAAATCAGCAACCAGAATCACCGCATCCGGCCTGGAAAGCGAGGCTACACCTTCAGCCTCCGTATGCCGCGTCACGCTCAGAAAGTGATACCCAAAAGGCTGATCGTCCATAGGCGAAGGCTGCCGGTGGACTTCCAGGACCCTGTCGCGCAGGTTAACGATCCAGTACTCCGCAGCCCCGGCGCTCGCATACATACTTGCCTTTGCCCCACGGTCTATCGCGAGCGTTGTATCGCTAATCTCAACGATCAAAGCAGCCCCGGTAGGATGAGACTTCGTGTAGTCGCGCCACGAGCCGATAACAACCGCCAAGTCCGGCTCAGGCTCACTATCATCCGTAAGGGCAAGAGGAAGCTGCACACGAACCCAATAACCATCTGAAAAAACGTCTTCCAGAGCGTACTGCATGGCTCCAATCGCCGCTGCATGCGGACTATTCTGAGGGCTCATCTTTAGCGTAATCTCTCCGCCGATCAACTCCAGGGCAGAGTCCGGCTCAAATAGTCCAGCCTCTATAGCGCGCTCGAATTGAGCCCGCGACCAGTGGTGGCGAGCCGGCATCGGCCAATTATGCAATTCCGCGATGTTGGTTGCCATAGCTTTCTCTCTTACCCTGAAGTATACAAACGAGGCTGCATCATGTCAACCTCAAGAGATCTAACCGGTTCCACGGCCATCAGCAAAAACTATCCCCAAAATACCGCAATTGCGCCCACTTCACCACGATTAACTATGCGGTACAATGTAATGTAATACATCTTGAGGTTTCCATGGTAAATTTCGCAATTATTGAACAAGCGCTTACATTGAACGGTCTTCCGCTCTTCACAAGATTGGACAACGCGGTCCTGATTTCAGATCCCGGTGAGATCGGAACCTTCGTAAGACTCAAGGGCAGCGCACCCTCGGCACGACGCATCATATCGCTCGGCAAGATCGAAGGCGTCGCCCGATGGACCGCCTGCCATCGCTACGAGCCGTTCTGGATGGCCGCCAAAGCCGGAACCCTCATCAGCGATGTCCCCGCGGAGACCCAGTTCCTTATGCTGGAACGCGCCGACGGCCTCTGTGTCATTATCGTCCCTTTAATCGACGCTCCCTTCCGATGTGCTCTGCAGGGCGCTACCGGCGACTCCCTCGAACTCGTTGCCGAAACCGGAGATACGCAGACCCTCGGCTCCGATGTCACCGGCTTCTTCATAGCCGCCGGCTCCAACCCCTACGACCTCGTCCAGCAGGGCGCACGTAGTGTCGCCGCCTTCTTCGGTCCAAAGCGCCTGCGCACCCAGAAGCCCATGCCGGCCTGGCTCGATGAGTTCGGCTGGTGCACCTGGGATGCCTTCTATCAGGATGTCACCCACGATAAAGTCCGCCAGGGTCTGGAGAGCTTCGCAAAAGGCGGAGTCACACCCAAACTATTGATTCTGGACGACGGCTGGCAGACGGTCGATAAAAAAGAGACCGGCGAAGTGCGCCTCACCGCCTTTGAAGCCAACGAGAAATTTCCCGACGACCTCTCCACCACAGTCCGCATGGCTAAGGACGAGTTCGGCATCACAAGCCTCCTCGTCTGGCACGCCATGAACGGCTACTGGGGCGGCGTGGATCCCGAAGCCTTCCCGGACTACAACGTGCCCATGGGCACCAGAAAGCTCTCCCCCGGAATCCTCAGTCACATCAAGGAGCTCACCTATTGGGGCAAAACCGTGGGAGTCGTTTCGACGGATGACATCGGACGCTTCTTCGACAGCTACCACGCCCACCTCAAGCACCAGGGCGTCGACGGCGTCAAAGTAGACACCCAGGCCACCCTGGAATGCGTCGCCGAAGGCCTCGGCGGGCGAATTGGCCTTATGGCCCACTACAGGCGAGCCCTCGAAAGCTCGGTGCTCACCCACTTCAATGGGAACCTCATCAACTGCATGTCCTGCGCCAACGAGATGCTCTACGACGCCCAGGATTCCACAGTCACCCGCACCTCAACCGACTTCTGGCCCGACAAACCCGAATCCCACGGACTGCACCTCTATGTCAACGCCCAGGTCAGCCTCTGGTTCGGAGAATTCGTCCAGCCCGACTGGGACATGTTCCAATCCGGCCACGCCGCCGGCCCCTACCACGCCGCGGGCCGTGTCGTCGGCGGTAGCTCCATCTATGTCTCGGACAAACCCGACAAGCACAACTTCGACCTGCTGAAAAAACTGGTCCTACCCGACGGTTCCGTCCTGCGCGCCGATGCCCCCGGCCGCCCCACAAGAGACTGCGTCTTCCACGACTGCACCCGTGAAAACGTCCTGCTCAAGATCTTCAACACGTACGGAGACACAGGAATTATCGGCGCTTTCAACGCCCAAAGCGACCTAAACACCACAGTCACCGGCTCCATCAGTCCGTCCGACATCCAGGGCATCCAAGGCGAAACCTTCGCCGTCTACGCCCACACCACCAACGAACTGCGCCAGATGAGCTGCTGCGACCGTTGGAACCTCACCCTCCCATCGCTCGGCTACGAACTCTTCACCGTAGTCCCCATCGAAAACGGCCTCGCCCCAATCGGCAACCCCGACATGTACCTGAGCGCCGGCGTCATAGCATCACAAGCGGCAGAACGCATAACCCTGAAAACCAGCGGTAAATTCCTGGCCTGGAGCAAAACAGCCCCTAACTCCATAGAAGCCAACGGCCAAAAAGTAGACTTCACCTACAACCCAACCACCCACAGACTAGACCTGCATATCCCAGGAGACGGCCCCGCCACCCTCCAGATTACCTACTAAGCGCCCCCTCCGCTCTTACTCCTCTCCCCCATTCCGATGGTGGGAGAGGGTTGGGTGAGGGGGTCCTGAAGCTGCGGTATGCACTGCGTAAAGTGGCCTCCAGAAAGACCCCTCATCTCAATCTTCTCCCACATAAGGCGGCAGCCAAAAGATGGAAGTCAACATAAAAGACATCAAAATCTGGACAAAGCCATAATCCTGACTTCGCATTCCCGTACGATGCAAGCGCGCCATAATCGATTTCAAAAAATAAATCCCATGAAAGCAACCCTCGTAATCCCCTCCATCTGCGCTGTCGATATCCCCGTTGAAGCCTTCGACGCTTTAATGGACATATATCCCCAGGGCGAACGCATAGACATAAAGGACATCCAGTACTGGGGCACCCGGCTTCCGGCCACAGATCCACGCGCGACAGCTGTCATCGACATTCTGAAAAAGCACAACCTGAAACCCTGGGGCGAAGGCATTAGAGCCCGCTTCGAGCGCGAATACAGCAAAAAAGACCTTACCGACGCACCCTACTTATCCCCCCAATTCGCCCGTTCCTTCGGCGCCTACGAAGAACGCAACGAAGACGGTCTTCTCAAAAAACACGCCCAGGACATCCAGCCCAAATCCCTCATCGGAGGCTCCTGGGGCGGCGCAGTATTCATCGCCCTCGAGCTAAAAGCTCTCATCGAAGACGAAGACTTCCTAGGCGCGAAAATCCAGCGCATAGAACTCACCGGCATGCCCTCCAAAGCCACAGAAGGCAAATTCCGCGAGCTCACCAGCACCATAACCCTGCCTCCCATGTCTCCCCGCATGGCCTTCTTCGCCTCCGCCGGAGCCGGAGAAATCCAGGAAGTAGATGCAGACTACCCCAAACCTTCCATCCTGCGCGAAGGACGAGATCTCCCAGAAATCCTGGTTGACATCCCCGCCCTGCACTACAGCAAGTCAGACCTGGCAGATATGCCGGCGTTCGACATAGCCCTGACCTACGAGCAGTTCGGCCAGAACAAACCCCACACCGTCTTCTCACAAAGGTTCTATCAATTCTGTCTCCAGCACAAACTTCCCATAGGCTGGATCCCGGTTCAAATTGTGGAGCTATAACCAAAAATAACAAAAATGGTTATTTTCTGTGGTACATTATCAGGAGGAGAACCTACCCCATGAATATCTCACTTACGCCCGAACTTGATACCTATGTGCAGCAGAAGGTTCAAACCGGAATGTATCACTCTGCAAGTGAAGTAATCCGGGAAGGGTTGCGGCTATTGCGGGAGCAAGATCAGCTTCGCCAGGCACGGCTTGTGCAACTGCGTCAGGATGTTGATCTTGGGAGCCAACAGATCGCGCGCGGCGAGTATACCGAATACACGACGGATACGGTCAAGGATTTGGCGGCAGAAATTAAGAGAAAAGGCCGCAAGATGCTTGCGGGGCATAGCGGGGATCAATCGTGAGCCTCTCGCTACGTGTTTCCGACCAAGCCAAAGTAGACTTACTGGAAATATGGTGTTATATCGCCGAAGACAACCAGACAGCGGCGGACCACATGATTGAAAGGTTGATTGATGCTTACCCTGTGCTTTTGTCTACGCCTGGAACGGGACGTTCTCGTTCAGAACTTCGGCCAGGTATTCGTAGCTACTCGGTAAGCCCTTATCTCATTTTTTACCGACCATCAGTTAGTCACCTTGAAATCCTGCGTGTCCTTCACGGAAGCAGGTATTTAGAAACACTTTTTGAAATTGAGAATGTAGAAACCTTTCGCACAGAAGTCGACTAAATCGATGAAGTCTGGCCATTCCGTTTCACACACTAAGGTGTGTTTACGAGCGTAATCGAGCGCAACAGTCAGAGTGAACCCCATGATCGACCATATAGACCACTTCGTCCTCACCGTAAAATCCCTCGAAACCACGCTCGGCTTCTACGAGCGCGTCCTCGGCTTCACCCGCGACATCCAGCCGAACCGTCCGGCGTCCCTGAAATTCGGCAGCCAGAAAATCAACGTCCACGAAGTCGCCCATACCTTCGAATCCAAAGCCGCCCACACCACACCAGGATCCGCACTGATTGACCTACCGCGCCGTAATCAACGGAACCTGCACGGTCTATGGCCTTACGCGATGTAAGTGAAGCTCGATCTGACTTCCCCCATGATATGTAATGTCTCTCAGGGGGGTACAAAGATCACCGAACTTGGCCCGCAGATCGTCCCCGCTTGCAAGCACGGAATAGTCAAAGGCAGCGATGCCATGCACATCGGTCTGAACCGTTTTCAAACCGTACCGTTGGTCAAACACCATTACAACAGCACCTGCAACAGGCTTTCCAACAGCATCCACGACCAGGACATGAATGGGCCTCGGATGGCCGGATATACTCAATGAGATGTTGATGGATTTTGTCTCGCCTTCCACAACGTTTACCTGTTGATGCCCTGTGAAATAATTCGGATCCTGCGGATCGTGGGCCGAAACATACACTGTTCCCGGAATCGTGCGCGCCCTGTAGGTACCGTCCGGACCGGTAACGGCCATAATCAAAAAGTAGGAACCCCTTGCTCTGCCCTTTGCCGAAACCAAAACAGCAATTTTCGCCGCAGGCTTACCAGTCAGTACGTTCGTAACTTTCCCCGTAATAATCCCCGCGTGAACGAGAGGAATAACCGTGCCGGAACTTCTTTGCCCGGCTGCTACCCGGACAACTTGCGGCATCCCCGCCCAGTCGCTGTATTCACCGGGACCGACTACCGACCTAACATTGTACGTCCCCGCCTTCAATCGGCCAATAGTGAACTTCCCATCCCTATCGGTTATTGCGAACCCTCCGGAAAGCCCCTGTTCCGCCCTCACGCCGATGCCGGGTGCCGGCTTGTGGGTAGAACCATAAAGAACGATTCCAGCGATGCTGCCTGAAGGACTGGCCTCGACGGTTGCACCGGCATTCGATGCCGCAGTTTTACCAGTCCACGTCGCTCCAACAACGAAGGTCGCCGCAAGCCCAACCAATCCGGCCACAAGCGCCCCACGCCGCCTCATCCCAGAGCGGCTCCTGCTAGAATCGAGTACCGCGTGAACGCGCTTTGCCATCGCAAAGGGATCGGCCATGGCCACGGTAGCGACACTCCCCGCATTGCGCCTTACCTGCCTCACACACTCAACCAGCTCGCCGGCATAAGAGCTCGCCGCCAATCCGGAGGCAAGCACGGCATCATCACAAGCCATCTCCGCCTCTAATCGAAGTTGCCGGACAAGCACCCACACAAAAGGATGCCCCCAGTAAGCCGCCCGCGCAACTTCCGACAACAACTGCACGAGCCAATCCCGACGTCTCACATGAGCCCTCTCATGCAGCAAAACTGCCCTTATCCGCTCCGCCGGCCAGTCGGCAGCCCCCGAAGGCAGCAAAACAACAGCCGGAGCTACGCCCCACGTCATCGGCATGGCAACCCGATCGCTCACCACAATCCGAGCCGCGCCCTCCAGAAAATCGCCCGCAACTACCGAAAGCGCACCAGAATCACCCTGCCGCGCCAGCCGCCACGCCGCCGCATGCGACAGCCCCAACCGCAGCAAAAACAAACAGAACCCGGTCAGCCAAACCCCCAGAACCCAGAATTGCCAGACAAACCCCGGCACAGCGCGCTTTACATGCTGAACTTCGGGAGCACCTTCATAGCTTGTCGCTCCACTCTCACCAGTCCCCAAAGAGGTTCCTACCGACATTGGGGCAGACGCTATAACTCCTGCCCCAGACCCCGAACCATACTCCGCTACAGAAACCCGAGCACGCTCGGCCACGGGAGCATATTCCATCACAGAACTCACAGCCGCCGAATGCGCCACTGCATCCGGCACACTCAAACGAGGCCCCGCAAACGGCAAAACAGGAAGCACAAACAGACAAACAAGCCCAACCAGCAAAACCCCATGCCGCACCGACGCCGACCTCCGCCGCACGCACCAAAACGCCACCCACACAAGCGGAAGCAGAACGGCAGCCCGAATAAATACCCACATCACGACATTTAATAGATCAATTGAGTTCTGCATATTACTCTCAAACTTTCGAAAAGCACACGCCTATGTCCGTATTCTGGTCCGGGTGCCACTCCTGGTGCCACGTTCGTAGCCTGGGACGGGCGTGTCCTACTCCTACACTACCCCTTCGGATCGGCCGGAATCGCCGGATATGTCTCCCACGTATACGGCTGCACGTACAAATCAAACCGTCGCACATCGTCCAGAACAGGCTGCCGATAGTCTTGAACGGCCTTGCTGGACTTAAACGACAGGTATGAAGCCTGGTACACTTCGCCCCGACTATCCCCGGAATTCCCATTGACCAGCAGAGTTTTGCTTGTTCCATCCTTCATCACAGCCACTACCCTCCGCGCATACCCAGTCGGCATACTTGATCCCGTCGGAGCGAAGGGACGGTCGTGCAGAGTACCCGCAGCATCAAGCCACTCAAAACTCACCTGGTTCGCCGCGAATTTTACCGTGGCATCGCTCCAGTTGTGCTTAACCATGGAAGGCGTCAGTGTCATGGGAAGCGATGCGATCCGTTTCCACTTCCCCGTAGTAACCCCCATGCGCAGATAGATCTTGCGGCCGTTTGTCCCGGCCGGAGCGTATTCATTAATAGTAAGGTCGGCCTGTTTACCCGGCCACTGGGAGATGTCGGTCCCTTCCAGGTTTTCCTGACGCACCACCGGAGTCTGCGGAGTCTTATCCACGTCGGTGGACATCAGCATCACGTACTCCATATCCGTGGGATGTGTCGTTACATAGCGCACGAAGAGCTCCCGCGGACGCACAAACGGATTCGATCCCGGATTGATCCCAAGCATCGACCACTCTTTAATCCGACCGGCCAAAGCTTCTCCATCCGGCCGCCACCACCGCTCGCCTTCGGCCCGGCCGCGCATAGCCGCAATCACATCCAGATGCGCGCCGTCAGGGAGAATCCGACTGAACTGCGGCAGCGCCGCTGGTGTAGCCACATCATCCGAAGGAGAGAGCATGCCCTTAGTGACTGTCGGAACATTGCGTATGTGGTCGAACTCCACCCACGAATAATCACGCGTTTGCAGCTCGAAGTGGGTGATCCGTTTTAGCGCCGAAGCCGGGATCACCGCCCCGGCATCGCCGTTCATCTGATAGTTCCAGTCGCCGATCGGGACGCTTAGTCCCTGCGCGTCCAGCGCAATAAACCGGCGGGAAACATCTCCCAAGGCCTGACCCGCCGGCATTAGAGAAAGGCTAACGACTGGAGGCCGATAGGTGTTTCTGGAAAAGTAGCCAAAAACATCAATGCGCGGGTGACTATCGATAGTCACGTATGGATCGTGCACCGGCTGTCCCGGATGGACCGGATTGGCATGAGAGTTAAGAGTATTGGGAACATCCGCAATCGTCGTCCACGGTCCGGCGGCAACGCCAAAGCGATAGCCGAACTCCCCCGTCGGAGTGTTAAACGCAACCGCGACTTTACCCCATGCCGGAGTGCCGGGTGAAAGCTGCAGACCGCTTGTTAGATAGCTTTCCCCGCGGTACATATTGCCGCTTTCGTACACGGACGGCGTCGTAATGGCGCCCGTCAAACCGACATCGCCCACCCCAGTTTTAGAGACGACGCGGAAGTACATATACCGGCGCACATACTGCTCCCCAAAACCTCCCATACGTGGAAGAAACGCCTGCCCCAGCTCACTCGGATCCTCAATTGGCGTCCCATCCGGCCCCCACCATCCCTGCGTGTTGTTTCCCAATGGGTCCGATGTCACTCCCACCAATTCCACGCTCACCCCATTCGGCAGCGTCTTCACCCAACCTCCAGGATCGGGGAAGGAAGGAACAAACGCATTAAACGAAAAGTTGACGGTTTTTGTCTCCCCATCCGCGATACTCACCTGTTGCGAGCCTCCGGTATTGTCCATAGCATCGGTCATATAACTGGTAACCGACAGATTGCCCGGAATCGTGTGCATCTGATAGATTCCATCGGCATCCGTTTTGGCCGGATTCGCCCAGATGAGACCGGAACCCGAACGCTGTGAAACCGCGATTACGTCAACATTTGGCACCGGCTTACCGCTGGCTGTGTCGGTAATTCTCCCCGTTATAACCCCGCCGTGTATAAGAGGAAAAATCACGCCAGAACTGCGAGCTCCAACTCCCACATGGACCAACTGCGGCTGCGCCACCCAGTTTGTGAAATCTCCATGTCCCGTCACCACTTGCACGCCGTAAGCCCCGGAGGTCAATCGAGTGATGGTGAATGCTCCATTCTTATCCGTCACCCCGGCCTTACCGGAAAGGCGCGACATGGCCGCCACGGCGATCCCCGCAACAGGAGTATGGGAGGGACCATACACAACCGTTCCGGAAATAGTACTTGCAGGACCAAGATGGATCGTTGTCGATGGACTAACCGCAGCCGATGCCAGTGCAATCGCAGACTCCAGATCCCGTGAGGCGTAGCGGTCGTCCATCACGCTCAGAGTAATCTGATAACCCTGCGGGAGATGCGAAATCGTGGCGTATCCATTACTGTCGGTAGTCTGCGTCCATGCGCCCGGAATTTCGTCATACCAACTGGCAATACGGCGACTTTCCGTCCAGAAACGCCAGGGACAGACGCGAACGTTAGAGACCGGCTTCCCCCTGCTGTCTATCAGATGGACGCGCAAGCTGGTAAAGGGCTGCAGAACACACGTAGTGCTTGCGCCGCTCGCTGGGCGAGTCCATAAAGCACAGCCCGCCGGCGACGAAACGTTGACCGCCCGAACTATATCCTTCCCCAGGTCGAACGGAAACCTGACAGTTCCGCTCTGGTCCGCTTTGTAGGCTACCGTAGACACAGCATGCGTCACAAAGTTTACGTCGTTCACAGACATCACGGCGTCGGTCGCAGGCTTACCGTCAGGATAAACAAGCGTACAAGTCGTATTTATAGACTGCTTGTCCGACGTATCCGCCCTGCCCGTCCAACTCGCTCCCACAACCACCGTCGTGACAAGCCCAACAACCGCCGCCAATAAGGCCGCGCGCCGCTGCAATTGTGTGCGGCTCCGCCCCGTCTCAAGCACCGCATGAACCCGCGCCGTCATGGAATGCCGGTCCGCCATAGCCACCGTCGCCGCTCCCAGCACACTGCGCCTCGCCTGCCTCACGCACTCCACAAGCTCCCCCGCATACGCACTCGGCACAAGGCCGGCTGCCAGCACAGCGTCGTCGCACGCCATCTCAGCTTCCAGTCTCAATTGACGCACCAGCAGCCACACAAACGGATGCCCCCAGTAGGCCGCCTGCGCCGCCTCCGACAAAAGCTGCACCAGCCAGTCTCGTCGCCCAATATGCGCCCTTTCGTGCAGTAAAGCCGCCCTAAGCCGCGCACTCGTCCAGTCCGAAGCACCCGATGGGAGCAGAATAACAGCCGGCGCAATCCCCCAAGTCATCGGCATCGCAATCCGGTCGCTCAACACAACTCGAGCCCTGCCACCCGGCAACCCTCCCGACATTTCCGGCAGACCTTCGGGCATCCCCTGCCGAATCAATCGCCAGGCTGCCCAATGCGAAAGCACCAGACGCAGCATCAGCAAGAAAAAACCAGCCAACCAGACACCAAGAACCAGTCCATGCCAATCAATAACTCGCCCGGAAGCGACTGCATCCCGAGACAAAACAGGACCTCCCGCCACAGAAGCAGCCCGCCCTGCCTGAACCGCTCTCGAAGCCACTCTGCCCTCGGGCCTCGGAACCAATACAGGAGTTGCACTCAGCTTATAAACAGGAGTGGCGGAGACCATCGGAGTTTGCACCGGCATAGCAAACGCCGGCATAGGCGTAGCCGCGTATTGCAGCACGGAACTCCCCGTCGCCGAGTGCGATACCCCATAAGGCACAGTCAAACGAGGCCCCGCAAACGGCAAAACAGGAAGCACAAACAGACAAACAAGCCCAACCAGCAAAACCCCATGCCGAACCGAAGCCGACCGCCGCCGCACGCACAAAAACGCCACCCCCACCAGCGGAAGCAGGAGCGTTGTCCGAATAAAAACCCACAGCATGACATTAAGCAAAGAATCAGAGTTCAATTGTTGTTTCTTCCTTCCGTAGGGGCTTGCCTGAGGGCAAAGACAAACGAATCGATAGCGCGCAAGGCATACCACTGCCCGATTGCACGCCCGTCCTGCAAACGCCGAGAATTGCACATTTTGACGGACAGCGCGTTCTTGTTTAACTCCAGGACGGGCGTGCAATCGAACTGGCGCTCAGACGCCAACTCTCAGGCAAGCCCCTACCTGGACAAGCATGTCCTACTCCTCCACACCCATCTCCTGAACCCGAGCCCTCTCCACCGCCTCAGAAAGCCGATCCAGCTCCTCATCCGACATACTCGTACTGTCATCCATCAAAAACGCCGTCACCGCCTGATCCAAACTCCCGCCAAAGAAAGTAGCAATCACCTGCCGCAGCGCAGCCCCCGCCGCAGACTTGCGCGCCTCCGTCGGCAAATACACAAACCGCCGCCCATCCTCCACATGACGAACGTGCCCCTTTTCCTCCAAAATCCGCAAAAGCGTCCGCACCGCCGAATAAGAAGGCGCACTCGGCATCCCCGCCTGCACCTCCCCAACCGTAGCTCTCTCCAACCGGTGCAGCACATCCAAAATCTCACGCTCCCGACGACTCAACCCATCCCCAATCATTCGCGGCATAAAAATCACCTCACCTGCTAAAAGTTTAGCACACAATAAACCCCAAGTCAACCCCTAATGGCAAAAGTTTAGCACAAATTTCCTTAACGGTATCCCACAACTTTTGGAAGCTTAACGATAGCTTGATGCCCTTGCGCCCGAGTCAATGCCGACGTGACATCCGTAGATTTCTCATTTACTTTCACGCCAGTTGATAACCCTCTTAACTTCTTGAAGATCGCCATCCAACCCGCAGCCTGTATAATTGGCGGCCATCCGTACAAATTCCATTTATCGGAGTCCATACCCACAGAAAGCGATCTCAGAAGGATTCCACTCAGCTTTCGCTGAACTATACTCTCACGGGTAAATGCCTGCCTATCGCATAGGCTAATGTACGTAAGCTGGTATTGCAACAGAGATTAGCTCTAGGTCGTTAAAAAGGCGCGCTTGGCCCTGTATCACGGCCAAGCCGAAACCTGACAACCGTATGAATTGGATGGTGTAATAATGTCTAGTGCCCCTAACGATATAATCGCGACAATTCGCCAAACGGTGATTGAACACTATAAAAGAGACGATTCAAGACCGTTGTTGTTGTCCGATCTCGGTACGGTATTACGTAAGCAAAATCGTTGGCCCATTGACGGGAACGATGGTAAGTCGTTGCGTCAAGTCATTGAAGGAAGCGGAGACCAAGAAATACTAATCGTCCGAGACGAACGCTCTCCAGCATATATAGTGGTTAGCACTGCGGCTGCTAAGCCTCAAGTTGAAGCAGCAATAATGCGCCGCCACCAAACTACCTCCGAAGTTCCTAATCTGACCGCGTTACCTCGGTCTGTCGTACTTGCCTTTTGCCAAAGTACTAATGACGGAGGGCCCGTTTACTTGCAGGCATTCCCTCCCTACAAATACAAGACCAACATTCAAACTGAAAAAGATTCAGATCAGTATCTTAAAATCGAAGAAAAATACCGAAGACCAATGGTAATTGCTACTGTCGAGGAACTTACGGCTCAAGATAAGTTGAGTTTACAGTCCAAAATAGCAGCATGGAGTAAAGATAACGGCATTTCAATCCAAAGATTCTACAAGGATAGCGGGCAACATCGACTTACTGCACTTGAGCGACTCATATTGGCACAACCTGCAGGGCTAGCCGCTAAAATCATGGTGCCGGCAGACATTGCATTAATACTCTCCAAGCACGAATAGAACTACATGAAGAAGCTCCGCGACGACACCCAGCAAAGCACCCAGACACCATTGGTTGTAATAGCAGGAATCCCATATCCAATCTGTGGAGCAGTAGCCAATGTAGTCGCGGCAAAGCTATCTCCAACGCACAGAACAATTTCCCAGCCGTCTGGTAGCGACGGCAATAGGCTCTACCAGAAGAGAACTGTTGATC
>Ga0302315_10002948_pt1 | contig 15717 bp, 14 predicted proteins | sample III_Palsa_N3_1_FD_200532 | JGI IMG/M metagenome (GOLD analysis project Ga0302315, IMG submission 200532) | Peat permafrost microbial communities from Stordalen Mire near Abisko, Sweden - III_Palsa_N3_1 | ecosystem: Environmental > Terrestrial > Soil > Palsa > Peat permafrost | place: Sweden... | reverse complement strand
GGCATTTTGTATCTGTTCAAGAAAAACAAAGTGACGTTTTTCCACGGCCGTGGCGCGTTCGCCAAGGCTGAAGCCGGTGCCTATGAAATCAAGGTCGGCGGCGCTACCGAAGAAACACTGACTGCCAAGCACGTCATTATCGCGACTGGCTCCAACGCACGCGTATTGCCGGGCGCCGATTTTGACGAGAAATTGATTCTGTCGAACGATGGCGCATTGTCAGTCGATGCTGTTCCGGCCAAACTTGGCGTCATTGGCGCCGGTGTAATCGGCTTGGAAATGGGCAGCGTGTGGCGTCGCCTGGGTTCTGAAGTGACTGTATTGGAAGCCTTGCCGGTATTTTTGGGTGCGGTTGATGAGCAAATCGCGAAAGAGGCGAGCAAATTGTTTGCCAAGCAAGGCCTGGCGATCAATCTCGGCGTCAAGATCGGCACCATCAAGGCCGGCAAGAAAGATGTGACGGTTGACTACGTCGATGCCAAAGGTGCTGAGCATAAGGCGGTCTTCGACAAACTCATCATCTCGATCGGCCGGGTACCCAATACCATCGGCTTGAATGGTGAAGCCGTTGGCCTGAAGCTTGATGAGCGCGGGTTTGTTGCAGTCGATGGCGATTGCAAGACCAATTTGCCTAACGTATGGGCGGTCGGCGACGTGGTGCGCGGCCCAATGCTGGCGCACAAGGCGGAAGAAGAAGGCGTTGCAGTAGCGGAGCGGATCGCCGGCCAGCATGGTCACGTCAACTTCAACACGATTCCCTGGGTCATTTACACCTCGCCGGAAATCGCGTGGGTCGGCAAGACCGAGCAGCAATTGAAGGCCGATGGCGTTGCCTACAAGGCCGGAACCTTCCCGTTCATGGCAAATGGCCGCGCCCGTGCCTTGGGTGATACCTCCGGCATGGTGAAGTTTTTGGCAGACGCCAAGAGCGATGAAATTCTCGGCGTGCATATCGTTGGCCCAATGGCGTCGGAATTGATTTCCGAAGCAGTGGTGGCGATGGAATTCCGCGCTTCGTCGGAAGATATCGCGCGTATTTGCCACGCTCATCCGTCCTTGTCGGAAGCAACCAAGGAAGCGGCTTTGGCTGTCGATAAACGTTCACTCAATTTCTAATAACACAATCAGCGACATGCGTCTCTTTGGCCTGGAGGCGCCTGTCGCTCGACATATCAATCTCCAACTCAACCATCACACTATGACGGCGTCACAGACAGTCATATACTGCCTATGAATGTCGAAGAATTTTACCAGCAAACTTTATCTCAACGCGGCTTCACGGCCGATGTGGCGCAACGGGCAGCGGTAGATCGCTTGCAGCGTGCCTACGACGAATGGGTGGCCTATAAGGCACAGCGTTCGACTTCCCTGCGCCGTTTGCTCATCCGGCCTGATGTGCCGCGCGGCGTCTATATGTGGGGTGGAGTGGGGCGCGGAAAATCTTTCCTGATGGATAGCTTTTATTCGGTGGTGCCAGTGGTGCGCAAGACGCGCCTGCATTTTCATGAATTCATGCGTGGTGTGCATCGGCAATTGGATGAGCTGAAAGGTATCGCCGATCCCTTGAACGAAGTGGCTAATCGCATTGCGAAAAAATATCGGCTGATTTGCTTTGACGAATTTCACGTATCTGATGTCGCCGATGCCATGATTTTGTACAACTTGTTGAAGGCCTTGTTCGACAACAAAGTGTCGTTCATCATGACCTCGAATTATGAGCCTGATACTCTCTATCCAGACGGATTGCACCGCGACCGCTTATTGCCGACCATCGCGCTGCTGAAGGATAAGCTCGACATCTTGAACGTCGATGCCGGCACCGATTACCGTAAAAAAGCCATGCAGCAAGTCGTCGCTTACCATGTGCCGCTCGGGCCGCAAACCGATCAGGCTTTGCGGACTGCCTTCGCCAGCGTGGCTGAGACGGCTGACGAAGACCCCCGGGTCCGGATTGAGTCGCGTGAAATCAGGGCGCTGCGGCGGGCCGGCGGCGTCATTTGGTTCGATTTTGCGACCTTGTGCGGCGGCCCGCGCTCGCAAAACGATTACCTGGAAATCGCCAGCCGCTTTCATACGGTCATCCTGTCCGGTGTGCCGCGCATGTCGGTGGCAATGTCATCGGAGGCCCGCCGGTTTACCTGGCTGATTGATGTTTTTTACGATCACAAGGTAAAACTCTTGATATCTGCTGAAGTCGAGCCGGAACAACTTTATACTGAGGGTGTGTTGGCCAATGAGTTTCATCGCACTGTCTCGCGTATCATTGAAATGCAATCGGTCGAATACATGGAAGCCGAACGGCGTAGCGTCGCAGAAGAAATCGTTTAAATTGGAAATCGGATGAAGCCAGTGAATGTCGAGAATCGCAAGGCTCTTTTACCTCGCGGATTGCGTGCGTGTTTTTTTGCAGGCTTGCTGCTGGCCGGAACTGGCGCCATTGCGCAGGAGCCCACAACGGCAACCGTCGCGTCCAGTGAACTGACGCCGGACCGATTAGCTGCGCGCTATCCGAGCGGATCAATTCAATCCAGTGAGATCGCTGATCGTGCCTTGATTGAAGTTGACCAGCAGCGCACCACGCTCGATCAGAAATATGCAGTAGAGCAACACGACTGTTACGAAAAATTCTTTGCAACTTCCTGCCTGGATGCGGCAAAAGAACGGCGCCGTGTTGCGTTGGCGCAAATTCGCAAGGTTGAAATCGAAGCCAATGCCTTCGTCCGAGGTGACAGGGTAGTGCAAAGGGATAAGAAATTGGCGGAAAAGAGCGGCAGCGATGCTGCCAATCCGCACAAACCCTTGGTTGAAGTGCCTACCAAGCCGGCCGCCCAATCGGACGCTGACAAGGCAAAGGAAAACCAGGAGCGTATCGCCGGTCATGAGGCGAAGCTGAAGCAACAGCAACAAGATGCACTAAATGATGCGTCCAAACATGCCGCAAGTCTGGACGCTTACAATAAAAAAGTTCAGGATGCGCAATCGCGGCAGCGCGATGTTGCAAAGAAGAAAGCTGATAAAGCAAACCAGGCAGCGGCCAAGGCAGCGTCGGCAGCGGCATTAAAAGCACCTGCATCGGCAACAAGCGCGGCCTCATCTCAAAGCACTGCACCGGCGGTTTCGTCTGCACCGGCTGCCGCAAGTACGCCCGCCACCAAGCCTTAGCAGTGTAGTTTACACCGCCCGGCGCATTTTCTTGGCCGTGTAATCCTTTGCCTCTACGGGCGGTGAAACCAGTTTGACAATGGCCAAGGTGCAATTGTCGGCAACCGAGCCGACCGCTCGCTCGCGTGCCTTGGTAATCAGCATTTCCGATGCCAGCCGCGGTGAATTCATTGCCAGTGCAGCACCCAGCTCAGCGCTAGTGAAGTAATGCCATAGGCCATCCGAACAAAGCAGGAAGGAGTCGCCGGCCTTCAATCCATCATATCGATCAATCGTGACGTAAAGATCGTTGGTGGTGTGGCCGAGCACGTTGACCAATAGATTGGACAGTCGATGCCCCTTGGCTTCCTCCTTCTTTAATTTTCCTTCGCTAACCAGTTTCTCTACCAGCGAATGATCGAGAGTGTGTTCGGCGCAATTCGGGCCGTCGAATCGATACATGCGCGAATCGCCGACATGCGCCCAGATCGCGCTCCCGTCTGGCGTAAGAACCAGCACCACCATTGTGCTATGCGGTTGCTTTTCCGATGAAAAGGCGGTGAGATTGATAAGCGTGTGCGCTTCACGCCCGATGGTGTCGAGCATTGCCTCAACGGTTTCAGTTTGCGGCGAGAAACGCTCGAAATTTTGCTGTGCAGTACGAATTACCTGCTCGGCAGCCAGCGACCCTCCGCTTAAGCCGCCCATTCCATCCGCCAGGACTGCCATCATATAGCCGGGTGCTTTCGGCGCGACAAACAGGGCGGCACGATCCTGCTGTTCGCTTCGGTCACCAACATGCTGTCCGGTTCCTGCTTCGATCTTGTATTGGCTCATTCGTCTGTGTGGATTAAACTTCGTGGTGGTACATAAATGCGCTCAAGGTATCCCACGCGGGTTTCTTGAGCAAGCAGAATCATTATATTTATTTGCGACTAATTTTAACAGGTGCTCTGGCCTTGTCGATTCATTAATATATGGTACCGTGAATAAAATTACCCGCTACCCGGCTTATTGTCACGATTGGTGTCGCGATGGGGGTTGTGAAATTCACCTATAGATGTATTGATCGCATACCGCATTCTGCCGTAAATATTTGATCTAACCGATGCTTTTACAGGACCTTGTGCCACAATATGATGATGAGTTCTCCCGAAGACATTAAGCGGCGCATTATTGAATTGGAAGTGGAGCATCGCGATCTCGACGCGGTCATTGATACACTTATTCGCGACGTCAGGCATGAAGAGTTACAATTGCGGCGCTTGAAGAAGCGCAAGCTGCAATTGAAGGATCATATAATGTTGTTGAAAATGCAGCTTATCCCGGATATTCCCGCCTGACTAACACCAGGGCACCTTTCCAGCATGCGGCCATTGCTCGCAGTTTTATCCATTACCGTACGTTAATTACCACACGTTATTTTGACAGCAGACCTCCCCGCATCAACAGTCACCGGCTCGCATGACGTCGATATCGAGCAGCTTTTTGGCGCCGACGGCTTGCTCGGGCAAGCTGTGGGCGGGTATCGTCCGCGCCAGTCGCAAACCGAAATGGCCAAGGCGATCGCCGATGCGATCGCCAATCAACAGACCTTGATTGCCGAGGCAGGAACTGGAACCGGCAAGACCTTCGCCTACCTCGCTCCCGCCTTGTTGTGGGGGGGCAAGGTGATTGTGTCGACCGGCACAAAGAACCTGCAGGATCAACTCTTCCTGCGCGATATCCCGACTGTGCGAAAGGCGCTCAAGGCCCCGGTCACCGTGGCGTTGCTGAAGGGCCGCGCCAATTACGTCTGTCATTTTCACCTGGAGCGCACGCTGCAAAACGGGCGTTTGACGTCGCGTGAAGATGTCGGTTATTTGCGTGAAATTTCCCGCTTCATGAAGACCACCAGTTCCGGCGACAAGGCGGAATTGTCCAAGGTGCCGGAAAACGCATTGGTCTGGAATCTCGTGACCTCGACCCGCGAAACCTGCCTGGGCGCGGAATGCCAGTATTACCAGGATTGCTTTGTCATGAAAGCGCGCAAGGAAGCGCAGCAAGCCGACATTGTGGTCGTCAATCACCATTTGTTCTTTGCAGATGTCGCATTGAAGGATACCGGTGTGGCCGAGCTGCTGCCGTCAGCCAATACCGTGATCTTCGACGAAGCCCATCAGTTGCCGGAAACCGCCACGTTGTTTTTTGGCGATACCGTGTCGACTTCGATGGTGCTGGAGTTGTGCCGCGATGTCCAGGCAGAAGGGCTATCCCATGCGCGGGATGGCGCCGATTGGCCGAAGGTGAGCGGCGCGGTCGATCGTGCGGCACGCGACCTGCGCTTGACGTTCCCGCAAGATGTCGTGCGCCTGGCGGTCAACCAGATCGCACCTTCAAGCGCATTTTTCCCTGCGCTGGAAACCTTGAAGGAAGAACTGCGCGGCATGATTACAGTGCTGGAAAAGCAGGCCGAGCGCGCTGAAACCATTGAACAATGCCGCGTTCGTGCTATCGAATTGGAAGCGCATTTGGCGCGTTGGAATGCGCCAGGCAAAGCCAATGTCGCCGATGACGGGCAAGAGCGGGTGCTGTGGGTCGAGGCTTTTTCCTCATCGCTGCAATTGCATCAAACCCCGTTATCGATTGCGCCGATTTTCAACAAGCAGCGCGAAGGCGTGCCGCGCGCATGGATTTTTACCTCAGCCACGCTGGCGGTAAAAAACGATTTTCATCACTACACGTCGCAAATGGGGTTGGCCGACGCCGCGGCGCGCAGTTGGCCGAGCCCGTTTGACTACGAGAGCCAGGGATTGCTGTATGTCCCGCTCAATCTTCCGCAGCCAAATTCGCCGCAATACACAGACGCGGTAATCGATGCCGCGCTGCCGTTGATCGAAGCTGCAGGCGGGCGCTGCTTTTTGCTGTGTACCACCATCCGGGCCGTCAACCGCGCGGCGGAGCGCTTGCGTGAGGAATTCGCGGCGCGCAATCTGTCTTTCCCACTGATGGTGCAAGGCGAAGCAGGGCGCACGGAATTGCTGGATCGTTTTCGTGCTGCCGGCAATGCAGTATTGATCGGCAGCCAGAGCTTTTGGGAGGGGGTCGACGTGCGCGGCGAGGCGCTGTCGCTGGTCATCATCGACAAATTACCGTTCTCCCCACCGGATGACCCGGTGCTGGCCGCGCGTATCGAAGCGCTGGAACGACAAGGCCTGAATGGCTTCATGCATCATCAACTGCCGGAAGCGATCATCAACCTGAAGCAGGGCGCCGGTCGTTTGATTCGTGATGAAACCGATCGCGGCGTACTGATGATCTGCGACCCACGATTGATATCGAAGCCCTACGGCAAACGTATCTGGCAAAGCCTGCCGAGCTTCAAGCGCACTCGCGAACTTGAGGTTGCCGTTGCTTTTTTTTCATCGCCAATAACTGACATTCCCTGAGTAAATCGACTGCCCCGCGTGATTTTTGACTATTCACAGCAAATTTTAGATGTACCCTTGAATTTGCTACTGCGGCAATTCCATTTCAATGTCACAATGATGCTGTATGGGAATATTTTGCAACAAAGGGCATCTCTAAAAATCGTAGCGAGCGGTTCAAGATCGGACCGAGAAGCGGAGCCGCGCAGTAGATTTTTAGAGATGCCCAATTTGACGCCACGGCTTGGGCCGGATAGGACGGGCAGGCGATGTTGAAACGAATCGGAGTCGAACATTTACGCAACGGGATGTTCATCCATGAGCTATGCGGCTCCTGGATGGACCACCCGTTTTGGCGATCGTCAATCAAGCTGGAAGATCAGAAGGTCCTGCAGCAGATCCTTGACAGCAATGTCAAGGAGGTGTGGATCGATGTCTCGAAAGGTCTCGACGTTGCCGCCGGCGAGTCCATGGAACAAAGCGAAATTGAAGACCTGCGCGAGGCGCAGGTTGCGAAGCGTTCAGCAACCCCTGTACAGAAAGTTTCGCTGGAAGAGGAGATGGGGCGCGCCGCGAAAATTTGCGCGACTGCACGCGGCGCCGTATCGTCGATGTTCCAGGAAGCCCGCATGGGCAAGGCACTCGATACGCAACACGCCTTGCCGATCGTCGAAGAAATATCCTCCTCGGTGTTGCGCAATCCCGGCGCGTTGATCGGTCTGGCACGCCTTAAAAACAAAGACGACTACACCTATATGCATTCGGTGGCGGTTTGCGCGCTGATGGTTTCGCTGGCTCGCCAATTGAAGCTGGACGATGCGCAAGTTCGCGAAGCCGGCATGGCTGGCTTATTGCACGATATCGGCAAAATGATGATTCCCAGTGCCATTTTGAATAAGCCGGGAAAACTGACCGATCCGGAATTTCATGCGGTCAAAAGTCATCCCGAGCAAGGGCATAAATTGTTGTTGGCCGGAAGTGGCGTGAGTGAAATCACGCTTGACGTGTGCTTGCATCATCACGAAAAGATGTCCGGCACCGGCTATCCGCATCGGCTCAAAGGCGACGAAATCAGTTTGTTTGCCAGGATGGGCGCGGTGTGCGATGTCTACGATGCCATTACCTCGGATCGCCCCTATAAAAATGGCTGGGATCCGTCCGAATCAATCCGCAAAATGGCCGAATGGAGCGGTCCGCATTTCGATCCGATTGTGTTCCAGGCATTTGTCAAAAGTATCGGCATTTATCCGGTCGGCACCGTGGTCAAGCTTGAGTCGGGGCGCTTGGCGGTCGTCATTGAGCAAATGGAGAAATCCTTGTTGGCGCCCAAGGTTAAAGTATTTTATTCAACCAAGGCGATGAGTTACTTGCCGCCGCAAATTCTGGATTTGTCCGGCCCCGGTCTGCAGGACAAGATCGTCGGGCGTGAAGATGTCGTCAAATTGGGCTTGAAAAACGTCAACGATCTGTGGCTGGGCGACGCCGCCCGGCCTTAACGTTTTGGTTGCTCTGACTAAAACGACATATTCGCGCAGGTTTAGCAAAAATGTTCTCCGTCGTTCCCGCGAAAGCGGGAACCCATAGTGAGTTAGCCCGAGCGTACGCCCTATGGATTCCCGCCTTCGCGGGAAAGACGGAGCATTTAACAATGCTCCAAATTATTGTGGCCGAGAAAGTACCCAGATTAATCAGGTTTTTCAAAAATTGGGAACGTGTCGTCAAGGCGAATCCGTGCGTGGGTTCGCTATTGCCGAATACAGATTCCTATTCTTGCGGCCTGATCACAACTTTTCCAGTCACTTTTCGGGCCGCCATGTCTTGCAGCGCCAATGGCGTGTCGGCCAGCTTGTAGCGACCGGAGATGCGTGGCTTGATCTTGCCTTCGGCCAGCCAGCCCATTAATTCGCGCATGGCGCCGAGGTTGGCTTTTGGCTCGCGCTTGGCAAACTCACCCCAGAATACGCCAACCAGCGAAGCGCCTTTTAACAGCGTCAGATTCAGTGGCAATTTAGGAATTTCGCCATTGGCAAAGCCGACCACCAGATAGCGGCCGCGCCAGGCAATCGAACGAAATGCCGGTTCCGCATAGATGCCGCCTACCGGGTCGTAAATGACATCCGGCCCTTTGCCGTCGGTTGCCGCTTTGATCGCTTCGCGCAGATCCTGCGTCGAATAGTTGATGACGGCATCGGCGCCATGCAACTTGCACACTTCCAGTTTTTCATCAGACGACGCCGCAGCGATCACGCGCGCGCCGAGGGCCTTGCCGATTTCGATGGCAGCCAACCCGACCCCGCCGGCAGCACCCAGCACCAGCATGGTCTCACCGGCTTTCAATTGCGCCCGATCCGCCACTGCATGGTGCGAGGTGCCGTAGGTCAAGGTGATGGCGGCAGCGGTGTCGAAATCCATGCCTGGCGGCATCGGCATGACTGCCGCTGCCGGTACGGTGATTTGTTGCGCGAAAGCGCCTTGACCGGCGAAGGCAATGACCTTGTCGCCGACTTTCAGGTGGCTGACGCCTTCGCCAACCGAGCGCACGGTGCCTGCCAGTTCGCTGCCAGGCGTGAACGGCAACTCGGGCTTGAATTGATATTTATTTTGTATGATCAGGACGTCCGGGAAATTGACGCCCGCGGCTTGAATATCGATGGTCACTTGCCCCGCTGCAGCTGTCAGATCGGGTAAATCCTCTACTACGAGCGTTTCCGGCAGCCCCCAAGCTTTACAGACGATCGCTTTCATGATGTCTCCTTATAATTAAAAATAAAGCGAAAAATAAAACGAAAAATAGAACGGTCGTTTGATTTTATGATTATGCCGCAAAATGTTAAACGGTTCACGGGTTCTTGATATTGCTTCAGGTAAAATCAGACAATGAGAATATTAATCAGTAATGACGACGGTTATCTGGCGCCCGGTTTGGTTGCGCTGGCCGATGCCTTGGCTTCAATTGCCGAGATCACGGTCATCGCGCCCGACACCAACCGTTCCGGCTCGTCCAATTCACTGACCCTGGATCGACCGCTGTCCCTGCACCGTGCCGCCAACGGCTTTTATTTCGTGAATGGCACGCCATCCGACTGCGTTCATCTGGCGTTGACTGGAATTCTGGAAGGTAAGCCCGATTTGGTCGTCTCCGGCATCAATCAGGGCCAAAACATGGGTGACGATACCCTGTATTCAGGCACGGTTGCGGCAGCAACCGAGGGCTATTTGTTTGGCGTGCCGGCGATGGCTTTTTCCCAGGTCGAGCATGGCTGGCAACACCTCGACGCCGCAGCGCAATTTGCACGCGATTTTGTCGAGCGGCGATTCGAAGCCTTGCAAAGGCCGTTCTTGCTCAATATTAACGTGCCGAATCGACCCTATGCCGACTTGACCCGCATCGCTGCGACTCGATTAGGCAAACGCCATGTATCCGAGCCGGTCATCAAGTCGCAAGATCCGCACGGACGCGACATCTACTGGGTTGGGCCGATCGGGGCTGCCAAGGACGCCGGAGAAGGTACCGATTTCCACGCCACGCAGCAGGGTTGGGTCTCTGTTACGCCCTTGCAGGTGGATCTGACTCATGTCGCACAATTGGCGTCGCTCAAGGAAAGTCTTGCATGAGCGATAAAGGCAAGCGCTTCCCGTTGTCGCTTTCTTCCGTGGTTGATCAATCCGCCAAGCGGGAAGGGCAGTCGCCGTCAAAGATCGTAAAACGGGTCGCTACGCCACAAACTGCGACCCAGAATGCCGCACAGCATCTGAAGCGAACGACGTCAACATTTGGACCGGGTGCGCGTGCCACGCAAGCTGCACCCAACGAACGGCCAACGCCGCTGGTGTCAGATGCGGTACGGCATGCGATGGTCACTCGCATTGCCAAGTCTGGGGTGCGCGACACCAAAGTGCTGGCTGCGATGCAGGCGGTGCCACGTCATCTATTCCTCGATCCTGGCCTGGCCAGTCAAGCATATATCGATGCTTCGTTGCCGATCGGCTATCATCAAACCATTTCCCAGCCGTATATCGTCGCGCGCATGATTGAAGTAATGCGTAACAACGGTGTAAATGGCGAATTGAATCGGGTGTTGGAGATCGGCACCGGTTGCGGTTATCAGGCCGCAGTGTTATCCCTGGTAGCAAAAGAAGTGTATTCCATCGAGCGAATCAAGCCGTTGCATGAATTGGCGAGGGCCAATTTACGGCCAATGCGCATTGCAAATATCCGCTTGCATTACGGAGATGGTATGCTTGGCTTTCCGCAAGTGGCGCCGTTTGACGGCATTATTTTGGCCGCCGCCGGAATAGAGGTACCGCAATCCCTATTAGAGCAGATGACCATTGGCGGCCGATTGGTGGCACCAGTGGGGACGCGCCATCAGGTATTGCAATTGGTTCAGCGACTCAGCAAGTTCGAATGGTCGAGCGAGACGCTGGAAGATTGCCATTTTGTGCCGCTGCGTGCTGGCACCGTTTAACAAAAATTTGAACGCAATGAGAATGAATAAAACAAGTCTAGTCAGTTTGGCGTCGGTGCTGTGCCTGCTTGCCGCGTGCACCACGACGAAAAACTCTGCGCCGGTCATGGAGCGCAACGCGGACGGCCAGATCGTCGAAGTGTCACGGACACCGGCTGTGGTTGCTCCTGTCGCTGCGGTCCCGGGCGGGCCCGGTTATTACACAGTGAAAAAAGGCGATACCCTATCGCATATCGCACTTGATAACGGACAAAATTATCGCGATCTGGTGACATGGAATAATCTCGCCAATCCGAATGACATCAAGGTCGATCAAGTCTTGCGCGTGTTGCCGCCCGACGCTGCCGGCGGTGTGCAAGTGGCAAGTGTGCCCACGACGGATACGGCAGTGCGTGCGCCATTGACGCCGGCAACTCCGGCGATATCAAACAAGACCGGGCCGCGTGGCGACAAGCGGCCTTATTCCGAAGCGGCCCTGGCCGAGTTGCAGAAACCGGATGCCGTAGCGCCGGCTCCAGCCGCAGCGTCGACACCGCCTGTGGCTTCTGTCGCAGATAGAGCCGCCGATACCGGCGCCAGCGACGAAACGATAAGCTGGATGTGGCCGGCTGACGGCAAGTTGTCGGGCCCATATGAAGAATCGAAAAAAGGAATTGATATTGTCGGCAAGAGCGGCCAGCAAGTGGTCGCAGCAGCAGCCGGCAAGGTCTTGTATGCCGGTACCATGCGCGGTTATGGAAATTTGGTGATTGTGAAACATTCCAACAGTTTATTGTCTGCGTATGCACATAATCGCGCTATTCTGGTCAAAGAAGGGCAGACTGTGACAAAGGGACAAGCCATTGCTGAAATGGGCGATTCCGATACCGATTCGGTAAAATTGCACTTTGAAGTACGTCAACAAGGCAAACCTGTCGACCCATCCAAATTCTTACCTGCCCGATAAATGACTCGAGATCCTCGTCAGCAATTGGAAAGCGATGCCGCATCGGACGATATGGCCGATGACCTGTCGCAGGGTGCCGTAGAAGAAGACGCGCGGACGGAGAATGACGACGCGGTCGACGACGATGCGGTTGTCACGGGAGTCAACGGCACGGTCGTCGCGGTTGTCGATAGCGTCGATGAATTAAAGCGCGTATTGGCGGCCGAATTATCGACCGATACCACGCAGCACTACCTGAATCAGATCGGTGCACGTCCCTTGTTGTCGGTGGCTGAAGAGGTGCACTTTGCCACCTTGGCCAAGCAGGGCGAATTTGCTGCCCGGCAAAAAATGATCGAGCATAATTTGCGTTTGGTGGTGTCAATCGCCAAGCATTACATCAATCGCGGGGTCGTGTTGCTCGATTTGATCGAAGAGGGCAATCTCGGTTTGATGCGGGCAATCGATAAGTTCGAGCCGGAACGCGGTTTTCGCTTTTCGACCTATGCGACCTGGTGGATACGCCAGAGCATCGAGCGCGCCATCATGAACCAGGCCCGTACGGTACGCCTGCCGGTGCACATGGTGCGCGAGTTGAATCAGATCCTGCGCGCCAAATATCACCTCGAAGCGCAGCATCACGACGGCAAGGATGCGACCGCCGACGACATCGCGCATCTGGTCGGGCGGCCGATCGAAGATGTGCAGGATATCCTGGCGTTGTCGGAACACGCGACGTCGCTGGATGCGCCGCTCGATAACGATCCCCAGGCCAGCCTGATGGACATGCTGCCCAGCGACTCCGATGATGGCCCCGATTCGCGCGCTGAGCATCATGAGATGACGGCGCTGGTGCATGATTGGCTGAAAAAACTACCCGACAAGCAGCGCGTGGTCATCATCCGGCGCTTCGGTCTCGACAACGACGATCCGGCGACTTTGGAAGAATTGGCCGCAGAAATGAGCGTGACGCGTGAACGCATCCGGCAAATTCAGCAAGAGGCGCTGATCAAATTGAAACGCGCATTGACTGCCCGTGGCGTAGGAAAAGACGCGTTGCTATAACGTTTCTTATTGAAATCACGAGCGTAATCAGACACTTCGAAATTTTACTCAAGCCGCGCATTTCTGGGAAATTCATGCCCCAGACAATGCCCATAAATATCACAAATCATGCAGCAAAACATAATCGATATCGTGTCCCTGGACATGGACGCGCGTGGCATCGGCCATTTGCAAAATGAAGATGGCAGCCAGGGGAAGGTAGTCTTTGTCGAAGGCGCATTGCCCGGCGAGCGTGTCGGCTTCCTGTCGTTTCGCAAGAAGTCCAAATGGGAAGCGGCAACCATGACCGAATTGCTGCACGAATCCGCATTGCGGACCAAGCCGCAATGCGCGTATTTCGGCGTATGCGGCGGTTGCGCGATGCAGCATCTGGAGCCTTCCGCGCAAGTCGCCATCAAACAACGCGTGCTGGAAGATAACCTGAAGCATATCGGTAAGGTCAAGGCCGAAACCTTGTTGCGGCCGATTCACGGCCCGACTTGGGGGTATCGGTATCGTGCGCGTATTTCAGTGCGCAATGTCCCCAAGAAAGGCGGGGTGTTGGTCGGTTTTCATGAAAAGAAATCCCATTTCATTACCGACATGAAGACTTGCGAGGTATTGCCGCCGCATGTGTCCGCCATGCTGGTGCCCTTGCGTGGATTGATCGGTTCGTTGACCATCATCGACAAGATGCCGCAAATCGAACTGGCGGTGGGCGAAGGGCCAGGCGGCTTGATCACCGCCATGGTATTGCGCATCATGGCTGAATTGGCGCCCGAAGACGAAGTGAAGCTGAAAGCGTTCGCCGATCAATATAAGGTGCAATGGTGGTTGCAGCCGAGCGGGCCCGATTCGGCGTATCAGTATTATCCGACCGATACCAAGCTGCAATACCTGCTGCCGGAATTCGGCATTGCGATGCCGTTCAAGCCGACCGATTTCACGCAGGTCAACCACCACATCAACCGCGTGCTGGTGGCGCGTGCTTTGCGCCTGCTCGACACGCATGCCGACGAGCGGGTTGCCGACCTGTTTTGCGGTTTGGGAAATTTTACCTTGCCGCTCGCTACGCAGGCGCGAGAAGTCGTGGGCATAGAAGGAAGCGCCACGTTGACCGAGCGCGCCTTGCAAAATGCCCAAGCCAACGGCGTGGCCGGCAAGACCAGTTTTTCAACCCGAAATCTGTTTGAGCTGTCAGTCGATGATTGGGTTGCGCTCGGAAAATTCGATCGCCTGTTAATCGATCCGCCACGTGAAGGCGCATTCGCGGTTTGTCAGGCGCTGGCGGGATTGAGCGAGCTGCAAGCGGACTTCAAGCCCAAGCGAATTGTCTATGTTTCATGCAACCCGGCGACCCTGGCGCGCGATGCCGACGTATTGGTGCATCAGGCCGGCTATGTGTTGAAATCCGCAGGCGTGGTCAACATGTTTCCGCATACCTCGCATGTGGAATCGATCGCGATGTTTGAGTTGGCGTAAGTTGGCGTAAGCCGACGTAAGCGGACCGCAAGAAAAAGCCCGCATGCCCCTTTCAAGGCATGCGGGCTTTTTAACGAGATTGGCTTGGTTGCGATTTGTTAAACAAATTAATCGCGCGAACCGGCAACAATTCGCAGCAATGCCAGGAACAAGTTGAGGATGTTCAGGTAGAGCCGCATGGTCGCCATGATGTAGTTGGTTTCCCTGCCGGCGATGATGTCGCTGGTGTCATACAGAATATAGCCGCTGAAGATCAGCGCGCTGACGTAAGCCAAGCCAAGGCTCAGCATCGGCGTCGCGAAAAACATTCCCAGGACACTCACGATAATCAGTCCTATCAACGCGATGAACAGGAATCCACCAAGAAATGCGAAATCTTTCTTGGTTACCTGCACATAAGCGGAAAGCCCCAAAAACGCAGCGCCAGTCGCCAGAAGCGCGGTGCCGACAATTTCCGATCCATGCGGCAAGGCCACATAATGATTGAGCGTGGGTCCAAGGCTATATCCCATCAGCCCGGTAAATCCAAACAACAATAAAACACCGACGCCGCTATTGCTGTTGGCGCGCGTGGCAAACAAGAGAATAAACGACAGGATGAAAATGCCGAGCATGCCCAAGCCGCCAACCGGAAAAATCATCCCGACATAGGCAGTAACTGCACTGAGGACGAGTGTCATCGACAGTAGGCGATAAGTATTTTGCAACACGGTCGCACGCGTTACGGCTACGTCTGATCTAACTGACATTTCAATCATGATAATTCCTTGTTACTGTAAATAAATTGCGGAAAAACAATATTTCCTACTTGTGTCATGCAATCATACCTTAAAACAAATGTTGGGCGAGTCGATAAAAAAACAATTGATCTTTCGGCATTTTTAACAAAAATCGCAGGCCGCTCCTTCGAAATAAATACAAATTCTGATTCGCATGCCTAAAATTAGATAGGTTTCAGGCAAGCAAGTTCCTTCGCAATGGTTAAATTGGCATTGATGACTCTGGCAGATGGCCATTAGTTGCTCTGAAATCATTGAACTCTGTACTCTATAGCAGGGTGTTTCATGGTAAAATCAAAGGTTAGTTGAATTCTCAATTATTGGTCTTAACCCTTTCTTTTTATTGGAGTTTTTACAGATGGCAATCGAACGCACCCTGTCGATTATCAAACCCGACGCAGTAGCGAAAAACGTAATCGGCCAAATTTATGCCCGATTCGAAGGCGCAGGCTTGAAAATCGTTGCCGCAC
>Ga0302315_10002947_pt1 | contig 15718 bp, 13 predicted proteins | sample III_Palsa_N3_1_FD_200532 | JGI IMG/M metagenome (GOLD analysis project Ga0302315, IMG submission 200532) | Peat permafrost microbial communities from Stordalen Mire near Abisko, Sweden - III_Palsa_N3_1 | ecosystem: Environmental > Terrestrial > Soil > Palsa > Peat permafrost | place: Sweden... | reverse complement strand
CAGCTTTGTTATCAGTTTTACCATCGGCTACCGCACCAAATTTGGTAATATCATAAGTCGCTTTATTAAATACGGGCTGATGGATGTTTTGGAGGATAGAATCAACTGCCGGGTCTGTTTTTTGCTTTTGCTGCGCGTTAGCATTTACTGCGACAAATAAGGCCAATACTAAAAATACGCCCGCAATAAGGCTTTTTGATTTGATGTTGATGGTTTTCATGCTGGATACAGGTATAATGGGATAAGTAAATTTAAGCGATTATATTTAACAGCTTGCTTTATATTATCATTTTTACACTTAATTTTAAACCGCATTATTATTGCACCTTGAAAAGATCCGTTTTAATTTTCTGTATATTTCAACTGCTTACTGTTTTTGCTTTCGCGCAGGATAAACCCATACCTTATGGCAATAACCCGGCGGCAGGTAAGTATTACAACATACGCGGTTTTAAAATGTACTGCGAGGTTTACGGCAGCGGCAAACCCCTGCTGATGATACATGGCAACGGCGGCGATATCAGCGCCTTTGCCAAAAACATCCCTTACTTCTCCAAAAAATATATGGTTATTGTGCCCGATAGCCGCGCGCAGGGCAAATCAACCGATGGCCGCGACTCATTAAGTTTTGAAATGATGGCCGATGATTTTGCTGCATTGCTGGATGCCATGCACATCAATTCGAGCTACGTTATTGGCTGGAGCGATGGTGGTATAAACGCCCTGTTGCTGGCCATGCGGCATCCTGATAAAGTAATCAGGCTCGCATCAACCGGCGCAAATTTGTGGCCCGATAGTACCGCTGTTGACCCCAAAGGCTGGCTCAGCGATCGCGACTATTACAATTCCACAAAAAACAAGGTGTTTACCACCGCTAAAGATAAAAACGACTGGAAAATATTCCTGCTGGATTGGTTTCAGCCGAATATACCCTTATTGGCGCTGCGCAAAATTAAATGCCCCTCGCTCATTATCGGCGGCGACCACGATGTAATTAATATACAACACACCGTTTTGATATACCAGAATATCCCGCACGCGTATTTGTGGATAGTCCCCAATTCGCCCCACAGCACGCTGAAGGATCATGCAGATGAATTTAACAAGCAGGTAGACGATTTTTTCACCCAACCATTTCACAACTGGAACTAAATGGAGCAACCCAACAACATCCTGCACGGCAAAACCCTCGAAACCATTTTAAACGAACTGGTTGCCCATTACGGCTGGCCCGAAATGGGTTACCGCATCCGCATCAATTGTTTTTTGGATGATCCCAGCATCAAATCGAGCCTCAAATTTCTGAGAAAAACAGATTGGGCAAGGAAAAAGGTAGAAGATTTATATATCGAAATGGTTACCAGAAAATGATTCCCCGTAGAGACGCAATACTTTGCGTCTCATTGAAAATGGTTGTCTTAATTGATTTGCATGCGGGAGACGCAAAGTATTGCGTCTCTACATAAAAAGGTATTCTTGCGCATTTTCAAATCTTCAAATTTTCAAATCCCCCAATTTTCAAATTAACTAATGCTTACGCTTATTATTCATCTTGGCCTTGGTGCCCGAACTGTAATTATACGTTTTGGCATTGGCCGCCTTTTTCTCGTGGAAGGCTGCGCCCGCAACCGGCTCGTTTTTATTGGACTTAACTGCTTGTTTTTCGGTTGATGTTTCTTTATCGCGGCTTTCGGTTTCAATAATCAAATCATCGGGCAAATCGGCCAAAGGCATTTTTTTGCCGCTGGCCTGCTCAATTTTTTTAACTGTGGCCAGCTCGATATCCGTGGCAAAAGTTATGGCTAAAGTATCTTCGCCTTCGCCGGTTTTTATCATCCTGTCAATAAACAAATCCTTATCTTCCGGCACATCTAAATGAATAATAAAAGGGATATCCGCCAGCTTTACCTCTTCCTCATTCTCATTAGCAACAATCAAAACCCTTAGCATCTTATCCTTTTTAAAGTCAGCTATATCCTTTATCCCTTTCGATTCAAAAAACATAGGGTTTAACAAGGCGACAGACTCCTTTAACCTATGCCTAAGGCTTTTATAAACCGTTTCGGCAGTGGTGCGCGAGTTTACAAACACCACGGTTTTGGTAAACAGGTCATCATCCTGCATAAACAGGTTAAGCAGGTTTAGCTTGGTGCGAAAGTTTGGCACGTTGTACAACAACTGCTCATGTGTTTCCAATGGCGTTTCGTTCAGTTCTTCCACCTCAACAATTGCCGGTAGTTTCATAAACGGACTAATCATTTTATCCAGTTTGGCATGCATTACTTCGGTAAACACCAGGTGCTGGCATTTGGTAATGCTGTTGGCCAATTCGGCAACGGGTAGTTGTAGGCCTTGTTTTATAATCTGCTCGGCATCGTCGACTATAAACAGCTCTATTTTATTTAGGTTGAGGCCCAGTTTAAGGTAAATGGCACGCGCCCTGTCGGGTGTGGCAACCACAATATCGGCGCCATCGGCAAGGGCGTTCATTTGCGCCTCGGTGCCGGGCGTTACGTAAAGGCCAACTATCTGTATCGATTGATTTTTGTTGAAGCGCTCAAACTCTTCTATAACGGCAAGCACACCTTCCTTATCCGGCACTAATATCAGTACCCGCGGCGCATCGTTAAAGCCCTGCTTAATACGGTTTAATACGCTGATGATGTACGTGGTAGTTTTACCCGCACCTTCCGGCGCAATGGCAATAACATCCTGCCCGCCAATAATCCTCGACAAAGTTTTTAGCTGTATTTCCCTCGGCTGCAGCAATCCCGCCCCGCTTAAAGTATTAGCCAGCCCTTTGCTCAGCTTAAATTTATCTAACCACGCCATTCAGTAACAATTAAGCCGCGAAGATAAGTATAAAAATGCCATGTGATTAATTAGTTAGATTGCTTGCAATTTCAGCCCCTTCATTGCCGTTGGCTTAGCTAACGGAATAATACAATCCAAACCTTTCCCGCTTCATTGCCGTTGGCTTCAGCCAACGGGATAATGACTATCAAATTTGGCTTTAGCCAAAACCTTTAATCCGCTACTATCGCCAAAATCAACAAAAACGGTGGCAACAATTAAAACATGGATTGCATAAAAAACAATTAAAACAAAAAAAACACTTTAAACACTTTTAACGAAAAAAACAATTAAAACACTTTAAACACTCTTTCCTTCATTATTCAATATTCGACATTCGGTGTTCGATATTAAATTAATCCTTACGGTCTTATTTTCCTTACACCTTTTCCCATCCCTCACTCATCATCCCCGCAAATGCCGACCGCACCGGCAAATCCAAATAAGGATAAGTAACCTTTGATAAATAAAGCCCTTGCGGATAAGCTGGGATAATAATCTTCGGCGTTTCCTTTTCGGCTAAGTAATGCTCAAATTCATCAACACTCATCTCGCCCTTGCCAATTTCCAGCAAGCGACCAACAATTATCCTAACCATCTTACTTAAAAACCGGTTGGCCGATATTTCAAACCGCAGCCTGTTACCGCTTTTATCGGTATACAAAGTGGCGTTGCTCACATGGCAAATAGTGTGGTCAATCCTGTCGGGCATTTTGCAGAAGGCACGGTAATCATCGTACAAGGGCAATAAAGCTATCGCGGCTTTCATTTTATTTAGGTCGGGGTTTTTCTCCGCGTAAAACGAACTGAACCCGCTAAAAAAGGGATCTTTATAGGTATGAATATAATAATTATAGCTGCGCTGAATGCAATCAAAGCGGGCATGGGGTAGGCCCTGCATGGGGATAATATCAAACACCGCGATATCATCCGGCAAAATTTTATTCAGTCTGAACAACAGGTCATACTCCCATTCATTATCAATATCCGCATGAAAAAAGAACTGGCTGGCATGCACCAGCGCATCCGTACGCCCGCAGCCGGTAATAGGGGTGGTAACTTTTAGTACCTGGCTTAAACAGCTTTCCAAAACTTCCTGCACGTTTATTACGCCGGGGTGTTTTTGCCAGCCGCTGTACCGTGCGCCATGATAACCAATATGAAAAAAATACCTCAAATTTTAACTTATAAGTCGGGATTAAACATAGAGATAAAATTATAGCTTTTAGTGATAATAATTTTTTCAGTACGCACATTTGTTTTGCTAAATACTTGTACATTAGTAGCTGTTTGGTACTATGTGCCGCATTTAAAACCTTCTATTGATTATTCCCTTATCACATGGATAAACTTTACATTAAAGTAGTTTATAATAGCTTAAAATATGCCTGTATTGCAGCTATTGCTATTGTGCTGTTATTATTAAATGCACCAAACGCGCAGGCACAGCAAACTTTTATGTACACCCAGTACATGAATAACCTTACGCCTTTAAACACAGCTTATTCGTTATTAGATAAGGCGGGTTCAATAAATACCCTGGTAAGCAAACGCCTGGTAGGTATTGATGGCGCACCAACCACGCTGCTTTTGGATGCCGATATCCCGCTTAATGATATTGATGGCGCGTTTGGTATAGTGGTTAAAAACGATGTGGTAGCAGTTGAAAATTTAACCGATGTTAACGCCTACTTTGCCAAAGCGGTGCAGTTAACCGATAATAACTATTTATCCGTATCAATCAGCGCAGGCTTTAGCAAATATGTGGCAAATTACTCCAGCCTGTCCGACGATGACCCGCAGTTTAGCACCACCGATGTAAGGGAAGCCAAACCCAACGTAGGTTTTTCGGTATTATATTTTAGCGATAACTACTATTTGGGCTTATCTGTGCCCGAACTAAACGTACGTAACCTGGGCAATGCCTCGGTGGAGGATATTGCCTATTTCAGGAACAACTATTATTTCTCCGGCGCCTACATTACCAGTGCCGAAGACGATATCAGGTTTAAGGCTGCATCTTTGGTTTCCTACTCGCGCGGTGTGCCGGTATTGGCCAATGTGTCGGGCACCGTATATCTTAAAAGCGTTTTAGGCATAGGCATAAACTACCGTACCGATAAACAGGTAGGGGGGATATTATCCTATACTTTCAGCGATTTCAGTTTTGGCTACAGCTACCAGGCCGGTATATCCTCTAACGATTTAGGCGCCGTAAACAACGCCACTCACGAGGTAACCCTAAGCTACCGTTTCGGTCGCGGCAGCGGTACACCTAAATTGTTATAAGGCAAGTTCAATATTAATATCGAACACTGAATATCGAATATTGAATGATGAAGTATCAACCTTCGGTGTTCGACATTCAATATTCGTTATTCGATATTATAATAAAGCGTTTAGACCTTCTTCGGCGGCAAATCAAACGCAATAGCTTCATGCTCAAAATGCCCCCTGTGCGAACCATCACAAAAAGGTTTATTGGCTGATAGCCCGCAGCGGCAAACCGAAACTATGGTACGGCCCTGTAGCCCGTAATTATTTCCCTGCATATCTACTATCTCAAAGTCGCCCTCTATTTTTACCGAGCCGTTATTATTTATGGTAAGTTTTGTTGCTGCCATTTTTAAATTTTATTGCGCTAAGGTAATCATCCGCGGGTGTAATTTTCCGGCGAAAAAATAATTATGTAAATATTTGCTAAATCGTTTCTTTTATTCGGTATTGTTTTTAAATTTACTGCCATAAACCAATTATTTCCCATTAATTAAAACCGTTTACTCATTTGTGCGAAGCTATGGAATTAGTCTTCCTCTTATGCTAAAACGATTTTTAATTGATTAATTAACCTATCATCTGCATAAAATTATGAAAAGAAACTTACTACTATGCACAGCTTGTATAGCATTAGCTGCAAGCTGCAGTAAAAACACTGCAATCAAAGCATCAACCGGCACTACGGGAACTGTTACCAAGTCCGATACTGCTTCGCTGGCAACAACCTATGGCGCTTACGCTTTAATAGGTATTGCAAACAATAAAGCTATTGAGGTATCGGGCGTTAACACCAATGGCGACAAGGTGAAGGATAGCACCACGTTACAGCAGGATGAACCTTTAATGACTGGTAACAATGCCAGCCGTTGGCAGGAGTGGCAGTTCAGCAAACAAACCAATGGCTATTTTACCATCATGAACCTTAACAGCGGTAAGCTTATTAATGCGCCCGGCAGTCAGGCAGCCGGGGTACTGTTCCAGTTGCGTGCTAATGGTACCGATGCCCAGTATTGGAGCGTTATACAGGTAGGTACCAATACCTATAAAATTATAAATAAAGCAAGCGGCCTTGCTGTTACAAATCACGGAGCTTCTACTACAGATGGTACAACCATAACGCAGGAAGCCTATACAGGCGGTAAAAACCAGCAATGGCTGTTTACAGGCCTTGCTGCCGATAGTTATCGCGATGATGCGGTTGTCGGCTTTTTCCAGCGTACCAGCGGTTCCGAGGCTTTTGACGGCGGGGCTTCGGTGCCGCTCACTTCATCCCTAAACAATGGCAAGGTATTTTGGCAAACAAATGATGTTTTTTATAACCAGGTTTTGGGCAATGGCGAGTTTGTCTGTGGCCAGATATTCAACTATCATAACTCCGGCCTCATACAACCTGCCAGCCATAGCTGGGACCCTGCCCAAACAGTTAACTTAATATCAACCGACGGCGTACAGATATTTCACGACCCGATAGCCGGCAATTTATTATGGCCCGGCCCGGGTGTAGAGTTGGGCAGCCATATTTATGTACAAAATATTGAAGTACCAGTTGGCAGTCTTTCGGCTGATAACCAGTACTTGTGCGATATTACCGAAAGCAGCGGTACCAGTATTGCGGCGGTAAATAATATGGTTATTCCGGGTATGTCGGGCCAGATTAATATTAATTACTCAGAGGGCATGGTAAAGCCCGGCGATGGTTATGTGTATGCTTATGGCACCGGCGGCTTTATAGGCGCCAGTGTTTTTGTAGCCCGTTTTCCTGAAACCGACCCTACTACATGGACTTTTTGGGATGGCAGTACCTGGGCGGCAAGCCCAAGCACAGCATCGGCGGCTGTTATTGCCAGTGGTCCGGCTAATAATAATACTGTTGCCTATGTTAATGGGAAATATGTGCTCATCACCATGGATTTTGGCTTTACCTGCGATGTAACTACACGTAATATGTACGCCTCGATTAGTAACAGTCCCACAGGCCCGTTTACTACCGCGAAGACAGTTTATGTACTGCCCGATTACAAGCAGGGCCATGCCCCGGTATATTACAACCCCACCATACATTCCGAATTTGACAATGGCCATAACGAGCTGCTGGTTGATTATTGCGTAAACTTTTACAGTAAAAACGACGGTACCGGCGCGGTTTGCCTGGCGCCATGCTCAAACCCTGATGGTACTGAAGACCCGAACGATTATCGCCCCAAAGGTGTAAGGATACCTTACTCGCTCATTGGCCTTTAAAAATATAGCTGCTAAATAAATTATATATGCCAATCAATAGTCAAAATAAAATCATGTCATTTCGACGAGCAAGGGCAGGAATAGTGAGGGGCGCGAGGAGAAAACTTTTCGAATATGCACAGTTTGCAGGAATATCGTAAAAGGTTTCTCCTCACTCCGCCTGCACAACCCCGGCTGGCTCGTCGAAATGACATTATTTTTTAACTTTTGATTCGCATTATATATGACCCCAAATCCTGTAAAACATAGCTCAAACTGCGGTAAGGCACTAAAGCTTGCGCTGATATTAATAGCTTTTGTAAGCACCACCGCCCATGCCCAAACTGCTTATTTTATTGATGGCTATCATGGTGGTATTTGGGGCCATTATCCCGATTGGAATACCCGTTTTATGGCAGATATGGTTAAAGCCCATCCCGATTGGAGGATAAACCTTGAGATTGAGCCTGAAACCTGGGATGATACCAAAAAGAAGGACTCAGCGGCGTATAACGATTTTAGGGCATTGTTTGCCGATCAGAACGTAAGCACCGCGCATATTGAATATGTAAACCCCGACTACGCCCAAAGTTATTTGTTTGATGTGGAGGGCGAAAGCATGATAAGCCAGTTTTATTACGGTATTAAAATGGTAAAGCGGCATTTCCCTACGGCTATATTCCCCGCTTATTCGTCGGAAGAGCCGTGTTTTACAAGTCAGCTGCCTCAAATTTTAACGTCCTACGGCTTTAAATATGCATCATTAAAAAACCCCAATACCTGCTGGGGTGGTTACACCAGCGCTTATGGCGGCGAACTGGTTAACTGGGTAGGCCCCGATGGTACAAAAATAATCACCTCGCCCCGTTACGCGGTAGAGGCATTACAGCCCGGTTCAACATGGCAAACTATCGCCTCGGGTAATTCGCCTGCCTATATCAAGGCTTGCTTTGCCGCGGGCATACAGCACCCCATTGGTATGACTATACAGGATGCCGGCTGGAAATTTGGGCCGATACTAAAAGATGGGAGCAAAGCCTATCAGCCCACAGTTTATACTACCTGGGCCAATTATTTCGAAAATATCGCCATAAAAAACCCAACTGATAACTGGAAATTTACGCAGGAAGATGTATTGGTTAGCCTGGTTTGGGGGTCGCAAATTTTGCAGCACATAGCGCAGGAAGTGCGTTATTCCGAAAATAAAATTATCAGTGCGCAAAAACTGGCGGCAATAGCCAAAGTTTATACAGGTGCAGCTTACCCACAGGCCGCGTTCGACCAGGCATGGCCAACTTTATTGTTATCAGAACATCACGATTGCTGGATAGTGCCTTACAACGGCAGGTTCGGCAACACCTGGGCCGATAAGGTAGTGAACTGGACAGGCTCAACCAATCGCATAACCGATAGCGTAATTACACAGGCAACCGGCCAGTTAGCAAACACTGATGTTAAAAGCAGCAGCAGGTATATACGCGTATACAATACCTTAGGCGTTAAAAGAAATGAACCTGTAACCGTTGTTGTACCGGCAGAATGGCGCGGTAAAAATATCAGCGTATATAATAGTGGGGACAAACAGGTTGTATCACAAATAGTATGCGATTCGGCCACCGCCATACCGCAAATCATATTTAATGCCGAGGCGCCGTCTATCGGGTACAATACCTATCAGCTTAAACTCATAAAACAGGCGCCGCAAAAAAATATCGCCGTAACTATATTAAAAAATGGCGATTATAAAGTGGAGAGCGATTTGTTTACCATTATCCTCAACCCCAAAAAAGGCGGTGCAATTAGCAGTTTGATAGCCAAAACATTAAATAATAAGCAATTTGTCGACCAGTCAAATCCCCGGAGCTTTAACGAGCTACGGGGTAATTTTTACAACGATGGCGGCTTTCACTCCAGCGCCGAAAGCCCGGCAACAATTAGCATAATTGAACAAGGCCCCGAACGAACCCGGCTGCAAATAAAAGGCAGTATTGATAACAGTCCCTTCACACAATGGCTAACCGTAACAAAAGGCCAAAGATTAATAGATTTACAAGTTAAAATAGACTGGAAAGGCAACCCCGGCATCGGTGAGGTAACCCCGCCGGGAACGTTTAGCTCAACCAATTATAAAAAAGCCTTTTATAACGATAGCCAAAAGCTGCTGGCTTTATTCCCTTTAAACCTTAAAGCGCAAAAGGTTTATAAAAACGCCCCGTTTGATGTTTTGCAAAGTCGGCTTAAAAACACGTTTTTCACTACGTGGGATAGCATAAAAAATAACATCATTTTAAACTGGGTTGATGTAACCGACGGCAACAATGCTTACGGTATGGCCTTATTAACAGATCATACCACCAGCTACGCCCATGGCGAGGATTTCCCTTTAGGCTTAACGCTCGAATACTCGGGCGTGGGGTTATGGGGCCGCAATTATAAAATAACCGGGCCTACAAACGTGCATTACGCCATAGTACCGCATGCCGGCAAATGGGACAACAGCGGTATGTGGACAGAAAGCACCCAATGGAACGAGCCTTTAATCGTCAAAACGGTAGCGGCGCCAACAAATGCAAACTATCGCTCAATGGTAAAAGTTGGCAGCAGGGGATATGATATTACCGCCTTAAATGCCGATGGCAATGATCTGTCTATCCGTGTTTTTAACGCCGAAGCAAATGACGCCCCGGTAAAAATAAGTTTCGACGGCAAGGCCGACAGGGCAGAGCTGGTGGAGCTAAGCGGGCAAAAAAGGCAGGATTTAATTGTGCAAAAAGATGCTGCGGGTAAAGCTACCGTAACGTTAAGTCTGCCACGCTTCGGCATACGTACTATAAAACTATATAATGCAGTTAAGGCCGATTAATAATTCGTAAAAAATATTTCAATATACGTAAAAATATTTTTGCTAAATCGAATTTATTGTTTAGTATTGGCAATTATTACACCAATATAAATAACCGTACTGCCCAACTTTTTGTTAAATAATTGCTGATATAAAAATCAGTAAATAAATTATAAACGCTAAATAATGCTTATAGGAAGAAAATTACTCACCGCTTTAATTCTTGTTTTTGGTTTAAACGGCTTTGCAAACGCGCAGTCTGTTGCCCCATTTCATGCAGGCGATAGGGTAGCGTTTTTAGGCAACAGCATTACCGATGGCGGCCATTACCACTCCTACATCTGGTTATATTATATGACGCATTTCCCTAACAGGCGCATAACCTGCTTTAATGTAGGCGTTGGCGGCGATGCCGTAAAACAAATGAGCGACAGGTTTGAGTACGAAGTGCTCACCAAAAAACCAACTATTATGACCCTTACCTGGGGCATGAACGATACAGGCTATTTCGATTGGTTTAAACCCGATGCCGCTGCCATAGGGCAGAAGGCCATTGATACCGCCGAAGCACGTTACGCGGTGTTAGACAAAAAGCTAAAGCAGCATCCCGAAATTAAAAAAATATTTATCCTCGGTTCGCCATATGACGCAACCACCAAAAGCAATAAAAAAAACTATTATCCGGGCAAAGTAGATGCTTTTCAAAAACTGATAGATTTCCAGGCAGCTACCGCCAAACAAAACGGCTGGGGCATTGTGGATTTTGATCACCCTATGCTGGAAATCAACAAACGTGAGCAGGCAAAAGATACCCTGTTTAGTTTAACACCTAATGATCGTATACACCCCGATAACATGGGCCACATGGTTATGGCTTACCTGTTCCTGAAAACACAGGGCCTTGCCAACCTGCCCGTTGCCGATTTTAGTGTAAATGCCAAAAGCAAAACGGTTAATAAAGCGGTAAACTGTACCATAACCAACGTTACCGGTACCAATGCTAATATTTCATTCAACTATTTAGCAAACTCGTTGCCTTATCCTTTAGATACTATTCCGCGCGGCTGGATGCAGCACACCAAACAATCGGAAGTTGATAACTATGTGCCTTTTACGCAGGAATTTGATAAAGAATTGCTTGCCGTTAAAGGTTTAAAAGATGGTAATTATAAATTGCTAATGGACGGTCAGGAAATTGGCCAATGGAGTTCAAAAGATTTGGAAGCAGGCATCAACCTTGCCGAACAGGTTTACACACCCGAATACCAGCAAGCCATAGCCATTATGCACATGAACGAAGAGCGCTGGGATATAGAAAGGCGCCTCAGGAATTATGCTTATGTGGAGTTTGACCTGTTAAAGGATAAACACTTATTATATGCCGATAACAAAGCGGCTATGGATACTGTAAATAAAGAGTCGAAACATAACCCATTTGTAAACGGCGACAAGGATAATTATATACAAGCGCAATACAAATCAGTGCGCGAAGCATGGCAAAAAGAGCAGGAAGCTTTGGTTGATGAAATATATGCAACCAATAAACCGCAGGTACATAAAGTAACATTGCAATTAGTTAATTAATCTTCGGTTATTGTAAGAATGAAAAATATACTTGTAAAAATATTGGCGCTTTGTTTAATCCTTGCAGGGTTAAACGCAAAAGGCGCTACCGTTGATACCGCTTTAACATATAGTGCAGCTATGCACAAAACCATTAAGGCAACGGTTATTTTGCCTGCTGATTATTCTAAAAACAAAAAATTCCCTACCGTATACTTATTACATGGCTATAGCGGCAGTTATGCCGATTGGCCGCACAATGTGCCCAACATAAAAAACCTTGCCGATCAGTATGATGTAATCATTGTTTGTGCCGATGGTAATTACTCCAGCTGGTACGTTGATAGCCCGGTTGATCCGGCCTGGAAATACGAAACGTATGTATCGTCAGAACTGGTAAAATATATTGATGCCCATTACTCAACTATAAAAGACCGCTCCGAAAGGGCAATTACCGGCCTTAGCATGGGCGGCCACGGGGCATTGTTCCTGGCATTCAGGCACCAGGATGTTTTTGGCGCTTGCGGCAGCATGAGCGGCGGGGTTGATTTACGCCCCTTTGCTGATAACTGGGATATAGCCAAAAGGCTTGGTAAATTAAGTGATTATCCCGATAGGTGGGCAGCATACAGTGTTATTAATTTAACCAATTTGTTAAAACCCGGCGCATTGGCTATCACATTTGATTGCGGCTCAGATGATTTCTTTTTCAAAGTAAATAATGATTTGCATCAAAAATTATTGGACGAAAAAATACCGCACGATTTTACCAGCCGCCCCGGTGGGCATACCTGGCAGTATTGGGGTAATTCAATAAATTATCAAATGCTTTTTTTTAGCCGTTTTTTCAATAAGATAAAATAGGCTGTTTACAGTATTGTAACAAAACTGTTATAATAATTACAAAATACTAATAATGTACTAATGTTTGTACATTATTAGTAAAATATAGATGTTATGCTTGTTAAAGGTGCTTGTGCAGATGTTTTATATATAAATGCGGTATTTTATTTAGTGTAAATTTTTTTTAAAATAAATTTGCTAAACCGTTTTTTAAATTCTACATTAGTATCAGATTCAAAAATCTATTAATAACCAATTATAATATTATATACAACCGAATACATTTAATGCAATAGTCTTAATGGTGTATTATGCACCGGTTAAGGTTATACTAACATAGTTTTTGTTGTTACAAAAGTCAACGCTGTTTTATATTTATTAAAAAACCAGATATGAGAAAATTTTACCTTCCTGTTATTACTTTAATTCTTTCCTGCTTCGTGATGTTCGTTGTGTCGTCATGTAAAAAGGATGGTTTTTTGGGTGCAACCAGTACAACAAACCTCTCGCAAACTACCGTATTTTCGGATAGTGCGAATGCCGAAGGTTTCCTGGCAAATATTTACAGCAACGTTGGCTTTGCTGTAAACCCGGCAAGGTTTGCCTATCAAAGCCCTACAACCCTTGTTGTTACCCCTTGCGGTGGTTTAGATGCAGCCTGCGATGAATCGGAAATGTCGCACACCTTTTCAACAGATGCGTTATCTTTTGCAATTGGTTCGGTAAATGCCGGTAATGTTGGGCACGATGCTTTTGATACCTGCTATTATTATATAAGGGCGGTAAACCAGCTATTTAAAAACCTTCCTATTGTACCTATTAAGGCTGTCAATAAAACACAAATGAAAGCCGAAGGGCAGTTTTTGAGGGCCTGGTATTATTTTATACTGTTAGAGCACTATGGCGGTGTGCCAATAGTTGGTAACAATATTTACGATTACACCCAAAAAATACCCGAAGTGCGCAGCACTTTTGAACAAACTGTTGATTATATAACCTCGCAATGTGATTCGGCGGCTGCTGTATTACCAACCGTGCAATCCGGCCTTAATTACGGCCGGGCTTCGGCAGGTGCATGCTACGCCTTAGAAGCAAGGGTGTTGCTGTATGCTGCCAGTCCGTTATTTAACAAAGCCCCCGGTGTACCCGGCCCTAATGGGAACAAGGCACCTATGGATATAGCCAGTGCGCAGCAACTGTTATTAGTGGGCTATGGAAATTATTCGGCAACACGCTGGACGGCTGCCAGGGATGCTGCTGCAAAGGTTTATGGTTTGGGTGCATATAGCTTGTCTTCCAATACCTCGTTTATATCAGGATATGGGAACATAAGCGCTTTTCAGTACCTGTTTCCGCAAAGGGTTAATACTGAATATATATTTCAGTTAATGGAGCCAAGTTCCAATACTATACTTGAGGGCTTGTTTCAGCCACCTTCACGCACAGGTGCTAACGGGGCATTTCCTTACCAGGGTATGGTAGATGCTTTCCCAATGGCAAACGGTAAAGCTATAACCGATCCTACTTCGGGTTATGATCCAACTAATCCCTATACTAACCGCGATCCGAGGTTATACGCAAGTATTATATATGACCAGGCCTTGCTGGGTGTACGTACACCAAACGGGCAAATTAGTGGTTACTCGCCTGTTAATATTTTCCTTAGCCCGGATGCCGACGGTGTTTTACAGGGTGGTACCGATGCGGTTTACCAGGGTACCCCAACAGGATATTATAATAACAAGATGCTCGACCCGAACGCTATTTCTGAAGGGTTCTTTAATGTATCAGCCCGTTGCTTCCCTTTAATACGTTATGCTGAAATATTGCTTGATTATGCTGAAGCAGAAAATGAAGTATCGGGTCCCGATGCTACCGTTTACGCACTTATAAATGCCATACGTGCGCGTGCGGGCTTAAACCCCTCTGCCTTACCGGCAAATCTTAGCCAGACTGACATGAGGACCGCTATACAAAATGAGCGCCGTATTGAGCTTGCTTACGAAGGCCACAGGTTTTGGGACGTAAGGCGCTGGTTGATTGCCGATCAGACTGAAAACATTGAAGCTCAAGGTATGGAAGTTGATAGATATACAAAACCAACGGTTTCTGTTAATTATAAAGAGTTTGTGGTAAGGCAGCATAATTTCCATACAGCAATGTATTTATGGCCTTTCCCGCAAAACGAAATTGGTAAGGGTGCAGGTTTAATTCAAAACCCTGGTTATTAATCATTTGTAAGTATTTAAAAAATATTATATATATGAAAAAGCTTAATAAATTCAAATTTCTATTTTTTGCACTGCTGCTGCTGGCAGGTGCATCATGTAAAGTAGATAAGATTAAAGATGTTACAGAACCTGTTAAGGATATATCAGGCAGCTGGAGGATAATAAAGGCTACCCGTAATGGTACCGACCTTACTACCGTGGTTGATACCAATATTTACAGCATCAGTAAATTTAGGATAAACTTTAGTGGCGGTAAATATACTATAACTAATCCTTTGCCCTTTTTGGTTACAGGTGATGGCACTTACGCGTTAGATAACCCGCAGTATGCTTTTACAATAACCTTTTCAGCAACCGGGTCAACTACGCCTGTTTCAACAGCATTCAGTTATCCCATTGTGGATGGTACGCGTGTATTAAACCTTGTTTTTAGCCCTGGTTGCCCACAAACTACCTACACTTATTCATTAGAAAAAGTTAACTGATTACAGTAAATTAAATACGATATGAAATCAAAATTACATATAAAAGGCAGTACCCTATGGAAAGTGTGCGCCTTGCTTATCCTTGGCATTTCGCTTACGTGCTGTTTTTTGGAAGTTACCAACCTGGAGCAACCGGTTACAGCTACCGCCGGCCAGGTTATACCAATTACCTTGCACGATAGTATTGCTACAAACATCAATACACCAAATTATATAGTTGCCAATTATGTATATTGTTTCCTTGCGCCAAAAGGATGGGCTGCTGCACAAAATGCTACAGTAACTTATACCAGCTCTTTAGGAAACGGATCAATGCAGTTAATGCCTTCAAGCTCCTTAGAGCCTACCTCTGTAGGGGCCGGTACCAACTTAACCTGGCCCGCAGCATGCGCGGCTAAATTTGG